>ENA-ORRW01000040-ORRW01000040.1-human-gut-metagenome-genome-assembly--contig:-NODE-40-length-149629-cov-11.014347_pt1 | contig 149629 bp, 152 predicted proteins | sample MGYA00242183_ERZ509150 | MGnify/ENA primary metagenome ERZ509150 (study PRJEB26280, sample SAMEA2338639) | human gut metagenome | biome: human gut; feature: human-associated habitat; material... | reverse complement strand
CATTTTACCGCCTTCCTCACCACGGGTACAAATCTTCACGTTCGTTCAGGATGACACCTTACCGTCCCCCGTCATTTAGGTCGGATGCAAAAATGCTTTGTGGGAAAAACAGAAAAAGGGGCGACAACACAAATCGAAGAATGACTCTTTAGGGAAAAGTGTCAAATGTCATCTGCCAGCGTTCCATGATAAGCCATAAATTTAGATTGCATAAAACTTTTCTTCTCTATTTTCTTTGCAGATAAATCTCTTTTATCCGGTACATGTACCCGCCGTTTTCATAAATGATCTTCTCCGCTTCCACCCGGCTTTCTTCATCAGTGAAATGGAACATGTGGAGGGCACCTGCCATTTCCATGTACTGCCAGTAGGGCTTTCCTTCTTCCATTTCCAGCAGAAGAAATATATACGGCGTGAGACTGTTCACCACTGTGGCGTAACAGTCGTGCTTTTCCGAAAGCTTTTTCAGTTTTTCTAATTCTTTATCCGCCGCTTTCCAGTCTGCCGTGCCTTCGGCAAGAGACCCGTTCGCCTGTGAAATAAAATCTTTGGCTACGGTAATCATGCTGTAATAGCGTATGGGGTATCGCTCTGTCGTCTTTTCCATGTTCATCTTTTATTCCTTTTTAAATTTTCCAAATTGGCAAGAGCCAGCTGTTTGATGTTTTCCGCCATGGTTTCTATCGGTATATGGACAGGCATTTCCCTGCGCAGGGAATGGTGCCGTCCGAGGAGGCACACGGCAAAAGGCGCGGCAAGGGTAATAATCCCGCTGTACAGCCGGGGATCATCGGCTGTATAGCCTGTGTATTCTGAAAATATTTTCACGATGACGGAAATTTTCGGGAGCGCTTCTTTTTGAAATATTTTTTCCAGCATGGGAGAAGGATTCATCACTTCCCGTACCCACACGCTGATTTGCCATTCATTTTTTCGGAAGGCATTTCCTGCCAGAAAATCAATAAGTTTTTCCATTTTTTGCCGCGGTACCAGATCCGACTCATACAGGTCGATCAGCTGCTGCAGCCCGACAAGGTACTGCTGGACGTTTTCCAATACGGCAAGATAGAGTCCGTCACGGCTTCCAAAATGGTAATTGACCGCCGCCAGATTCACACCTGCCGCCCGGCATATTTCCTTGCTTGTCACGGAAGCGAATCCTTTCTCTGCAATGAGCTGTCCCGCGCATTTAATGATTTTCTCTTCGGTTTCCCGCCCGTCCATACGGCGTCCGTTTTTCTGATTTTCTTTCATTGCAGTTCCTTTATCCTAATTTATGTCTGAACATCCATGCAGCAAGGGGCATTGTCACCGCCGCCACGATAAGCATGGGAATGAAATCGGAGGCAATCATGGAAAGAGAAGCCCCCTCGATATATACGCGCCGTACGCCGTCGATAGCAAAGCGCATGGGATTGATATAGGTGAAATACTGAAGCACTGTGGGCATATTCCTTACAGGCGTCGCCATGCCTGACAGGAGCATGATGGGAAGAAGCACCACAAAGTTATACACAATAACCTGCTGCATATTTTTGGCAACAGCAGAAATGGAAAGACCGATCCCTACGCAGGAAAGGAGAAATACCGCCATGACAAGGGCGAGAGTAAAGAGAGAGCCCACAAGAGCCACTTTGAACCATACGACAGCAATCGTCAGTACGATGAAGGACTGGACCATACCGATAAGGAGCGGCGGTACCGCTTTTCCGATGAGTATTTCCATGGGAAGGAGCGGCGTCACCATGAGCTGGTCAAAAGTACCGTTTTCCCTTTCCCTCGCCACGGACAGCCCCGCAAGGATCATTACCTGTGTCAGGCTGACCATGGGAAGGAGCGACGCGAGGAACCCCCATCGGGAAATCAGGTTCGGATTATACCATGCTACCGGGTCTATATGGAGAAGCTGATGACCGCCGTGAAGCCGGCTGTTATATGTCGCTGCCACCGCGGAAATATATCCTGATGCGATGCTCGATGTCATCGTATTCCTTCCGTCAGTAATCACCTGGACGGGTGCGATTTCCCCTGCGGTTATCTTATCCGCGAAATCATGACCGATGACAAGGACGACGCCCGCTTCCCGCCCATCAATAAATCGGGCGATCTGCGATGTGCTCCCAAGTGTCGCCACCCGTTTAAATATCCCGCTTCCGTCCAATTCGGCAATCAATTCTTCGGAGCAGCGGCTCCTGCTTAAATCAAGGACGGCATAATCCACGCTGTCCAGATTATACGATGCCACATAACCGAAAAGCAGGGATTGGATAATGACAGGCATAATAAGGATAATACGGCTTTTCGGATCTTTCAGGGTGGTCAGCATTTCTTTCCGCACCATGAAAAGGATGCGGCGGATGTAAAGCATAATATGTTCCATCATTCCAGCCTCTTTTTCGTTACCACGCAGGAAAGTCCCGTAAAGAACACAGCGTATCCCCCTAAGATCAGACAGTTCTCCCTGATAAGCGCCCAGTCATTTCCCGCAAGGAAGAGCGACTTCAAAAGTTCCATGTAGTATGTAGCAGGAAGGACATGCCCCACGGCATAGACCACGGCAGGCGCGCTTCGCAGATCAAAAATAAATCCTGACAGCATGACCGTAGGAAGCGTACTCACCAGCATAGACACCTGGCACGCAAAGAACTGGTTCTTGATCACCGACGAAATCGTAAGTCCCATGCCCAGCATCACGATGAGGTAAATAACCGATCCCAGAAGGATCATTAAGAATGAACCGTGCACAGGCACGCCGTATAAGTAACGCGCCGCCGCCATGCAGAGCCAGAAGCCGATTGCGGCGATGCCGAAGTAAGGGATCATTTTCGAAAGAAGTATTTCTATCGGTCTCACCGGCGTGATGAAAAGAGCTTCCAGCGTACCCCTTTCCCATTCCCGCGCCATGACCATCGTAGTCAGGAACAGGCCGACAAGCGTCATGATGAGCACCACCAGCCCGGGAATAAAGAACCATGTACTTGTATTGGCGTCATTGAACCACTGCCGCGGCGTGACGGATACAAAACCGAGGCCGTCGGATACGGTCATGTACTTTGACGCATTGGCCGCCTGCCATGAAGCAAGACCCGCCTCAAGATAAGATTCTGCCGTCCGCGCGGAAGCCGCGTCCACACCCCAGAGAATAATCTGCACATGGCTGCCGCCCCTGAAAAGATTTTCCGTGAAATTCGGCGGCACACGGATTATGGCGTCCACTTCCCGCCGGTTCATCATTTCCGTACCTTCTTTCATGGACGTGGTATAGCGGGGATCAAAATAGTCGGAGCCGTCCATAAAAGAAAGCATATCCTGCACCGTGGGAGACGCGTCTTCCATGACCACCGCCACAGGCACATTTTTCACATCCAGCGACAGGCCGTACCCGATAAGAAGAATGAGCATGATGGGAATAACGATCCCGATCACCAGACTGCTCCGGTCACGGATAAGCTGGTTATATTCCTTTCTCACCAATGAAAAAATACGGCGGAAAGCCTCCATCATAACTCCTCCTTTCTCCGGCTGTTTTCCACAATGGCAATAAACGCTTCATTCATGGTGAGATTTTTCCCGCCCCTGTTCCGTACTTCCTCGGGCGTTCCAAGAATAAGCATCTTTCCCTGATCCTGTATCATGATGCGGTCGCAGTATTCCGCCTCATCCATAAAATGCGTCGTGATGATCACTGTCGTCCCCTTTGCGGCCAGCGCCGTTATCTGCCGCCAGAAAACCCGCCGGGCAGGGGGATCAATGCCGCTTGTCGGTTCATCAAGAAATAATATTTTCGGTTCATGAAGAAGAGCCGCCGCCATGGACAGGCGCTGTTTGTACCCGCCGGGCAGATCGCCGGCCATCCTGTCTTCCGCGCCGCTGAGACCGAACTGAGAAAGAACTTCTTTCATCCTTTCTTTTATTTTCTGCAGGGGCAGTCCGTAAGCGCCGCCGAAAAATTCCAGATTTTCCCGGACAGTAAGCATACCGTAGAGAGAAAATTTCTGCGCCACATATCCCACATTGGCCCGAGCCGCCGCCCGTGCTGTCCGCAAGTTTACCCCTGCCACCGACAATTCTCCGCTGCTGGCGGGAAGAAGTCCACAGAGCATTTTAAACGTTGTCGACTTGCCTGCGCCATTCGGCCCCAAAAGGCCGAATATTTCTCCTTCATGAACTTGAAACGATGTATTGTCCACAGCGGTGAAATCACCAAACCGGCGTACCAGATTTTTTACTTCAATATCCACTTTGCCGGAAATATGTGCCGGTTCTTTATAATCCAGTTCAAATCCTTCAAGAGGACTTTCTTTTCTTTCCAATTTCCCAAGACAGCACATAAAACTGTCTTCCAAACGGGACGGCACGCTTTCCGTTTCCAAACGGGGATAGCAGGAAAACGCTTTTACCCGTTCAATCGGCACCCCTTCCTTTAAAACGAACCGTACATTCCCCTTTTCGGGAACGGCATCCTCCACAGACTCCCAATCATCCAGAAATGCAGCCTGAAGCACGCGGGGCGGTATTCCTTCCGGCGTTTTCGCCATCCGGCAGCGGCCTTTCGTTTCCTTCCTCAGCTCCTCCGGCGTGCCCCTGTCAAGAACTTTCCCTTTATTCAGGATGTATACCTCGTCGCAAAGCTCCGCCTCTTCCATGTAGGCTGTGGATACAAGGACGGAAATATGCCCGCCCTTCACAAGGTCTTTCAATATTTCCCAAAGCTCCCGTCGAGAAAGAGGATCGACGCCTGCTGTCGGTTCGTCAAGAATAAGCAGCTCCGGCGTCCGCACGAGAGTACACGCCAGTCCCAGTTTCTGCTTCATGCCGCCTGACAGCTTTCCCGCAAGACGCTGTGCAAACGGTGCGAGACCGGTCATATGAAATAATTTTTCAAACCGTTCTTTCCGTTCCTCTGTTGAAATCCCATGAAGATCAGCGTAAAGATTCATATTTTCCATACACGTCAGATCCTCATAGAGCCCAAACTTCTGGGGCATGTATCCAAGACGCCTCTGCACATCCGCAGGTTTGTCCGCTACAGGAATACCAAGTACGGAAAGAATCCCTTCAGTAGGAAACATCAGCCCGCAGACCATTCGAAGGAATGTCGTCTTCCCCGCGCCGTCTGGCCCAATAAGCGCTGTCATCTTCCCCCGCGCCGCCCGTATATCCAGACAGTCCACGGCAGTCAGAAGTGCTCCCCCGCGGGAATCCCTGAACCGTTTCGTCACACCGGCCGCTTCCACCACATATCCGTCAGCCACGATACACCCTTTCCCGGTATTTAAAAACTTTCCGTGATTTCAAAACTTCACCGTTGCCGGCATTCCCATGCGGAGGCGATTCTCTTCATCATCCACAAAAATGCGCACTTCATAAAGGAGCGATGTCCTGAGTTCCTCCGTCTGTACAGATTTCGGCGTGAACTCCGCCGTATCGGAAATATATCCCACTTTTCCCTTAATCGCTTCATTCGGGAAACTGTCCACATAAACATCCGCTTCCATACCTTCCCGTAACTCGCCAAGACGGCTTTCAGGCACATACGCACGAATCCATTTCGGATCGGACAGACCGATAAGATACACCGGCCTCGCAGCAGATGCCATATCCCCCGTTTCCATCAAACGGGAACGGATCACGCCATCCTGCGGCGCGACAAGCGTTGCCTGGCTCAAATTGTACAGATCATTTTCAAGACCTGCCTTCAAAGCGGAAAGCTGCGCTTCTGCCGCCGCGATATCTTCACTGCGGGGTCCCTTGTTTGCCAAAGACAATGCAGCCTTCGCATTTTCCAAATTGGCAGCCGCCGCTTTCCATCGTGCCTCCGCATCATCGGCGCTTTGCCTGCTTACCGCACCGTCGGCAAGAAGCGATGCCATACGCCGGTAGTAAGCGCGGGCATTATTTTCCGCGGCCGCCAGAGATTCCGTCTGCGCTGCCGCCTGGGTGATTTCTTCCGGACGGGAACCGTTGTGCAGCTTTGCCACCACCGCTTCCTGCTGGGCAATCACCGCCTTCTTTTGGGCAATTGCCAGCTCCAGCGGGCGGGTATCCAGCTGCGCCAGCACATCCCCCGCCTTCACCGCATCGCCTTCCTCTTTCAGCATTTCCTCGATCCGCCCATTGCTGTTGAAAGCAAGAGAAATCTGACGAATATCTACATTTCCGTAAAGGATCAGTCTTCCCTGTTCCACATTCCTGATCTTATAAAAGAAATATCCCGCAGCAAAGGCGATCGCCAAAACCACGGCAATGATGACCGATTTCCTGTTTCGTCCCAGCCATTCCATTTTCAAGTATCCTTTCTTCCTGAACGCTGCCCTTTCATGAATTCCATCCTTTTCTCCATAGTATCAAATTCAAATTTGAATTACAAGTTCACGTTAGAAGAAAGCAGATTGCCCGACTTTCATCTGCTGCATAATTTTTCTGAGTGACTGCCTGATTTGATATTGCCATTTAGTAACAAAGATCCATTTATATACCGAAATCATTTGTGTCAATTCTTATCAAGTTTATTTTTACTTTAAAAATCACCCTATTTTATTGACAGGTTTATTCAATCATACTATTATTCAAATAGGTTTATTTCTACTCCAAAAATCACCCTATTATCCAAACAGGGTGATAATGTATACCTGTTAGGAGAGCTTTTATGCCATACAAAAAAGAAACAGCATATAATAACCTTCCAATATTACCTCCGCATGCAGAACTGGAAACAGTCCAAATACTGAAGAAAACGGTTTCTGCTAATAAGGCCCTGGCAGAACTGCACGGATGGACTTACATGCAGGCAAATCCGCTTTTGCTGTTGCAGACGGTATCATTACAAGAAGCAAAATCTTCCAGTGAAATAGAAAATGTTGTTACCACAAATGATGATTTATATAAAGCATTTTCGGCACCGAACAGTAAAATCATTCCCCCATCTACAAAAGAAGTCCTTCATTATAAAGATGCCCTTTGGTATGGATTCAATGAAATCAAGCAACGGCCATTAGGAATTAATATATTTATTGAACTATTCCATAAAGTAAAACAACGTTCAGACGGAATCCGTTCATTCCCCGGAACGGTACTGAAGAATTCATATGGTGAGACCGTTTACACTCCGCCAGATAACAAGGATGATATACTTCGTCTACTTTCCAACTTGGAAAACTATATTAATGTAAATGAGGGAAATATTGATCCTTTAATCCGATTGGCAGTCATTCATTATCAATTTGAATGCATCCATCCCTTCCCTGACGGGAATGGACGAGTTGGGCGTATAATTAATGTTCTTTACTTAATACAGGAAAAGCTCCTTGACGTTCCTATCCTATACCTATCCAGCTACATCATTGAACACAAATCCGATTATTATAAAGCCCTGCAAGATGTAACTGAATACGCAGACTGGACTAACTGGATTCTTTATATTTTAGATGCGGTGGAAGTGACCGCTAAAAAGACTCTGTCCATGATTCAAGAAATCCGAAAGGTACAATTAGAAACAGAAATATTTGTAAAGAATGAAATGGCTGATATCTATAGCAGAGAATTAATTGAACTTCTTTTTGAACAGCCATACTGTAAAATTTCCTTTCTCGTAGATCGGCATATCGCAAAAAAGCAAACCGCTTCTAAGTATCTAAACCGATTAGTTACAGCCGGACTATTAGATAAAACAAAACAAGGCAGAGAGTATTATTTTATTAATAAAAACCTCTGGGAAATATTAACACGATGACCACGTTGAAAAATCAAAAGACCTCCGCAATCACTGAGGATTTTTATGGTTAAATGATTTGAATGACAAGTTCATATGAAACGACGGAAACCGCTTCTTCCTGCGGCTGCCGGACAGGGGATTTTAACCGCCGGTACAGAATAATCTCCTCCGGCAGTGATTTGGAAATCATCTGCATCAATCATAAGAAAAAATAGTTCTTTGTTATTTCTTTTCCTGTAAATACCGCTTCCATAAAGAATTTTAAAAAAATAATTGAAAGTAGTTTTCAAAATCATTTATTTGTGATATACTACTTACAGGCAGAAGCGGATTCATGAAACGATTCTGCCGTTGGGAAATTTTCGCACTCCCAAGCGAAAATCACTCCTTTCCAACTTCCTTTATTTTTTTATACTCCTGAAAAGGGACGGCTTACGCCGTCCTTTTTTACTGTATAAGAATACCAGTTGGCGGAAATGCCGCCCTCCCGTTATTTTCTGAAAAGGAAAACAAGGCTTACAGGACATTTCATGTCAATACATTGCGATAACGGATTCCGCCCTCTATACTGTTTTGCAGCAGCTTTCCGTTCCCGGAATCCTAACCACGGAAATAAACATTTAATGCAAACCTGGTCCAAGACAGACACGTGAAAAGCCCGCGATGAGCTTATTTTCTCCCGCGGGCTTTTCATTTTTGATTTTATTTTTCGATGCTTACGAATTTGTAATCTTTGTCTTCGACAACCTTCCGTACATCCGCATCAGCGACTTCTTTGGAAAGGGTAAGTACGGCGGTGCCCGTTTCATGGGACACTTCCGCGCGATCCACACCGTCAAGGGCTTCCAGCGATTTCTTTACTGCCGCCTCGCAGTGGCCGCACATCATGCCTTCAATTCTTACTGTTTCTTTCATTTTCATTTCCTCCTTTGGAACTATCATTCCTTTGTAAATGTAATCCGCTTCGGAAATTGCTTTCTTCACGGTTTCTTCATCAGGACCGGCCGAGCAGGTCATATTTACTTTTCCTGTGGTATGATCCGCTTTTGCTTCCACAACACCTTTTATTTTCTTCAACGCATTTTCCACGTGGTGCTCGCACATTTCACAGGTCATGCCTTCTACGGAAATAATGACCGCTCTTTCCTTTCCTGCCGCCTCTTTCTTCTCTACAGCAGTGCCGATTTCTGCGCAGGGCACTTCCGCCGGCAGAAGCGCTTTCTTCTTCAGAGGCTTGTCCTTCCCGCTGTCATGAACCTTAAACAGATTCAGCCGAAGGGCATTCAGACAGACGGTGACACTGGAAAGAGCCATCGCCGCCGCGCTCCACATGGGGTTTATGGAAATCATGGGATATACGCCGGCCGCCACGGGGATGAGCAGGATATTGTAAGCAAAGGCCCAGAATAAATTTTCACGGATATTTTTCAGCGTCTTCCTGCTTAATCGGATGGCAGCGGAAACATCGGTGATCCTGGAATTCATAAGAACGATGTCGGCGGAGTCGACAGCCACATCTGTCCCTGCGCCGATGGCAATCCCGATATCCGCCCCGGTAAGCGCGGGTGCATCATTGATCCCGTCCCCTACCATGGCCGTCCTGCCTCGTTTCTGCAGGTTTTTGATAACAGCCGCTTTCCCGTCAGGAAAGACGCCTGCAATGACGCGGTCAACACCTGCTTCTTTCCCGATGGCGTCTGCCGTCCGCTGATTATCTCCCGTCAGCATGATGACTTTGATCCCCATATACTGCAGTTCTCTAACCGCTTGGGTGGAGTCTTCCTTGATCACATCGGCGGCGGCTATAATCCCCAAGAAGATCCCGTTCCGTTCAAAGAAAATCGGCATTTTTCCTTCTTCCCCCAATGCCCGGGAGCGGTCCACCATATCCTGCGGTATATCCGCCAGCGTGGATATATAGGTTTCCGACCCGCCGTGAATCGTGTCCCCGTCCATAACGGCGGCAAGGCCGTTTCCCGCAAGAACCCGGAATCCGGAGGTTTCTTTCGGACTCATGCCTCTTTCTTCCGCCTTTTTCACAACGGCCCGGGCAAGGGGATGCTCGGATTTCCGTTCCAGCGAATACGCCAGAAGGAGAAGTTTATCGTCCGTCATATGTCCCGCAGGATAAATGCCGGTAACTTTCGGCTTCCCTTCCGTAACGGTACCAGTCTTGTCAAGCGCGACAATCTGTATTTTTCCCGTATTTTCAAGAGATTCGCTTGTTTTGAAAAGAATGCCGTTTTTCGCGCCTACGCCGCTGCCGACCATAATGGCAACGGGCGTTGCCAGTCCCAGCGCACAGGGACAGGAAATGACGAGAACGCAGATGGCGTATTCCAATGCTTTCGCCACGGGCGCGCCGAGGAGTATCCACACGATCATGACGAGAACGGCTACACCGATAACGGCAGGCACGAAGACGGCAGACACGGCATCAGCGATTCTTGCAATCGGCGCTTTTGTAGCGGCCGCATCGCTGACCATGCGGATAATCTGCGAGAAGGTCGTATCTTCGCCCACACGGGTGGCGCGGGCACGAATGAATCCGGAACGGTTTATGGTGGCGGCTCTCACAGTATCGCCTTCCGCTTTGTCCACCGGAACGGATTCTCCCGTAAGAGCGGATTCGTCTGCCGCTGCCGCGCCTTCTATAATCACGCCGTCTACGGGAATGGTTTCTCCCGATCTTACGACAAAGATATCTCCCGGCTGCACCTCATCAATGGCAATGGATACTTCCTGCCCGTCTTTTTCAATCACCGCCGTTCTCGGCGCCATTTTCATCAGACTTTTCAAAGCATCGGTGGTCCGGCCTTTGGATAGAGATTCCAGTGTTTTCCCTACGGTGATGAGAGCAGGAATCATGGCGGCGGACTCAAAATAAAGCCGGTCGTGATAAATTTCCATGAGATCCGTGTTCGATGTGCCTTGCGTAAGGAGGTAGGTCATCTCATAAAGGACATAGAGCGACCAGAGGAAGGAAACTCCCGAGCCGAGCGCCACGAGGGTATCCATATTCGGCGCGCCATGGGCGAGGGATTTCCCGCCGGAAAGGAAGAAATCTTTATTGACATACATCACGATGAGGGCAAGAAACATTTCCGTCAAAGCAAGTCCCAGATGATTATGGTCAAAAAATGCGGGAACGGGCCAGCCGAGCATATTGTGCCCCATGGTGATATACATGAGGAGTGCAAGAAATACGGCAGACCATATGAGGCGCCTTTTGAGCTTCGGCGTTTCATGGTCGGCCAGGGCTTCCGCTTCCTGTGCCAGTTTTTTTGAAGCGGAGCTCTTTTTCTTTTCTTCACCTTTGAGCCGCGCTCCGTACCCTGCGTTTTCAACGGCGCGGATGATTTCTTCGTCTGACGCGGTGCCGTTAACCGCCATGGAATTTGTCAGGAGCGCCACGGCCACCGAAGAGACCCCCGGTACTTTAGCGACTGCCTTTTCCACATGGGACTGGCACGCTGCACAGGTCATGCCTGTGACTGTATATTGTCTCATTTTTTACCTCTTTCATTTCCTGTCAAAAAATTATTTCATTAATTTCTGGAGCATGGTGCAAAGTTCATCCACTTTTCCGTCCCGGCCTTCGCGGATATCATCGGAAACGCAGCCTCGGATATGGGATGCCAAGAGCAGTTTGTTGAAAGAATTCAGCGCATTGGATACAGCTGATACCTGCATGAGGATATCGGGGCAGTACGCATCGGCTTCCACCATTTTCTGTATGCCCCTGATCTGCCCTTCTACTGTTTTAAGGCGGGTAAGCAGTTTCTTCCGTTCTGCCGGTGCCCGTTCCGTACGGCAGCAGGCTTCCTCTGTTTCCATACCGGCCATCTGTTTTGTCTCCTTCGCTTCCATTTTATTTCCCTCTCTGCTTTTTCGTACTCTCTCTCATTCTTACTGCTGAATCGAAAATCTTCTTTCTGATTAGACTATACCCCCCTGGGGTCTATCTGTCAATAAAGAAATTAAATATAAGGAATAAATCCGAAAAACATGTCCGCCTTATGCTTTGCTGTCCATCTGCCGTGGAAGAAATACTTTTACGGTTTTTTCTCCGTTTTACATCCTGTCTCCTCCATACTATAATGAAAGAAAATATATTTCTTTAAGGAGGTTATCATGGCAGATCTTACGGTGGGCAAAAAAGCACCCTTATTCACACTTCCGTCTGACGGCGGACAGGATATTTCTCTTTCCGATTACAAAGGCGGGAAGGTAATTCTTTATTTCTACCCGAAGGACAATACTTCCGGGTGCACGCTGGAAGCGCAGGCATTCCGCGCCAATCTGGAAGAATTTAAGAAACGGGGGTATTCTGTACTTGGCGTAAGCCGCGACAGCGTGAAAAAGCACTGCAATTTCCGCGACAAGTATGAACTTAATTTCCCTCTCCTTTCTGATGAAAAGGAAACGGTATGCAACTTGTACGGCGTCATGAAAGAAAAGAGCATGTACGGAAAAAAATACATGGGCATCGAGCGCTCCACGTTCATCATTGATGAAAAAGGCATATTGGTGAAAGAATACAGGAACGTGAAAGCCGCTTCTCATGTAAACGATCTGCTGAGGGACCTGCAATAGCCAATTATAAAGAGGCTGTGACAAAATATTTTTGTACCTTGTCACAACCCCTCCATTCATGCCTTTTCGGCAGACAAAAAAGAGCGTCGTTTCTTTTTACGGAAACTCCGCTCTTTTTTCATTTCAATCCGTCAGATCTTCAATGAGCCATGCCTTTTCAAAGGGGAAAGCGGCATATGCTTCGCCTTCCAGGATCGTCCTGCCGGGGTCGTAAATATCGATAATCCATTCCTTGCCAAGACTGTCATTGACAAAGTAGCGGATTTTTTCTCCAAGGAACATTTTATTTTGAATGGTGACTTTTACATTCACCTGCCCGTCAACGGCCTCTTTCACCAACTTCAGACATTCGGGACGGATGCTCAGGCAGTATTCCTGCCCTGCATTTACGCTCTTCGCAGTAGGAATTCTGTCGTTTCCGTAAGAAACAGTATTTTCTCCCAGCCCTTTTACGCTGAGGAGGTTTGTCGTGCCGATGAAGTCCGCCACGAACGGCGTCTTCGGTTCAAAGTAGATCTCCTGGGGCGATCCTGTCTGATGGACGACGCCGCCTTTAAGGACGACAATCATGTCCGACATGGAAAGAGCTTCCGACTGGTCATGGGTGACATAAATCGTGGAAAGCCCCATCTTCTTCTGGATGTCACGGAGTTCCACGCGGACGTTTTCGCGCAGCTTCGCATCCAAATTGGACAGCGGTTCATCAAGAAGAAGAACTTCAGGATTCATGACAAGGGCACGGGCCACAGCAACACGCTGCTGCTGTCCGCCGGACATCTGGTTCGGGAAACGGTCCTCCATGCCTTTGAGCTGCATGAGGTCAAGTGCTTCTTTGACACGTCTTTCTATTTCCTCTTTCGGACGGTTCTTCACACGAAGTCCGTAAGAAACATTATCGAAAACGTTCATATGCGGAAAGAGGGCATATTCCTGAAATACCATGGCCGTATTTCTGCTGTAAGGAGGAATCCTTTCGATTCGTTTGCCGTTGAGAAGTATTTCCCCATCATCCGGTTCATAGAAACCTGCCACCATGCGGAGAAGCGTGGTCTTACCGCAGCCTGACGGCCCGAGGAATGTAACGAAATGCCCCTTTTCAAAATCAATGTTCACGTCTTTGATGACATGGCTCCGACCAAAATATTTATTGATCTGTTTCAGCTGCAATACTAAGTCTGACATATTTCCACCTCTGTTGTAAACTTTGAGCGATTATAAATCAAAGATATTGATCTTGTCACGGAGTATCAGTTTCACCACACCGAAAGTCAGGTAAATAACAAGCATGATGCCTACGGCAGTGGCGCTGGCAGTCGGGAGGAATCCCTGATTTGCCAGGCTCATGATATTAATGGACGCCAGGTTCCATTCCGGTGACACGAGGAAAATAACGGTGCTTAAGGTGTTCATGGAACGCATGAACGCGTATACAAAGCTGACAGAAAGTGAATTTTTCAGCATAGGCAGCACAATTTTCCGGAAAGTCGTGAAGCTGCCTGCCCCTAAGTTGGTAGACGCCTGCTCTAAAGAGCCTTCGATCTGTTTCAGCCCCGCCACGGCCTGCCGATATCCTACCGGCAGCTGGCGGAGGGCCATACCGAGAATGATAATAGCAAGCGTACCCGTCATTTCAAGCGGTCCGTCATTAAAGGCGAGAATCATGGCAAGACCGATAAACGTCCCCGGCAGAGAGACGGGAAGCATGGCAAGAAAATCCATAACTGTTCTTCCCGGGAATTTTTTACGGAGCACCAGAAACGCCAGAGCAATGCCGAAGACCGTGCTGATTGCCGCCGTGGACATGGATGCCACCCAGGAGTTCACCATGACATTGGAGTTGATGACGCCTTCTTTGAAATACTCAAGAGTGAAGGTGTAATCCGCACCGAAAGAAACGGTAAAGGCAAAAAGCACGACCACACCGATAATCATAAGGATGCCCAGGCTGAGAAGCATGCAGAAAGTAAAGAAACACCATGTTGCCGCCGGTCCCGCCGTCACACGGATGAGGCCTGCCACGGGCTTTCCCGTAACGGTAACGTAAGAGTTCTTTTCCAGATAATACCGCTGTACAAAGAAAACAATGAGCGTCGGAATGACAAGAAATACGGAAAGCGTGGCGCCCATGGGAAGATCCCAGGCACCGGTGACCTGTGTGTATGCTTCCGTGGCCAGAACATGATAATTACCGCCGACCAGCATGGGGTTGCCAAAGTCTGCCAATGAGTTGATACCGACCAGGAGGAACGCGCTTGCCAGCCCCGGCGTCGCCAGTCTGAGAGTCACCGTACGGAAAAGGTACCACCCTTTCGCCCCCAGGTTCTGTGCTGCCAGTTCTAAATTCGGACTGATATTTTTCAAAACACCCGAAATAGTAATGTACGCCAGCGGGAAAAAAGCGATAGTCTGCGCTGCCCAAAGTCCGACAGGTCCGTAAAGATCCACCTTCAAATGAAGCATTTCCCATGTAATAAAGCCGCGGCGGCCGAAAAGCATGATAAATGCCAGACCGCTGACAACGGACGGCGCCATGGTAGGAAGCAGAGCCACCACCTGAAAGAAACGCTTGCACGGCATATTCGTGTAATTCACGCCGTAAGCAAAAATGAATCCGAAAACGATAGCCGTCGCCGTGGCAACAAAGGACGAGAAGATCGTGTGGCTGAATACCTCGATGAACTCCTTATCCGTGACGGCGCGCATCCAGTCTGCCGATGTCGGAACGAGAAGAATTTTCACAAAAGGATAAATAATAAATACGGCAAACAGAAGGAATACGGCAAGAATACCGATGAGAAGCGGCGGCTCCCGAAGAAGCACTTTCATCTCCGCTGCGATTCCGGTGTGTTCGCGGCCGGACTCTTTTTCATTCATACAAAACTCCTTAGATATAAAAAGGATTTATTTCTTTAAAACAGCAGGTGCCTTCCGGCTTTTCCATCGGCGAGGGAAAGGCAGGTATAAAGCAGACTATTTCTTAAATAAGTAAAAGTAATAGATAAAAAGTTACCCCCACCGTCATTGGTGGAGGCAGCTTTTTGACAGACATATTATTCAGCAAAGAATGTATCGCAGTTCTTCTGTTTATCGGCGCCCGCCTTGACCAAATCATAAGTCTTGAACAGCGGCAGCTCTTTCAGCGGCTTCATGCCCTGGGGCGGAGCCACTTCCGGATTGCAGGCAATGCCGTTCGTCGTCTTTACAAGGATATCTCCCGCTTCTTTGGTAAGGACGAAATCAATAAACGCTTTCGCCACATCTTCATTGGCTTTGTTCTTAATCTTGCCTACGGGACATACTGTCCAGCCTGCCTGATCGTAAATGGTGCTTACCAGTTTCTGTCCTTTGGCGCTGACCAGATTCTGATCGGAAATAAAGTTGACAGCGATAAGATATTCGCCGGCACCGGCTTTCTGTCCCGGTGTGAATCCGGAAGGAGTGAACTGCGCCACCTGCGGTTTCAGCGCTTTCAGGTATTCCCAGCCCTTTTCTTCTCCCATATTCTGGAGAACGGAACTGATAAAGGTGTTGCCTGTACCGGATTTGCGTGGATCAGGCATAATAATTTCCCCTTTGAATTCCGGTTTCAGAAGATCCTGCAGTGTCGTCGGAGCGGCGACGCCTTTCGGTTTAAATTCTTCATTGAAACGTTTTTCATTGTAGCCGATTGCCAAAACTTCCAGATACGTGCCATACCAGAAACCGTCTTTGTCCTGGTATTCAGGCATGATCATTTTGGCATTCTTGGATTTATAAGCTTCCAGAAGTCCGTCAGCCGCCGCTTTCGCATGGGCGTCCGCCGTGCCGCCGAGCCAGATATCCGCTTTCGGTGCGTCTTTTTCTGCCGTGATACGGGCAAGAGCTTCCCCGGTTGGCAGACGGATGAAGCTTACATCTGCACCGGTCTGCTTCTTAAACAGATCCGCCAGTTCTTTTGCCGTGTCTTCATGGAAAGACACATACATCACCAACTTCTTGCCTTTCAGATCCTGACTGCCCGTTTTCGCACCGCCTGCAGCCGCCTTGTCACCGCCGCCGCAGCCGGCAGCAATCAACGCCAGTCCGGCCAGGGTGCACGCAGCAAGAGCCTTCCATTTCATGAAAAACATCTCCTCTCAAATCTTAAATATGTTTACTTACCAAAGCAATTTTAGCATATATCCCAGACACTAACTATAAAAAGAAAGTCCGTTGTAATTTTAGCATAAATGTATGCTGTTTTCATTACTTTTTATCATTACATAACACATATTCCTTTTCCCGTTTTCATATTTTCTGCAAAAGAAAAGGACGCCTTTTACGAAACGTCCTGTCCTTTGTCAATTTATCTTCTTCCCGCTACTGTTTTTCCCCGGACTTTTCTGCCGACCGGCCCGAAATCCTGTCAAGAAGTTTATTCCCCGCAGATTTCACTTTATCCTTCAATGCTTTTTTCTTTTTCTCCGCTTCTTCCTTTTTCTTCTTTTCCGCCGCTTCCGCTTCCTGCTTTGCCTGCGCGGCCCTTGCTTTTTCCATACTGCTTCTTACGGAAGCAGGAATTTCGAAGTTCTTCACGGTATAACCGCTTTCCGCTTCGTACATATAATCGCGCCAGATCGCTGCAGGAATGGTGCCGCCGGTATACCCCGCATTGGTGGATGTGTCATCGCCGACCCAGACAGCCGTGGAGAGATCCGGCGTATATCCGACAAACCATGCGTCATGTTCATCATCAGTAGTCCCCGTCTTTCCTGCCGACGGCCGTCCGATATATGCATTTCCGCCGGTCCCGCGGGAGATAACTTCTTCCAGCACGCTCGTCAATGTCCATGCCGAGGCTTCATCAACGACCTGCGTACTTTCCGGCGCGCCGGAATGATCTTCAAGCACCTTTCCATTGCGGTCGACAACTTTCATAATGACCGTCGGTTCCACCAGTTTGCCGCCGTTTGCAAACACGCTGTATGCTTTTGCCATATCCCAGACGGACACGCCGTAAGTCAGACCACCAAGAGCTGTTGCCAAGTTCGTATCACTGTATTCACCCTCGGTAATTAAGGTGGAAATTCCCACATTTTTTGCCGTCTGAATAACTTTTCCCATGCCTACCTGATCCGCCAGATAGACCGTAGGTATATTCATGGACTTCACAAGCGCTTCCATGACGGTTACGCTGCCGCCGGAAGTGCCGCCGTAATTCTTCGGTGTCCAGCCGCCGCCGAAATCTTTCGTTTCATTACTAAGAATGTCGAAAGGCGTTACTTTGTTTGCAAATGCCGTCAGATAGACAAAAGGTTTGAAAGCCGAACCCGGCTGGCGGGTCATCTGTACAGCGCGGTTAAAGTGATCCTGCCCGCGGCCGCCCACCATAGCGCGGACGTATCCCGTTCCCACTTCTATGGAAACAAGGGCGCCTTGAGGCTGTGTCAATTTCTTATCATCGGTATAGGCATTAGGAAGATTTTTCTTCAGGGCCGCTTCCGCTTCCTTCTGCAAATCAAGATCCAGCGTAGTGTAAATCTGCATGCCCTCTTTGTAGATCGCATCGGAATCATACTTTTCGCTGATCAAGTGAATGACATAATTTACAAAATAAGACGCCACACTATCCGTTCCCCGCTGTTCCTGGGGCCGGGCCAGATGGATATCCGTTTCTTTTGCCGCAGCAGCCTCACTCTCGGTAATGTACCCATACTTCACCATCTGATCAAGAACGATGGACTGCCGCTGTTTTGCCGCTTCCACACTGTGGAACGGAGAGTAATAATTCGGACTGTTCGGAAGACCCGCTATAAGCGCGCACTGGGCAAGAGACAAATCCTTCACGTCTTTTCCAAAATACACTTTAGATGCCGTCTGGATACCATAACAGCCCTGTCCGAAATAAATCTGGTTCATATACATTTCCAGAATTTCTTTTTTGGTATACTGCTGCTCTATCTTTAAAGCAAGAAAAGCCTCCAGCATCTTGCGTTTCAGCGTCTGTTCCTGCGAAAGGAAAGCGTTTCGCGCCAGCTGCTGCGTAATGGTGCTCCCCCCCTGCGCCGTGGCATTGCCGCTGATGATATTTCTGAAAACGGCACGGATGATACCGATAGGATCCACGCCGTGATGTTCATAAAAACGGTTATCCTCTACCGCAATAAATGCGTTTTGTAAATTAGCCGGCACTTCATCAATGGACACGGGGAGACGGTTTTCCTCGGCGTGAACCGTAGTAATAAGCCGCCCCTTGGCATCATAAATGCGGGACGACGCATCCGGTGCAATATTTGCGGAAATATCCGGAAGCCCGCTGCTCACCGACAGAAAGAAACCTGCCGCCGCCCCGGCGCCTGCAATAAAAACGATAATGAAAAGAAAAAGAAAAATCTTTTTTACCGTGGAAGATTTTTCTTTATGCTGTCTGCGAATTTCAGAATTTCTCATGAAAGCCGGCGCTCCTCTGATTAATCAATGTATATCTCATATAAAAATTTTTATTCAAAAATATGAACGGTTAAACCAAAAGATAATAATATTTGTTCCATTATAGCACAATCCCGCCGGCAAAAAAGAAAGAAGGCTTTCTCTTCCTTTTTAGAATCATCGTTTTTAAAATCATCGTTCCCCTTTTCTTTTCTGCCGCTGTTTCTTCCATCCCCGGTACAAGACTTCATCCCCTCATACCGTTTATGGAAATTTCATTTCTTATTCTACTATATATAGTATTTTCTTCTCTATAAGTGCCTATAGAAAAAATCTTGAATGAGTATCTTCATTGTGAAACGTTTCGTGAAACGCCAAAGCCTCCTGTCCCCTTTCCGCCCCATATCGACATGCCTGCATTTTCCATATTTTTGATTTTCCGCAGCTTTGAAAAATAATGGTATTTTTTAATTCGTTTTTCCTATTCCATTTCCTGTGAATATGTTGTACTATAAATCACGATACAATATGTTGTATTACAGCAGAAGTAAAAACTATATTTTGTACGTGTTATTTTAATTTTATTATATCCAATCATTAATAGGGAGTGTAGTCATGCAACAGGGAAATGAAGAGAACGTCATCGTCCGCACGAATGTCATCAAAAGAAACGGACAGGAAGTCACTTTCGATATCACGAAAATCATCAATGCTATCGGCAAAGCCAATCATGAAGTCGCCGGCATCCATCAGATGAATAATTTCCAGATCCGTGCGATTGCGGATAATATCGCGAAGAAAATTTCCAATTATCCCCACGCGGCCAATGTCGAAGATATCCAGGATATGGTAGAAACGGGCATCATGGAAATGCGCGGCTATGAAGTGGCCCAGAAATACGTCCGTTATCGTTATAAACGCGAAATTTCCCGCAAGAGCAATACCACCGATGACGGTATTCTTTCTCTGATTGAACTTAATAACGAGGAAGTAAAACAGGAAAACTCCAATAAAAATCCTGTCATCAATTCTACCCAGCGCGACTATATGGCCGGCGAGGTATCCAAAGACCTCACGCGCCGCCTTCTTCTTCCTGAAGAAATCGTCAAGGCCCACGATGAAGGCATCATTCACTTCCATGATGCCGACTATTTCGCGCAGAAAGAACATAACTGTGATCTCATTAACCTGGAAGACATGCTCCAGAACGGTACTGTCATCAGCCAGACGATGATTGAAAAACCCCATTCTTTCTTCACCGCCTGCAATGTAACGACCCAGATTGTTGCCCAGGTAGCGTCCAACCAGTACGGCGGCCAGTCCTTTACGCTTTCCCATCTTGCGCCCTTCGTCGATATCAGCCGTCAGAAAATCAAAAAGGAAGTCATTGAAGAACGGAAGCTGACCGGCGAATCCATGAATGATGAAATCATTTCCAAAATTGTTGAAGCCCGTCTCCATGAAGAGATCAAGAGCGGTATTCAGACAATCCAGTACCAGCTCATTACTCTGATGACCTGTAACGGCCAGGCTCCTTTCGTCACCATGTTCATGTATCTTGATGAAGTACCGGAAGGCCGCACCCGTGACGATCTCGCCATGATCATCAAAGAAGTCCTTCTCCAAAGAATGAAGGGAGTAAAGAATGAAAAAGGCGTATGGATCACACCGGCATTCCCGAAACTGATCTACGTCCTTGATGAAGATAATATCCATGATGACTCCCCCTACTATGAGCTGACGAAACTTGCTGCGGAATGCACAGCAAAACGTCTCGTCCCCGACTATATTTCCGCGAAAATCATGAAGGAATACAAAAACGGCGACGTATACCCCTGCATGGGCTGCCGCAGCTTCCTCACCCCCGACACGGAAGGTCTTGGTAAAAACGGCGAGCATAAATATTACGGCCGTTTCAACCAGGGCGTTGTCACACTGAATCTGGTAGACGTAGCCTGCTCGGCAAAAGGAAATATGGATGAATTCTGGAAAATCCTTGAAGACCGTCTCGAACTTTGCCACCGGGCTCTCCGCTGCCGTCACGAAAGACTTCTGGGCACCATTTCCGACGTAGCCCCTATCCTCTGGCAGCACGGCGCTCTCGCCCGTCTGAAAAAAGGCGAAGCCATCGATAAACTGCTCTTCAATAATTACAGCACCATTTCCCTCGGCTACGCAGGCCTCTATGAAATGTGCGTAAGAATGCTGGGCGTTTCCCACACCACGGAAGAAGGCAAAGCATTCGGCATGAAAGTCATGCAGAAGCTGAATGATAAGTGCGCCGAATGGAAAGCCGCCGAACATATCAGTTACTCCGTCTACGGCACTCCTATGGAATCCACCACTTATAAGTTTGCCAAATGCCTCCAGAAACGTTTTGGCATGATCCCCGGCGTCACGGATAAAAACTACATCACCAACAGCTACCATGTCCATGTGGCCGAACATATCGACGCTTTCCATAAGCTGAAATTTGAATCCGATTTCCAGCGGCTCTCTCCGGGCGGCGCGATTTCCTACATCGAAGTGCCAAATATGCAGAACAACATCCCCGCTGTCATTGCCGTCATGAAGTACATCTATGAAAACATCATGTATGCGGAACTGAATACCAAGAGCGACTACTGCATGCAGTGCGGCTACGACGGAGAAATCAAGATTATTGATGATGAAAACGGCAAACTCATCTGGGAGTGCCCGAACTGCGGCAACCACGACCAGCACACCATGTCCGTGGCAAGAAGGACATGCGGATACATCGGCACCCAGTTTTGGAACCAGGGCCGCACACAGGAAATCAAAGACAGAGTCCTCCACCTTTAATCATCATTATTAAGATAAGGCGGCGCCATCCTGTATGAGCGCCGTTTTTATTCCCTATCGCGAGGTATTTATGAACTACGCCGGAATCAAAGAATATGATATCGCCAATGGGCCGGGCATCCGCTTTTCCCTTTTCGTTTCCGGCTGCACCCACCACTGCAAAGGCTGCTTCAATCCGGATACATGGTCTTTTCACTACGGCAAGCCCTTCACGAAAGAAACGGAAGACTACATCATCAGACAATTGGGGCAGGACTGCTACCAGGGCATGACTCTCCTCGGCGGCGAGCCCATGGAGCCGGTCAACCAAAAGGGACTGCTCCCCTTGGTGAAACGATTCAAGGAAACCTATCCGGAAAAAGATCTCTGGTGCTTCTCCGGCTATCTTTTCGATAAGGAAATACTCGGTCATTTCGCAAAGATTATGCCTGAAACAATGGAGCTTCTAAAATATATAGACATCCTTGTGGACGGTGAATTTGTCCTCGCAAAAAAAGACATCACCCTTCTCTTCAAAGGTTCTTCCAACCAGCGGACGATCGATGTGCAGAAATCTCTCCATGCAGGAGAACTGTGCTTTTGGAATCCGGGCGACACAAGTATGTCAAAAATGACAAAAATTTAAGGGCTGCAATGCAAAAAGGAACCCGCCGGCTATGCCGGCAGGTTCCTTTTTATGTTTTATCCATGATGACGGGTTTTACCGTAGTATGAAGTGCCTTTGTCAGAGTCATGCATAAGATCCATGAGTTCTTTGGCCCGTTCCAAAGTGAATCCGCATCGGTTGGCGTATTCCACAAGGGGATTTCCCCGCAGTTCACGTTTCTTTTTCATATATGCCCGGCGGTCTTCCTCGGAAAGCCCTTCCACATCCTGCAAATCCTGCATACGGCGGGCATTCCTGAAAATCATGTACACTTCCGTCCGCTCCGCTTCTTCTGCCGTCATCTTTCCTTCTTTCACAAGTTCCGTCAGATAGTACACCGCCGCTTTCGGCTTATGGGGACTCGTTCCTTTGATATCCTGCGGCATGGATACCGGTTCAGGAAGCCTCGCCGATACGGTGCCGGCAGCAAAAAGGATGGCAGCTAAAGCAAGTCTAAGTATTTTCTTCATATGTTCTCCTTAAAAAGAATGACGCAGTGTAAGAGTGTACGTTCTTCCGCTTGCCGCTTCGCTGTCATAAATCACTTTGTCGAAAAGATTGTAAATATAGAATTGGGCGGTGGTGTTCTTCGTGAAACTATAATTGGCGGATAAGCTGGCGATGAAGAATCTTCCCGCAGAGTAGTACACGCCTGTCGCCGCATCAGGTTCCTGGCGTGCGCTGACATACTGGGCATCAGCAAGAATATCCCATCTCTTATCGGTAAACTCCGCGCCGAAGTGGATAAGGTGTTTCGGAATATCCCAGTTATGTTCGCCATCAATGGATTCCGTTTCCCATGCATAATTCAAATATCCGCTTACTTTATCGGAGAATTGATGGGTAGCACTGAACTCGAAGCCTTTTTTCTTTGCCTTGCCGAAGTTCCTGTACTGGGAATAACCTTTCTTATAGAATACCCCTTTGTAAGTAGATGCTTTGCCCGTGGAGAAATAACGGATAGCATCTTTCGTATCCGCTTTGTAGACAGCAATATTCGCAGTGGTGTCTTTCCATTTTTTCTTCAATCCCAGTTCATACGTATCCGTCTGTTCCGGGTCAAGATCGGGATTGGGCAAAGATCCCCTTGTAGAAGCCGTAGGCACGCCATTGACAATCTTGATGGGGGATCTTTCAGAACGATACACCTGGTAGAGTATAGGCGGCGTGAAGGAATGTCCATAACTTGCATATACAGTGGTATCATTCCCCACAAGGTACTCTAAAGATAATTTCGGGCTCCATGCATTATAAATACCTTCTTCATCGTCCTTCACATAACCGGTCGTAAGGAATTCATGATGGCCGCCATATTTCTTGTAGCGGTCAAAACGGAGTCCTGCGTAAACGGCAAATTTTTCAGAAGCCTGCCATTTATCCTGGAAATAAGCGGACAGGGATTCGTCTTTACCGCGATGTTTTTCATAAGCATTTATTTTACTGCCGTGATCTTTGTAATGGGCCAGATTGTATCTCGTTTGGTCAAAAGAATTTGCCCTGTATGCCAAGCCGCCGATCAGGGTATGGGACCCCAATTCCCAGGTTTTATTCAAATCAAAATCTTTTGTCTTGCTCGGATAAAAAGACTGTACTCCTTCCCCATTCCACGCATAAGTCTCCTCTTCCGTCATGGGCAGCCACGCATCATCTCCGCCGGCACTGCTGTAGCCGTCTTTTTTGATATCTGTATATCCTGCATGGACATGGAACCGGTTTTTATTATCATCATAGAAAATATTGTGCATACCCCATTCTTTTGCGCCTACATATCCGAGAAAATCACCCGGCGCAAAATCTATACCTTTTCCATTGGGGTAAACAACGCTGCCATAGAAAATGCTCTTTCCGGAAGCATCCTTAATCAAAGTAAAGGGATGCTCATAACTGTATTTATGATCCGTATGAAGGTAGGAATAAGTCAAAGACTTGTCATCATTGAAATGATAGGTCAACTTGGCATGGTAACTTTCCGAAGTCCATGCTTTCTCTCCGCGGCCTCCCAAAATGCCCCTGCCGCGGCCGTCAATAGGCAAATTACCCGCATCAAATTGCGGTATATTTTCCGTACTGCCTGATACGCGGGAGTCCACATAGTAGCCCCGCCAACCGTCAGTTTTGCGTTTTTCATACCCTGCGCCGATATCCCATTTATCTTTACGGACAGATACATCATAAACCTGTTTTGTCGTACTGTTGCTTCCGTAAGAAAGCGTCACATTTCCATGAACCCCTTCCTCATGGGTATTCGTCGTAATCGAAATGACGCCGCCTGTCGCACGGCCGCCGTAAAGGGAAGAGGCTGCGCCGCGGAGCACTTCAATCTTCTTTATATTTTCCACGGGGATCATCGTCCAGTCTACAGAACCGTTCCACCCCGAATTAACAGGCTGCCCGTCCACGAGGACAAGAACATCGCTTGAAGAAAAGCCGCGGAGAGAAATACCACCGTCAGCAACAGGAGAAAGATATACGCCCGTTTCCTGTCCCAATGCCTGCGCTACGCTTTGGTAGCTGTGATCCTTAATTTCTTTTGCCGTGACCACGGACACGCTGGCCGGCACTTTTTCTGCAGATTCTGCCATTTTTGTCGCTGTAACGACAATGCCTTCCAGCTCATAAACATCAGCTGCATGAGCCGTGCCGCCTGCCAGGGCAAGCAATACCGCCAACCCTAAAACCCCTGATTTTTTCATACTATACTCCTCTCCTTGCATATAAAAAATACCTGTGATAGCCGGCGCCGAAGTCTCCAAATTTCCTTCTCTGCCATATTCCCTCAGGTTCATAAACAAACTGATTCGTGCGGAAAAGTATCATTCATCCCCATCTGCTACTATTCCACATGAATTATTATACTTATATCCATATGTATAATCAATTTGTTTTACATTTTATTGTAATGTTTCCGGTCTATTTATTTAGAAATATATAGTTTTATTCCAAAGATAAAGGAAATCTGCCGGTCTGCCATGGGTACGGCGCGGGCGATGGAAATGGGGCCGTCAGAAGGCGCCATGAGTTCTCTCTCCATCTGCGTCGCCGGTATCATGACCGCAGCAGGCGCGAGCCTTTTCCCTGCTTTTGGTAAAATTCCACAAAAAAAGCATATCGCACTTTTATCCGCGGTACGCTTTTTAAATTTCCCTGCTTGGAGAAATATCTCCATCAGTTCTTTCTTTTTAATAAGGACCTGAACCCAAACAGACGCGGTCTTCATAGAGGCTGATATATTCCGACTCATCTTCGCCTGCCGTAAAAAATTCATTCATCGGGCCTCCCGCCTTATAGTACGCGGCGTAACTGTCCCGGGAACTGTCCGCATTCAGCCCGGAACGATCGAAAGTTTTCCTGCTTCCCTTGTTAATTCGTATGCCGTCCACAATCCCTCCATAGAAATATACACTGACCCCTTCCTTTACATAGCTCCAGCTCTGGTATGGAAATCTCCCGTCCTCGCAGTCCGGTTCTCCGTAGAGCCGGCGCACCTCTCTCATCTCCATTCCCAGATATATGCCGTCCACAGACTCAAAATGCTTTCCGGTGAGACGACAGTATACCTGATTTCCATACACCAGTATTTTATAATTCGGACTCATCACATTCCAGCCGATTTTCTCCGTGACCGGCTGCCCTTCATGCAGAAGCACCGCTTTCACTGCCCCCTGCACTCCTCCGCCGGCCACATCATACATGCCGTCCAAAAGATCTCCGTCCACGGCACGGGGGGTAATCTCCAAAGTCCTTCCTCCATGAATATCCGTCCACGTCCCGCAGATTTCATGGGGAAATTCAGCTTGTTCATAAACCCTTTCATCAGCAAAGGATACCACCGACATTCCGACGAGAAACAGCCCGATGCCTGCCGGCAGCCATTTCATACGCATCACGCATCTCCCCTTTCAGACATGACAAAGTTTACATCAGGCCTTACATAATCCGCCCATTCCTCATCCACTACGATTTTAAATCCGGGAAGGCTCCACTCCTTCGCCTCAAGCTTCATCTCATCCATGCTGCCGTGCATTCCGTCGGGCTTATTTTTCACAAGACTGCCGTATATGGTTCGTACACCTTCCACATACAAAGAAATATCCGTATTCCCGACCGACTTTTTATCTTCTGCCGAAGCGACAACTTTCCCCTGCCCGTCCAGTCCGTACCATTGGGAAAGAATGATTTTCAGATACACGCCGCCCTTCTGATTCGCCAGCACCTCTCCCACTTGCACATGCTTCATTTTCTGTATTCTTTCATCATTAAGAAAAGTCGTTTTGACTCCTCCATGATAATAGGTGACAATCGCCATATAAGAAGTATGCCCGCTGCACTGTCCGTTCATCAAAGCAAAACGGCCTTTAAATGCCCCTTTGTCAAAATCAGCAATCTTATGCATCTGGTCCTCATAGGCGGTACTCATCTGGCACATATCCTGATGAATCACTTTCGCCTCTGCCGGAGATCCCATACAGGTGAAGAATAAAAGCAGACCTATAATCCGTTTGAAAAATTTCATTTTCAGCGCCTCCCTTCCCACAACTCAAGATCAATGGATGGTCCGGCCGTCTCAGAATTCCCCTAAAAAGAGAGAGCCGTCGTCCCCGCTCATGCCGATATAGAACCGTCTGGTTCTTCCGTTTCCGTCCGTATAGGAAATCCCGTACCCCGGCGTGTCTCCGTGAAATGCCATGCCGAGCACAAGCGGTCTTTCCGCCGTGAGCCGGCCGGTATAGTAGAGTTCCGTTTCAGAGAACGTCATATTTCCTTCTTCATCCAGATCAGGAACCAAACGCAGTACTCTGAAATCCCTGACCTCATCTTGCGTAGAAAACAGGACCCGCGCCTGGTATTCCGACGTCTCCGCCATAAATTCATCGTACTCCCCATAATCGGAAAGTGCGTCCTCCGCCCAGCGGGCCTGCACCGTTCCATCTGCCGCCGCTTCATGGCTGCAGGCATATTCCGAAAAGGGAACTTTTCCTATCGCTCTTATCCCTATCCGTAATGTTTCGTCCATTTCAAAAAAACGGCCGCGTGAAATAAATAATTCTTCCGCTTCCGCTTTCTTCCATATGCCCGTTGTATTATGGAAATACCCGATCGTTCCCGCACTGCTGTCTTTGATATCGGAGAAGTAAAAATCTTCCCACTCTATCCGGCTGCCGTCATAAGAAAGATGACAAGTCCCGAATGCGCTGTACGCCGCCCCGCCGGAGCCGTGGTAATAAAACCGTCCGCCGCCGAGCGCATAATACCCGTTTCTTGCCCACCCGTCAAGAACGGCTGCCGGCGTGCCGTTCCGTATCGTATACACGGCATATACAGACTCTCCGGATCCGGGCATGCTGCCCACCAGCAGCTCGGGAACCCCATCGCCGGTGATATCCTCTATGGAAAAACCTGTCCCCTGAAGCGCTGCTTCCCGTCCCAGGGCATTCACCGTCTCCATAATCCCTGCCGAACCCGCCAGCCGATCATTTGAACCTTCTCCGGCAGCCAAATTCTCATAGAGTGCATCCAGCGTTTCTTTATAAGGCCCGCCTCCGCTCCTTTCAAAATCGGAACAGCTGAACGCTCCTGCCGATACGGCGGTGGCCGCTATACATCCTGACACGGCCAATATCCGCAGCCATTTGGAAAACTTCATAAAATACTCCTTTCCGCCCGACGGCACACTTCATGTTATAAACATGAACCTTACCTGCATGAAAGAAAATGTATCACATGAATCGGTATTTTTTACCTGTCACATATCTTTTGCCGAATGTATCCCTTTCCTTTGATAATATCCCGGCAGATATCGTTACGGTATCCTTTCCGCCGATACCAGTATTTTTGTATGGGGGTAGTACGTTATCCGGTACATGACATCTTTCCCTCCACCGATCTGTCCGCCGTCGTACACCGCAAAACTCTTCCGTCCCTCTTCCACGGCAGGTATCAGATCCTCTATCCGTATCGTTTTCCCTCTGACCGTCAGCCCCTCCATCATGGACGCGAGAACCTCCCTGTCTCTTCGCGCAATATGGAAATGGACATATTCATCCCCGCCGTCCATCATCAGATCAAACCGACCTGCCGCCTGGGCCGGCAGAAACCGGCTGTACAAACCGGCGCCTCTTGCCCAGGTCTTCTCATACATCACGTGGCTCAGCGCCATATCTTTGGTCACCGTTCCCGAAAAGACATCCTCCACGCCGCCAAAGCAATCGGTAAACGACATTATACCAAACAGGACAAACATCCCTGCCGAAAGCGCATATTTCACATACTGCCGGATCCTCTGCGGACCGGCCAATACGACCCACATGAAAGACGTGACAGCCACAGTCAGTGACGGTCCCGCCAGCAGCCCTTTCCAGATCAGCCCCGGCACACCGACTGACGGCATATCAAAATACATATCTAAAGCCAGCACCGCCGTGGAACTGAGCATCACCACCCACGCATAAGGCCGGTTTTTGCGCGAAGGAGTCCTCTTCCGCTCCCTGTCCGCCATCGCCTTATCACGCGCGGCAGCCTCTGCCAGCGGTTTCCTGTATATCCAAAGCAGAACTATCAATATAAAGATGACAAGATGCAACAGAAGCATCCCCACAAACATTCCGCCCATCATAATTCTCCTTTTCAAACGGCCGCCGGGTTACAGCAGTTTTTTCCAAAACCGATCACAGCCGTACGCGGGGGCATGCACATAAAAAACCGCCCCTTTACTTTGTATTATAAAGGAAGCGGTTTTATAAATTCCAGTTTTTCCGTCTTACGATTCCACTATGCTTTTCAGTTCCTCTACAAAAGCGTCGAGCGGGCGATAGCCGGACATGCGCTTTACAGGCTTGCCGTCTTTAAAAACCACCAGAGTCGGAATGGACATGATATCAAATTCAGCAGCCAGCTGCTGCTGCTCATCAACATCGACCTTTGCGAAATTAATCTGGCTGCCAAGCTGCTTCTCGGCGCTTTCCAGCACAGGCGCCATCATACGGCACGGCTGGCACCAGGTCGCCCAGAAGTCCACAAGGGCGTATCCTTTGTGATTGGTTATTTCCTTTTCAAAATCCGCTGCAGAATGAATTTCTTTGCTCATCATCATCTCTCCTTTTCAAATCACTTTATATCCACATCTTTCTATGCAATTATTATAATATAGATATCTTTCGATGTAAAGCTCCGATGAAATTATTTTTATCCCCTGTGTTCCTATAGTATAATAAAATCATTACAAATTAAGGAGAACCTATGAAATCAGGATATTGGACGCGGGAATTTATTGCGGGGCTTTTTCACCTGATTACCCCCTACTGGAACAGCGAAGAAAAGAAATCGGCACGGCTCTATCTCGCAGGTATCATTACCCTCACAATTGCCGCCGTATATATGACACTGCTTTTAAACGAATGGTTCAATTCTTTTTACAGTGCTTTGCAGAATTATGACAGCGACGCAGTTTACAGCGGGCTTCTCCGTTTCACGGGACTGGCCTTCGCCCACATCGCCTTTGCGGTATACAGCTACTACCTGCAGCAGCGCCTGGCGCTCCGCTGGCGGAAATGGATGACGAAAAACTATCTTGCCAAATGGACCGGACAGCAAATGTACTACCGTCTTGAAATGTTTTCCCAAGGCACGGCAGACAATCCCGACCAGCGTATTTCCGAAGACATCAATCTTTTTACGGCACGTACGCTTTCCTTCATGAGCGGGCTGCTCCGCTCGGCGACGACCATCGTGTGCTTTATCTTTGTTCTCTGGAATTTATCGGAAGTCCTATCGTTTTCTGCCGCAGGACAGGAATTCCATATTTACGGCTACCTTGTCTGGACGGCGCTCGCCTACTCCGTTCTCGGCACATGGATCACCCATAAAGTCGGCCACCGCCTCGTTTCCCTCAATTACCTCCAGCAAAAACTGGAAGCCGACTTCCGTTTCGCCATGGTCCGTCTCCGTGAAACGGCGGAAAGCGTGGCATTTTATAACGGCGCGGCAAAAGAAGAAGCGTTCCTGTCAAACCGTTTCATGACCCTCCTCAGAAATACCCTTTTCATCATCAAAAAGCAAAAACAGCTTTCCTGGCTGACAAACAGCTACGCCCAGATTGCCATTATATTTCCCTTTGTCGTCGCTGTGCCGAGATATCTATCTCAAAATATTTCCTTAGGCGGCCTGATGCAGATTGCCAACTGCTTCGGCAAAGTCCAGGACGCTATGTCCTACTTCGTCGATGTATATGCGTCTCTGGCGGAATGGCAGTCCTGCGCGGAACGTCTGCTGTCCTTTGACAAGCACATAGAGGCCATTGAAAAAGAGACAGAAGAAAAATCAGGCAACCTTGTCCGCGAAGAGACTCCTGACCGGCTCCGCCTCACGGATATCACCATTTCCGTACCCGCCATGGATGAAAACAAAAGGACACGGGAAATCATTTCATCTGCGAGCTGTTCAATCAAGGCGGGAGAACATGTCATCCTGAAAGGCCCTTCGGGAAGCGGGAAATCCACCCTTCTCCGTACGCTGGCAGGCTTCTGGCCCTATGTCAAAGGACATATCTCCATGCCCGCCCCCTCTGAAATGATGTTTATTCCCCAAAAACCTTACATTCCCATGGGCACCTCTGCCGAAGCCGCATCGTACCCGCTGGAAACGGCGGATAAGGAAATACTTTCCCCGCTCCTTATGGAATGCGGTCTTTCCCATTTAATGAAAAAGACGGATACCGAGGCGGACTGGAGCCACATCCTCTCTTTAGGGGAACAGCAGAAATTGGCTTTTGTCCGCGTGTTCCTCAGAAAACCGAAATGGGTCTTCCTTGACGAAGCCACCAGTGCCATGGATGAAGAAACAGAAGAAAAGATGTACCGTCTTCTGACGGCGCTCCCCGGCACAACAGTCATCAGCATCGGCCACCGTTCCACCTTGGATAAATGGCACGACAGGGTTCTCCGCATTGAAAATGGAAAGCTCATCGGATAACAACACCGCCTTTTTCCGTTCCACCGCACAGGCGCCGTTAATAAGACAAAAGAAAACAGTCCGTCTCTGTCAGTCCCGGCTTCCCGGACACAGATACAGACTGTTTTTTATAATGGATAAGAGATGGCGGCGGGCGTACTCATAGGATAGAATGTCCTGTCTCACGCTTTGATTCCCACCCCCACGCGGTCAGCTTCTATAACTTTTCTGAAATCATCCGTACTGTATGCTTTCCATTTATAAGTAAAAGTTCTTGCAAAAGGATCCACCGATACATGGTAATACACATGTCCTTCCGGATATATGCGGAAGTCTATTTCCAGCTGATCCCCCGCTTCTTCCACATGCTCCAGGTTATAAGAATGGCACAGAGGTATGATCTCTTCTCCCGTCACCGCATCGGACAAACCGAACCCGTTGATCCAAAGCGCCATCCGGAAATCCATAGGGTCTATAATCAGCCTGACCTGTCCCTTAAGCAGCAGTCTTTCCTTTCTGTATTCTCCCATCATATCCTTCTTAAGATTTCTTCGATTTCATGAACTCACTGATCTGCGCCCTTGCTACCTTTTGGTAAATAAAAGCCCCTTCCGGATCACATTGATTCAGGTCTGAATAGGATGTCGTTTTTTTCAGATCCAGCGGTTCCACTTCCACCACATCTGTCGCTTCCAGCAGTCCCGCTCCATTCTCCGCCGCATCTCGGAGCGCTTTCAGAAGTACGGCCCCGTTCTCCATGAAATAATCATCGACCGCTTCCCGTACTTCCTTATTTCCCTCATAATCGGAAAGAAGTTCTTTCACCTGTTCTGCGGACAGATAAACGCCGGCAGAATAATTTTCGACGATTCCCTGCTGTGCAGGGGGTAAGATGCCTTCAGGAAGAATATCCTTCCATGGCGTGATATACCTTTCCATCATCGGGTACTCCTCCGCCATGAAAGAAACGGCAGTCCCCCGCACATAATAATGCTTGCGGAAAAACCCCTGCACTACCGCCATATAAAACCCGTGGGTGGTTTCAAATCGTTCTGAAGGCGGCGTCCCAGCGGCATACTTCATCAAATCCCTGTATTTATTTATGTAAAACGGATCCATCCCCGCGTCTTCCGCCACCGCCTCCAGCCGGGACGTATCCCCTTTCGCCAGACTGTCCAGCAGGGAAAAATACCATGCATCGATCTGCGCCTCGCTGATCGGATGGAAAGTGATGTCATACCCCATATCCATTCTCCTTTATGTTTTGAATCCTTTTATATCATGATGAATCGGTACAGTAAAGCATGAAACGCCATGTCATAACAAACCTTACCGGCTATACTTCATCTTCCCTTAACTCTCTGAAATTCCAAAGATGATATCCAAAATAACATTTGCCCGATTGGCCTATAAAAATTCCATGTTCCGGCATCTTGGCCAGTTCCCCCAGGTAAACTAAGGGCAGATCATCGGAAAACGGATAATCAACTGCTGCTTCTTCTTTGAGCGTGACCAATGTTCTTTCTTTCAGCTTACTCATGAATTGCCTCTCTTCACATCATCCGTCCACGCTGAAATGACTTAACTGCTTAAACTCGTCATCCAGGTATTCCAGCGTAAAGATATGCTCGTAATCAAACGTATGCTCCAGATAATTAATTTCTCCCATCGTAAGGTCGATGACAGGTTTCCCCAGTTTGCTCTTTATCTCCCCGGGATCCGTAATTCCATACATTTCTTTCAAATCGGGGGCAATATGCCCGACGATGTCATCAAGCCTTTCATAATAACCTGCTGCCAGTTTCTTCACCGTATCAGGAAAATCTTTCCCCGGTTCCTCATCCCAGGCAAAGACGATCCCTTCGTACTCATAAACAAACTGACGCAGGTTTTCATCAAACCGCATACTCTCTCCCCCTTATCCGACATGGAATCAATCCGTTTTACTCCACGCATAAGTTTACAGCAAGCCGTCTGCCATCCATAAAATCACGGGCATTTCAACTCCACGGCGCAAGGCAGTCCGCAAAGCGGCAAAAGGGTTGAAGCCCAGTCGCCGCAATAAATGAAACAGCAAATAGTTTGAAATGATAAGCAAACAACCATTACCCGGTATGCTTATTAAAAGTCAAGGTAACCCTTCTTACGCCTTTGTAGTATTTGTTCATTGTAAATAAAATCTTAATATTTTTATATGGCACGCCTTCCGCATTTTCCTCCTCTGTTTCCGGCGGAGAAATCCCCAGCATTTCATAGGGATCCTTCCATCCCCTCCGTTCATCAAAAGCAAGATCAATCCTTACCGGATCGACATATATTTCTTTCGCATCATCTATGACCGCTTTTACAATCGTTGCCTCAGGCAAAGAACAGGGCGAGTCCGATACGTTTTCAGCCTGTAATGTTATCGTTGTAAATTCATACCGGCTCTCACTTTTGAAAATATAGGGTCTGCTTATTTCTCCGGGCTGCAAGATGATATTGTCCAATTCTTCAGGCGTGCCGTTCTCTAAAATAAGGTTTTTGTGAAGGCAGTCACCAAAAGTATCGCTGCCCAAAATAAATGACTTTCCTATATCTGCGTGAAATGTAAAACCGTCCGGATTGTCCGCATGCGTTTTTAGCTTCGGCGCTAATTCTCGGCAAATTTCTTCGTATGACACAATGCTGAGACCGTCTTTTTTTGCTTTGGATATGTGTTGAAATATCAGGGTATCGTCATCATCTGCACCTTTCAAACGGATACCGGTAATATCCATTCGTATATTCAATAACCCTTCATCAATAAGAACCGGATATTTTTCAGAAACAAAGGCAATAAATCCCATCGCCCTGTCATAAGGCACTTTCAATTCTTCAAGGGATTTAACTTTTGTGTGATATACGAAATCAATGGAATCATCAAAAACAAGATCATCATCACCAAGTGCATGCGTTTTTTTGTATTCTTCAACTGCATGCTCACTGAAAACCTTATCAAAATTTGTCGTTATAGAAGGTGATGTCATGGAAAGAGGATCACGGGATACCGTATAGTAAACAGTAAGATCCGGATATTGGTTCAATGTCACAAACCAGCGATAATAACTCTCATCCTGCTTAATTGTATATGTATCCTTTCCAAATCTGTTATCCAAATACCGGATGATCCTTTCTTGATCTTCTTTTGTATGACCACAGCCGCCGGATAAAACGGTACTGAACAGCAGGAATAAAATGACTATCGGTTTTAAAAATTTCATCTGCCCCACCTTTTATGTTACATACGCAGATATTCTCTACGCACAGAATCCCCTGATCCTTCTATAAAACAGCCGGGAGAATAGCTCCCGAAACCATTATGACGGCGCCGAATATAATCCCCAGTATACACAGGGATAAAACCATACCGGATGTATGACGGTACACCTGAACAGAAAACAAACTGTAATCTACGGGCCGCTTAGTTACGGCATTCACAAGAAACGCGCATGCTTTATCTCTGATACGCACTTCATCATTCAAGGAAACCGTATATGTGCCGGCTTCCGCCTGAAAGGAATACAATTTCAGCCTGGACTTGCTGAGCCCGGTCACAGCGGTACGCAAAAGAGGAGCACACAGGGGAACGGATTGTCCCGTATCCCGGTTGACAAGGGTCAGTCCAAATTCTCCGAGCGGCGCTTTTTTAAACTTTTTTCCGCTGAGCCATAAGCCATATTTCCCCCTTGCAGCAAGAGTAAATGTACCCGTTCCCCTGCTATAGGGCATTTCATAAATCATTTCAGCCTTAGCAAAACGAATAACATATTTGATGCTTATAATCAACAGGAACAGTCCTGCCGGTATCAATAAACAAAATAAGTATTTCATGTTCCTCTCTCAAATAAAACTTTATAAAAGCACAAAACTGTCCGCCTGCCGCACCATTTTTTCAGTCAGCCGCAAGTATCTGTACAGCAATAAATCTGAATAACCGGCTTTAAGCACAGCGGATAAGCCATAGTGAGTATTACAGCAAGCCATCCACAATCTCAATGGTATACTTTATTTCCGATCGCCTGTGGATACGGCTGTTTATGAGTTCCTTTGCCAAGCCGCAGGCCTCCGCTTCATTCTTACCGCTAAAATAATAAATACTGTTATCATCCATATCCGCTTCACTGTCCGTTGCTTCCAGCTGCAGGCCGGGAATATGCCGGATAAGATACTCATCGACTTCCCCGTCAATCTCCAACTCCCTGCTCACATGGAGCATACCGCCGCCATAATTATAAAAACAGATTCTAATCATTGTCCCCCCTCACAAAGATCTGTTCTTTTCGTAAGTCATATCCGCCGCTTCAAATGCGGCAAACCAATCCTATAACCGAATCCATTTCAGTCCATGAACATCCTGCAACCTTAAAGAATGTCCGTCATGGCCGTTTTTCAATTCTATCCCCTTCTCTTCCACAGATATACGGGAATACCGGTGTTCCAGGCCGGCATACTTCCCTCTATGAATGTCAATCATGACACTGGTTATTGGACTCCATGTATTGTTATGAACTGTTTCTGCCAGTAAATAATAGGCATCTAAAAACAGCAGGCCCCTTCCATACACCCAAAAGGGAAGAGTGACGTCCAGCAGCGGAAGTCTTGCCGAATAAATTCCATCTCCCCGAGACGATACAATCGTCCTGTTCAATTCTATTTCGCTTCCGTAATAAGCAATAACCGCATTTTGATCGCAAATGTATAAGGGAACACCTTCTTCGGCTACGTAAAATTTTTCCGTGTCCACGTCCCTTTCTTCTGTTTTATTTTCAATTTTATTGGCCGGTTTATCATGCATATCAATCTGTCTCATCAATCTTTCGGTTACTCTCTTATATCAAATCGAGGCCAATCATGCCAATCCGCATATCTGCCACAAATCATATACTTGCTCTCTTTTCTTCACTCTTCCCTTTCCGGTCACCCGGCAATTTCCGCATCCTTTACGGTTCCGTTTTTATCCATACGCACAATGATGCAGTGTCCCCAGAAAATATCCCCGTCATCATAATACGCTTCTATTGATCCGTCGTTACGGAAAGCCAATCCGGACAAGGTGATCCGATCTGCAAATCGATCTGCCGTGATTGGTTCTTCACCAGCATTATCCAGCCAGTCATTAGCCGTATCCAGCATATGATCCGCAGCATAGGCGCGAAGCTGCCGATCCAGTTCGGGCATATTCATTTCGTGCTTCTTATATGCGGCTAATGCAGCTTCACAGGTTTCACCAGAACCTTCATCCGTATCTAAGGTAAAACCACAGTCCGGTGTCTTCATTTCGTACCATTTATACTGCCGGTTTAACAGAAAGTCTCCCCGCTGTGTGTGAATGTATTTAGGCTGCTGTAAATAGGCTGCCAGGGCTTCCAGCTCCTTCTGTCCGGCATCCCATTCCAGAACTTTCAGTACCAGGTACCGATTGTTCCATGACGCCAACCTATTCTCATCTAATATTTTGATTTTCGCTTTTCTGACTAAGAGCCTGTAAATCCCATACTGCTTGAAGTCATAGCCCCAGCCCGCTTCATGATCTGACGAAATAAGCCAGGTAAGAATCCCCTCACGCCGATCCAGCGCCCCTGTTTTGCAGTCTACGGTAGCCTCCGTATAGGCAAGAGGCCTGAGACAATCCTTCGAGTAAACTGCGGCACCATTGGGCACCTTTCGAAGCAGTGCATAGATTTCAATTTCTTCCTGCTCAAACTCCTCTTCAAATTCTTTTACACGTACAATACCCATCATGCCTCCTAATTTTTTAACAACCTGTTTTTATATAAGGATACCATATATTTTCTTCACAGAGTTTATAACCGGATTCCTATTTATATCCCTTGATTTCTTCTTCTGTCATGTTCAAAAGCCCGGTTACCCACATTCCTATGATATCGGAAAGAACGGGGGCACACCTGTATTCCTTTTCTCCATCCGGGTATGTACAGGAAAAAGCAGGTTCTCTTACAGCGGCTTCATAAAACTTCATAGCCAAACCGGCTAATTGATCGGGATTAAAAGAAAGAGATAATTTTTCAGCTATGGCACTGCGAATATTATCCCAGTCCCGATTCCGCTCTTTATAATCGTCTCTTACCTTTGCCACATATGCCGCGCAAAAGGTATGAAGCAAGGTTTGATTTTCATACAGATATTTACAATCAAAATCAGAAATGCATCCGGCATGGAGCAGGAACGTCAATAATTCGTCCATGTTTTCCGCTACTCTCCCGACACTGCCTTCACTGCTGATAAAACCGATACTGCCGTCCTCAAGAAAAACATATTCTCCTCCGCTGCCGTCACAGGCAAAAGCCTTGCATGGCATGGAGTAGGTTTCCTGATTTTCCGAAAACTGCACGTCCTGAAGCTGTTCATAAAAATAAATATCACATTCATGCATCAGCATGGTATTCAATTTTTCATTTTTTCCTATACTGTCACAAAAAAAGCTGTCCATATATCCCTCTCTCCATACGCCTTACAGCGGACGGTATTACTTAAAATATAAATAAGGATGCGCCTGTATCAGCGCATGCCAATCCCTGTCGTATTCTATAATACTTTTTATGGATAAGTACATTTATGATAACAACAACGGTCTATGGCATGAGCTGCAAGGCGATTATTACATGCCCTGCCTGACAATTCCGGAGGAAGAAAAACATTCCATTGGCATATGGGAGCGGCGTGGGAAACGGTGCGATGCCCTTCCGTAACTGTTCTCCTTGTATCAGTATTATTATTTCTTGACCATTATCAATTATTGGAAGTGCTTTTCTTAATCCATATCAATCATTCTTCTTTGTTGTCTTTGGAATTGTTCCACCTGTTGCATAAAAAATTCCGATTTTTTTCTATCTGCGATGAGATTTACACGCATTAACTTATTTAGCTTCTTCTCATGAAACCCATAAAAAACAGGATTCCGAACTTTGATGGCCAGCTTTAGACAATTAAACGGACGCTTTTTAAATTTTATTTGTTCTATATCTTCGAGTTTAAATTTAAAATGCAATATACTCCGCCCTCTGCTTCCATAAGTATAATATTTAACAATATTATTTTCATAAACTTCTAATTTCACTCCATTTATGAAAAGATAATATCCCATAAACCATACAAGGAGTGGAGCGCCAACCAGCACTATTGCCATAATAATTTTATCTGAAAAATCAGTATTATAACTCATAAGATGATTCAGTATCCACAGAACAATAAAAGATAAAGATACCATGGATGAAAAGCCTATCCTATTAAATGTAGACTTATGAGGATATGTCAAGATAAGTTTTGGTTCATCCTGTAAATGATCTACTCCCATAATTTACCCTTTCTCACTTATCATTTCATCTTATTTATTATTTAAATCTCAATTTATCCATCACTAAAAACGGGATTTGTAAGGCTCTTTTTTCCTCTTTGAAGCCGTTTTCCATCAAAGAAATTTTTTTCTATTGCTGCTTTCGTATCGTGTAGCATAAAGAACGAGCCTAATGCCCCGAACACACAGATGATCATTACAACGTATAGTATGCTGTCCCAACACCAAGCTGCACTGACTGAGTTTGATTTCATCATTTGCGTCAAAAATATTACCATGGCGTTTCTTCACGTGCTCAAAGATTTTTTCGACTCTGTTGCGGACAGTGAGCTGACCGTCAGGATTGGAACGCGCATCAGAAGCAGTATAAAACTTCAAGGGACTTATGAATATTACGTTCGGTCTCTTATATCCTTTACAAAGAAACAGAAATAACGGCAGGCAATCCAAACCATTTCGCAATCACATCATACAGAACCCAGGGCAGGAAAAGAAACAAAGGTGTCGCCAGGAAACACACGGCTTCAACTGCCGTTATGGCTGCATCCAGAAGCGCTCCGCCCAGATAGGCTGTATCCCAACTTTTTACGGCTTGATAGAGCACCAGGATATCTCCCCTGCTGTAAGACGCAGAGATGAGTTTTTCCCGGACTTTCCAACTGTAATGGTACACAATAATCTTCCACACGGGGAGTACTTCCAATGCAGGCAGGCAAAAGAGAAACAGTACCATCCAGAAAGAGCCTCCCCAAACGGCAATGCGGTTCATGATTATATATTGAAGTATATATATTTTAATTAACATAACCAGGAAGAACAGGGGAATCAGCAAAAAAATCAAAGGAATTTGAAAGAGTCGTTTAATGTCCATCATCTACACACCGCCCTTATGTCATCACAAGTTTTCAGAAGCATATCTCACGGTTCTTTTATCAAATCCTGTACTTCCATGCATCCGCACAAGTGCATCTCAGGAACACCAATTCCGTTCCTTAAAGCATTGAACCCCATGCTGCCGAAGCTCTTTCATCAGTAAATCCGTGGATAAATCAATGATGTGTTCATTGGTAATCCAAACTATATGTCCATAGTACACGCTGCCGTCAAAAGAAATCCACCGGCACCGATGACCATTCATTTTAATAACCCGTAATTCACCCACATAGCCGCCCAGACTCCAACGGCCTTTTATAGGAAATTTTACAAATTGTATTTCTAAAATTTCATTCAGCTTATATGTATGAGCAAACAGTCCGTATCCTATGGTCAGGCTGTCTCCTTTGAAGCGGAGAACTTTATACCGTTCCCGCGCAGGAAGAGAGGAGATTTTCATTAAATTATACGTCGCGGCTCCTATACAGACAGCCGCTATCAGCATAAAAGCCAATAATACCGTTTCCATCATTTCATACCCCGCTGATAAACATCTTCTGTTATCTCTTCAGCCCGTTTCCCCACTTTTTTCTGCCTGCCGTTATTTCCTATAGACAGAAGAAATACCATGTCTTTTTAACTCCTCCCGTAAATACGCTATGGTCCGCTCGATATCTTCTCCGGAATCGAGGATCGGGCAGAATTCTCCGGTGAGGGATCCGCTGTCAAACTGGAACGGTCCGCTTCTTGTCCCGTCTTTCATGATAATCAACATCTTTCCTGCATGAGCCCATGGAATGCGCCAGCTGTGCATGCAGGAAAAAATGATCGTTGCTATCTTATCCTTTTCATACCTGACAGAAAATAACGCACGGACAACCAGCTGATTTCCTTCTATTGTAAAGATTTCTGTGTGCAAATGAAATTTCTTCACTAAGAAATCCAGCATCCATTTAAAAATATACAGAAAACCAAAAATGAAAACCAAGCATTCAAACAATTCATCCATATAATGCCTCAAATCACAAGATAATTTACTTCTGTAAACAAGGCCTCGGAAATATCCGGCCGTTCCCTGAATCAAAAACAGATACCAAGGGAATCCTTTACGCAGAAGGCTAACCTTTCATACCTGTGCGGATTGTCTCCGCCAGCCTGGCATACCCCGGCGCGCCTTTGTATTTCCGTACAGATGCCAGCAGCCTGCCGTCCGCATTTTCCTGCAGCCATAATTCGATACCGTCATATACATCATAATTGAACGTATTTTCATATGTTTCATCAAAATACAAATCAATCATTTTTTCCAGAGCGGCGGGGAGATCGCTTTGCGCCAGCGCTTCATACTCTTTCATCAATCTTTCCATTTCATCATACGCATCCGCCATGCTTTTTCCTCCTTCGTCCGCCGTCCGGACACACAAAAAAGGAAACGAACCTTCATTTCTTAGGCCGATCCCGCAAAACGGCTCCAGGCAAAAAAGAGAGCCGCGCCTTGCAGACTCTCTTTATATGTCATCATCTTATTCATTCTTGCAGAAGCATTTTCAAATCGTACCCATAACCGGCAGTACGGTCGCAGGCAATCTTCTGCCAATCCTCATGAGCCGTGCCGTCCTTATGGAGGAAGTACCCGGAATCCAGGTAACGGATGATGACAAATTCCGAAGTGCTCTGCCCGAAACCGTCACCCCGTGAGAAATCAATTCCATGCCCTGTATTTCTGGTCATGACGGCTTCCAGCAAAGGAACGGTCAAAGCGTTCAGGGTAACGGTCATCTTCGGCATGTCAAAGAAAAATCCTCCTTTATCCGTAGTATAGATGCACAGATTGCTGATCGTACCGTTTGTAATGCATTTGACACGGCGGATATCACGGATGGGGATTTCCTTTTTCCCATTTGTAATCACCCCTCCGGACAGGCGGGTTTCCCTCTTTTTAAAGTAAGAATAATCCAGCGGCAAGTCCAGTGTGTCCAGATTGTCCGGAAAATCATCAGTCAGCTTATGACGGGCAAAAGCGGTAATAATGGCTTTGGTCTCCCGTATATTATGGCCGCCAGAGGTATTGTACCGATCCGTATCCAGCTCAGAAGCCATATTTTTCCAGTTCCGGCCGCGGAAAATAAGGTTATAACTGATGTTCGAATTCAGGTAACGTAAAGGCAGAATCCCATTTACGTCTTCAAAGTCCACATCTTTTAAAACTTCCCCATTGCCGTCTTTATACAGCAGACCGTTTCTGCTGACCGTCAGTACATGTCCGTCTTTTTCTTCCAGAATGACGGGCTGCGTATCAAATACAGATATCATGTTTTTCCTCCTGTGCACCTATAACGTTTTCAAAATGATTTCTATGACAAGCCCATGATTTTATTCAGCGGGATAACTCCCCTCTGGTTTTTGATTATAGCATAAGCTTTATTAAGACATGTTGAAAATCGTTGTGTTTGTGTTTTGTCGATTTTACCGAGTGGCCAAGAAATAATGATAAAAACAATAACCGTTAAAATGTGGTATTTTAGCTAAAATTTTTGCCGTATTTTTGCCGCTCAAAGAAAAAAAGAGCAGGGATTTCTCCCCGCCCTCGCTCAGATATCGGATCACCTCCGGGCAAACGCTTTGCCCACAGCTACAGCAGATACAAAAATCCAGAAATTTCGCTGCCTTGTTTTAATTCTGATTTTCCGTTCCGTTTTGCGCTCGTACTCTTTCAAGTATTGATTTGCTTTCTCTAATGAGTTCTGCGTCCGTTCGTTCAATTCTTGAGATTTCCTGATTTGCTCGTTCGCTATTTTCAATTGCTCCTGCGCTTCGTTGAGTTGCTTCGCTTGCTTGTCTAAGAGTATCTGCTTGCTCTTGCTGTGCCGTTCGAGCGCCGTCAAGTTCTGTTCTAACTGCGTCAGCTCCGTTTCGGAGATCGTGTACGGTGCTTCTGCCTGCACATACGAACCATAGAATAACGGCGACAACCACAGTGACAGCAAGACCGCCGATAAAATAAGCCCTTTTTTGATTTTCCACATTTATACCTCCAGTTTTATTTTTTCGATTTCTGCTCTTATCTCCAAGCATTTAAGATAATTCCCCATGTGCCTTGCTTGCCTTTCTAATATTTCAATATCGCAAGTCGGGGTAAAATCAAGCGTTCCTGCTTCATATTTAATCAGCATCCGGTGTAATTTGTCATACCGGATTTTTGTTTGGTAGTATTCTGCTTTAAACCTTTCTTTGTAATCCGTACTCCCCCTCATTTTTACCGTTTCATTCTGTTCTACTTCGGACACCCCTACAAGCTCTTCATAAGTTTCTTCAAATATATCTTTTCTACATGGGTATATTTCTCCGTGGACGCCTTTGATAATAAAATCGTTTTTTCTTGCTTTTTGAACGCCTTCTAATGTTTCAATTTCTGCCGTTCCATCTGTATTCATCTTTACAATTTGTTTTTTAATTGCATCCTTTAACCATTCATCATGGTTTCCGTCCAATGCGCATGCTTCTACAGGAATTGCTTTTTTTACATACTTCATTTTCATCACTCCTCATCTTTTACACAAACATTTTCCCACTTTTTATATGCATCAAGATATGTTTCTTTTTTGTCTCCGTTGTATGTGACTTCGTAGTACATTCCGTCTGATATTGTTGTGCTTATCAACGCTTTCCAGTTCTGCAATGTTTTACTAAACCATACGATAAAGACTTCACTTTCTTTCAGTTTTTTATTATCTGTTATCTCTACATGTTCATTGTAGTAATCGATAACGATCTGTTTTGCTTTTTCCTGATAGTTCATTTTTTATACCTCCATCACAACATCCGCATCAAACAATTTTCCTTCGATGTTTTCAGATTTCGTATACTGCCAAATATGGGCACCCGGATAATCACATTTTGAATCAAACTGCGCACACCAGATTGCACATCCGCCCAGTTGATCAACGTCCAGAATATTCACCAGCCAGTCATAACAAGAATATAGACCTACATATTTATAGCCTGCATCCCAAAGACGATTAATAAAAACATTGCAGATATTTGTCAATTCTTGATTATCCGGCATGCCATGACGTTCTTTGTAACCATCCCCATCTTCCATGTCGAACCATACGCCCATCGGCAATTTATCTGTGGTCAATCCGCACTCTTCAAGCGTCTTAATAACAAAATCCGCCTCGATATCTGCCACATCGTCAGATAATGCATAAGAATAATGGTAAATACCGATTTTCAGTCCTGCTTTTAAAGCGCCATTCACATTATCGTAAAACTGGCTGTCTAAGTGTCCTTTACCATAGCCGATGCGGATGATGGCAAATTCAAAACCTGCCGCTTTTACAGCGCCCCAGTCTACCACTCCATTGTTTTCAGATACGTCTATTCCCTTCATTGTTTGCCGCTCCTTTCTCCGCTGCGTCGGAATCACCATTCCGATTTTTATTCACTGAAAAAACTGATATAAAAGTAACAGCCCCGACTACTGCCGGAGCTGCATACTCTTTGAAAAATGTAATCAACTGTGCCGTGTTAGCTGTGCCTGTTCGATAAAAATCATGAAGCCACGAAAAAAGAACCATAAAAAACAGAATCAGAAGTCCGGCCCCGTAAAGATATACCACTTTCAAAGACGTGTTCGCACGCCTTGAAATACGTGGCACATACCGCGTCCACAGTTTTTTGATTTTTTCCATCATGATTAATTATCCTTCTGAATATGAAGATGCTTGAGTTCTTCCATAATTGCTGTGCCTGTACCGTTGCCGCCCAACCCATGATAAGCTTCATACATCGTTGATGCACGCTCCATTTCTGTGTAAGTAATATACTGCTTTTTCATAGCGTTGCTGTGAATTCCGATTAAACGGTCTTTGAGCAATGCCCGCACGCCATCTTCGGTCTTTTCTCTGTTTTCTTGCAGGCCCTTGGCTTTATTCCAAAGAAAACCTACAGCCATTGATAAAACAACATATACAATATTACTAGCAATTGGCAGTAATGCATGAAAAAATTCCTGTTCCAATTATTTGATATCTCCTTTCCCTAATGCTTTTCTTGCAATTCTAACTTGTGACATTTGTATTTCATCCAGCCTCTTTCGTTTAGCTTCACCGGATAAATTACTTTTCATGACTGCCTTCCTTGCTTGGTTAATATTCTGAAAAGCTTTCACGGCATTCTTCATCTGTTCAAATTCCCGCGGATCGAATCCATCCATCCGTTTATGCAGTTCCCGTCCTGCATTGAACAGTTTCAGTTGCCTGTCATAGGCATCATAAACTTCCTGTACGCTTTCGCTGCTTGCGTATGGCGTGGCGGTAAATCCACGAATCCCCGGCTGTTCGGAAAATCGTTTTGCCGGCCGTGTTTCATCCAGTCCGACCATCTGATCAGTGAGTGTCAATCCCAGTCCGGCAAAGCTCCCGCCATGCCCACGTATCATATAATCTACTTTTCGGGGTGAAACACCAAAGGTTTCGCCGATCTTTCTTCCGATTGCTGACGTATAAGGGCCATATTGCAATTCAGGGATTGTATTCTGCTGGCTTTGTGGTACTATATCGCGCCCCAGGAAGATAGAATGATTGGTTGTCGTTTCTATACTGGGAAGTATTGCTGTAGGGATAACTGCCGGGAACATGGAATCAAGTATGGAGCCAGCAAGCCCTTTAAACCCTACGCCTTTTTGCTTCTTTTCCTTGTCATATCCCCATTGCAGCATACGTTCAGGCACCGTACCGAAAAGGATCCCAAGCTCAAAAGGTTTGGGAATTTTAATCAGTGTGTCTTTCGCGGGAATAATCCAGAAAATATCTTTCTGCCATTGTGGTAACTCTTGATACCGCGGATCGTCCTTGTTGAGTTCCCAGAGCAGGACTGACGGCAAAGTAATCCACATGGCCGTTTTTACTGTCATATCCATCGGATTCGCTTTCCATTCACGGAACATCTTATCCGTTCCCTGAATAGCCGCATTAAAAAACGCAATCGTTTTATTCAATGACTTGGTATGAGAACCTATTCGGGAAAAGTCCAGCGTCACATCACGGCTTTCAAGTGCCGCTTCTTGAATACTGCCTGGATTTCGCTTTCTGCTGAACAATCGATTTCCGATGCCTGTATACCCTTTCCGGACATTATGAAATTCTGCCAAGCGTGTAGCCATTTCCGTGGCTTCGGATAATCCGCGAAGTACTTCAATCGGATTGGTAGTAATCATCTTCTTGACGCTTGGCCGCTGCAAGAGATCTCTCATTTGCCCGGAAAGATAATTTCTGTCAAGAGAAACAAGGTTAGCCTGCGACGCACCGGATCTCATATATTCCCAGTACGTATTTCCTTTCTGCAGATACAGTCCCAATCCTTTAAGAGTGTCTACAACGGGGATAAATCCATGTTTAGAGTAGATTGTAGCAGAAATCATGTCGCGGACAGGATTTCGCAGAATAAATTCCGGTCCCAACGTCGCTCCGGCACGGAGCCATTTTGCCGGATAAGAAAGAAGCTTCGTAAACATGTTTGCACCTTCCGGATTCAGCATTTTAAATGCCTGATACAATTCCGGCGTCGTGTTATAAACGACTTTCTTTCCGTTTCTCCACACACTGAAACTATGATCCGTTACCTTCGCCGCACCGGACACTTTTTCAATCAATGCGCCCATGCCATCAACGTTTGCCAGTTTTACAATAGACTGCCCGACTTTATTCCGTTCGATGGCGCTCATTATTGAGAAAGTATTCCGGATTATTCCTTCCAGTGGGTCTACTACATCCAAAGTGCTGCCGCGCATTTTCTTTGTGACAGCCCCCACATTAGCAAATCCTTTTCCTGTTCCATTCCTTTGTGCTTCTGCAGCTTCATAAAATTCACGGAAGAACGGTACATAATGAGGATATTTATTCTTCATAGCCATTGCGGCCTTTACCGATAACATACCGGCATCTACAGCATTTGCAAGCAGGAAATCATTATATCTGTGGATCTCTGCAGCGGCTTTCGCGAAAACAGGATTCTTCTCATAATGCTTGATGACGTCAAAACATTCTGATTTTGTAAATCTCGTAATCAGTGGTGTTTCATCTCGCGGTAAAAATGTATTCCAGTGGTTCATATCCAATTCGCGTAATGCGGTCAGATATGTAGAAAAATCTTTCAGCTGATTATCCGGGATTTTTCGGATAATCTCTTTAAAAGCGGGGATTCTATGCTTGGGCGAACCATTCTGCAGAAGGGCTTCTGCTTTACCTGCCCAACCGCGCGCAAGCCACGCCTGTTTGAATGCGTTTTCTTCTATCCTTAACTTTCTTCCTGTGCGTTTTTCTACTTCACCGATAAGTTCTTCTAACGGATGAAGCTCATCCACCATTGTAGTATACGGCTCATGATAAACTTTCCGTGCGACTTCCTTAGAATCCTTAAAGAATTTCAACGTTTTCTGCAGTAGATTTTCTTTACCGCCAAAAGAAACAGAACCTTTCATCCGTTCCCACACAGGTTGCGCATACCACTGATGACCAACATAAGACAATTTATCTACTGCAGCGCGCAGGTCTTTATCACCTTCTAGTATCTTCTTAAATTCTTTGTAAAATGTCGGAAATTCAGCAGCCGCTTTCTTTCGACTGGTAACGTAATCATGGAAAAATTCAGCAATTCCTTCCTTTCGGATAGTTTCTATACCGCCTTTGTTATAAGCATTTCCAAAACGTTTATGAATAACATTTGAAAATTCTGTATCAAAGCCGGGCCGACTGCTGAATTTGAACCGAGCGTCTACATAATGTCCAAGTTCGTGCATAACCGTCCGTGGATCTCCGAATGTTCTCGTCCGGATAATGTCCGTTTTGGGATTATACCAGCCATTGGTGCCCTTTTTACCGATACGCCCTTTCTTGATTGTCGCTCCGAAAATGCTATTCACATCGTCAAGAATCTGCTTGCGTGAAATCGTTTCCCCCTGCCATGTGGTCAAGTCATTACCGGCCGCTTCCGCAACAGGTCTTGCCATAAATGACCGTTCATCACCCGGCAATTTTACTTTTCCTGTTTCTTCTGCTACAATAGAGTTGCCAGATGGGTGGAGCTGGGTATCCGGCGTTGAACCCCTATCACTGGAGGGTTGCAGAGGATACCCTGACTGACGACCTCGAATATTTTCGCCGACGTAAATTAATTCGTCGGCGTTTTTTATATCTCTTGAAAGCTGATTAATAGCATTGTTTCGATGTCTGGGCTTATCCATAGCCGTACTTGAAGAGATAATTTTCCCTTTATCGGTTTTATCCATGCTGACCGCTATTTGATGTAACAAATTATCTTTTCCGCGCCATAGATTCACATAAAGTTTTCTTCCATTCTTTTGCTTAAGAATAAAATCCGGATTTTGAACAGTATCTTTTATCAACCCAGTTGCAAATGCACGGCTGTCAGAAATAGACAGATTTTCTCCATGTCCGGAAGTAAAAGCTTTAACTGCGTCATCTACTGCATTTTTGTTTTCTTTGTCAAAAATGACTCTTACTTTTTCTCCCATCGGATCGTCTATTCCGTCAGCAAGTTTAAGCGTTTCCTGACGTGCATATTCAAACTTCTGTTTTTCTGGTAAATCTTTAAATGCGTTATATCCCGCTTCATCATAAGTACGGAATACTTCCTTAGGAATTGTCCCATCTTTGATACGATTGGACAATTCTTCCGGTGTAATATCTTTCACCGAATCCTTCATGAAATTTAAATTTGCTTCTTCCGGCGCGGCTTGTTTTACATCTTCGGCAAAATCATTGAGACTGTTCTGCATAGGACGCTGCATAGGGCGGACATTGCGGCCATCATATACCTCTCTGGCCACCTGCTGGCGGTATGCGTCATTGGCCACTGCGGGATCCGGACGTTCATACTGTTCACGGACAATACGCGCCGCTTCTTCCGGAGTAATATTCGGATTCTTCCGGAGCGCTTCAAAAGCCGCTCGTTCCGTAGTATTCATCTCTTCGGAAATAAAATCCACCTGTGTACGCCAGTCTTTGGGATCCAGTCCGTTTTCCCGGGCGAATTGCTCTAAATGCGCCTTTCTGTCGCCTGTCCACTGCACCAGTCCATGGGAATTATATCCGTCTTTTGAAAACGCTTCCGTATCAAACATGGATTCTTGCGCAATGTTTCCGGTAATCCCCGCCGCTTCCGAATCAGTAAATCCGTTCTGGCGGAGACGGTTGTAAACATCTGTTTTTATATCTCCTGTTTCGCCGTATTCGGGCGGCAGGTTTGTTTCTTTAAGTGACTGCGTGCCCATCTCAGTATCACGGGCTAAATCGTCAAAACCTGTTTCTCCGCCACGTTTAAAAGAATCAAAAAAACGATCTTTCGCGTTGGCAAGGCCGCTCTTTACCGGATCAATAACATGTTCATTAAACGGTTCCGTTATATGTTCGCGGATGGGTTCACTGATACTCTTAGGCGTTGCTTTTTTTATGCCTTTGGCCGCTCCGTGAATGACCGCGCCCGGCAGGAATACTTTATCCCAGGCTTCAAGTGGATTATCTACAAGGCTCTGTACATATTCTCCCGGATTGGTGACCGCCTCTTTAACGGGATTAATGACCGGATCCAAAAGAGCTCCTTTTGCTGTGCTGATAACAGGTGTGCCATCATCGTTTGCAATGTTCTGGTCATAAGTCTGCATTGTAGAATCGACAAGGGTCGGAGCAGCTAAAGCACCACCTGCCATGCGGACAATGCCGGGCATACCGGGTGTGATGGCGGCGTATCCGGCGGGTTTGCCTACCAGTTCATTGTAGACATTCATTTTCGCCCGGTTATAATTTTCACCTTCAAAGCCTTGTGTCGGGTCTTCCATGTTGATGGATTCTCCGTTGTTATAGGCTTCTAAAGCACGTTCTCCGGCAGCCGTAATTTCATTGCCGTAATTTTCTATCGCTTTGCCGGCATTAGCCGCGTAATCAGAAAGAGTATTCCATACATTGGCTTTTGTCTTCTCCCATTGTGCTTTGCGTGCCGCACGCCCTTCTTCATAAGCGTCATCGATGCTGTTCAAAAAGCCTTTGGCCTTATCAAGCAAAGACGAATCCTGCGGCGGCTGATTCTTGAATTCATCAAAATATCTTTCACCGCCAGTATTACCGCCAGCGCGCTGAAATTCATCAAAATAACCCATATTTTACCTCTTTACGGTACCCATGCTGCATAGAAACCGAGTCCTTCGTTTCGTAATGCCTGCTGTACTTCTTCTTTGGACATATGCTGCCGCATTTCCATGATCTTATTGCTAAGCCCCTGCTCATCATTCACAAGCTGTTTCTGCCCGCCTGTTACATCTCCCGGCTGTCCGGGCTGCTGCAAGCCTAAAACCTGTTGCAGCTGTGCATAATAAGGAGATTTTGCGGGATCGAAATCATCATCATACATATGTTGCTTCTCGTACATCTGCTGCAAGTGACTTAGCTGTGAAATAATCTGTGAATTGTACCCGCTCGTTCCCGGCCCCTGTACTTCTCTTGCTGTGCCAGGAACAACCTGCCCGCTTCTGACATCAAATAATCCGCCGCCGGTATTTACATAAAAACGCCGGGGATCTTGCGGCGGTGCATAATTCCCCATCTGCTGGACAGCCCCTGTATCACCGTTTATTCCTACAAGCTGGCCATTCGGCATTGTCTTATAAGAAATATTCGGTTTATCCAACGCGTTGATGTTATTCAGCATATTCATGTCAATCTGCGGCAGCCCCAGTTGCTGGGCACGGTAATTATAAGCGGCAATCCGCGGCGCCATCGCCTTAAGTTTCTTCGGATCATAACCGCTGACTGCCGCATTCCCGTCTTTATCCGTAGTATAGACGAGCTGATTCAGTATATCCTGTCTTGCCGGCTCAAGAACGCTGTCCTGATAGGTTCTAAGCTGTTTACCATATTCTTCTGCTGTGTCATTTTCAAGCATTTCTTTTGCCATACGCGCTGCTTCCTGTTGTCCATAGCCGCTCTTGATGAAGCTGACATACGCCGCCCCGGCTTTATTCCGAAGCGACTGCTTAATTTGGCTCCTGTCAGGCGTACTTGGCTGTGTTTGCGGCTGTGTCTGCTGTATATTCAACTGATAATGGGGAGCTGACTGTTCTAATGCGTCCTGCCCCGCCGGAGCCGAAGACTGCAAAGGCTGTGCGCCAGCAGTGTTGATCTTGAAATGAGGTATTGCTTTTTCAAGACCGTCCTGTGCAAAAAGACCGCTACCCATCTGCGGGGTCTGCGGCTGTGTCAATTGAGACAAAAGTCCCGGGGACTGTTCCTCTTGATAGCCCCCGAATACTTTTGTTGCATAATCTTTAGCATTGCGAGTATCCTGTATCTTCTGCAGACGGTTTGCCGCCCACAGTCCCGCCAGATTCCCAATCTGATCCCATGGTGATTTATCCTGTACATAGATAACACTCATGATTATTTACCCGCTTTCTTAGCAACCGTCTTTCTTCTTGTTGCCGGCTTCTTAGCTGCCGGCTTTTTCTTTTCTTCTGCTTCGTTACTCTCTTCTGCAGATGCTTCCGTTTCCTGCATAGGTTCTTCTGCAGAATCTTCTGTTTTCTGTTCTACGGGAACAACGTCAACCGCTTCTGCAGGAATAATGTCTCCATCCTGTCCATTGGCTGTCTTGTCAGCTTCCGTTAAGCCTTCCGCCAAAATGCCGTTTGCATAGAACATATTGTCACCGGTCAATTCCAGTTCATAAACCTTTTCTTTTCGACCGGTTTCTACAATTGATGTAATCAGTTCAAATCCGTTTACTGTCATGACACTCTCACCTTCGGAAAGTTCGGTTAAAGGTTTCTTTCCATCAGGCGTCATGAATACTTCCGTCTGCGTGGTTTCTACTGCAAAAGACGGGGTATTGAGCTCATAGATATCCGCTTCACCCATATCATGAAGTTCTGTAACCTCATTCACTGTGCCAAGAGAAACAACCTGATCACCAAATGCCATCTGTTCAATAGCAACTGCACCTTCCGGTGTTGAAATTTCTGTTCCTGCTGTAAAACATGCTAAATAGCTTCCTAATCCGCTCATAAGACCTCCAAAAAATCCGCCGCTCCCTTGACGAACAACCGTCTGCGCGGGAGAAGCTACTGAATACCGCTGCTGTGATAATTGAGATAATAAACCTTGCGTTGGTGCATTTTGCCCTGTCGCCATCGCTAAATACTTCATAGGCGTGTTGGTCGCCGCTTCCTGCGCCGTTGCCGCCGTTTTAATCGGATCCGTTGCCATCTGCTGTGACTGGTTCGCCAGCTGTGACAGCGTTGAAATACCCTGCTGTCTGTTGTTGAAATTCGTATTTGCCAAATCAGCCTGCTGCCCGTAGCCGGAAAGTTGGTTCCTAAACATATCACCCAATAGCCCCGCCTTACCGTTAATGCCCGCCAATTGACTGTTATAAGCTTGTCCGGCAAGTCCCGCGGCTGTCTGCATATCATTTCCGTACTGTGCGGCCAGCGTATTAGATGCATTTCGGGAAATATCATTGAATGCGCTGTCCGCCTGTGAAGAATTGATAATTCCCCGGCTGGCCAGTCCGGACAATGTACTCCCGACTGTATTCGTTAAATCAGCTTGTAATGCCTTTTGTCGATTCTCCGCATAAGAAGATGGCAGCACACCGTTTAACAATCCTTGCATAGCAGTATTATTGTTCTGCATGGCCGTATTGTATTCGGACGCCAATTCTTTATTTCCCTGTGTCATAGACTGAATAGCATTCCACAGCAGCCCAGAGAAACGATTGTTAGCCGCTGCATTAGCGTCTGTATTTGCATTTACCTGCGGAATCAGTCCCTGTACCAGCTGATTATTGGCCGCCGTCTGATTTTGCGCCCGGTCATACAATGTCTGCCAGTTGGGATTCGGTGTAACCTGTTGGCTGCTTAGTGCTTGATTAGCCATATTCAGTAGGTTTTGTGCCACCGGCTGTGTAGTCTGTGCCCATTTCAGCTGTTCTCTTTGTAGTGCCTTTTCTTCCGCAGACTGTTGGGGAACCTGTGCGGGCTGATAGGTTACTTTAGTCCCTTTCCCCCCACCGAAAAGCTGTAAATCAAATTGTAGCATGCAATCTCCTTTCTTAACGCAAATGCTCTATTGTGCCTGTTAGTACAAAATAATGATTATTCCCCTCATCGTAATCCAAATCCGGATGGCGTTGCATTTTCCATTTACGAATATGCGCGCGGGGATTTCTTGTCGTGAATGTAACGATCTTTGATAATCCGTTCATTTTCATAACTTTCTTAATATAATCCACCATGCCCGCCACTTTTCCGTAAGTCTCCAACATTGCAAAGTATCGTTTTTCTTCATACTCCAGAATGCCCCATATGAGGAATCCTGTATCGGGGAAATATTTCAAGTGACGGTTGCGTTTATCGTGGCAGTCTCCATCAAAAAAGAACCCTGTCAGATCGACGGATTCTCCTGTAATACGTTCATAGTCTTTTATCATTTCCTGTAAACTTGATAATTTCAATTCACCTCATCATCCTATCTTGTTCATGCATTATTAATATCAGCTGACCATGAGACAACAAGCGGGTCATTTCCTTCAAACAAAGAAACAAGAGCATCCCCCCCAACGTATATCGCCCATTTATATTCTTTGAAACTTTTAACAATCACAAACGTGTAAACTGTTCCTGGAGTGACATTTACATATTTATCCCATTCTCCCGCTGAGGTACATTTTATTTTCGTAATCAATCGAGGACATGTCCAGTCATAAGACGCACCATTATAATTTTGCACTGTAAAACTGCCAGTGGGGATTGCTACTTTTAAAATCGCGAATTCCCGGCCCGCACTGGCCACATAACACCGCAAAGGGCTTGCCTGCGGGTCATTAAACTCCCCCAGTTTTACATAGCCATCTCTCTCGTCTACATTGACATACGTTCGCGGGTCTGGACATTCATTCTGGTCATCATACACATCACACTGTCCTGTTTCTCCATTCTCTTTCTGATAGCATATGTGTTTAAATACACTCATAAGCACCGCCTCACTCAAACCATATGTAATTATTACCAATTTTTAGCTTGTCGTCTTTATTTATCATTGCAAGTTGATACCAGTTATCTGTAGCACTAACGTCATCAGGGTGATTAAAAAACCTGTAAAATAGGCCGTTTGAATTGGCAGCATATAATTGTCCACCTAATACACGGTCATCAGTAGTTGCCCAAGGTAATGATAGCAAAGTGCCCCACTGTTTCTGCCCATTAATATTAATTTCATTTGCCTGATGGACAACAAGCCCATCAAAATCATAATCCCTTAATATTCCCGCATACCATGCGTTCATTTCATCGGTATTAGAAAACAGCCCAGAGTACAATGTGCCCGCGTAATGACGGCTTATAATATCAGCTAAGCCCCCCTGCGTGCCATTACCAAAACGATACATATTAATATCATGATCGCGAAAGCCGAACTGTATGGTGTCTGCAGTTCCCGCAAAATTAACTTCGTTACTATAAGTTACCGGCAAAGGAATCCCCTCACGATAATAGCGGGAATCAGCCTTATCCTTAGTGTAGTAATTATCGGGATCAAATATTTCTTTTTTGTTTGCTATATCTATCGTTATTTTCGAACCATCTGCATCCGGAGTAATTTTAATGTTATCCCCAGCGATTAATTCAAGGACAGCCTGTTTCACTGCCGCAACAAGTTCTTTATCACCGATTTTTACTTTAGAAAATGCGTTTTGATTAACTTCTGCTTTGTCTTCAATACCGGACAGCTTTTCTTTTTCAGCTTCCGTCATTTCTACCGCTGCCGCATTATTCATATACTCAATCTTTGTCACGCTGGTTGCATTCGTCGTTACCGTTGCAACAAAAACTCTTACGACAGCTTTCCATTCTGTACCATTGTAGTAATACATCTTCTGCTCAAGTGTGTTGAATACATGAGTATTTGCAGTAATGCCGGATGGCAAAGAAGCAGAAAATACCGGTTTTGTTGTTACGCTTCCGTAAGATAAAGCACCTGTGTTATTCCGTTCTACAAACAGATAGCTTGTTGCGTTAATCGGCAATGTCCATGCACTGATTTTCTTATTAATCGTTTCTACATAATCTTTCGCACCGTTTTCATCGAAGCCGTCTGCCAGCGTTAAAATTACAGGTATCGTACTTCCGTCAATAATGACCGACAATCCATCACCGGAAAGGAAGCTATACTTCCCGCCGTTGTTTTTTCCGTATAAAATACGTTGTCTTAAACCGCCCCCGCCGCCTTTTGATTGTGCGGAAAGCGCATTCCCGATCGTCTTGATTTCTTCCCGGTTTTTCAGTACAGCTTCTTTCGTGCTGTCTCCCTGCGGCGTTGGGTTTAAAGGATATTTTTCTGTATAAGGCATTTAAACTTCCTCGCATGTATAATCAAACTGCCGCAAAGCGATAGCGCCTTTTGCGACGAATATTTTTATCTGCAGATGGCGGTTCGCTCCGCCGCCGATCTTATTCACTTTCGTATACTCATTGCTATTCAACCTGCCGGTTGCGTTAATCAATTTTTCATTCGCATAGTATAACTTTGTACCAGCCGCTTTGAATGTAATAGGTTTTGCCCGTTTATCGCTGATTGTAATGCTGCCATAACCTTCAATGCGGTTACTTGATACAAAATTATATGAAAACAGCAGCAAGAACAGTCTTTGCGCCAATCGGTTACCTGAAACAATCGACGTCGTAATCTGTTCTCCGTCATCAGTATCTATACTTGAATCAAGAATGCCTATTTTATTACCATAGGCAATATAAATATTCTTGCCTACCGTCATCACATCATGCAGATCATGAACGAAAGACCTTGACGTGAAAACACCGCGGCCATCCTCATACCGCGGCAGATAATGATAGATAAATATATCCTGATTTTTCCCGGGTTTAATCCACAGCTGTTTTCTTCCGGGAATATGCCACATCCGGGCTTGTTCCGATGTAATCGTTGTCAGTTGTGCATTAATATTAAGACCCACTTCGGACGGCTGAATATTCGCATACGTATTTGTCGGAACAAAACTCATCAGCCCCGCATCGCCCAGATAATAACTTCGGTCATCAATGCTGATTGAACTGCCGCAGCACAAAGCCGTTTCAGAAAGAGGATAAACAGCAAGTGTCTTCTCGTGTGGATTTCCAACTATCTGATAAGCTCTGCCATATTCTTTGTATACAATGATTGCCTTTGACAAGAAATCTATAGATACGATACAGCCGGGATCTTTATAGCCCACTTCTACATATTGCGCAGAAGAAGCATCATTTGTATTCGTTTTCCACGATTTATAATCGCCAACAGCTGACCATGTGATACGGTGTCCATAAATGGATGCCACCATGACGGAGCCGGAATGGCTGCTCACAAATTCGCAAGTCGGACTTTCATCCACAGTAGACAATACACCAGCACCTGAAATAGCTTGCAGCTTACCGCCGGAAGCAATCAATATATCATGGTCAAAAGCATGATACTTCGGAATACTGTTCCCTGTCAGCGTCCCCAATTTTGAAACCGTTGTAAAATCAGCTGTTTTGTACAAATCACGGCCGCAAGAAAAATAATATTGTTTGCGGTAATTGTCATAATACAGACTTTCAATATCCGCCGTATGTGTATAAACCGTTCTTACGCCCGGCACTGTTTGAAGCGCACCGTCCGTCGGGCTGTATTCGCAGTTAATCGCCTGCGTTAAACTCTGCATATCAATGCTTTCTGCAGGCTTGCTCCAGTCCAAACCTAATCGGAAACCGTTTGTCGAAGCAAAGAAACGCTCACCCATATTATCGCCCTCTTGCCGCTTGGATTGCCGTTGTTAAATCAGCAATAAACGCTTTATCTGCACTGGCATAATCCAGCATTAAAGATTTCTTTTTGACAAGAAATGAGACCAGCTGCACAAGCACGAAATGAAATGTTTCACTGAATGGAATTGAATCAGTTTCATCTGATACATGCGGCTTTTTCACGGCGTAGAATACATCATTGACGGTCTTTCCACCGTACGTCTGGAAAGCCCCATTTATAATGCGGACAGGGTAACCCGCCGCCGGAACAAACGCTGTAAAATCACCAGGTATCGGATTATTGTTGCTAATGTCCATACTTTTTACAACTTCTCTGTCTTTCATCGGAACCAAAATCATCACGAGATAATCAATGGCTGCATTAATATATGGGATGTATTCCGCACTGTCATCTAAGATTTCATTCGTGTCCAGATTAATCATCGTAATCAGTTCGCCTGCAGTCATACGGCCAATACCCCCTTGCAATAAAACCACTTTCATCGTCCATTTGACGCGCCATTTCGGAAATCGTATCTTCCCATCCGGAAACAAACGATAAGTCCGCTTTTAGGATCCGCGCTACCATGTAATTCACCAGAAGACTTTCAATTTCCGCCGGATAACCGCTTTCATCATCCATCTCTTTATAATCCGCAGACGGGATATATACGACGGTCAGTCCTCTTTGTGCCGCACTCTTCGCAGTAATGATTTTGTGGCCTTCCATCGTGTAATCAACAGAATGACCATACATATCCTTTACTGATACAATCTGCAATACGAAAGAAGAAAGCTCAATTGTCGGTCTGTTCGGAACTCCCGTCTCCGTTACACGTAAAATATCCGGAATATACCGCAGTACAAGCTTATGCAGAATATGATTGCCTTCATTATAAAACTCCAGAAACTGATACGGCGTATAGTTCACCTGCGACGTATCGCCCACCTGCATATACGCACGGTTAATCAAGTCTTTAATTATCATGGTTACTCCTTAAGAAAAGGAAAGAGGGCTTTTACAGCCCTCACCTTATCTCCATTGAAATTACTCTACAGCACCGCCGGTCATGACCTGAATCACGTCGTAATCCTTGCTGTTGTAGATGGATTTTTCAATGCCGCCGAAGAACGCGATACCGTTCCCCTGTACATTGCCGTAATCATCCTCATCTTTAATGAAGCGAGCTTCACGAGCCACAGCGAAGCATGCCGCCTGCTGTCCAAGAAGCAAGTTATGAACAACGTTTGCGGAAGACGCACCGGTTTTCGTATTCATGACACGTTCATATTCATACAGAACGACGCCGTCATATTCGCCGAGCGCTCCGGTGAAAATCGGGTTTTTGCTGCCGCGGATTGCCGCGTTCTGCTGCGCCGCCTGCCATACCGGATCTGCTTTCAAGTCACGCGCTGCCCATGTGCCGACAAGCATGATGTATTTCTCCTGTCCGTCAATCTTGAGCGGTTTCACTGTCGGTTCATGCATTTTAGCCTTGCGTTTTGCGCGGCCGATTACCGCACAGGTCAGCTTGTCATTAGCTGTTAAAGAAACCTCTGTTCCTGCCGTAGACGCAATAAGACGTTCACCGGTTGTCGGATTGGCGGTCAGTGCGGAAATCAGTTTGTTATCTTTCCAGTCAGACAGCCACTGCACCAATACCCCCTTGATAAGAGGCAAATTTTCGTACGGAGATTTCTGGTCATCCGCCTCAAAGCGCGTAACTGCGTTTCTGACCAAAGTAGTCTTTACGCTGAAATCATACATCTGCATTTCTTCTTCATTGCCTTTAAGCGTGTTGTTACCAGAAACACCGTTCCCTTTAAGATTCATTGCCAGTCCAAAGTTTACTTCATCGCCTTTAGCCTGTTTTAAATCTTTATTCGTATGAACAACATTACTCCCATTAGTAGACGTAAACTTATCAAAATAAGAAGCTTTTAAACCTTCTCTCCACACTTTTTTCGTCCAGAGCTTAGGAACTAATTTTTCAGGAATTTTAAATTCATGTGCCATATTTCATTCTCCTTTTTGTAAAATAATTAATCACCGCAGAGGTCATCAATCTGCTTTCTGATTTCCGCCGGCAGCTCACTTTCACGACCTTCTTCCACATATTTGAGGATTTCTTCCTCGGACAGTTTCGCGCCGGTCAGAGCACCGCCATTTAACGCGCTTGCTTTCGGCAGTGTTTTAGCTGTTTCAAGCGGATTTTGCGCAGGTGCAGCCATCGCCGATTTTACCTTTTCAGCAAAATCACGAATAACTTTAAAGTCTGCATCCGTACCTACCCCCTGATCAATACGTGAAAATGCCGCATCAATCGGGGCAGCGTCTTTTCGCGTCATGCCGTCCAGCATTTCAGTGCCCTTTTGCCACAGCTCGCCGATATTCGGAATAGCTTTAAGCTCGCCAATAAACGCTACATTTTTCTGATAGGTTTCTTGCCTCTCTTCCTGCTGGCGTGTCATCTGATATTCAATCCGTGCCTGTTCATGAAGAAGTTCCTGATACTTCTGGGCGTCAGTGAACATCAAATCGGACGCGTCATCAATCTTGAGCCGACGTGCGGCTTCCTGCTGCGCATAACTGCGAATATGATTCAAATCTTCCGGAGATAATACCGGTTTCTGTGACATGCTTATCTGCGAACGCAAAGTATTAGCCGCTTCTTCGGCCGCTTTTCTGCGAGCCCTTTCTTCCGCTAACGCTTTTTTTAAATCGCCGCCTGCCGGATTGTCTTCTGGTTCTTTTGTCGGTTCAATTTTCGTTTTAGGTTCCAATTCTGGATCGGGATCAGTTTTCGGCTGTCCGTCTGCAGAATTGTCTTCCGGTTTCTTTGGATCATTACCAGCTGGAGTTGCCGGTTCCTGCTTATCAAGACCTGCTTCTTTCAAATCCTCTGCGTCAAAGCCTAAATCTTCTGCGTTGAGCATTGCTTCATTTTCCATGATTATCTCCTTCTGCCGGTTTAACGACGTCGGCGGTCGAATGATTTTTGTTGTAGTTTACCGTCTTTTTGCGGACGAAAGAAAAAAGCCTTTTAACGTCGTTGCTTAGGACGATATATCAAGGCATTACTGCCCTAATAGCTGTGATTGTTGTATCGGAATTTGCGGTTGCACCGGCGGAGCTATTGCCCGCCCTTTAAGTACTAATCTTTCCTGCATAATCTGCTGTGGTGAAATATTCACGCCGATAGACTGCAGTGCCGTTGACAGTGCTTCCGCCGGTAAATCCTCAATACTTGCGCTGACTTTAAAGTCCGGCATTTTCGGCTGTTCGGAAGCCTGCTGCATACGCTTCTTGACGGTTTCCTTTTCCGGGAAATCCATGAAGTCAAGAATAATGTCCATCGGTATGTCAACACCCGCTTTCTTCGCCTCAAGCAGCTGATACAGATTCGCCCGCCGTGCGGTAGCGCTTGCCTGCGATGTTGTAATGACAATGTCGAAATCGAAAGCGGACAAATCATACAGCACTTTAGTCACCGGATCTCCGTTTTCATCTGTTACCGGCATACCGTTCTGATCTACCGCCTGCTGTTCCTGCATTGCCTGCCCCAACCCCGGCTGTATCTGCACAAATTCTTTTTTGCCATCTTCCCCAAGAATCCGCATAACCTTATCTTTGTTGTAAAACTGCGGAATCAATCCCGGCGCGTAGGTGTCTCCCCACAAGAGTTTTACAATCTGCAGTTCCGCTTCTTTGGCTTTGTCGAATATTTCGGCGGTCTGCACCGTGGTAACTGACTGCCGAAGGTCAATTGCCTTCCCGCTCATTGCCCCGATGCTGCCGGACAGGCTCTCCGGAGTAATGCCTGAAATCGTATAGAAATCACTGCTTGAGCGGTTTTCAAGCTCTATATTATTGACAGACTGCGCCGATGGAAGCCCGTCGGTAAATGTCACGCCCGGCTTCAAGAAAATATTCGCACCCGGCGTTGTAGAAAGATTCCGAATCTCCCGTTTCTCTTTTTCATCAAACCGCGGTCCAGTCCAGAACCGGACACCGAGCGACTGCTGATTGACGATATGCATACGCTGACTGCGGTTCTTGTTGAGTTCGCGCTGTGCGTCTTTCAGATCCCGCACAATGCCCGCTGGTTCCAATCCGTCATCCGCATCCTCACCGTAGCCCGACAAGTAGCAATACTGCCGCACAAGCGGGAATTGATTGTGTTTGTATGGACTTTCGCCATCTTCAAGCAGCGCTTCTCCGCAGAATGTCGCATATCTGATTTTCGTAACCGGGATTTCTTCTGGTTCCGCTCCGGACATTAAAAAAGCCGAATATAAATCCGGCTGCGATTCGTCAACAATCATCCCATCTGCAGAGAAAATTTTCTTCCGCGTGTACTCTTTATACCAATATTGAACCACCCTTAATTTCTTTAAATCCCGTGAATACCAAAGCGGTTCCGTATCAACTGTCTCCAATTCGCTGTCATCGTATTTATGCACGAGCATGGCAATTTCATCCGCTTTGTCCGCATATATTTGCTTCAATTTATCCGGACTTTCCCAGCTGTAACGCCCGCAGTAGAAAGCGTCTGACAAATCATCTTCTTTGCATTCTGGGTCAACGAACACATCAAACGGACTGACGTTTTTGATCTGTATCCGACCATCCATACGGGCATAATCAAATTCATAACTGACCCAATAATTTCCTACACCACATATAACCGCGTCTTTGAATGCCTTTTTCTTAACGCTCTGATAATTCGTCTTGTCAAAAGTGTACTTTGTAATCCCTTTCGCTACTCGCGCTACCTGGTCATCTTCTTCTGAACGAGGCAGGAAATCAGGCTCCGTTTCATTCTGCGCCGCATAACCGGACAGCAAGTTAATAACCGGGCGTATACGATTAATTGTAATAACCGGACGGGATTTCTGTTTCATCACCTTTAAATCCGCATCCGTCCACTGTTTACCGCGCATGAAATCATAATCTTCTTTTGCACTTTTGCGCCATTCGCTTGTTAGCTGCAGCGCCCTTTTTACATTATTTCGCGCTTCGGATAAATCAAAACTCATTCGACAAGTTCTCCTTTAAACATCATTCCATACATCTGCCTAAGCTGCCATTCCGGCATCTGCGCTGCGAACGCCGCCAGCTCTTCATCGCTTTTCTTTGCCGGAATTAAAATCCCGTTCTCTATATGTTCACCGTACTCTGATTTAAGCACTCTATAAGCATAATCTCTTAATGCCCTGTCGCTCATTACACTCCCCACGCCGTCGGTTCATCTCCTTCCTCATCTTCATATCTGTAGCCATCATTAAATACTTTTTCTACTTTTACCGGCTGAATCGGACGGCTCATCAGGTAATATCTGACGCTGTCGTAACTATGGTCTTCTTGCTGTGTATCCACATCTTCAACCTTGTGTTTATCGTATGTTAGCGCAGGAAGTGTCCGAATCAAGTGATAACACGTCTTGAATATCTTGAACTTTCGTTCTTTCAGCCGTAAGTGCACCTGCATTTTCCCGGCCAATCTGTCATTATCCGCCGGATACCACGGCACACCTTCCGCCGCGAAAACTTCTGCGATTGACGGCCCGTCATGACCTGTTTTCTGCCAAATTGCCGGATCCGCGATACCGAACTCGCTGCCCAAATGTCTAATCTTCTGCGCTACTTCCCGCGCCGTTTCTTGCGTACCCGTGTTGACCGTTCCCGGCTTGCAGCCGTACCATTCGTTGATTACATAAACAACACCGTCATAATCGACTGCATATTCATAAATCGCATATGGTTTACTATATCCCCAGTCCATCGACCTGCCGCGCTGCCAGCTTTTCGGAATTTCAAATGGTTCAACAACGTGTATATCCGTCCTGAACTCTTCAAAAACCTGCCCTTCGAATATATTCCAATCGCCTTCTCGATATGCTTTTCTTAGCTTGTCCGGCAGCGTATCAAGCGCGTCACTGTATCCTGCAGGCAAGTACGGATTATCATCTATCCGCGCCTGTACAAACGCAATTTTATTTGCGAAATCCCGCATTTCCGGCGGAATATTTCTGTCAATGAATAGGCTTCTGACCCACATATGACCCTTACCGCCGGGGTTCGTCCCAGCAATCAGTTTAGGATCCTCAACACCAACCCAACGCAGGCGCATGCGCAAGAAATCAAAAACAGTCTGTTCATTCAGCGTCAATTCGTCAATTGCTATCGCCGCAAACTCTGATGATAAATACTTAGACGGATTATCCAAATTCCTGAAACATATCACACCGCTCCCGAACGCCGGATTTAATGTAAATTCATGCGTCGCTTCTTTGTAGCTGCCGAGCCAGGCAGGAAACTCCATTTTGATTTTCGACAACTGTCTATCACGCAGTGCCGGATAATCTTCGCAAAACAGCCCAACGCGGATACCTTTTAATTTCAGATGCTTGTACCAGCTGATCAGGAGATAAATCAGTTCCCATCGTAAGATATACGATTTTCCGCCGCCTGCAGCCCCGCCGTACAAGATGTATGTATTATCTTTGACTGTACGCATAAATTCCCGCTGTTTTGCCGTCGGGTGAATGATGTCATTGACAAGATTAATCGTCTGTACTGATGTCATCATCTACCACCAAATTTACACCGATATTTCCGGATAATTCTTTTTCTTGTTTGTCTCTCCATTCCGGTTTCCGATTCGTCAGCCAAAAGATAAGTGCTTTCACGTCCGGCGGTACATGCCGCGTCACACGCTTAGTTACCTTCATCGCCGCTTTATTTCTTGCGTTTTTATCCGCAATTAGCTCTGATGTCGTCTCTATATAGTCATATCCTTTGGCTCTTTTTAATAATGCGTTCTCAACTTCGATATCGACAACTTCTTTCCCGCGCGATAAAGCCTCGGAAAATTCGGGATACTTCTTAATCCATGTGTACAATGTATCTTGATTAATTCCGATATTATGTGCAATTTGCTCATTGCTTAAACCGTCTCGCGCCCATGCCTGCAGGCGCAAAAGATTATCCGGAAGAAGCCACTTTGCATACTTGCCTTTTGCGCCCACAGCAATCACCGCCTTTTAGATAAACAAACGAAAAGCACGCACTTTGGTAGAGTACGTGCTTTCTTATTTCAGGGAGGAATTCCTGAACTTTTACACTATCATTATACTACTTTAAAATTCCTGATTGTTCCTGATATTTATTTTTTCTGCAATTTTCCGGATTCCCAAACTCCCCAAATCTACACAATACTTATACGCAAAATGGTGAGAATTAGCGATCATCCCCCATGGCCGGCTTAAGAAATACCGGTCAATCAATATAGATTTTAAAATTCCGTCTTTTTCAGAGAGTAACGAAATCAACTTGAAACCCTTTGTTCGCATATCACCGTATTTATTCAGTTCGGAAATCCGGAGCTCTTCGGATGCCTTCATCTTTTCCTCAAAAGCGATGACCATGTCGGATAAATCAGATGTTTTCCCGCCGGATACTCGGTCTTTGTCATAACGAGTCGCCTTCAAAGAGATCATATCCATTTCGTACTGCATCTTACATTGATTCAGCGAATCAATTGTATGCCGACATTTCCGCATTTCCTCGAAAAAGTTTTTGACCTCCGCTTCCGTCTTTTGTGCTTCCTTCTTAATTTTTGTTGCTGCCTTTTCGTACGTCGGATCCAGGTTATAGAAAACACTCGGTTTCATTCCACTATTCATAATCTCGCACCATCCCCGACATTGCAATCCTTATACTCTCGTGAAATTTTTCCGGCAAGCTTTATCTGCCAGTAAACTTGTATTTCACTAATCTGCTCGTTAGTAGTTGTTAACAAATCTAATTTATCAACCTTACATTTTAGCAGTGACTTTGTAACCCTTATAGGCGACCCACTATAAACAATGTGGTTTCCTTGTATAATCACCAGCGGTATAAACATCGACGGCTCAAGCGGGCCAAATTTAAATTTCCTCATAGAAACAGGATGCACAATTACCCGTAATAATTTATATAATTTCATCATCTTTTCCTTTCCCTGCCGTTATACACAAAGCACAAAGCAGTAATCCTACACATGCACCGAACATACATCCTAAGATAAACATCATTTCATGCCAATCTCCTTTGCGCAAATCAAAATTCCTTCTATATCGTTATATCGCTTAGTAATAAGTTCTACAGCCACCTGCGCATCATCCTTCCAAAATCCGCACTGCGTCATGCAGTCCTTAAGCATTTTAACCAGATTGTCAGTATCTGGTTTCGTTGTTTTATAGTTTCCATTGGTGTGATGTTTATCCTCCGGGAAACACCATATCGTAGACAATTGCACAGCACCCTCCAATGGTTTTTCCGGTGCATGTTTAGATAAATACGCAATATACTTGCTCTGAATTTCTTTGAGTTCCGGCGGTGTGTAAATAACAGCCTTGCCATTTCGTACCGTAATCTTCTTCGCTTGAAATGTTTTTGTCGGAAGCTTCATATGGATAAAAAATCGAATCATGCTATTACCTCTTTGTATAAATCCGGATTGTTGTATTTATTGTTCACGACTACAATCATCTTGATATCGTCAAAATAATCGTCAGATGGCAATAACACAAATGCTCTTTGTTTCGAATCCCATTCAGCGACAACCAATCCATAAATATCACCAAACCCGCATTTTGATTTTCTTGAAACTTTGATAATATCCCCCTCAAAAATCCGATTTCCATCATAATCTTTAAAGCCGATATATTGTCCAATGGTTTCTTCTCTCACAGGAATAGAATACGCTTTTCCTTCTTCATAGATTGAATAATCATTTTCTCCATGCTTTAACAAGTCACCATAAATCCATCCTCCTGATTTCCTGCATTTCCCTCGAAATAATATTTCTCTCATTTTCAATCACATGCCTTTCTATTTTCACGACGGACATAACAAGGACAAACCTTTTCTCTTTTCAGAGACAATCCAGTTCCAGGAAAGGAAGTAATAAGGAAGGGTGTGTGGCGCAGCTTCTCGCCACACCCTTTCTTACTTACTTTCCTATAGGGACAAACCTATATATATAAACTGGAATGTCCAAGTATTAGACGAATATTAGAGCCTATTTTTTAGGGTAAATTTTACCCTCTCCGAATTCATAATTTCCGTTTGCAAGAATATCTCTTCGTACTGTTTTTTCGGAAACATCTAAATATGCTGCCATATCTTTTACCGTAACGATTTCCTTGCCGCCCATACTCAGGTTTTCATAAGCAGTATCCACCTGTGAGATGCGGTCTTCTTTCTGTCTCGCTTTCGCTTTGTTTCCTGCCTCACGGCCTTTAGCGCGTACATCTTCAAGACTGCCTTCCTCGGCCGCCATCGCCAGCACTCCGGTGTCATCCAGCCTGTGGATCGGATACGTAAACCACATATTGACAGGCTCAAACATTGGGAATTCACGAAGTGTCCCGGCAATACGCCATGCCGTAGGCTTGACCGTTATCCCTGCAGCCTTGTCCGCTTCTCTGTCATAATCTGTCCGCCGGCTGTCGTTATTGACACAGAGCTGAATCATATCGAGGATCGCATCAGGGTCGCGGGCAAATACGCCGGAGCCGGACGCGCGATCCATAGACCGCTTCATTCCCTGTCCGCCTTTTGAGTGATGGTGACAGTAGATTACCGCAGCCGATAATTCCGTACAGACCTTATCAAACTGATTGCAGAACCGTGCCATCTGGTCAGCACTGTTTTCATCGCCCGTAATAATCTTGTAAATCGGGTCGATAACAATAGCGATATAATTTTTCTTTTGCGCACGGCGGATAAGTTTCGGCGCAAGCTGATCCATCGGTAGTGACTTTCCGCGTAGGTTCCATATATCAATATTAGAAATGTAATCGGGACGTAAATTCAGCGCTGTATAGACGTCTTTAAACCGATGCAGGCAGCTTGCCCTGTCCAGTTCCAAATTGACATATAATACGCGTCCCTGCGTGCATTGAAAACCGCACCACTGCGTACCTTCCGCAATCGCGATACAAAGTTCAATCAGTGCGAAAGACTTACCTGCTTTTGACGGTCCGGAAATGAGCATTTTATGCCCCTGTCGAAGTACACCATCAATTAATGACGGGGATAAATCAGGCATGTTGTTCCACACATCAGACAGATCTTCCGGGTCGGGCAGATCATCATTGACAGTTTCAATCCATTCTTTCCAGCTGTCGAAATCTTCCTTCCCGATGTGTGTGGCCATGAGAAACTGCTTTTTACCATTTCTCATGATGCCAGGCAATCGTGATAAACGGGACGGGTTTCTGTCCGCTCCGTCGACCGGCAACCCGTTTTTCCGACATACTTTATACAGATAATCTACACGGCGTCGGTATTCTTCCTGTGACGCTGCGTCGATATGTACGATGGCATGAATACTTTTATTTCCGGAATACACCAGTGCTGCTACCGGAAGTTCCAACTCTTCTATAATAGATTTCTGTTTCCCCGGCGGAAGTGTGTCAGATTCCACAAGAGCATATTTAAAATTGGATACATTTTCATTTTTGATACCCTTGCCGTCTAAAGGATTGAAGCGGATCCATGCGCCTGCTTTTTCATCGTAATCTGAAAGCGCATACCCGATGACATCTTTTGTGCTGTAACCGTTTCGCTGGTACTTTTTGATGCGGGAAATATATTCTCCCGCGGTCAAAGAGTATGTACCCGCTCCGGACGGGGAATATTTTCCATCATCCCGCCTGAAAGAAGACATAACGATACCGACCTTGTCGGATCTGTCAAAGAGAGCTTCCAGATACCGGATAATCTCATCTGCCGGATTCCATTGTGCCGGTTCTTTGATTTCCGATTCCTGGACATAGTGCTGATCAACGATAACGACATTGTCTGTTACCGTATCATCCCAGTCCATTACTTTGTTGCCGTCTTCTTTTGTATGCGGCTGCCATCCATAATCTTTTGCCATCTGAGTAAGCGTCGCTCCTGTAACCGGATTCGGATTCCCCTTGAATGACTGCCATTTTTTATGACATTCACCATTATGATAACGTTCCGGATCTTTTCGGCTCCATTCATCCCACACATCAACGCTGTAGCCCTCATGACATAACGCCATACCTACATTGATCCATTCTTCATAGCTGCAGGCCGCGGGCGGTATATACTCCAGCAATGGTCGTAAATCTATTTTCGACATAACTTATACTCCGAAATTTAGTTCTTGATTGGGGACATATAAAGCCGGCTTGATACCGCGTGGGATTGTCCAATGATGATTGGCAATCTGGGAAATCATGCTGTTTGCATCATTAAATGTCCATATCCCCACATGCTGAAACCCGCGGCTTTCTAAAAAGCGGATTTGTTTAGGGGTGGACAGCCCGTTTTCTCGCCGTTTGTTCAAACGGTCAAGCAAAAGACTGGCTTTACCTGCGTTGTCGATTTCGTCCGGGAATATGCCGAACTTTTCCAATGCTTTGAGCTGTTTATCGCTCGCAGGCGCCATTTCCCAGCCGAAAGACGGGACGTAATCAGATAAATCTTCTGCCTGTATGGACATTTCAAACTGCAAGGGATCTACCAACTGGCGTTTCCGTTTTTTCATCGCTGATAATTCTTTTGCAAGAGCTTCCTCACGTTCAAGAATGGTTTCCTCCGCTGCCCGCTTGTAAGCGTCCTCTATGTCAACAGCGGCCCCGGACTGGTCCAAGTCCTTCGTCATTCTCGTAGCGATATCATCTGTCTTGCAGATAAGCGATGCCGGACGGCATAATTCATGCCGCGCCGTATTCCACAAAAAATCCAATACCAATAAATCCTTTTTGCCCGTTTCCGGAGAAAGTCTTGTTCCCCGCCCTATACATTGGCAATACAAACTTCTGATCTTCGTTGCCCGAAGCATGATTACGCAATCCACTGACGGACAGTCCCACCCTTCCGTCAATAACATGGCATTGCAGAGTACGTTATACTCTCCTGCTTCAAATTTCTTTAGTGTTTCTTCTCTATCCTGGCTGTTTCCATTCACCTCCGCTGCTTTCATCCCAAAATGGTTTAAAATGGCTTTAAACTTTTTAGCTGTGGCTACCAAAGGTAAGAAGACTACAGTTTTCCTACCGGCGCAATATGTAACCATTTCTTTTGCAATTTGTTCAAGATACGGGTCAAGGGCTGTTCCTAATGCGCCGGCTGCATAATCTCCGGCAGACATACCGACGCCTGTGATATCAATCTTGAGCGGTATCGTCTGCGCCTTGATTTTGCACAAATATCCGTCTCGAACTGCTTGGGTTAAAGAATATTCATAAGCTAAGCTGTCAAAATAATTTCCTAAACACTGCAGATTATTTCGTTCCGGTGTAGCGGTTACACCTAATACATTTGCCGTCGGGAAATGCTGCAGCACTTGTTGATAACTGTCGGCCAGTGCGTGATGGGCTTCATCTACAATAATTGTGCCAAATTCATCTTCCGGAAACTGCCGAAGCCGTTTTTCACGCATGAGCGTCTGCACAGATCCGACAACAATTCGGTACCAGCTGGCAAGACTTGTTTCTTCCGCTTTTTCTTTAGCACATAAGAGACCTGTTGCAGTCTTGATTTTTTCCTGCGCTTGGTTTAAGAGTTCTTCTCTATGAGCAAGAATCAATACTTTTCTTCCTTCACGAACACAGTTTTCTGCGATTTTGGCAAAAGCAATCGTTTTACCTGTGCCTGTCGGAAGAACCAAAAGAGTTTTCCTGTGTCCGTCTGCCCATTCCTGCATAACAGCTTCAACGGCTTCCTGTTGGTAGGGTCTTAGTTCCATCATCAGAATGTCCCGGCTGTATAACCGCCCTGTGCTTTGGGAATCCGCTTATCATCAGGCGCAAGGAATTTCTTCGCTTCGTTGTAAGGCTGATCTTTGTAAATCCGGTGAACGATTTCTACATAACCTGATGCGCCGATAACTTTATTCCATGGCATTTTCTCTGTCCCGCCCTTTTCCATCAGTCCTAAGGAAATAAAGAATTGGGCAATTAACCATTGCTGCTTTGAAACTAAGAATAAATTTCTGAATACAAGCGCGTCACCATATTCTCCGCCATGCACGCGGAGTTTTAATGCCGCCTGCGGGCACCGCGGTATTTTAGATCCACCTTCATAAATCTTTCGTTCAAAGCTTTCTACTGTAAACGGATAAACTCCTTCCGGTAATAAGACAAATTCATGATCTTTGCCGTCATCAGTAACGGTTTCATCCCAGTCTAATACCTTGTCTTCTGCAGATGTTGTTCCGAACTGTTCAAAATTTGCACTCATGTTCTTCTCCTTTATGTAAATTAATTAAATGGAACACTGATGTTGTTTAAAACAAATGTTTTAATCTGCTCCCACGCACCAATGAGCACACCGTCTATAAAATCAGACGGATAATCTTTCATCGGCATATCTTCCGGGAAATATCCTTTCATAGCTACTGCTTTACGAATCTGTTCTTCTGTGATATTTTCTTGTTTCATTAAGTCATAGACTTTCTGTAAAGTAGTATTTTTGATTTTTTTTACAGTAGTCACTACAGGGGCATCCGTGTCTTGAATCGGGACACCGGGTGACTGTATCGGGACAGTCGGTTCAGGTTCTGATTTTTTTACGGTCTTCTGTTTTGCTTCCTGTTTCTTTTCTTGCATAGGTTTTATACCCGGAGCTGTTCCATTCGGTATCAACCGCGCAATTTCGTTATAGTCAAACGGTAGTTCTTCCGCTAAAGAAAACCGATTCTTAGCGTCCGCAAATGTTGTATGCGTAGTGTACATAATTCGTTTACCACCGGCCGCTTTTTTTCGTGCTCCGTCTTCAACCAGGATTGTTTTATAATTGGCGAAAAGCAGTAAATCTGCCCATTCTTTGACCAGCGGTGCCACCTTGTTTGTCGTCTTGCTGGACAATTTCAGTTCCCAATGGTCATATGTTCCCATCTCTTCCGGGAGCGTTACTGTTTTCAGAACGGCATGAGCAAGAACAACTACATTGACCCCCTGCCCAATACAAGCGTCCAGCTGCACAAGGAATCGGGCAAATTCTTCTGTTAAATATGTATAGCCTGCACCATAACCGAAATCTTCAATCCCCTTTTTATTGAATTTCCCGCAAATATAATCAATGCACATACGCTCTGCCGCGTCCGCTGTATCAATAACCAATGTTTTACAGATAGATGGATTATCATAGACCTCTTTGATGTTGCTCATCAGCAACGGCCATGATGTAATGTCTGTTACACGGCTGACATCAAGCTGTGCAGACCCTTTATCTAAGTCGAAAAAGAGCGGTTCCGGGAACTGGCTGGCAAAAGTCGTTTTTCCAATACCTTCGACACCGTACACGCAAACCTTAACCGGCTTGCTGATAATTCCTTTTGTAATATTCATTCTTATCTCCTTCCTTTAAAACACACCTTTGACGTACTTTGGCGCTTTTTCTTTAACCGCTTCCGTATCGCCTTTCACCATGCCATCTTCAATAATGATGGAGCATTCATCGCCGGTGGAAACCCTTGTCGCTATAACCTGCAGGCCTTCCTGTTTGAGCCATGCACCAAATTCCCGCAGTGTTTCTAAGTCCATCTGCTCCAGCTTGTCCATAAGGACAAAACCGCACTGCGGATTCAGCTTGCGTACAATAGCTGTTGCTACTTTGAGCTGATCAGAGCCACTCATGCCATCCCATGGCATATTGTTATAAATCAGCTTGCCGTCTTTGACGGATAATCCCGGCAGCGGCAATTCCGCAGAATCAAGAAGCTTACTTCTTTCTTCCCGGACGGATTCAATCTGTCCTGTCAGTCCGTCATATTCCTGCTGCAGATTATTGGCTTCCACCTCTGCGGCTTCTTTAGTAGAATTAGCACGGATTTTGATATTCAATGCTTCAATTTCCGCCAAATTCTTTTCCAATTCAGCCATGCTTTCATCATGAAGATTTTCTGCCGACTTCCGGGCGGTTAAACAATCTTGTTCCGCCTTTTGCAGTGCTGCTTTAGCTTCATCAAAAGCGATTTGAGCCTCTGCCAGCATTCGTTCATAGCGGGCAGCATTCTGACGTTTCTGCTCATTTTCTCCATTCCGCGCAAGAATTTCCTGCTGCTGTTTAATGAGTTCTGTCGCACTGACGGGTTCTTTCGGAACGTTTGGGTACATCGGCATTTCATCAGCCGCCTTCTTCTTGCGGTCTGCAATGCGGCCGACTTCCGTACGTTGTGCATACAGCTGATTTTCTTTTGTGTCCAGCTGCGCCAGCACATCACCAATTCCTAAAATTTTCAGAAGAGAATCCGCCTTGTCCTTATCGCTTCCGTTGATAAACCTCGGGAGATCCAATGCCAGCGTGGATACAAATTCATTTAAAAGCTGCTGTCCTGATTTATTTCCATTCGGATCTGTTACTTTTAATGTGCTATTTTTCCCTTTTCGTTCCACAATTAGACCATTTGATAACTCGATATGCAGGTTCGGCGGCACCAGTGCGCCGTCCCGCTCCGGCACAGACGGTTTATAATTATTGCCGCCCAATGCCCATGCAATAGCGTCCAATACAGAAGTTTTTCCCTGTCCGTTTCTGCCGCCAATGATTGTCAGTCCATCGGCGGACGGTTCAAACTGTACTGCTTTTACTCGTTTCACGTTTTCAATTAATAGTTCATTGATTTTTACTGGTTCTGTCATTGTTTATTCCTCCATTTACCTTAACCGTTCAATCTGCCTGAAAATGTCGTAAATCATAGCCGGAATGCTGTCGCCGGTTATATTTGCCCTGCATTTATCTTTTCTATAAAATGTGACGTCTACATAATCACCAGTGGGCTCTTCTACAAGTTCGATGTCTGTTACGCCGCATTCGGAATAATCTATTGCTTTCTTTAAGTACATGAGCGCGTTCTGTCTTTTGCTCTTTTCGACGAATTTTGAAAATTCACGATATTTATTATTCTTTTCAAGTTCTGTCATTTGTCTATTCCTCCATTTTCTGATAATATAGAGGCGGAAAGTCTTAGCGATTCTTTTCCGCCTGCCGATTGATAATTGCAGTTATCAGTCGGCTTTTTACATGTTTTTGATGTACGTATATATCGCCTCAAATGCATAGGATTTACCGAGAGCCCGATTCGCCGCGACCGTATTACCCTCTTCGTTATATTTCTTATAATTTTCATACTCATAATCTTGCGCGCCCTTATACGTCTCCTTCATCTTTTCTATTTTTTCCTTCAAAACACTAAGTTCTTCTTCTGCATTCACTGATTTCTCGCCTCCTCAACTCTTACAATCACTAAGGTTCCCGGCTGCAGGTTGCCGACGTCTTGAATCCGGTTGTCTTTTTTTGCTTGCCAAACTAACCTGCGCAGGTCTTCCTTATCTATCGCTATCTCGCCGCAGATATCCCAGAGCGTGTCGCCCGGTTTGACTTCTCTCCGGTACTCGACGATTTTTGTTTCCGGGAAGAGCCGATTGTAGATGTTGTCCGCGTCCACCGCGGCGCCGGCTATCAGTGCGGCTGACATGAGGACGGTCGTAAATACTAAAGGTTTATTCATAATTTCTCCTGTACTGCTGCCGTATTAGCGGCTATACAAATCTGCCGAATGACGCCTCGCAGTCGCGCGTTCTCCTGCTTCTCAAGAGACAATTCATTCTGCAGTCTTCGGAATGCAGACGGGCGGAAATCGTCAGGTTTCTCACCGACCATCGCCAGCACATCGCGCTTTAGAAAACGGATGGCAGACAGATTTTTCACCGCCGGGAGGATGCCGTCATTTTTCATGCGGTAGACGACATCCGTTGATACGCCCAAGATTTCAGCGGTTTCTGAAACGGTGTACGTTCGTCGTTCCATTTTTCACTCCTTTCTATGTTTTTCTGTGGTAGGTTGTTACAACAATTTCACGAAACGTGTACTTTTTAAACATAAAAAATGTCTGTTACTTTTTTGTGAAAATATTTTGCTATCTTTAATTTAATTTCGTCACGCGGAACTCTATTCCCAGCTTCATACATCTGTATAGCAGATGGGCTGATTTTAAGCGCTTTCGCTATCTCTTTTTGTGTTCTTTTACCACGCAACTTAGCAATAATTTTTCCGGATTTTTTTGGATTCATTTCTAACACCACCTTTCTTTCTGTATTTCACATTTCGTGTATATATGGATAATAGCACTTCTTTTTGCAACTGTCAACACACTTTGTGAAAAATATTTTGTAATAATTTACAAAACGTGGTATTATGGATGTAAATAAAAGAAAGGAGTGCTATCTAAGTATGGCGTTTAAAGATTCTTTAAGACGAGCACGTAAGAAAAAAGGTTTGACGCAATCAGACATGGCAAAGCTTACAGGATTAAAAGTAAGTACAATAAGCATGTACGAAAATGGTAATAGAGAGCCGAATTTTGAAACTTTAGAATTATTGGCTGATTTCTTTAATATAGACATGGATACTCTACTGGATAAAGAGAAAAAAGGTATACGTATCCCTGTTCTTGGCAAAGTAGCTGCAGGCATCCCGATAGAGGCCATCACTGATATTGAAGACTGGGAAGAAATTCCGCAAAGCATGTCCAAAACGGGCGAATACTTCGCTCTAAAAATAGCGGGAAAATCCATGGAACCCCGCATGATGAACGGAGATGTGGTCATCGTACGGCGTCAGCCAGATGTGGATAGCGGTGATATAGCTGTCGTCTTAGTTAACGGAAACGACGCCACAGTAAAACAAATCAGCAAGTCCGATGCTGGACTGACATTAATAGGCTGGAACCCATCTGTTTATACTCCGAAGACGTACAATAAAAAAGAATGTAAGGAACTGCCAGTGTCTATCCTTGGGAAAGTCGTTGAGATCAGAGGGAAATTGTAATGTCTATCACGGCGAGAAAAGAGGTCTGCCAATATGCTTCCTGTCATTAATAGCTTGGTTTCTTTCGTAATATTTTTATTATTTCCATTTATAATTATATGGACATTTCTAAAATATAGTTTGAATCATCTTGTCCAAGTAGGCGTTTGCTTGATAACGTCTTTTATCTATTTTGCAATTATACTTTTAATTGCCGGATTCCTTTTCAAATTATTTGAGAAAATATTCTATAAAGGGAATAAAATACTTAGCTGGGTTTTATTTTTTGCGATTTCTATATGTTTTTCCGCGATATACCTTTATAACATGCTTACAAACTTTTTCGTAATCCATTCGTCGGGAATAACCTCTAATTTATATACTATACTTTCATCCTTTTGTACGATTTCATTTTCTTCTTTTATTATTTCCCTATATTTAAAAGCTAATAAATTTATCGGTGCATTAGTAGATATTAATAATATGGCAATGTTCATTTCAATAATAGTAGTATTATTATTTCAAAATATATTTATTCTCAAGACTTGTTTCAGTGCGTTGGTGATTATCATGCTTATAATAGAAACGCGTCATATTTCAAAAAACTCAAATTACTATGACTATCTTATTCAAGAATATAGTGATAGATACGAATAAGGAGAAGTATCATGTACAAAAAGGTTTTAATTGTTATTTCCATTTTCACGATGTGTGCCACATCCTATGCCCTTGGCTATGCAACTGGAGGCTCAAACATGGGATATTATTATCCATCCTTTTCCAGTTACATTTCTTATGATCCGACTTATGAAGAACTTGGCCGCTATGTCGATGAAGGAAAGGAATATGTTGATAACTGTAATGCCGACATTCAACGGATTATAGATGAACGAGAGAATGCTATAGAAGAAATCAACCGTCAAATTTCAAACTTTAACATGTCTCATTAATAATTTATTCAGAAAGGATGTATACCATGTTCAAAAAATCTATTCTCACCTTTTCGTTGGCCGCCATGTTATCTGTTTCTATTGCAGGTGTAGCAGACGCCTATATCGGCAACAGAAACAGCCACAAATTCCATGAAGATTATTGCAGCAGTGTCTACCAGATGAAAGATCGCAACAAAGTCTATTTTGATACGCGGGATGAAGCGATCCACGCTGGATACGTTCCCTGCAAAAGATGTAATCCATAAGCCATCTCTTTACAAAGCACTTCATTATTTCTATAATGATTCCAGAACAAAAAACGGTTTTCCGTTTTGCGGGGATGGTTTCGTTACAGATACCGTCCCTATTTTTTATCAATATAAAATCCCGCCGCCATACGGACATATGACGACGGGAACCACGGAAGAATGGGGATTCTTTCGCGGCAATTGTAACAACCCTACCACAGGCTGGTTACGCATATATTATAGCACAATCAGCCCTATTTCAGAAAAGGAGCTGATTTTTATTATGGAATATTCTTTTTCGACGCGTGAGAAAAACGGCGGTATCTGCCTTATTCTGTCATATAAGGTGAATAGCAAATGGAAGCAGAAAACCAGACAGGGATTTAAAACGCTGCGGGAAGCCAAACAATACCAAGATAAATTATTAGCTGCCGCCAAAGAAGATGCCGCCTGCGGAGCAGATCCGGAACTTGCGGATATTACCTTTAAAAGTTTCACACAGAATATATACTTGCGGGATAAAGGATCCTCTTTAGAATATAGCACAAAAAGGAACTATTTCTTTATGCTCCGCAGCATTCCTACACTGAGCAATAAACAAATACGGGAGATCACCGCCGGAGATGTGATCAATGTCTATCAAGATATGGCGCGATTCAGCAGTGGTACAAGAAAGAATCGTTTCGCCCAGATTCGTGCCATCTTTAACTATGCCATCAATCCGTATAAAATTATTACAGCAAATCCGGCAGACAGTGTCACGCAAGCAAAAGATAAAACAATCCGGAGAATAAAAGCATTGACTGAAAAAGAATCCCGGCAACTGCTTGGTGCATTAAGTGATACCCCCACTTTTTACATGATTGCTTTCATCGCCTTAAATACCGGCATGAGGTATGGAGAAATAGCCGGATTGACATGGAACAGTATTAACTTCACCAGACAAACAATCACTATAGACAAGCAATATAACTGGATATCATCCAAAAAACGGGGATTTAAAGCCGTAAAATCACGAAACGGAAACCGAACCATACACATGAATACAAAATTGGCCGCCAGATTAAACGCATGGAAACAGACCGTTCCCTTATCTATTGATGGTCGTGTTATTCCTACAACGCCAAGTACACATTCACTTATGAATCGGCAGCTGCGTAAATTAAAACAAGGGATTTCCATTCATACCTTGCGGCATACCTTTGCCACTATGCTTTTATCAAAATCAAAAGACATTAATCTTGTTGCAGCCGTTTTGGGGGATAATGTCGCCACCGTAGCAGCTACCTATATTCATTACACAGATGATATCCGAAAAGAAGCTGACCGATACATCGAAACCATGTACAGATGAATTTTTGCCGTTTGTTTGCCGTCTACATAAAAAATCCCCCAAATTTCGGGGATTTTTTAGCTTATACTTTCTTATAGCATAAGCTAATCTTGAAAAATAAAAGAAAATGGTGTTCCCGCCTGTATTCTTTACGCATTTTTAAGGCTGGTTCTCTCAGGAAAATTCGTCTTTCTTACCAGGGAAACAAATGCTGTCTTTCTTTCAATGAAACTTTGACATATCCTTATTTTCCTGTAAAATAAAATCTGTCTACCCAGGGGAGAAATGTCACTATGGTTACACATGATATTAAGAACCACAAATTTAAAATCGAATCACTGAAAGGCCTCTCCTGCCTTGAATATGATTTAACAGGTCATGTCTTTACTGTACTTCATACCATCGTTCCCGCCGCATTATCCGGAAAGGGTTTAGCTGCCCAGCTTGCCGAAGCCGCCTATAGCTGGACTGTCAAAAATCGGTATACAGTTCGTTCTGACTGCACTTACATGACCGCTTGGATGAAGCGGCATGAAAGATAAATTCTTTTCAGTTTAAACCGGAAGAACATCTACGGATCTCTTTCTTATTTTATGATTAAGGTTTTCTATGTACCCCACTTCGATATTCCAGTCTGCTGAACTAAGCATCGACGATAAAAATAAGCTGAATATGGTCATCAATCATCTCTTATTTTGATGCGCATAAAATCAGTTTCTCTGTATGAGCACTCTCAGCGTGTCTCCAATTTAGCAGCCGCTACTGCCATTTACATGCGCCTTACTGCCAATGAAATCACGCTTATCCGCAATGCCGGCCTGCTTCATGACATCGGTCTCATCTGTGTACCCAACCATGTGCTGACCAATTATCCTTATGTCTCCAAAAGAGATATCCAGGTCTACAAAAGACATCCCGACTTAGGGGCTAATATACTGGAGTCCTGTCCCGGCATGGATGATCTCATTCCTCTTATTCGTTTCCACCATGAACGTTGGGATGGAACAGGATATCCGAAACATCTGAAAAAGATCAATATTCCTTTGGGCGCAAGAATTATTGCGCTGGCCTCTTACTATGACGATGTTATTTTTTCTTCGCCCGATTTTAAACATAAAGACCGGCCGGAAGTTTCCCGTGCCATCTTCAGCGGATCCGGAATTCTTTTCGATCCCGATGTAGTTTCCGCATTTTTAAATGTAGTCTTCCATAATCTGAAAATAGGATAATTAAGTTTCATGAAGCATCTTTAAAAAAATCAATATGTACCGGGGCCTTGTATTCCGATTTTACATTTCCACATAAAATCCGCCTGCAGTTTGACATCTATATATCAAGCTGCAGGCGGATTTTTCATTTTATCGTTTTTTGAACCATGGATGGTTTGTACGTTTGAACCGCCACCGCCTTTTACTCCAGGGGCTTACAGGGCGCCATACAACATCTCTATGATGTTCTTTATTCAATCCCGTAATATCAGGTGCCGGTTTAGATTCTTTATTTTTTTGTCTCTTCAGAAGATTTCCCAACAGTTTCCTGAGAAAATTCACTGCCTTCAATAGCCCCTCCCTTTGCATTACGATCTTTTGCCCGAATTTGAGCGGCCCGTTCTTCTGTTTTCGTACGAAAGTCATCCACATACCCAAGAATATCGGCTTTGGCACGGTTGGCAGCATTAGAAACATTTCTTCTGTAATCGTCTGCCCTCGCATTCACCTTCTCTTTCAATTCATTTGCTTTATCCTGCGCAATTTCAGCCTGGGTACGAACTTGTTCCTTCAATTTATCTGCCTGGACTTTTGCTTCCTGCATCTGGATTCTTGCTTGGGCTTTCAGTTTTTCCGATTTCAGTTTGGCCTGTTCAGCCCGAATTTCCGATTGGCGCCTCATTTCTTCTTTTTTCTTCTGCAATTCCTCCATCTGTTCTTTTGCCTGCTCTTTCATCTCAGAAGCTTTTTGCCGTGCCTCTTCCTGAAGTTTTCTTGACTTCACTCTGGCAACAGCACGCAAATTTTTTGCTGTCTTTTCAGCTGTTTCCTTTGCTATTTCTGCTGCGCCAATAGTAGTGTATTTTGCTTTTTCAATCTGTTCATCAGTCATCCCGGCTTTTTTCAAGGCTATAACAAGCTGTTCACCCAGAAGGTTAAACGTATCTACCAGCTGGTCTGCCAGTTTATCCACAACTTCATGCGCTTTTTCAGGATATACATCGTCAACTGTCTTTTTAATTTCTTTCGTAAAATCTCTCGTTTCATCGCCAAGAGGAATATCCTTTTCAGGATTTTCTTTAATTTCTCCAACCAGCGTATTACCCTCCGCTCGTCCCTCTTCAAAGACAGCTTTGTAGGGTCTCGTATCATCAGGCATTCCGTCTTTAATCCAACGGACGGCCGCTTTTCCCAATCCATAAGTTACGGAAATCCCGATGGGAATCTGGATAAACGGAATCGGTAAAAGTGTAGCAACGGTTGTGCCGACAACGGTTGCCCCTAAAGAACCGATAAAGGAAAGAACCGCTTTCTGCGGAACATCTACTCCATAAACGCTTCCAATTTTAGAAATCATGTATACTTCATTGGCAATAAGAGACACCGTCCCCAAAAGTGGAGCCGCCACGATCACGCCTGCGCGGGCAGCCGCCCAGTGAATCAAACCTTCCGCTTCTTTATCACGATCATCAATAAAGGTAACTTCCACATCAGCTTCCGGTGTTTCAAGGTGAACTTCGGACACATTCTCCATATCTTCCGCTGTGGCCTCAACAGATTCTTTCACCTCTTGCGCAGCCTCCTTCGCAGCACCGACTGCTGCTTTTTTTATTTCTTCCACACTCTTGTCTCCGTTCATCATGCCCTCCTGTCTTTTCGGCTCAGCCGATTACATTTATGCCGCTTACGGCTTAATTATACTAAATCAACATTTCCTTATCTATGACCATTATATCCTTTATCAGAACAAAATCATACTTACCAGTCCGTCAATCCTCCATCAACAGGAATAACCGCACCTGTCATATAAGAAGACTTTTCGGAAATAAGGAAGGCAATCACCTGCCCTATTTCTTTCGCATCGGCAATTCTCATAAGAGGATACCAATTTTTCATTTCATTTATTGAACCGCCGTAAGTTTGAAGCTGCTTTTCCAAAAGAGGCGTCGCCACGTCTCCGGGACAAACCACATTGGCCCGCACGCTATCCACTGCCAATTCAAGCGCCAACGAACGGGTAAAAGCGGTAACCGCCCCTTTCGTCGCGCTGTACAAGCTGCACTGTACATTTCCCTGAATGGCAGCATCGGATGCCACCGTTACAATGCTCCCTCCATGCATACGTAAGAACGGGACAGCCGCGCGGAGTAATTTTATTGTACCGAAAACGTTTACTTCAAAGAATTTCTGCATTTCTTCGTCTGTTACATTATCCAAAAGACCTTCCGTATAAATACCGGCACAGGACACGACGCCTCTGATTTCCCCAAAGGATGCAGCCTTTTCAATTGCGTTTTTCACTATCTTTGTATTTGTCACATCACAGGGAATAAAGAGGCTGCCTTGAGCTTCTTCCTGCGCCCCGCGCCCCTTACTCATGTCTCGACCGAGCAGAATTGTTTTCCACCCTTCTGACACAAGGATTTTTGCCGTAGCCAATCCGATTCCCGATGTACCGCCGGAAATAATAACTACTTTGTTTTTTTCCATCTTACCACCTTAACAAAGACGATACATAAACAAATTCGATTCCCTGCGCCTGAAGCTGTGGGACAATATCGCGAAATGCCGCTGCCGTATGAGGGCGGCAATGCCCAATGATAATATAGCTGCCGCGGGCTTTCGCCCGATTGGCCCCTTCCTGTATCATCGCCCGGATTTCACCTTCATCGGCAGAATTATCCACAAATAAATCATTCCTTGCATAGGGAACGCCATATGAGGCAGCCGCGCTGTCAGCCGCAGTCGTGGTATTGGTACGGCTGTCAAGAAAGAACAGCCCCCTGTGTGAAAGTTCATTCATTACAACACGCATGACCCTGGCATCAGTGGTGGCTCTTGAGCCTTGATGATTATTGATTCCCACCGCCTGCGGTATTTGTTCAAGCGATTCTTTCAGCATATATCGTATCGCTTCATCACTCATGGATGTTAATATGGTCTTTTCTTCCATGCCCGAACCTGAAACCGGCTCCATGGGCTGATGAAGAATAACAGGCATTCCATAACGGGACCATTCCGCTGCCGCTTCTGATGTGTACATTTTATTCGGCATAACGGCAAGCGTCAAAGGGACTCCAATCTCTTCATATATCCGCTGCGATTCCAAATCAAGTCCTGCATCATCTATAACTACCGCTAAACGGCCGGTCACCGACGAGGAGTTTCCTCCCGCTTTTTTCTCCGCCGGTTCTCTCTGCTTCGCTGCAGATGCCTTTAGTCGCGTATCAGAAGGGTTCTTTTCCTCACGCTTTGTAAGAATGTTATTTCCATCGCCGTTGTTTCCTTTATTTTCCCCGCCTTTAAGTCTATTCATGAACGCTTTGATAATGGACTGTGGCTCTTTCTTCACCTCTTCCACTCTGCCGCCGATTTTCCCTTTTCCATCTCTTTCAGAAGACTCCTCGCCAAAAAGATGATGGATCGCAGTATTCACCGAAACCATTGTTTCTTTTTCATCAGAAAAAGGATGCGCCAGCGTGCAAGATGCCACCGATATAACAATTAAGAAAAACAGTAAAAGTAGCAGGGAATGCCCTCTACTCTTCTTTCTTCGGCGGACAACTTTTTGTTTCCCTGTAAAAGATGTTCTTTTTCTCTCTGCCATTTTATCTCCATCGTGAATTTATTTCCTTAATTATAATCAAACTATCTCTATTCATAAACCCCTTTCAGGAAAATGATATAATCAATTACAGAAAGGATGTACTTCTATGAAACTTGTGATTCTTAATAAAATTTCAGAAGAAAAATTGACAGAATTTCGAAATGCCGTTCCCGGATCCGTTATAGAGTCATACCCATCTCCCTGTGACGCACTCTCTCATGTATCGGATGCCGATGCGATCGCCATGTGGGGATTTCAAAATGTGCAGCCTTTTCTGGAAGCATCACCCCATGTTCGCTGGATTCATTCTCTGTCAGATGGTGTAGAACGCCTTCTTACAAAAGATATGCTAAAAAGACCCATTATACTGACAAACTCTCACGGCATCCATGACCACGCTGTTGCCGATCATACATTAGCACTTCTCTTGAGTCTGGTACGCTGCCTTCCCGTCATGATCCGCCAACAAGATCAAAAAATTTGGAAACGGCCGAAAACGGATTCCCTTTACCAAAAGACTGTTGCCATCATCGGTTATGGCAGCATCGGAAAAGCAATCGCCCAACGGATAAAAGGTTTCAATACAAAAATACTTGCTGTAAAAAAACATATATCTGATGACCCTTTCACCGACCAAGTCTACACGGCAGATCAGATAAAAGACGTTCTCCCGAAGGCAGACATCACCATTGCTGCTTTGCCTTCCACCCCCGAAACAAATGAGTTCTTCGGAAAAAAAGAATTTTCTCTGATGAAAAAAACTTCTTTCTTCATCAATATCGCAAGAGCTTCCGTAGTAAATGAAAACGCGTTGGTGGAAGCGCTTTCGGAACATCGCATTGCCGGCGCTGCACTAGACGTATTTGAAAAAGAACCGCTGCCGGAAAACCATCCTTTCTGGTCCATGGAAAATGTTATCATCAGTCCGCATTCTGCTTCTTTCACGCCGGACTCATGGAACCATGTGCTTGAATTACTGAAAAATAATTTTATCGCTTTCTCTAAAGGCGAAAAACTTACTAATGAAATAAATAAGGCGAAAGGCTACTAAACTCTGTACTATAAAAATCCATGCTGTCAATTGCATGGATTTTTATAGTGTTATTTTTATTGTTTATTTCACAGTCAGATAAGATTTCAACGCTTCTGCAAGACGCCTGATGCCTTCGACAGTTTTTTCGTCATCATTGTAAGAGAAATTCAGCCGGAAATAATTCCTTTTGCCGGAGGCAGGGAAGAAACTGTCTCCCGGCACATAAGCTACTTTTCTTTTGATTGCCTCCGCGAAGAGATCCCGCGCATCACAGCCGTCCGGTAATTCTACCCAAAGGAACAGACCTCCATGGGGATAGGTACACTTTACATCAGCAGGGAAATGTTTTTTTATTGCGTCACACATGACATCACGTCGATGAGCGTATAATCTGCAATTTTCCTCGACATGTCTTTCAAAGTCATAATTCTGCATGTAGAGTGCCACTTCACGCTGTGTAACGGAAGGTGTATGAAGGTCGGTGGATCCTTTAACCAGATCCATTTTAGCAAGGATATCATCATTGCAGACCATCCATGCCAAACGCATTCCCGGTGCCAGCGTTTTTGAAAAAGTACCGGAATACATAACTAAATGCTTTGGATCCATAGAAATTAAAGGCGCAATTTCTTCTCCTTCAAAGCGAAGATCACCATAAGGATTATCTTCAAATACAGGAATCTCATACTTTGTTGCCAATTCCATCAATTTCCGGCGGCGTTCCAATGACCAGCAAATACCCGTAGGATTCTGATAATTGGGAATTACATAAATAAATTTTACTCTTTCCGTCGTTTGGATAAGCTTTTCCAATTCTTCTGGAATCATTCCTTCCCCATCAGTAGGAACTTCCACGAATTTAGGCTGCTCCAATGCAAATGCCCCGATAGCACCAAGATAAGAAGGGCTCTCAATAAGAACAACGTCATCCTTATCAAGGAATACGCGGCCGGTAATATCTAATCCCTGTTGGGATCCTGTAACAATCATGATATTCTTTGCGGAAATTTCCGTCATACCCATGGGAACATACATACGGTTCATGCGGGCGGCAATAGCTTCACGAAGCCCCATAAATCCTAAAGACGGACCATACTGCATAGCACCGGCTCCGTCTTCCTGTCTGACTTTAACTGCCACCTCTTCCAGTTCCTTCAGGGGAAACGTTATAGGTGCAGGAAGCCCGCCCGCAAAAGAAATAATATCCGGCTGGGCTGTCAATGCCAGCAACGGACCAAGGTCCGAGCCTTTCATCTTGCCAAGTACTTCAGAAAAACGAATCGCCATAGTACATCTCCCCTTTACTTCACGCATCATTCATCGAAATGCTTTCCTCATAAAATATCTTCAAACGAAGTTCATGAAAATACATTATGAATACATGTATTGTAAGTCTCTTATATTATAGTGTCAATTCAAATATGCATGAGAGCCAAAATAAAAGCATAAGAACACTTGTCCCCATGCTTCCGGCTATACTTCTAAAATCTGTTTGGCTCTCTTTATATCTTCTTCAATCTGCCTGCGCAGTGCCTCTATATCAGGAAACTGCTTTTCTTCGCGAATCTTCTCAATCCATTCCAATGCAAAAGGAGCATCATAAATCTTTTCATCAAAGGAGAATATAAATGTTTCTATGGATCTTTCTTTATTTCCAAAAGTCGGATTGGTTCCCACATTTGTTACAGAAGGATATTGTCTCCCTCTAATAAAAGCCCGTGTCGCATACACACCGTCCCCGGGAACCGCTCTTTCCCTCCGGCTTTAAATTTGCCGTAGGAAATCCGATCACCTCAGTTCCCCGTCGGAATCCATGAATTATATCGCCACAAATACGGTATGGGCGGCCAAGAAAATATCCCGCTTTCTTTACATCCCCTTGCAAGATACACTTCCGGATCCGTGTACTGGAAATCACGCCGCCTTCCGCTTTTTCCAATTTAACAATTTGAATAAATACACCTTTATCGAGAAAATAGGAATTCAGCAGTTCCGCATTCCCTTCAGCATTTTTCCCGAAAGTAAAATTTTCTCCCGTTACGATCCCGCAAAGTGAAGTAATTCTTGAAAGTGATTGTAAAAATCTCCCTGCGCTTTGTCCGAGAAATTCTTCCGTCGGACTGATGACCACAGTTGTCTCAAATCCCATCTGCTTAAACAATTCCTCTTTCTCGCTTTCTGACAGAAGAAGCTGTATAGACGCAGAAGGTAATAATACAGTCAATGGGTGGGGGTAAAAAGTGACAGCCACAGGCATCGCTTTTTTCTCTCTTGCTAACCGCAGACATGCCTGCAATACCGCCTGATGCCCGCGGTGGACACCGTCAAAAAAACCAAAAGCCAGTACTACCGGCCGTTTTTCAGGCAGTTGATCCAATGTTTTAATAATATTCATAGTCTCTCACGAAAACACTTTCTTTGGATGTAATACACCATTTTCTATAAATGCTGTCCCTAAAAACCATTCTCCTTGAAATACCGCAGTAACTTCCATATCCGGCAAAGCAGTACGCAGCCTTTTCCCCTGAAGAAAATCTTTTGCCGCGTCTTCCGAAAGCGATACATTCTCCAGATTGGATAAGAGCAGCTTTATATCCGTCATAAGGCAGTCTTTAGGATTTCTTTCTATTTCTTCCAACGTTTTCGCCTGTCCAATGGAAAACACCCCCATTTTCGTCCGAAGAAGAAAGGACATGGCAAGAGGCACCCCCATCTTATTTCCTAAATCACGTCCCAGTGCCCTTACATAAGTACCTGCGGAACAGGTCACTGAAAGACGAATATAAGGCGATTGGATCTCCCGTATCTGTAAATGATATACTTCCACCTTGCGAGAAGGCAATATCACCTGTTTACCATTCCTTGCCAACTGGTACGCCCGTTTTCCATCCACCATTATGGCAGAGTAAGAAGATGGTATTTGCTCTATAATGCCTGTAAATTTCGATGCCACCCTTTCCCATAACGAGATATCAGAGCAGACTTTGCCTGTTTTTATAATCCTTCCTGTCATATCCTCAGTATCCGTCGCCAGCCCCATGACGAATTCCGCTTCATATGTTTTTCTATGTATAGGCGCATATTCAATCAATCGGGCTGAGCGTCCCAGAAATACAGGAAGCACGCCTGCTGCCATAGGATCCAGTGTTCCGCCGTGACCAATCTTTTTCTGTCCATAAATGCGGCGCAGACAAGCAATGACATCAAACGAAGTCATTCCTGCAGGTTTCAATACATTAAGAACACCATCCATCAGAGGTATTTCTCCGCTTTTTCTACGAATACTCTCTCGCAGTCAGAAAGTGTTCCGTTCATCGTACACCCCGATGCTTTCCAATGTCCGCCGCCGCCAAATTCAGCTGCCAGATCTGCCACATTCGCATAATTTAAAGAGCGCAGCGAAACGCGGTATTCGTCCTGCTCTTTATATTTAAAAAGTGCCGCAATCTCCGCACCCTTAATGCAGCGGGGAATAGAGGCGTAATAATCAGAATTTTCTCCATCCAGCGCCATAGCCTCTTTATTCATATAAGCGACAACAATCTTTCCGTCCTTATATGAATGGACGGTATCGGCAACAAGTTTGTAACACTTCATCGCTTCTTCTGTTTTTTCATCAAGTTTATTGGAAATATAGGACGGATCTGCTCCCATTTTTACCAGACGGCTTGCCATAAGGAGCGTATGTTCAGAAGTACAGCTGAATTTAAAAAATCCGCTGTCCGTTCCGATCCCCATATAAAGTGCATTACAGGTATCCCTATCCAGCTTCAGCCCCATAGCAAAAAACATTTCCGCAAGCATTTCTGCTGTCGCTGCATACTTGTATTTTAAATACAAATAGTCAGTATACTTTTCATTTGTCTGATGATGGTCAATACATAAACTTGGCACATCGGGAAAATTAAAATCTCCGCCACGGGAAATATTCGCCAGATCCGTAAAAACCATAGCATCATATGTCCCGTCTTCAGGTATTTCCATTAATACCTTTGCTGACGACTTCACAAGAGTAAAAGCCGACGGAACGGGATCAGGCAAAATCATATCCGCAGTTTTCCCCATGGATACAAGAACATTGTAAAGGGCACAAAGCGAACCCACATCATCTCCGTCAGGATGTTCATGTCCTGCCAAAAGGAAATGATCATGCTCATGCAGGAAAGCAACGGCTTCTTCCATTTCTATTTCTTTTGCCTGTCCAATCTTAATTCCCATTGCCATCCTCCTCGTGGATCTTTTTCAGAAGTCCTTCAATATGCATTCCATAATCAAGAGACTTATCTTCTTCAAAAGAAATTTCAGGAGTATAATACACTTTCAGACGGGTTCCCAATTCTTTTCGAATGAAACCTTTTGATTTATTCAAAACCATGAGAGATTCTTTTCTCTCTTCTTCTTGTCCAAAAAGGCTTACATAAACAGTAGCTTCCCGAAGGTCTCCCGTTAGTTTGACTCCCGTCACAGTAACAAAACCGAGCCTTGGATCTTTCAGTTCGCGGAGGAGCATATTCCCTACTTCCTGCTTGATAAACTCCTGCATTTTCCTTACTCTTAATTCCGACATATTTACCTCACATAAGTGAAAAAGAAAGCGGCGTGGATTTCTTGCGCCGCTTTTATCTATTTATAATTCAGCAACCTCTTCTTCCAGCCTGAAGGCTTCCAGCTGATCGCCTTCCTTTACATCTCTGTAGGATTCAATGGCAATACCGCACTCAAATCCTTCCGTAACCTCTTTCACGTCATCCTTAAAGCGGCGGAGAGAACCAATCTTCCCTTCATGGACAACAATTCCATCACGGACAATACGAATCATGCTGTTGCTGGTTATCTTTCCATCCTGCACATAACAACCCGCGACAATGACTTTCGGGGTATGAATAACCTGCCGGACTTCCGCATGTCCCAAGAGGATCTCCTTGACTGTCGGAGCAAGCAGCCCTGCCATGGCAGATTTTACATCATCAATTGCATCATAGATAACACGATACAACCTGATATCCACACCATCTTTTTCTGCCAGCGCCCTCGCATTCGCATCAGGGCGTACGTTGAATCCGATAATTAATGCATTGGAAGCCGATGCCAGCATGACATCAGATTCAGTAATCCCACCGACTCCGGAGTGGACGACAGCTATCCGGACCTCATCACTCTTAATACCCATGAAAGACTGGACCAACGCTTCCACAGATCCTTGGACATCCGCTTTAACAATGATATCCAGCTGTTTCATTTCGCCTTCTTTAATTTTTTCAAAGATATTATCAAGAGTTACCTTCTGTACACTTCTCTGCTCTTCCTCTTTAGCCCGGGAAGCGTGAAGTTCCGCAATGTTTCTTGCACGGCTTGCATCCATAACATAGAAATGTTCGCCTGCTTCCGGAACGCTGTCCATGCCGAGGATTTCTACAGGAGCGGACGGTTCAGCGCTTTTCATTTTACGTCCGGTCTCATTAGTCATGGCACGTACACGTCCCCAACTTTTGCCTGCTAAAATACCGTCACCCACATGGAGCGTACCATTTTGTACAAGAACGCTCATGACCGGCCCTCTGTTTCTATCCAATTGGGCTTCAACGACGATACCGTAAGCCTCACGATTCGGATTCGCTTTCAACTCCTGCATTTCAGCTACGAGCAGTATGTTTTCAAGCAATTCATCCAATCCTTCTTTTTTCTTTGCAGAAATAGGAACCATAATGATATCCCCACCCCATTCTTCACAAAGAAGTCCTTCATGGGAAAGCTCTTCCTTAATACGTTCAGGATTTGCGCCGGGTTTATCAATCTTATTAATGGCTACCATAATCGGCACCCCTGCATTCTTCGCATGATGGATTGCTTCCACAGTTTGCGGCATAACGCCGTCGTCAGCCGCTACGATCAGGACAGCGATATCCGTCAGCTGTGCGCCGCGGGAGCGCATTGCTGTAAATGCCTCATGTCCCGGAGTATCAAGAAATGTAATCTTATGATTTTTATAACGGATCTGGTAGGCACCGATACGCTGTGTGATACCGCCGGCTTCATGCATAGCCACATTCGTAGAGCGCAGCGCGTCAAGCAAAGTTGTTTTGCCATGATCAACGTGTCCCATAATAGTAACTACTGCCGGACGCGGTTTTAAAAATCTTTCATCATCTGCTTCCGGTACATATTCGGCCAACTCTGCCGGAGCTTCCGCTTCAATGATCTTTGCGCCGAATTCTTCCGCAATGATTTCTACCGTTTCATGATCCAGATTCTGGTTAATTGTTACCATAACACCAGAAAGCATAAGGTATTTAATAATTTCAGAAACTTCACGCCCTAATTTTTCCGCCAGTTCTTTAACAGTAATGCTTTCCGGCACTTCAATTTCTGTCGGATATACAGTTGCTTTCTTTTCTGCCACGTGTTTTTTCTTTTTGTTCTGGTTCAAAGACCGCGCCATAAGGGAGCCGCTTTCTTTTTCTCTTCTGCTCCTTTCATAGTCCTTCTTTGTTTTCTTCTTATCAGGACGATCCCGTCTTGCCTGTGGAATCAACGGCTGTTCATCCAAACCGCCTGCCGGTTTAACAGCAGCCCCACTTCTGCGATCTCCCACGGGGCGTCTAGCTCCTACAGGCCGCCGATCTCCTTGGAAACGGTCACTACGCTGCTGATGACCTCCCTGAGGACGGTCACCTCTTCGCTGATCCCCCCCCTGTGAGCGCTCACCTCTCTGTTGGTATCCTCCCTGTGGACGATTGTTTTTTCGAGGATGATCATTTCGTTCTGTTCTTGCCGGCTGTCCCTCTTTATGGGGGATTTGTTCACCCATATGGCCGTCATGCGTAATTACAGACATTTTCCCTGTCGGAAGCTGACGTCCCTCTTTTTTCCCTTCATTTATGATATTTTTCCGCTGCAGAGATTCTTTCTCCGCTTTTTTATCTGCTTCTGCTTTCTTCGCCTCTTCCAGCATTCCCATTTTTACAGGTTTTGATACAGCTGTGTTATATGAAGAATAAGATTTTTTTTGTACTTCCGCCGTCTTGCTTCCGGTCGGACGTCCTTGCTGATCAAATCGTACGGTACGCATAGGCGGCCTTTTATTCTTTTTGACAGAAGGAGATGCAAAAGCTTTGTCGAGAATCTCTTTTGCTTTCTCATCCACACTGTTCAGCCGATTTTTAACTTCAATATTATTTTTATTCAGCACCGCAATGATTTCATCATTCCCTTTATTATAAATTTTTGCAAGCTCATATATTCTGTATTTCTGCATAAGTAACCTCCCAATCTCTATTTATTTTAGGGTATCGATCCTTTGCAGAAGCGACGTCCCAAATCCACTGTCCGAAATCAGGATGGCTGCTCGTATGCCTTTACCAACAGCATGTCCTAATTTTTCCTTTTCACCGAATATCCGCCAAGTTATTCCTGAAAGTTTCGCTAAGCGGATATACTCTTCTTTCGTCCGTTCCGAACTATCCTCTGCCAGAATCAGGAGTATGCCTTTTCCGTCTTTCACAGCAGTTTTTATCTGTTCACTACCGGAAAGCAGCCGCCCTGCCTTCATACATAATCCCAGCAACCTGTATATCGGTTCATTCATTTCCTACTTTTTCCTTTATCGCGTCATATACATCACGAGATACAGGCCTTTTCAGAGAACGCTCCAATCCATGAGAATCAAAGGCTTTCTGAAAACATTCACTGCTGTTACAGATATATACCCCACGACCTGATTTTTTCCCTGTACGGTCTAATTCAATAATACCAGTAGGTAAAGCGACAATGCGAAGTAATTCTTTCTTAGGTTTCAGCTCCTTGCATCCGACACACATCCGCATAGGGATCTTTTTCAATTTCACACATTATCCCCCTCTCCTGTATCAGCTGTTTCAATATCAGAAAGGATATCATCATCTTCTTCTATTTCTTCGCCAAATCCTTCTTCAGCTGCCTGAGATTCACTCTTGATATCAATTTTCCAGTTGGTCAGCTTATTTGCAAGACGGGCATTTTGCCCTGCCTTGCCGATAGCAAGGGAAAGCTGGTAATCGGGGACAATGACATAAGAAGAACGTTCTTCATCCCAGACGGAAACGGAAACAACTTTTGCCGGTGAAAGTGCATTGGCAATATAGATTGCCGGATCTTCATCCCACCGAACAATATCAATTTTCTCGTCATGAAGTTCATTGACAATATTTTGTACACGCTGCCCTTTCGGTCCCACACAGGCACCTACCGGATCCACATTGGGATCCATGGCATATACGGCAATCTTGGCACGGGAACCAGCTTCGCGAACAACGGATTTAATTTCTACAGTACCACTGTAAATTTCCGGTACCTCCATTTCGAAAAGGCGCTTCAGCAGCCCGGGGTGAGTTCTGGAAAGAATGATTTCCGGTCCTTTTGTAGTCTTCCTCACTTCCTGTACATAACATTTAATTTTATCGTTAGGCTGGAATGTTTCACCTTCAATCTGTTCCGCAAAAGGAAGAATGCCTTCTACACGGCCTAAGTCTACAAATACGGTACGGGATTCACTCCACTTTACCGTACCGGTGATAATATCACCTTCACGACCGGAGAATTCTTCATATATGGATCCTCTTTCCGCTTCACGAAGCTTCTGGATCAACACCTGCTTAGCGGCCTGAGCAGCCACACGGCCAAAATCTTTCGGTGTTACATCAACGCGGAGCATATCGCCGGCTTCATAATCTTTACTGATTTTCTTTGCATTCTCCACAGTAATTTCATTGATTGCGTTTTCCGATTCCGGATCAATCACTTCCACTACGGTTTTCTCTTCATAAATTTTATACTCCCCGGTGGTTCTATCCAGTGAAATAGAAGTTTTTGCGTTGCTTCCCATTTCCTTTTTATAAGCTGTCAGCAGTACCATTTCCAACGCATCAAACACAACATCTGCTTCTACTTTCTTCTTATCCACCAAAAAATTTACGGCCTGCAGCAAATTATTATTCACGATTTCTGATTCCTCCTGATTTTAAAATGAAAAATGTATTCTTATTTGTGAAATCTTATCTTTTCCAAAGGTGATCGGTTTATCCTGAAAGATGAGCATAATCTGCCCATCATCAGAAAGTCCGTCTAATACAGCAGTAAAGGCTTTAACCCCGCCGACCTCTTCCAAGGGGGCAAAGAGTTTTACATCCACTTCTTCGCCGGCATAACGGAGAAAATCCTTATCTTTTTTTAATACCCTGTCCAGACCGGGAGACGAAACTTCAAGCATGTAATTAGCAGAAATCAAATCTGCCTCATCAAGCAATTCTCCTGCCATTTCACTGATTTGCTGACAGTCATTCAAATCAACACCGCCCTCTTTGTCAATAAACACACGGAGAATCCAGTTCCGTTCACGGACATACTCTACATCAATAAGCTCGATGCCAAGCTGTTTCAAAGCAGGCTCAAGCAGTCTTTCCACTTCCAATTCAATTTCTTTTCTCCCCATCGATCCTCCTACTATAAGAAAAAGTGAGCCGCGGCTCACTCTACTGGAAACTATAAACTAATTACAATCTTTACGGCAGTTATTATAGCATAAATAATGTATGAACTGCAAACAATATCACATAAAAATATAAGTATTTCCTCCTTAACGCCAACTCATACCCAAAATTTCCTGTACACAAATTACTTAATCTTCTACTACAGGATTTTCATAAAGCGTTTCCAAATCTTTTTCCAAATATGCTTCCAGGTGAGAAGAAAACTCGTTGATAGTCGTTGCGTCATACTGATGGACAATCACGGGAATCCCGCCTGCGCGAAGTTCTCCATAATACTCTTCACGATAAATATTATAAAAGAACAAAACCCCGATATTTCGTTCTCTGCACTCATACGCACCGATGATGAAAGACCCATTCAATCCCTCCACTGGATTCACCGGCTTAATAATCCGCTTATACTGTCCCATCCTTTCAGGCATCACCTTCTCATAATCCCACTTCATGAAACCTTTAGCGGCTGCCAGTACGGAAACTCGTTCCAAATGGATTAACTCCTTTTCAATCGCTTTCGGCGTCAATTCCCTGACACGCTTTTTAAACTGCCCAAAATCCCCCGTAATAGATTCAAGTTGCGTCAGTGTCATAAGCCGCAAATCCATTTTCACCATGTAATCTTTAGTTTCTTCATCAAAAATAGCCTTTACCATCCAGCCGTTCTTTTCATTTTCCCATGCAAATGCCGTATATACGCGGATGTCAGTTTTCACCTTTCCTGTCTTACGGTCCTCCATCGTAGGAAAATCAATACGTTTTAATACATAATCACCCACTTCACAAGGCAAATCATTTTCAATATCCCAGGATAGAAAAAGCTTACGCCGCTCTTCCCGTTCCTTTTCTAGTTTTTCATCCATTTTCATTTATCTTTCTCCACAAGACGATCTCTTGCAGTTACCACAGATTTTACAAACTCCCGCGTTTCAGGAAATGGAATCCTTTCTATGTCGGAAAATCCTTCTTCCCACCTATTCTCTTTTATCCATTCATCTACATTCCCGCGGCCTGCATTATATGCTGCCAGCGCCAGGATTTCATTATTATGGTAAGTTTTCAAAAGGAAATTCAGATACCATGCCCCAAGAGGTATATTTTGGTCAGGCTCCTCCAACTTTTCTGCCGTCAATCCGCTTTGTTCGGAAATCCATGCTGCCGTTTCAGGCATAAGCTGCATCATTCCTACGGCACCTACTTTGGAAACCGCTTTCTCATCAAACTTGCTTTCTGTCAGCATGACAGCTTCAATCAGGCACGGAGAAACACCTTCCCTCACTGCACTCTCATTGATAATATGCTGAATCATAGGACTTGGGCGCCAAGAAACAGTCGCACAAAAAATATATGAAAAAATCAAACTTAATGCAGCCATAAGAAAGACAAACACTTTAACGCCCGTATTTTCTCTCGGCGGTTCAAATTCTATTCTTCTTGCTTTGTATTTCAGCTTTTTAATCATTGCATCCTCCGGGGAACACAAAGCCGGGAATTTGCATTAAAGCTTCTCTTACCTGCCGCTTCGTGTCTTCCGGTGAGAGGCTATTATCTATAACAACATCAGCATAGTTTAACTTATTTTCCGTAGGCATTTGCTTGTAAATCCGCTCCAGCACCTGTTCCCGCGTAAATCCATTCCGAGCCATAACCCGCTCTATTTGTATTTCCAAAGGCACTTTCACAACCCATACGGCCTCCACACGAAGCTGCCAGTCTATTTCCAAAAGCAGTGGCATATCAAGTACCACCACAAAATGTCCATGATTCTGCGCGGAAACAACTTCTTCCTGCGTACGGCGCCAAATATAAGGATGGATAATCCCATTGAGCGCTTTTCTTTTCTCTTCATCTTTGAATATGATTTCCGCTGTTTTCAGTCTGTTCAGCGAACCATCTTCATTAAAAATTCCATTACCGAAAACCTGCCGAATTTCCCTCATGGCAATGTTGCCGGGAGCCACTGCTTCCATGGCCAGGCAATCTCCATCAATAACAGGAATGCCAAACTCTTTCATATAAGAGGAAACGGTGCTTTTTCCGCTGCCTACACCGCCGGTAAGTCCAATTCTATACATCGTTGTGTCCTTCCAGTACTTACTTTGCTTCTGCCCAATTTTTGCCTTCGTGGACATCGGCAATGAGCGGTACTTTTAATTCCACAACGGATTCCATAGTTTCTTTTAAAAGCGTTTTCAGGTTTTCTTTTTCTTCACTAACCGCTTCCACCACCAATTCATCATGAACCTGGAGAAGAACGCGGCTCTTGTACCCCTCCTCTTTTATACGTCGGCTCACTTCAATCATAGCAAGCTTCATGATATCTGCCGCCGTCCCCTGGATAGGAGTGTTCATTGCGGTTCTCTCGGCAAAGGAACGGCGATTGAAATTAGAACTGCGGATGTCGGGCAATTCCCGATACCTTCCAAAAAGAGTTTTTGCCCGTCCGCTTTTTTGGGCATCTTCTACCATACTTTTCATAAACGCATGAATATAGGGATAGCGTTCAAAATATTTCTTTATATACGTTCCCGCCTCGCCGCGGCTGATGCCAAGCTGATTGGCAAGACCGAAGTCACTGATTCCGTAAATAATGCCGAAATTGACAGCCTTCGCATGAGACCGCTGTTCTGAGGTAACCTCTCCAAACGGAATTCCCAAAACCTCCGCTGCCGTCCGCCTGTGGATATCCTCTTTGTTGCGAAACGCCCGGATAAGACTTTCATCTCCTGACATATGCGCCAATACACGGAGTTCCACTTGAGAATAATCGGAAGAAATAAAGCAGTCATATCCCGGCCCCGGGACGAAAAGCGAACGAATTTGCCGCCCTTCTGCCGTACGGACAGGAATATTCTGCAAATTGGGATCCGAGCTGGACAAACGTCCTGTGGCGGTAACTGTCTGATTAAATGATGTATGAATCCGTCCCGTTTCAGGGCGGATAAGCAGCGGCAGTGCCTCAAGGTATGTGGAAATCAATTTTGAAATCGTTCTGTATTCCAGAATATCTTTCACAAAGGGATAACTTTTCGCCAGCATTTCCAGCACATCTGCCGCTGTGGAATAACCGTTCTTTGTCTTCTTGCCGGCCGGCATGCCCATCTTTTCGAACAGAATAACACCAAGCTGCTTAGGTGAGTTCACATTAAATTCTTCTCCCGCCGCCTCGTAAATCAGCGACAGCAATTTCCTTTCCCGTACCTTTAATTCATGGCAGACCGCTTCCCATCGTTTCTGATCAGTAGCAATACCCGCTTTTTCCATTTCTGCCAAAACAGCAGCAAGCGGGTTTTCTATCTTTTCGAAAAGCGATTGTACTCCATTCGATTTCATATGCTCCAATGATGTCGCATAAAGAGATAAAAGAAATCCGCAGATGCAGGCACTTTTTTCTTCTTCCGTATCCAAATGATCTGGAAACACAGGCGACGTTCCGAATAATTCTGCCATGTACGACAGTGGATAGGTCGTCCGTGTCGGTTCAAGTACATAGGACACAAGGGTCATGTCATAAAAAGGAATTCCTTCTGTAGGAAAGTCTGATTCATAAATAGATTTGCTGTCCTGTACAATGACGTGCTTCGCCGCAGCAAGAGCCATACATACATCTTCAAACCGTTCCGGCAGGGCTCTATAAACATGATTTCCATATCCTACCACCGCCAGATCGGCATGATAAAAAGGCGCCTTCCCTTCCATGTGAAGGACAAGAGACACTTCTTTGCCGGTAAAATCCGGATGCAAAGGAAATTCTTCCAGCTTTACAGCTGCCGCCTGTATTTCCTTTTTCTTAGATACAGCCAGTTCACGAAAACGGGGCAGCGTACTGTATCGATCGGCGATGCGTTCCAAACCTAAACGATGGAAAAACTCCATCATCTCTTCAAAATGAACCGGCTGCTTCATTTCTTCCAAAGTAGCTTCAAAAGGAACATCTGTCTTAATCGTTGCCAGACGGTATGACAGATATGCCAACTCTTTATTGGCCGCCAGCTTTTTGCCGACTGCGCCTTTTATTTCTCCTACATGTCCATAAAGATTGTCTAAAGTCTGATATTGGGACAACAGCTTGGCCGCCGTCTTTTCTCCCACGCCGGGGACACCGGGAATATTATCTGATGTATCTCCCATAAGCGCCTTCATATCAATAACCTGCCGAGGCGTGATTCCATATTTCTCCACAACTGCTTCCGGCGTCATCGCCGCCATTTGTGAAACGCCCCGCTGGGTAATATAAACAGTCGTATCTTTGGTGGCAAGCTGAAGAGCATCTCTATCCCCTGTTACGATGAAAACGGGAAGTTCCTTTTCGTAACGAGCCGCCAGCGTCCCCAGTATATCGTCGCCCTCATAGCCATCTACTTCATAAACGGCAGCGCCTAATGTACGAAGTGCTTCACGAATCAGCGCAAACTGGGGGACCAATTCCGGAGGTGCCGGTTTTCTCGTTGCTTTATACTCTTTATAAACTTCGGAACGAAAAGTCTGCTTGTTCTTATCAAAAGAAACAGCCATGTACTCAGGATCAAAATTTTTATAAATATCATAAAGCATATTTAAAAATCCCATGACGGCATTCGTTGGTATTCCATGATATGACAAAGGCGGAAGTCCAAAAAATGCTCGATATAGAAGGGAACTTCCATCAACAACTACAAGCTTCTTTTCCATGAGCACCTCCACAAACGATGATTATTGATTTGAGTTTTATTATATCATATCGTACTTCTCAAAAAATCCTTTTTCTACCGCACTTGCTCCTAAGTCTCTCTCTGATTATACTTAAGCAGACATGAGGAGGACTCTATGGCATTTACTCTCATCTGCCACGTATGCGGGCATAAACTGAAATTATTTGACAGCAGTATAAAAAAACGGAAAGGTATGATCCGTTGCCCCCATTGCAGCGCACGCATCTCCTATGATTTAGACAGCCGAAAAATACAAAAGTCAGGATTTTGGGCAGCGGAAGAACCGGCATTTAATTATCGAACAAAAAATAAGATGCTCAGCCAACTCGAACGGGATAAGAATCGTAAAAATCCCTCCGTGCCACAGGAACAGGAGCCCTTCGGAATGAATCCTTTCCAATCCCGCGCAAGTTTTGCCGAGTTTGATCTAAAAACCGGACAGATAAAGAAAGAATCAGCAAAATCATCTCTATCTGTTCCCATGGCAAGACATTCCTTTCCGCAGAGAATAAGGACCGCTTTGTATCGTAAAAAAGCGGTTCATTCAACTTCCCGAAAACTGATGCATCAGAAATCATTTCTCTCCTTTTCCTGGACTTCCATACTGTTTCAAAAAATCAAAAACTTTTTCCATTGATCACTTCAATTAAAAAATCCTGTAAAGAGACTGATTCTTCTCCCTTACAGGATTTTCTATTATTACAATGCCCCGCTGGCTATGGTAATCCCCACCACTTTTTCCGCGCCTGCCCGCATAAGTTCATGGGCAGCAGACTCCATCGTAGCGCCAGTGGTATATATGTCATCTGCAAGAAGAATTTTCTTCCCTTTAACAGATGTTCCTTTATTCACATGAAATACACCGCGCATATTTTTATAACGCTCCTCTTTTGTAAGAAGTGACTGCGTTTCTGTATTTCTCATTCGCACCATACCATGCGGGATGTATGTCTTTCCCGAAGTTTCCACCCATTTACGGAAAATCATATCCACCTGGTTATATCCGCGTTCACGAAAACGAGCTTTCGATAAAGGAATAGGAATGACAGTTTCATATTCTTTCAAACGCTCCCACCAGGGAAAAACCGTAAGCAGCGGAGGAAAAGCATGCTTCAACTCCACCCTGCCGTTATATTTCAGGCGGATCACACACTTACGAAGACCGCCGGTATAATTACAGAGCGTATAACAGCCACAAAGATACTTAGTCAAAGAAGAACTCAGCATACGGGGATTCCAAAATTGCCGTATACATTTTTCACACCATAAATTTTTCAACGAAGTATGATTCCCGCAGCCTGGACAGGTACTTGGATAAAACAGCTCTAAAATAGACTCGGCCAGTTTCATTTACAGCGCCTCATGATTTAAAAAAGGAAGAAATAAACTGTAACGATTCCCTGTATGCTGTATCGCCAACGCCCGACGCAACGCATCAGGCGCGGTTACCAGAATCGTGTTCTTCCGCGCGCGCGTCACCCCCGTATAGAGCAGATTACGCTGGAGCATATTATGCTGTGACGGGCGGAGAATGAAAATCACCGTCTCATATTCACTTCCCTGGCTTTTATGGACGGTTACCGCGTAAGCAAGCCGGAGATCAAACCGCTCCTCGCCTTCATATACTACTTCTTTATCAAAATAACGGACAAATACTTTTTGAGGCGTTGCCGCCCAGACGGTTCCCACATCGCCGTTGTAAATTCCTTTTTCATAATCATTTCTCGTTTGCATCACTTTATCACCAGGGAAAAATTTCATCCCATCCGGAACCTTTTCCCCGTGAATCATTTCTTGCAAAGATTCATTCAAATAGTCCACGCCGCACACACCGCGGTACATGGGGGAAAGCACCTGCAGCAGCATTTTATTCTCTTCATTCCCGTAATTAAGTTCTCTGCATAAATCCATGACAATCCGATACGCATCTTCATCATCGGCTGCATAGATAATACGAAACTCGCCCGCTTCATCAGGGACACACATTTCCCCTTTCCGGATAAGCGCCGCATTCTCTACAATGCCGCTGCCTTCTTCCTGACGAAATATACGCTTCAACCGCACTATGGGCACATATCCCCAACTCATCAAATCTTTTAAAGGCTCCCCCGCCCCCACAGGAGGGAGTTGATCTATATCCCCCACTAGAATGAGTCTTGCTCCATCTTTCAGCGCGCAGAGAAGATGGTAGAAAAGAGAAATATCCAGCATGGACGCTTCATCTACGATAATCAAATCTTCTTCCAACGGATTGGCTTCATTTCTTTCGAAGTATGTCCTGCCGGTTTCCCGCACGGATGCTTCCAGCGCTTTGTGAATAGTATCTGCATCACGCCCGCTTGATATCGCAAGACGTTTCGCTGCCCTTCCTGTAGGCGCCATTAGAGCAGGCTCCAGTCCATTTTGCTCTGCCGCCGTGATGATTACACGAATGAGTGTCGTCTTTCCTGTACCCGGTCCACCGGTAATCACCATCATTCCGGCTTTCATCGATTTTTCCACGGCATCTCTTTGTTCCTTCGCCAGACGGAAACCATTTTCCTTTTCAAACCGTTCAATTGCCAAATTTGCCGATCCCAGAGGCCCGGCTTCCATCAGATGATGCACGCGGTATGCCGATTCCGTCTCCGCTTCGTAAAGATAAGGAAGATAGAGATAGGTCTTTCCTTCATAAATGACGGAAGGAACAGTACCGAAATCCACTGCCTCCCTCCCTACGGTTTCTACAATTTCCGGTGACACCCGCAGCAGTTCGCTGGCTGCCGTATATACTTGATCAGATGGTCCGCAGACATGACCACCGCTTACCGCTTGTGAAAGAATATAAAAAATGCCGTGGACGATACGGTCGCTGTCTTCTGGAATGATTCCTTCTGATAAGGCAATACGGTCCACATTTTTAAAACCGAGCCCCGGTATTTCACTGACCATGCGATACGGATCTTCCCGCACCACTTTCATGACATCATCACCATAAAGCTGCTGCATAGGAAGCGCAAAGCGTTCTGAAATCCCAAGGGATTGAAGAAACATAATCACTTCCTGCATGGCGCTGATTCCTGAATAAGAATCTTTGATCCTCTCCAATGTTTTCTGCCCGATCCCCGGCACTTCAGAAAGAGCATCTATATTCCGCTCAAATATTTCAAGTGTCTTTTTACCAAAATGCTGTACAATCCGTTTCGCCATGGAAGGACCGATACCGCTGATCAGGCCGGAAGCAAGAAATTGTTCTACCTCATCGGCCGCTTCCGGTTTCATCCTCTCCAAAATGGAAGCCCTGAACTGCAAACCAAAACGGGGGTGCCTCAACCAGCCCCCTCGTACAACTACATTTTCCCCTACGTAGGGAATAACTATATTTCCCGTCACTGTCACGGAAGTGCCGCTTCCTTTTTCTTCGATTCGGAAAACGCAATAAGATTCATCTTTGCTTTTAAAGATAACCGCTTTTACAACGCCCCGCAGCTCTTCTGTCATTCCTTCTCTCCCTGCCTGAATTCTTTCCGTGCCATTTTTCCCGGCTCCGTCAGTAAATGATACCATCTAATGAAACGGAATAGGTTTGACATTTTCTGAAGCAAGGCCGACAGCTCTTCCACATTTTTCTCTTCCCCTTTGGCATCATAGACAGGAATATTTGCTTCTATTTTAGAGATGGCAGTCCGACGTGTCAGTTCTACACGCTCGTCAAAAAGATCGGCCATATTTCTGTCGATCTTTCGGATTTTTCCCCACAAGATCTCAAATTCCTTTTCGTCCATGATGCTCTCCATGAATTATAAATTCTTTTTGTGAAGTTCTTCAAGCATTTCCAGTACTTTCGTCTTGCAGTCCGCTAATGCCACTTCACTAACGACACCGCTTCTGCGAAGACGTACTTCCACTAGTCCGCTTTCTTTCCATTTCTTACCGATAGTTACACGGATTGGATATCCGATCAGATCCGCATCTTTAAACTTAATACCCGCCCTTTCATCTCTGTCATCCAATATGACTTCATCCCGACAGTCTTCCATTTCATCATACAAATGGCGGGCAGCATTCATCACGCCTTCATCTTTATTATTGGCGGGAACGATGACCACTTCATAGGGAGCAATAGCCACCGGCCAGATAATGCCGTCTTTATCATGATTCTGTTCGATAGAAGCGGCTACTGTACGGGTAATGCCGATACCATAACACCCCATGACCATAGGATGGGTTTTTCCGTCCCGGTCTAAATATGTACAGCCAAGCTTCTCACTGTACTTGGTTCCCAATTTAAATACCTGCCCTACCTCAATTCCTTTTTTCAATTCAATCATGCCGCCGCACTTCGGACAACAGTCTTCCGCGGTAATAAGGCGGATCGTTTCTACTCTCACATCCTCAAAATCACGTTTCGGATTCACATGGACATAGTGTTTGTCCACCGCATTTGCACCACAGCAGGCATCTTCCATTTCCATGACCGTTGTGTCTACGATGATTTCAAAGTTATCCGCTTTTTTTAAACCGATCGGACTGATATAGCCCGCAATGAGCCCGCAGCGTTTCAAATCTTCGTCAGACGCCAGCCCTACATTGACAGCATTAAAAAGATTTTGAAGACGGACTTCATTCACTTCATGATCACCGCGTACCAGAGCAAGCACCACTGTATCATCCAGTTTATAAACAACAGCTTTAACAGAACAGACAACAGGCGCATGAAGAAAATCACAGACCATCTGGATTGTATGCTGTCCGGGTGTTTCCACGATTTCTTTCGCTTTGTCATTATGAACTGAAGAAGAAAGTGCTTTCGGTTCCACTGCTTCTATATTGGCCGCAAAATCACAATCTTTGCAGTAAACGATATCTGCTTCCCCTGAATCGGCAATGACTTCAAATTCATGAGAGCCGCTTCCGCCGATAGCGCCGGAATCCGCCACAACAGGGCGAAAATGAAGTCCGCAGCGGGTAAAAATTCTTGTATACGCATCATACATCAAATGATACTGCCTATCTAAACCTTCTTCGTCCATATCAAAGGTATAAGCGTCTTTCATAATGAATTCACGGCTTCTCATCAACCCAAAGCGGGGACGCTTTTCATCGCGGTATTTATTCTGAATCTGGTACAAAGAAACCGGAAGCTGCTTATAAGAAGAAGTATCCATCTTTGCCAGCACCGTAACCAGTTCTTCGTGGGTAGGGCCAAGACAGTATTCATGTCCATGGCGGTCATTCAATTTAAACATTTCTTCGCCATATACATCCCAACGCTCCGACTGCTTCCAGATTTCAGCGGGCTGGGTAATCGGCATGAGAATTTCCTGGCTCCCGATCGCATTCATTTCTTCCCGGACAATGTCTTCCACTTTGCGGACAGAACGGAGCGCCAGAGGCAGGAATGCATAAAGCCCATTTGACACTTTACGCATCATTCCCGCCTTCAACATATACTGATGACTGACTACCACCGCATCGGAAGGAATCTCCCTCAATGTAGGACTATACAGTTTAGATGCTAACATACTCATTCTCCTTCATTTTCATACTTTTCAATTTCTTCCATAAGCGCGTCAATCAATTCCGTCTCGGGCACACTCCTGATGACTTTCCCCTTGCGAAAGAGCAGTCCCGCCCCCTTGCCTCCGGCAATTCCAAAATCTGCCTCTCTTGCTTCTCCAGGGCCATTGACCGCACACCCCATGACTGCCACACGGACAGACTTTTTAAATTTCTCAAGCCGCTTTTCCACTTCCTGTGCCATTTCAATAAGGTTCACCTGTGTACGTCCGCAGGTGGGGCAGGAAACAAGAACCGGCCCATACTGCTGAAGTCCCACGGAACTTAGTATTTCCTTGGCTGCCTTCACTTCTTTCACGGGATCATCGGTCAGTGATACTCTTATTGTATCACCGATTCCGTCTAAAAGCAGTGCGCCGATTCCCACTGCAGACTTGATTATCCCGCGATAAAGCGTCCCCGCTTCTGTAACGCCTAAGTGAAGAGGATAGTCCACTTTATCATGAAGCATACGGTTTGCCTTTACCATCATCGGCACGTCCGTGGATTTTACAGAAATAACGATATTATGGAAATTTTCATTCTCTAATATCCGTACATGTTCAAGTGCACCCGCCACCATGCCTTCTGCCGTAGGATGTCCGCCATACTCCTCTAAAATATATTCAGGAAGAGACCCTGCATTGATACCGATGCGGATAGGAATATTTTTTTCTTTGGCCATCGTCACTACTTTAATGACATTCTCTCTTTTCCCTATATTTCCCGGATTGATCCGGAGCGCATCAATACCTGACTCCATAGCAGTCAGAGCCAGACGATAATCGAAATGGATATCCGCCACCAGAGGTACTTTTACTTTTGCCCGAAGGACGCCCAAAGCTTCCGCCGCTTTTTTATCGGGAACGGCAAGACGGACAATATCAGCCCCCGCTTCGTCAAGAGCATTGATTTGCGCCGCCGCATATTCTGTATCTGCCGGGCTGAAAGTACTCATCGACTGTATGGCAATTGGCGCACTTCCGCCGATAAGCACATCACCCACTTTTATCTGTCTTGTCACCCTTGTCACCTATTTCATCAAAGACATTACATCATTACACATGGCGAAAAGAAATATAAATCCAATAATAATTATCCCAACCGCCTGTATATAGTACAAGGCCCTCTCAGGAAGCTCTTTCCCGGAAATACCTTCTATCAGCGTAAGAATCAAAAGTCCCCCGTCAAGAAGCGGAATCGGCAGCAAATTCAAAAAGCCCAGATTCAAACTCAGAAGCGCGATAAATGCAAAGAGCGCCGTCATTCCTGAATCCGCCACGGTTCCTGCCATGCGGGCCACACCGATGGGCCCTGCCACACCGGCTTCTGCCCCGGCAAGTATATCCGCCAGCCCGGCAACCATTATCTTTAATATATAGACACACCTTTCTGCCCCAAGAGAAATTGCACGATCTAAAGAAACATCTTCTTTTTCTACAGAAGGAGTGATTCCCATAATTGCGCGCCCCTCTCCATTGTCCTTTGGAATAACAGTGACCGTTTTTTTCACGCCTTCAGAGTCTATGACGACAGAAAGAACCCGTCCCGCTTTATCGGATACAATCCTGCCGATATCTTCCCATCTTTCTACCTTTTCTCCATTGATGGAAATAATTTTATCACCTGCCTTAATTCCCGCACTGGCAGCGGAACTTTCTTCCAGTACAGAACCTGCCACGGGTATATCCTTAAAGGTGTGAATTCCATTGACAGAAAAAATTGTTGTAAAAATAAAAAAAGCAAGCAATATATTAAACAGCGCGCCCCCAGCAATGACAAGAAGTTTTGCCCATGTCGGTCTTTGTCGAAATGCACGGGGATCATCCAAGTCGTCGCGATTCATTCCTGCAATTTTATTATATCCGCCAAGAGGAATGGCTCGAAGAGAGTACAATGTTTCTCCTTTTCGGAAAGACACTATTTTCGGTCCAAACCCGACAGCAAATTCATCCACTTTCATTCCTGTCAGCTTCGCCATAAAGAAATGACCGCCTTCATGAACGATCACGATGATAGCAAAAACAATAACGGGAGCTATTATAGCATTTAACATAAAATTCCTCTGTTTATAATTTTTTTTGCAAAGCGCCGCGCTTCTTTATCCGCTTCCAATACATCAGAAAGCGAATGGATATGACGGCTCGTCCATTGGGTAAGCGTTTCTTCCACGACGTCAAAAATGGAAAGGAAAGATAACTGCCCTTTAATAAAAGATGCAATCGCTTCTTCATTGGCCGCATTGAATGCAGTCGTTGCATTTCCTCCCCGTTTTCCCGCCTCAAAAGCAAGACGGAGAGAACGGAACACTTCCACATCAGGCTGCTCCGTAATAATTGATCCTACTTGCTTCCAATCCACAAATTCATGGGAAGGTGACGGCAGGCGATGAGGATAAGTAAGCGCAAACTGTATGGGGAGACGCATATCAGGATTCCCTATTTGTGCAATAACAGAACCGTCTTCATACTCTACCATGGAATGAATTAAGCTCTGCGGCTGGACAAGCACTTCAATATGGTCATAATCCACATCAAAGAGCCACCGCGCTTCAATGACTTCCAATCCTTTATTAAACATGGTTGCCGAATCGAGTGTTACTTTTCGTCCCATATTCCATGTAGGATGCTTCATGGCATCCTCCAACGTGACTTGTGCTAACTGTTCCCTTGTATATCCTCGGAACGGTCCGCCCGATGCGGTAAGCAGTATCTTATGAACTGCTTTTTTATCCTGTCCCAGCATTGATTGGAAGATAGCACTGTGTTCACTGTCTACAGGACGGATAAGGATTCCCTTTTCTTTGGCTGCCCTCATGACAAGCTCCCCGCCGGTCACAAGAGTTTCTTTATTTGCGAGGGCGATTTCTTTTCCTGCCGCTATGGCATCTAAAGTCGGCTTCAAGCCATCAATGCCGACCACGGAAACAAGGACAAGATCCACTTGATTCCCACAGGCAGCCGTCGATAACGCTCCTTCCCCGACAAGCACCTCCGCCGAGCCCCTGTAAAGGTCTTTAAACCTTTTTCCTGCTTCTTCATCCGTCACGACAATCGTATGGGGATGAAATTCTTCTGCCTGTGCAAAAAGAGCGTCAATATTTCTTTTGGCGGAAATAACGGACACATGAAAAAGCCGGGGATATATCCGTACTATGTCAAGCGTCTGTGTACCTATGGAACCTGTACTTCCAAGTATCGCTATTTCTTTCATCTATACACCATACCTGATCAGACTTAAGAATAAAAGTACTGCCGGCGCCACAAAGAGCAGACTGTCAAAACGATCCATCATGCCGCCGTGACCGGGCAAAATATTTCCTGAATCTTTCACATCGCAGGCCCGTTTAAGGTAAGACTCAAACAAATCACCCATAGGCGCCATAACGGCTACAATCACACCCATCAAAAATCCAATCAGAATGGAAAAGTCCACAGCTGCCGATAGAATCAGACAAAGAATAATCGTTCCGGCCATACCGCCGAATAGTCCCTCCATCGTTTTATTCGGGCTGATATGAGGCGCCATCCTATGCTTTCCAAACCTTTTCCCTGCAAAGTACGCGAAAGAATCACTCGCCCATGTGCCAATGAGAGCAAACGAAATCAGGAATGCCCCCGATGTCACGGTAATACTCCCCATTCCGAGAAGTTCATTCCCTCCACGAAGAAATGCCAATGAACCGAACCCGATCCCCAGATAAATAACGCCAAAAACGGTATAGATAAGCCCATGCATCTGTTCTTTTTTCAGTACCATCACAAGAAATAAAAGCAGGATAAAAGACGCAACAATGGCAGAAAAGAATATGCGGATTGAATAAAAGCCTGCTGCTCCTACGATAATTGCCAAGGCTGCTACCGCAGGTATACGATATACACGAATATTCACATTACTCAACATATTTTTAAATTCAAACAAACTTAAAACCGATACAGCAAAAACAGCTGATGTCAAAAACCATCCGCCAAGAGCCACAAGGCCTAAAACCGCAATAATTCCAACCACAGCTGTAATGACACGGATCTTCATCGGGAAGCCTCCGTCAAACCGCCAAAACGACGATCTCTTCCTGTGAACCAGAAAACAGCCTTTTCCAACTCTTCACTTGAAAAATCAGGCCATAAAACAGGTGTGAAATACAATTCGCTATACGAAACCTGCCATAAAAGGAAATTCGATATCCGCGATTCACCGCCCGTACGTATAAGCAGATCCACATCTGATGATGCCGAAGGATAGAGGTGGTTCGTGATGGTTTCTTCTGTAACAGAATCTGCTTCCATCCTGCCTTCTGCAACTTTTTGGCTGATATCCCTCACTGCGTTAACCAGTTCCATTCGGCCGCCATAGTTAATGGCCACATTCAGGATAAGCCCGTCATTATTTGCAGTATCCTTTTCACACACCTTGATTTCCTCTTGAAGTGATGACGGCAATTCCATTGTATCGCCGATAATATGAACCTGCACATTATCGGCAACCAGTTCGCGAAGCTGCCCGATCAGGTAATTCTTAAAAAGATGCATAAGAAAATTCACTTCAAAAGCAGGGCGTTTCCAATTTTCTGTAGAAAAAGCATATATTGTCAGACACCGGATACCCATATGACCGGCGGCGCGAACTATATTTTTTACATTTGCCGCGCCGACCTGATGCCCATAGGTTCGTTCTCTTCCCCGCTGCTGCGCCCACCGCCCATTTCCATCAAGGATGATTGCCACATGACGGGGAAACTTCTTATCAGACACACCCATTCTCCTTACTCGTCAATCTCTTTAGTACCGCTTCCACTTCATCACTGTACTTCATCTGAGGCATAATGACCGCCTCTTTACCACACCGTACCAGGTATTTTCTCACTTTATGCAAATCATAACGGCGCCCGCGGGTTTCAGAAATATGCCATGAAGGATATTCCTCTGAAATCTGCTTTGCCAGGTTTTCATCAAACCGCATACCTGCATAAATAGTTCTTCCCATCATACAGACAGTATTTCCTTAACTTTTTTATCGGTAACCGCTTCCAGATCTTTGATTTTCTGATCAGTCAGTTTCTGAATCTTGTCCTCTATGTCTTTAATGACATCTTTGGAAATATCGCTGTTCTTTTCTTCCTTTTTCAGAAATACGTTTCCATCTCTGCGGATATTGCGGATAGCCACTTTCGCTTCTTCCGCTTTTTTATTAACCACTTTGACCAGGTCTTTTCTGCGCTGTTCCGTGAGCTGGGGAATCGCCATGCGGATCAGATTACCGTCATTCATAGGTACCAGTCCCAAATCAGACATATTGATTGCTTTTTCGATATCTTTTAAAATTCCTTTATCCCAAGGCTGCACGACAAGCATTCTTGCTTCCGGTACGGTAACAGATGCCACCTGTGTAACCGGCGTCTTGGATCCATAGTAATCTACAAACACACGATCCAAAAGACTCGGGCTTGCCTGGCCCGTTCTGATTGATGTGAATTCATTTCTTAATGCTTGGATGGATTTATCCATCTTTTCAGAAAGATGCTTTAATTCGTCTTCGTACATTTTATTTCTCCTCTATCAATGTGCCCAGGTTTTCACCTTCACAGGCTTTGACAATATTTCCCGGAACGTCGATATTAAAAACCATGATCGGGATTTTATTATTCATGCAGAGTGTAATTGCGGTATTGTCCATGACCTCCAGCTTTTTCTGCAAAACATCATTATAAGACAGATGGGTAAACATCTTTGCTTCCGGATGGAATTTAGGATCTGCATCATAAACCCCATTTGTCTGTTTTTTTGCCATCAGCATAACATCCGCTTCAATTTCCGCGGAACGGAGAGCAGCGGTCGTATCAGTAGTAAAATAGGGATTCCCTGTACCAGCACCAAAAATAACGACTCTTCCTTTTTCCAGGTGTCGGATCGCTCTGCGGCGGATATAAGGTTCTGCAATCTGCTGCATTTCGATAGCCGTCTGCACCCTTGTGGTAACGCCCATTTTTTCGAGGGCATCCTGGAGTGCCACAGAGTTGATGACAGTGGCAAGCATGCCCATGTAATCGGCAGATGCCCTATCCATACCGCCGGCACTTCCTTTAAGGCCTCTCCAGATATTTCCGCCGCCAACAACAACGGCGATTTCAATTCCGGAATCACTGGCTTCTTTAATTTCTCCCGCAAGCCGATACACAACTTCCGGATCAATACCAAACCCCTTATCATTAGCCAATGCTTCACCACTGAGCTTCAGCATGATTCTTTTGTACTTTTTCTTTTCCGTTTCCATCCCACACCTCCAGATTAACCATAATTCCTCTATATTATAAAGTATTCCCCTGCTTATGAAAATAAGAGAACACAAAAAAGTGTTCTCTTACCGTTAGAAACTACTGATTAATCTGTTTTGCAACTTCTTCTGCCAAGTTATCCTGCTTCTTTTCAATACCTTCACCAAGCTGGAAACGACTGAAACGAATAACTTCTGCACTTTTAGACTGGAGCAGTTTGGCAACGGACAAATCTCCGTCCTTAATGAATGGCTGATCAACGAGGCACACTTCCTTATAATACTTATTGACGCGGCCTGTAACCATTTTTTCAACAACATTTTCCGGCTTACCTTCATTGCGGGCCTGTTCACGGAGAACTTCCTTTTCATGTTCCAATTCTTCTTTGGAAACCTGTGAACGTTCCAGATAAGACGGATTAGCAGCAGCTACCTGCATGGCGATATCTTTCCCCAGTTCAGCATCGCCGCCCTTAATCTCCACAAGAACACCGATTTTCCCGCCGCCATGAATATAGCTGTATACCTGGCCTTCAGTACTTTCATATCGGGTGAACCGACGAATGGAAATATTTTCTCCAATATTAGCAATAGCTTCTGTGACTACATCTTTAACAGTCTTACCTCCCATAGCGGAATCAAGCAGAACTGCTACATCCGCCGGATTTACGGAAGCAATCTGTGCCGCAATAGATTTTGCCAAAGCCTGGAAATTCTCATTGTGTCCGACAAAGTCAGTTTCACAATTCACTTCCGTGATAACACCAATTTTACCGTTTTCTGATATATAAGAAACAACAGCACCTTCTGCTGCAATACGGGATGCTTTCTTCGCCGCCTGGGAGAGTCCCTTTTCACGAAGAATATCTATCGCCTTTGCCATGTCCCCATCTGCTTCCACGAGGGCTTTTTTACAGTCCATCATGCCGGCTCCGGTACTGTTGCGCAATTCCTTTACCATACTTGCACTAATCATTCTATGACCTCCATTACATAACCAAGGTATTTGTCTGTATTAAAGATTTTATTCTTCAGCAGCTTCTTCAGAAACCTCTTCAGCTTCTTCAGACGCAGCAGTTGTTTCAACTTCTTCCTGCTGTCCCTGGCGACCTTCCAGAATAGCGTCAGCCATCTTGCTCGCCAGCAGTCTTACAGCACGGATAGCATCGTCATTTGCAGGAATCGGGAAATCGACCACATCCGGATCACAATTGGTATCAACAGTAGCCACAACCGGAATGTGAAGCTTATGCGCTTCCGCTACTGCGATTTCTTCCTTTTTCGAGTCAATCACAAAAATAGCTCCCGGAATCTTCTTCATATCTTTAATCCCGCCAAGATTCTTCTGAAGTTTCTCCAATTCGCGCTGCATCAGGATGACTTCTTTCTTCGGATACTGTTCGGTAGTTCCGTCTTCAAACATTTTTTCCAATTCCTTCAGGCGGGCTACGCGAGCCTGGATAGTACGAAAGTTGGTAAGCATGCCGCCGAGCCAACGTTCATTTACATAAAACATATTGCAACGCTGGGCTTCTTCTCTGACAGAATTTTGAGCCTGTTTCTTTGTTCCGACAAACAGGATCGGTGCTCCTGTTGCTGCCACTTCACGGATAAAAGCATAAGCTTCTTCTACTTTTTTCACTGTCTTCTGCAGGTCAATGATATAAATACCATTACGTTCGGTGAAGATGTACCTTGCCATCTTCGGATTCCAGCGACGGGTCTGATGCCCGAAATGAACGCCTGCTTCAAGCAACTGTTTCATGGATACAACTGACATAATAATAACCTCCTGTTAATAACCTCTGCCTGCTTCTTCTCTTACAGCCACCAAATCCGGCACAGATGTAAAATCCGCAGACATGTGTACTCATGCTTTTCTATTCTATCAAAAAGGTTTCTATATCGCAAGATAATTTTTCTGCAAGATGTCCGATTTGCTATTGCTATTCAGCTCATTCTCCTTTTTTCTTTGGCTTGAACACCTTGTACATGATATCATAAAATAAATATAAAGAAAGGATTTCTTCTCCATGGTATCTTCTGAATCAAAGAAGGGGAAAAAACTTCACATAGAGTTTCTCCGCTTCTTTTGCATATGGCTTGTTATGTTCACCCACACCTCTACGGCAGGCTTTTCCCTCTATCTGCTGAGACCTGAATCATTTTTCTTTCCTTTTTACATTGCTGTTCCCTTTTGGGTAAAAACGGCAGTTCCCATTTTCTTTATGATCTCAGGAGCGCTCCTTCTCAAAAAGGAAGAACCGATCTCTGTCATCTTTAAGAAACGAATATGGCGATTTGCACAAATCATTTTTATCTTCTCCCTTATTAATTATCTTTATTTTTACCACGGACTTAATTTATCATTCTTTGGACACCTCTCTAAATTTTTTACGTTGATGTATTCGTCAAATATGGCCACAGCGTACTATTTTCTTTATATTTATATTGGATTTCTCCTTATGCTCCCACTCTGGAGGATACTCGTCCGCCATATGACAAATCAGCTTTTCTTATACTTAATTGCCCTTAATTTATTTTTTGTCGGTTTCATTCCTGTTTTCTCCTTTTTAATTTTTAAAGGAACCGCAGATATCAACTGGTTCATAAATCCTATTCTTGCTGTCAGTGAGCCAAGCTTCTACTTCATTTTAGGCTATTGGATTGAAAACGTCCTTCCTATTCATTGGCTGACAAAAAGAAATTTACTCTATCTCGGCATGGCGGCTATTGCAGGCACAATGATTGCGTCCATCATGACTTGTTACCACGGTGTCGTGGCAGGAGGCCTCACAGAAGCCATTTCCGAACGTTTCTACGATTCTTTCCTCTTTCTGAATACCGCTTTCATTTTCTGTGCTTCCCGCTTATGGTTTATTACCCATAATATTTCAGAAAGGTGGCAAAAAATTCTCCTATTTCTTGGAAGCATGTCTTTTGGCGTCATGCTTTTTGAAGAGATTACCCGCAACATAACACGTTTTTTCTTCAATCGTATCCTTCTTACATACATTCCCCGATTCCCATTTTTTGATGCCGTCATTTGGATTTGTTCCGCCTTCATCTTAGGATTGCTTTTGACTTATCTCATTAAGAAAATCCCTTACTTCACCCATTTGATTTAAGAGCAATTAAAAATAACCTGCTGCAGAAAAGTGCAGTCAGGTTATTTTTAATTGAATCAGATTCTTTTTGAGATACATCCATTCCTCAGTTGGATAAATTCTCCGGTATGTTCCTCCCGCCCCGCTTCCTCTGCCAGTTTCATCGTCCGTTCATGACAGGTAAAAAGAAATATCTGTTGTTCTTTTCCCAACTCCATGAGGAAGCGAAGTGTTTCTTTCTGCCGTTCTTCATCAAAACGGACAAAAATATCATCCAGTACGATAGGAAGCGTTTCCATCTGTTCTCCAAAAGAAAGTGCCATCGCCAGACGGATTGCCAAGTATACTTGGTCACCCGTACCGGAAGACCAGACCTTTGATTCCTTTTTACGGTAGAACTCATCTATAATACTCACATCTTTTCCATCATCATTAACAATGAGAGAATACTTTCCCTTTGTCATCCGCCCAAGGAAACGATTTGCCATTTTTATAATCTTCGGCTGTTTCCCGGAATCATACCGTTTCTGTGTCTTTTCCATAAGTGACCGTATAAAGAGAGCTGTCAGCCAATCTTCCATAGTTTGACCGATTTCCGTTTCTAATTCTTTCTTTTTCTGGAGTGTTTTGGTAATCGTATCGTCCCCGGCAAGACGGAATATTTCATTTTCGGCTGCCCCCTGCTGTCTTTGCAAATCGCCCAGTTCCTGCTCTTCTTTTGCTATCTTTTCCGTGAGTTTTTGATGTTCTGCCATCCATTCATCATACCGTCCGCTCTCCAAGGTGGCCCACAAATGATTAAACTCTTCTTCACCGCCGGCATAAAGACGGATATCATGCCGCACGTTTTCCCAGTCTTTTAAAAGCCTGTCATGATTTTCATGTGCATTTACCTTTTCCGCAAAATCTTCCGCATTTACTGCATTCACAAGGCAGAATAAAGCATTCATTTCCCGCTCGCACGACGCCCATTCCGATTTGAGCTTATTCATTTCCCGCTCATATTCATCATGCTGGCGGTTCTTTTCTGAAATGGACCGCCACTCCAAATTGCGCTTCTTATTTTCTTCATAAATATAAGCGATGCTTTCCGGTGTAATGGGACATGACATTCCTGCAGCCCGAATGATGGATCCTGCACGTTTTGCAAAGCCCGCCAGTTTTTCCTGTGCCCCGTCAATACGAACATCAATAATCTTTCCCCGGCCTTCTTCTGCATAAATCTTATTCCACTGTTCTTGTAATTCTGATACCTTTTCAGGAAGCACCTTAGGCAGTTTATTTGCTTCAAGCCACTTATACCATTCATCCAGGACGGCCGCCTGCGCTTCTTTTAGCAGCTTCCCCTCTTCTGCCCAGTCTTTATGCGCAGACTGCTGTTTTTTCACTGTTTCCCGCTTCCATGCAAAAGCCTGCTGTTTTGCCTGCATTCCATAAAAATCACTTCTTTTCGCCTGGAGCATATTATGGAATGCAGGCAGATCTTTTTTATCTTCCGGCACATGGTCAGGAAAACGGCTTGCTACTTCATGCCATTCTTTCTTTATCTCATCAATCTGCGCTTCAAGTTCTCTGATTTGATTTTCTTTTCTGCGGAAAACATGATTGTTAATAGCAAAACACGCCGCCGCCAGTACCGACGCCCCCACAGCACCATAAAGCACCGTATACCCCATAAGAGACATGTAAAACATAATAACAAAAACTACAGCTGCGATAAGAGCAGTTGCTCCCAGCCAAAACCAGAAAGTATAACGGGTATCTTTCTGCGCAGAAAGAGCATCCGTTTTTTCCGTTAAAGCGGCTTCTTCGTTAAGCAGTGCTTCAATTTTTGATGCATCTGCCTCATATTTTCGCCAGGCTTCTTCACTGGAAAGAAGTGTTCCGCCTTGGATCATTTCTTCTTCCAGCATTTCCACTTCAGGCTCACGCTGCTGCCAGAAATGAAGCTCGTTGTTCCTTACACCTGCACTTTGTGCCAGATCCCGCCCCTGCTTCCAATCCACATCAGCACAAGCATCTTTTAAGCTGAGCGCTCTGTCCCACAACGGCAGGGCATATCCCAGATTGACAAAAGATCGTGCCCAATCTGCCTTGGTTCTTTTTAATTCTTCTTCTTCAGCTGCAATCTGTTTCCACTGCCCCAAATCTACATAAAGACCTTCCAGTTCCTGTTCCATTCCTGTCCACGGAATAATTTCCTCTTTCGCCCTGGGCCGGTATTCGTCAATCTTTGGCTGAAGTACCTCCTGCTGTTCACGGATAAGTTTCATCCGGCTGACCAAATGCCCCCACTGTTCTTTTCCATTGGAAGGAAATAATTTAACCTGTTCACTGAGCTGCAGCTGACGTTTAATTTCCCTTGCCCGTTTATAATACTCCCACGCGCCGAGACGTTTTTCCAGCTGCTTATCCATTTCCTGATCTGCAGCCAGAGAAATTTTCATCTTGTCTATTTCTTTTTTCAACAGAGCCTGCTTCTTCTGGAGTATAGAAAAATCTTTTTCCTGTCCGGACAGGTGTTCCAACGCCTCCTGTACCTCAGCAAGAGTCATCAGCAGCTGATTAATCCTCCGTTTCCCCTGGGAAGAAGAGACAAGAAGTTTTTCCATTTCTTCGTCCGCCTGTTTCATGGCACCGGAAACAAGATCTCCTCCCTGAAGCATAAAAAAGCGGCTTCGGACAGAATCATCTGCCAAGAAAGACGTTCCTTGCAAATCCTCCAATCCGACAGCAAAAATCTTTTCATAAATCCCGCGATTCAATCCATGCCACCAGAGAGAAGATAATTCATCATTAAATTCTTCACCTTTATCATTAACGGCCCATTTGTTTTTTCCATCACGATAAATGCGATATGCAGATCCATCCGCACGGAGAAATCCCATATTTCCTTTTTTCCCCTGCCATTTGCCCCGCTCATAGCCGAACATCATATCACGGATAAACCGGAGAAGCGTCGTCTTCCCGCTTTCATTTTCACCCATGATTACATTCAGGCACCCGGCCGCAGGTTTCCAAGATTCATTCTGATAAATGCCATACTGTTCCAGTTCTAAATCAGTAATCTTCATCCTTCATCCTCCGCCAGCATTTCGGCGCCTTTTATCTCCGCTTTTTCAAAGGCACGGATAATCATGTCATCCGACACCATATTCATCAATCTGCTAAACTTGGCCATTTCCGGACGGTCTGCTATCTCCTTCTTCAGAACTGCCAGTCTTTTTTCGCTGGAAAGCCCGTTAATTTCATCAAAGGTCCGGAGGTAACTTCCCATGACATCGGGAATCTTCCTCCGTTCTTCCAAATTCAGAAAAGGTTTTGTTTCGTCTTGAATCTCAGCAAAATAACAAAAAATGTGATGAAATTTTTCTTTATCATTAAGCAGCTGAAGAATATACGTCTGCCCCTCAGGCGTAGAAACCGCTTTTTGCAATACCCCTTGCCCACGCAAAATAAGGCGGACGATGTTAGGCTTTCCCGTTTTTTCACGAAGTGTGGCCCGCTGTTTTACAACTTCCCTGACCAATTCCTCAGGATTTTGGAAAGAACTGATATCCACTTCCATATCCATCCAACGGATTGCATCAGTAACAATAAACTTCAAAGTTACCGTTCCATAAGCACCTACATCTACGAGATAACAACCTTTTTCGCCGGATTCTGAACGATCCAGGCCTTGCGTATTCCCCGGATAAACCATGTATGGCCGCATAGATGGTGTTTTTCTCGCGTGCACGTGCCCAAGAGCCCAGTAGTCCATCTTTGTATTTCTTAAATCATCCACCGTACAGGGAGCATAAGGACTTCCTGCCACGCCCAGTTCCGTATGGAGCATGCCGATAGAAAAGATATCTTCGTCTTTCTTTCTGAATCGAAGTGCCAGATTTTCTCTCATATGACGGTTTTTATAACTGATACCATAAACCATAGCTGCCGTCTCGCCACCCACCAATAACGGTACTGATTCCACTTTGTCAGAAGAAAACACATAAACGGAAGGCGGCAGCGGCACATCTGCCCGCCACGCCTCATCAGGATCATGATTTCCATGAATAATAAATACCTGCACCCCCGCCTGCGCCGCACGATACAGCTCTCTGGCAAAAGCCATCTGTGCTGCCAGACTGTGATGATCACTGTTATAAACGTCACCTGAAATCAGAATGGCATCAGCACGATACGTCAACGCCGCAGTGACTACATTTTCAAAAGCCTTAAAAGTCGCTTTATGTATAGCTTCTGTCCAAGGACCCGTATCTCCCGAATATAATCCGCCGAACGGTTCGCCTAAATGAAGATCCGCACAATGGATAAAAGAAAAATGTTTCCCCATAGATCCTCCTAATTACGATATATTTTATATTTTATCACAATTTTCATAATCCTCACCTTTTCAGTCTGTTTTAGAAATATTGATAGATTGTTGTCTGAAACCGGATTTTATCACCAAGTAAAAAATGCGGCCGCAGAGATATCCCTCCGCTGCCACACTCCCTATAAATTACATTTCGTTATAAATTTCCGCCACCGCATCATATTCTTCATCTGTCGGAGGTACATATTCCGCCTCGCCATTTTTATCAGTGTCAACTCGTGCCAGGATAATTTCCGGCTCCTCTACATTCTCCCCGTCTTCCGGAATAGAAACCAAAACAGCAAATTCTTTCCCTGCAAAAGGAATAACCACGTCCTGGACGTAATCTCTTTCTATACCACCGGGGTCTGACACAGAAATAATGATCGGTTCTTTCTGCTCTGCCATCATATTATCCTCTGTTCTTAAAAGACAAATGCTGCAGGTATCCTTCCAAGATAACCACTGCTGCCATTTTATCAATTACTTTTTTTCGTTTTTTTCGGCTGACATCCGCTTCAATCAGCTGCCTCTGCGCCATAACGGTAGTCAGTCTTTCATCCCAGAAATGATAAGGAATATCCGGAAATGCTGCAGCAAGAGCTTCTGCAAATTTTTCCGTCTGCTCAGCACGCATCCCCTTTGTTCCGTTCATATTCAAAGGCATTCCGATAACAAACTCTTCCACATTGTATTCATCCGCCAGATGGCGCAGCCGGGCAAAATCCTTTTCCCGCGTCGTATGGCGGATTGTCTCCACACCTTGTGCGGTCCACCCGAATAAATCACTGACTGCCACGCCAATTGTCTGTGAGCCTACATCCAAGCTCATAATACGCATATCAAAGCCCCTTATGGGTTACATAGAAACGAACCAGTTCTTCCACCAACTCATCCCGTTCTATGGATGAAACAAGCTTACGTGCATCATGCTTGCTCGTGATATATGTAGGTTCTCCGGATACAAGATAGCCTACCAACTGGACTGTCGGATTATGCCCAGCTTCTTTCAATGCAGTATACACCGCATTTAAAACCATAGCCGCTTGGGTATTCCCTCCTTCTTCCACCTCACGTTTTACTAAAATTGTTTCGCCTGAGACCGGCATCGCAATCGCCTCCTTCATTAAAGCTGTGACTCAATGATTCGAACGCCTTCATCAATGGCATTCTGCAATTCAGAAATATTTTTACCTCCGGCTTGGGCAACAGCAGGTTTTCCTCCGCCGCCTCCACCACATATTTTTGCCGCGGCGGATACCACTTTTCCCATATGAATCCCTGTTTTCACGGCCTCTTCAGAGGCCATTCCCACAAGATTTACTTTTTCTCCGGCTGCTGCGCCGAGAATAAACGCACCTCTCGGAAATTTTCCTTTTACAATATCAGCCGCTTTTCGAAGTTCATCCATATTTGCCGCCGGTACGATGGCCCCGAAGAAAGAAATACCGTTCTTTTCTCTTACATTCTTCAGCAGATTCCCTAAGGCATCCTTTGTCTGCTGATTTTTAAACCTCTCAATTTCCCGTTCCGCCTCTTTCAGGGCTGCAAGATTCTTTTCAATCTTTCCCGGAATTTCTTCCACTTTCACCTTTAAAAGTGCAGCAGATTCCCTGAGCAGCTTACGATCTGCCAGCATAGATTCATAAGCGGCCTTACCGGTTATCGCTTCAATTCTACGGATGCCTGATCCGATACCGCTTTCGCTTATGATGCGGAAGCAGCCGATTTCCCCTGTATTAAATACATGAGAACCGCCGCATAGTTCCGTGCTGAAATCAGGCACACGGACAACACGTACAATATCACCGTATTTTTCACCGAAAAGAGCTATGGCTCCCATTTCTTTTGCTTTAGCAATCGGCATTTCATCAATATCCAATGTGGTAGATTTCCAAATCTGTTCGTTCACAATCCGTTCCACCTCGGCTATCTGCTTATCGGTAACTGCTTCCGGCCAGGTAAAATCGAAACGTAACTTTTCCGGAAGCACAAGCGAGCCGGCCTGATTAACCTGGCTGCCCAGAACCCTGCGGAGAGCCGCCTGCAGCAGGTGGGTGCCTGTATGGTTGCGGGCAATATCTTCCCTCCGCTCCCGATCTACCACGGTTTTTACCGTTTCGCCGGTTGAAATAACGCCTTCCGTTACCGTTCCGATGCAATATACAATACCGTCAGGTAATTTCTTCGTATCTTCTATGGAAATAATGCCGCTATTTCCTTCCAATACACCGCTATCTCCAATCTGTCCGCCGCCTTCCGCATGAAAAGGATTATTTTTCAAAATAACCGTAATATTTTCACCATCAGCAGCTGACTGTACGGCCTGTCCGTCCTTTCCCAAAAGGAGAATTTCCGTATCTCCGTCCGTATCTTCCGTAGTCATGGACTCCGACTTAAGTTTCGTCGTATCGGGAGTCGCAACACGGGCAGAAACCTTTGTACGAGCCGCTCTTGCGCGTTCCTTCTGCTCCGCCATAGCTGCGGCAAAGCCGTCTTTATCGATTTCAATTCCTTGTTCTTTAGCAATTTCTTCCGTCAGCTCCCAGGGAAATCCATATGTATCATACAGTTTGAAGACTCGATCGCCTGTAAGAATACGCCGTTGCTTTTTCAGCGTTTCTTCAAGCATTTCAGCAAGGAGATCCATCCCCGCATTGAGAGTTGCGTGAAAACGGTTTTCTTCCACACCAGCCACTTTCTTTATAAATGCCTGCTTTTCCATCAATTCCGGATATGCGGGTTTCATCATTTTTACGACCACATCAATCATGCGGCCCAGGAAAGCATCGTCTATGCCAATAAGCTTGCCATATCTTACAGCACGGCGAAGTACACGTCTTAGTACATAACCGCGGCCTTCGTTAGAAGGAAGAATTCCATCGGCAATCATATTTGTAATAGCACGGGTGTGATCGGAAATAACTTTCAGCGCTACATCGCTCTCTGCACTGCGTCCATACGGAACGCCCGCAAGACCGGCCGCTTCCTGAATAATCGGAAAGAATAAATCCGTTTCAAAATTATTTTTCTTCTTTTGAAGAACTGCCGATAAACGTTCCAACCCTGCACCGGTGTCAATATTCTTCTTATCCAGCGGCCGGTAAGATCCATCTTTTTGTCGATCAAACTGGCTGAATACCAAATTCCAGATTTCAAGGAAACGATCTCCGTCTCCACCCATCTGGTTTTTCGGATCCGTACCGAATTCTTCGCCCTGGTCATAGAAAATTTCTGAGTCCGGCCCGCAGGGGCCTTCTCCAATTTCCCAGAAATTATCCGACAGCGGATAAATATGGCTTTCCGGCAGCCCGATCATATCATGCCAATAATCGTGAGATTCCCTGTCATCCGGATAAATCGTTACATACAGACGGGAACTCTCCAGCTTGATTACTTCCGTCAAAAATTCCCATGCCCAGGCAATGGCTTCCTTCTTAAAGTAATCACCAAAAGAGAAATTCCCAAGCATTTCAAAAAAGGTATGATGCCTTGCTGTACGGCCGACATTTTCAATATCGCCTGTGCGGATACATTTCTGACTGGTCGTCACACGATGGCATGGCGGCTCAACCTTCCCCGTAAAATACGGTTTCAGTGGCGCCATCCCTGCGCCGATCAAAAGCAGGCTGGGATCATCTTTTGGAATCAACGGAAAACTTTTCAGCCGCAGATGTTCTTTCTTCGTTTCGAAAAAAGACAAATATGCCTCACGAATATCATTGCCTTTCATGATATGCCCCCTTAGGTATTTTGATTTCGTTGTGTTTGTTTATTATACCATGCAGACATAATTCATGCATGAAAACACCTCTGTTTATCCAGCCGGATAACCGCCAGCTGTTTCCCAAAATCTTTATATGCCTTTTCATCATAATCCGCATACAGGACAGATTCTTCCTCCCCCGCCTCCGCCTGTACTTTTCCTAAAGGATCTATAAAGCGGGAATGTCCTCCCATTTTCATTCCCCGATAGTTTCCCGACATATTGACGGCAGCTATGCAGAGTCCGTTTTCTATGGCTCTGGCACGGGTCAGCACATCCCATTGATAAATATGCATAGCAGGCCACGAGGCCGGCGCTGCTACCAGCATGACGCCCCTTTTCGCCATTTTCCTCCACATCCTGGGAAAATAAAACTCATAGCACACCGCCATACCGGTACGGACTCCGTCTATATCCTCATACAGAAGTTTCCGTCCCGGCCGCATAAGTTCTGCTTCCAGATAACCATAAAATAAATGGCGCTTACTGTACTCTCCCTTGATATCACCGTCTTTACCAAATACCAGCCCCGTATTTCGTATTACTCCCCCCTTTTTTACGGGAAGCGTCCCTGCTATGATATATGTCCCAGTATAAGCTGCCAGAGAAGAAAGTCTCTGTATCAAACCATCCCCCATATATGTTGCATTTTTACCGAGATTATGAAAATCGTACCCAATCGTCCATAATTCTGGAAGAACAATCATATCCGCCTGATGGGATACTTTCCCCATCAATTCAAAAGCATGTGTGATATTTCTTTCCTTATCGCCGGATACGACATCCATCTGAATCAATCCAAGCCTCATTGCTCTCCATCCAAAACCCGTATATAAAAGAAATGGAGGCATACGCCCCCACCCCGGCAGCAGACCGTATAAATCCGCCATATAACCACAAATCGTCAAAGCACCCGCTTCGCCCCCACATACCTGTCATGCCAATATCCATTTTTCATTGTTGCCACAGCAACTCCGCAGCTGCTGGTGGCACTGATAAAATATCCGTCTCCCAGATATAGACCCGAATGGGATACTCCCGACTCGTATGTGGAAAAAAAGACAAGATCACCTGGTTCCAACCGATTGACAGACACCCTTTCTCCTCTTCCGAATTGCTCATCTGCTGCGCGGGGAAGCAGAATTCCCTTTTTATTAAATACATAATGGATAAACCCTGAACAGTCGAATCCGCTGGGTGTCATACCGCCAAAACGGTACGGCACACCTACATACTTTTTCGCTTCTTCCATAATTGCTTGTACACGAGGTGCCAGTTTTCCGGGTTTGTGCCACGATACGGAAACATCATCAATACCTATGCCGCCCGGTGACATTTTATTTTTTCGGGCAGAAGAGTGTTTCTTGCTTTTTAATGTTTTCCCGGTAAGCGCTTTATAGGTAACAGGACCCACCACTCCATCTACATCCAGATTATGTTTCTTTTGAAATTTTTTTACTGCCGACACCGTTGTTTCATTGAACCGCCCGTCAGCACGCACCAGACAGCCGGCCTGTGTCAACCGTCGCTGTAAATCCTTTACCGCGTCTCCGGAATCGCCAAGAGAATAACTGGCAAAAACAAATTGCGCGGAGCACAACGAAATGACGCCTGCTATCAACAAGACTCTCCAATTTCTATCCATATGGCTTCCTCACATGAAAATATTTATAATTGCATATTTTTATACATTGCTCTGTCTTCATTATTTTATCATATTTATCACATTCATGTTTTTTATTTACACAAAAAATCAGGAATAGTACTTACCATTCCCGATATGTCTTTACAATTATTCAGCAGGATGTTCAATTCCGGATTTACCATATACCTTGCCACTGATAAAGTTCCGATCCACCATCATTTCAATAAAATACTTAGGGTTGCTCTTGAGGATTTCTGTCAAAATCATTTGATACATCTCTTCATCACTTTTATCACACGGTCCCTTCAATTCCAGTTCAAAAGAAATATAAATGCCTTCCTCCTTTTCCACCACAAAAAAATCATGATAAGATACCGGAAGGCCGGTGCGGTAAATGGCGGCTTCTAAGTCACGCATGTATTCCATCTCCTTCGGATTTGACACCGCTTTAGGATCCGCATGAACTACCGCCTGGATATTGAATTCGTTCCTAAGCTTCGTCATAACTGTTTCCGCCAGTTCATGTCCCTCCACGAGAGTCAAATTGCTGTCCAATTCCACATGGGCAGAAGCAAAATGATTTTCCGGCCCATAATCATGAACAATCAGATCATGCACACCGTAAACTCCCGGTGTCTCAAGAATCACCGTTTTTATTTTTTCATACATTTCCGCATCCGGTGTGGCGCCGATAATGGAATTCAACGCCTCTTTCATGATTCCGTAACCCGTGTACAAAATAAAAAGAGACATAATAACCCCCATGATTCCATCTACATGGTATCCGCTGAAATATTCCACGCATGCAGCAACTAAAACACCTGTGGTTGAAAGAATATCCGAAAAAGAATCCGCACTGTATGCGTTAAATGCTTCTGACTTCAAATTTTCCCCTGCCCGTTTATACCACCAGGTCAAAAATAATTTTGCAATAATACCTACTATTAAGGCAGAAGCAGTCCATATAGAAAAATAGCTGTCCTCAGGATGAAGAATTTTCTGCACTGATTCTACCAAAAGTGTAATACCCACATAAAGGATAATAGCGGACATTACAGTAGAATTGACATACTCCAGCCGACCATGGCCGAAAGGATGTTCTTTATCCGATGGCTTTGACGCATAATAAAAAGTCATCATCAAAAGAATAACCGCCCCCACATCAGTAATATTATTGAATCCATCACCGATGACCGATAAAAATCCGCTCTGCCAGCCGGCAAAAATTTTTACCATTCCTAAAATAAGATTTATGATCAATCCTACAAGCGCAGCGAAAAATGCTTTCCTTTGCCGTGATGTACCACCCATTCCGAATATTTCCATAACTGTACCGTTTCCCTTTTCCCAGTGCCGTCTACTCCTCATCAAGCTGCACTGCTAAACCAAATTTATGGTATTCCTAAAAGTTTCCATATATGCCAAAAGGCTCTCCGAGAGAGCCTTTTGCTTGCAGCTGCAAATCAATATTTGTCAAAATCAATTCCATTTAAAATTTCTTTGAGTTTGATCATTTCCTCTTTTGTCAATGTCAGACCTTTCGTCATTGATTTATGATCCACGCTCCACGAACGTAAATCAAACTTGGGATCCCGTCCGTTCCAGCTGGTATAAGTCAACTGTTTCTTCCATCCGTTTGCCGCGACGGAAAGATCCCCCAGTTCGTCTTCAATTGTCACTGTAATTTTCGTTGGCATCACTTTCACCTCACCTAAAAAACTTTTGATCCATGGTATCACAATCCATCAAAAAAAAGCAACTGTATCTTTAAGAAAACAAACGACTTTTAAAACTTTCTATTCTATTGGGAATCTCATATATCTCTCTGCTTCCGTTCTACCCATTCCTGCAGTTTTATTTTATCTGCGTCCGTAATATACCGGAGCTGCACCGGTACTTCCACAATGCCGCCAGCCGTCCGTTCCCCGATAAAAAGATAATTCCAGTCATCGGATACCCCCATTATTTCCTTATAGTCAAAAGCCATATACAAAGGCTTAATCAATCCTGCCGCATTGAACTCAGAATAAAATATAGGAATAGTAACAAGAAGCCTCTTTTCACATATCAAAGCCACAGATTTATGAATCCAATGGATCCGCCACAAAGTCAGAAGGACTACAACAAAGCTGATGGTACATGACAAAATTCCGGGATGTTCCAAAAGTAGTATCAAAAAGGCTACACAAAAAAGAACGTAAAGCAGTGAAGAAATTGCCACGTAAAGAACAGAGCGGCTGCATTCCCAGATTATCTGTCCATGCTCTTCTTTACTGTATAAATCCATTTTTATCTCTCAATGCCTGACAAAGGGTGTCCACGGCCTTCTTCCGCGTGGTTCTCCGAAAACAACATCATACTTCGCCCATGTACGAACTGTCTCCTCAGACCAATCTGCCGCTGCTTGTGCTGCTTTAGGTGCCGTAATTGGTTCCACAGCCATCGGTTTTGTTTTCCTTTCTCGCAAGGGTTTGGAAAGATATTGGTGAAAACGATTTTCCGTATCTCCGGAACACTCCATTATAGAAACTGCTGCAGGCGCCTCAGCTTCCCGGTAAACAGATCTTTCCATTTCATCAGGAAGATCCATTTCATCAGATCTCACATCTTTCATCCCCCAGGAGCGTAGAACCCTTTCCCTTAATTCTTTATAATTATATTCTTTATCATTATCCTTCCCGGCCCCATAAGACGACGGTCTCGGTAATGGAGTTTCAGGAATAGAATAGCCATTTTCTTCACGAGGCGTTCCTTCAGTGGAACGATCTGAACTTCTCCGTTCCTTCATCCATCGAAAGATAAAATGAAGTATCCCTATCCCCCATATCAGAAGGACAATTTCATTACCCGAAAAAAAATCCATACTCCACCTTTACTTTGTTTGACCCGGATTTCCAGCTATATTTTCTCTCATTTCTGTATCTGCTGCAATATTTTTCATACTGTAATAATCCATTACGCCAAGACGTCCACTGCGAAGAGCATCTGCCATGGCTTTCGGCACTTCAGCCTGGGCTTCCACAACTTTTGCCTGCATTTCCTGTGTATATGCACGCATTTCCTGTTCCTGCGCCACCGCCATGGCACGACGTTCCTCTGCTCTTGCCTGGGCAATTTCCTTATCAGCCTCCGCTTGATCAGTCTGAAGCTGGGCCCCTATGTTCCTCCCCACATCCACATCAGCAATATCAATGGAAAGAATTTCAAAAGCGGTACCCGAATCAAGACCTTTACCAAGAACCGTTCTGGAAATATGGTCAGGATTTTCAAGAACATCCGTATGTTTTTCCGAAGAACCCACGGTAGTAACAATTCCTTCACCAACACGGGCAATAATGGTCGCCTCTCCTGCGCCGCCGACCAAACGATCAATATTTGCACGAACAGTCACACGGGCACGTACTTTCAGTTCAATACCGTTTTTAGCAACTGCAGAAATCGTAGGGGTTTCAATAACCTTGGGATTAACGCTCATCTGCACTGCTTCCAGCACATTTCTTCCCGCCAGATCAATAGCTGCAGCCTGCTCAAAAGTCAAATCGATCTGCGCGCGGTGGGCAGCAATTAACGCATCTACCACATTATCTACATTCCCTCCTGCCAGATAATGGGCTTCCAGCTGATTCACATTCAAGCCGAGCCCCGCCTTTGTCCCTTTAATCAAAGGAATGACAATCATACGCGGTTCGACACGGCGGAAACGCATTCCCACTAAATTAAACAACGAAATGCTTACATCGGCTGCAAGTGCAGAAATCCATAATCCCATCGGTACAAAATGAAGCAGTATGAGTACCGCAAAAAGCGCTACCGCAATAGTAAATACAGGAACGACCAGTAAAGTTTCCATAAATAAATCCTCCTAAAACATATTTCAATTATTTAACAACCAAATGATTTCCTTCCGCCCGCACCACGCGTACCGCAGCACCTTGCAGAATGAATCCCCCTTCTGAAACTGCATCTACCACAGTCCCTTCCACTTCCACCTTGCCGGAAGGCCTGAGCACTGTAGCAGCATTCCCTTCTTTCCCTTCATACTTCTTCAAATTCTGAACAGAAGAAACATATCCTTTGGAGGAAGATAAAGATAATGTAAGAGATAATTTTTTCCACATTCTATTTTCTGACAAATGATCCGCCAAAAAGTATATACCGATAATAGCAAGAATCATAGCTGCGGATAATACCCAAAGAGCCGTCATATCCCCGCCAAAGGTGAAGTATAGGCCTGCCGTCATGGATAAAATACCCGCCGCCACGCCAAAACCGGAAACGAAGATAAAAATATCCAACAGGATCAAAGCAATCCCGCCAAAATATAATAGAAATTCAAACCATGCCACATTACCGCCATACCAGCCGCTGCCTAAGAGCAGCCCGCCGGCAATCACAGCAATCAATCCGCCGCCTGAAAATCCCGCAGTTTTTATTTCTGCCAGAATTGATACAAAAATCACTGCCGCCAAAAGTGCTTCCACAAAAGGGATACGCATCCACTCGAGTACATAATTGCTTTCGTAAGCACCGGCTATGACCGGCACTGGTATAAGTGCTGCCCATATCCCCCCGGCACGATATAAAACTTTATGCATCTATTCCTCCTTATTTTAAAATATCTACTTCCTTTAGAAATCGCTTTTATTTTATTATACTATATGCCTACCATACTTCCCGGAGCATCCTCTCCCCGATACTTTCGAAAATTTTCTGAACTTTTGCTATACACCTATACAAAAAGCCCCTTTCGGAGCTATATTTGCATACATATTATTCACCTTTGGAACTCACAAAACTTTCGCGCTTGCCGATAATTTCAAGGCCATTCATATATGGGCGAAGCACGTCCGGCACGACAATCGTTCCATCTTCCTGCTGATAATTTTCCATGATAGCAGCTACCGTTCTTCCAACAGCAAGCCCTGACCCGTTCAGTGTATGAACAAATTCCGGCTTATCCCCCTGATGCCGGCGGAAGCGGATATTTGCCCGGCGTGCCTGAAAATCAAGACAGTTGGAGCACGAGGAAATTTCTCTATACTTCTGCTGCCCTGGCATCCACACTTCGATATCATAAGTTTTTGCTGAGGAGAAGCCTATATCCCCAGTGCAGAGACATACTACATGATATGGCAGTTTCAGCAGCTGAAGAATTTTTTCTGCTTCTGCAGTCAAACTTTCCAATTCATCCCAGCTATCTTCCGGTTTACAATATTTCACCATTTCTACTTTGTGAAATTGATGCTGTCGAATCAGTCCACGGGTATCTTTCCCCGCAGAGCCTGCTTCTTTACGGAAACACGGGGTCAGTGCCGTGAGATGGATCGGAAGCACGGCTCCATCTAAAATTTCTCCGGAGAAATAGTTGGTCAGCGGCACTTCTGCTGTTGGAGTCATGTACATATTTTCCCCTTCCACTTTGTACATATCATCCTCAAATTTAGGGAGCTGTCCCGTTCCCTGCATAGAAGCACCATTAATGATATATGGTGGAATAACTTCCGTGAAATCATTCTGCTGTGTATGAACATCAAGCATGAAATTGTACACAGCTCTTTCCAGACGGGCTGCCATACTGAGATAGAAATAGAAACGCGCGCCTGACACCTTCCCCGCCCGTTCAGAATCAAGAATACCCAGGTTTTCTCCTAATTCATAATGTTCTTTTGCAGGAAAAGGGAATTTACGAATTTCACCCCAGCGACGGACTTCCGGATTTTCACTGTCATCTTTTCCAACCGGCACGGAAGCATCTGTCATATTTGGAATGCGTAAAAGACGGTCCTGTAATATGAGCTCCACGCCTGCCAGCTCCTTATCAATGGCAGCAATCTTTGTCCCTACTTCTCTCATAGCAGAAATGGCAGCAGAAGCATCTTCCTTGTTCTTTTTTGCCAGAGCAATCTTTTTTGTTTCCGCATTGCGCTCACTCTTCAACGCTTCTGTCATCTGCAGAAGCTCTCTTCTCTTCCTGTCCAGCTCAATAACCTCATCCAAGTCAAAATCGTTATGGCGATTAACCAGATTTGCTTTTACCGCTTCCGTATTTTCCCTAATAAATTTAATATCCAACATAGCCATCTCTCCCTGCATAAACCTGCCATTCGGCTAAAACATAAAAAAAGACTTCCATCCTGTATGGGACGAAGTCATCACGGTGCCACCCAATTTGCATAAGCTAACTTGATTGTGGCATAACGTCCACAAACCGTCCGATTCATCACCGGCCATTCCCGATTGGAAAACACCTTCTCTGCCAAAGCTCGCACCAACCGCTTTTTCTCTGTACGCACTGAAAGAATATTTTCTCTTTCACTATGTTTTTCTAATTATATAACCCTCGCAGTCTTTTGTAAAGTAAAACAGCGGTTCTGCAAACCCCCGCTGCACTTGATACTCATTTATTTACCACCAGTTCATCCCATGCATTGGCAAGAGCAGCATATTCCTCCATCGAAAACGTTTCTCCCCGGCGGCCGCCGTCAATCCCCGCTCTCTCCAGAATCTTCTTTCCCAACTCCATGCTTATCCCGCCGGATTTCATAGCGTTGGTAAATACCTTCCTCCGCTGCCCAAACCCCATTTTAACCAGACGGAAAAACAGTTTGCGGTCTGCCACCTTCACCGCAGGTTTTTTTCTTCTCCTGATTTTCAGAACTGTCGACGTTACTGCAGGATGCGGCAAAAAAGCTGCCGGTGGAATATCCATCACCCTTTCCACGGTACAATCAAATTGTACCGCCAAGGTAAGCGCACCATAATCCTTCGACCCGGCCTTCGCCAAAATACGATCCGCCACTTCCTTTTGCATCATAAATACAAAGAGGGAAATGGGCAGTTCAGATTGAATCAGGTACAGCAAAATAGGTGTCGTAATATAGTAAGGAAGATTGGCCGCTGCGTGCCAGTCATTATCTCCCAGTATTTCTTTCAAATTTGCTTTGAGCACATCTTCATAGATAATATGCACATTATTATAAGCTTCCAGCGTATGCGTCAAAACATTTTCCAAACTTTTATCAATTTCAAAAGTTGTTACATTTGCCCCTGTTTCAGCAAGTGCCTGTGTTAATGTCCCTATACCTGCACCGATTTCCAAAACAAATGCTCCTTCTGCCAGTTCCGCTGCCGCCGCGATTTCTGCCACAATATCGGGACATACGAGAAAATTTTGCCCTAAACGATGCTTCGCTCGAATACCAAATCGCTGCAATACATACCTTACAACTTTAATATCTGCTAAATTAGCGTCTTTCATTCTTTCTCCCGCACTCTGCCAACGCGGATTCCCACTCCTTTCGTGTAATCCCAAAATGATTCAGTCTGCGCAAAAACTGCTTGGCATTCCCATATCCGATGCCAAGTATAGCCCCAACAGATGCTCTTTTCCCCGTGGCATCTTCCGCACCCGTAAGGCCGGAATTCCAAAGATCTTCCATATGAAATTCATGGGAACTTTCCTGATAAAGTATCCGTACTTTATCCAAAGCTTTTCTAATCGACTCCGGAGATGCATTTTCAATCCCCACATCATCCTCCGTAGACGCTTCACTTTTCGGAACAAAAGCATGAAGTGCTTCAGGAAACATAACGGAAAGTCTGCTTCTTATTTTTTCACCGGGACCATCCGGATCAGTCAGTATAATAATCCCTCTTTTTTCATAAGCGGCACGAATATCCTGTATAACAGCAGACCGGAGGGCATAGCCTCCGGTCGCAATCAGATCCGCATCTACCGCCTGTCTCACACGGGCAATATCCGATTTGCCCTCGACAACGATAACCTGCTGAATCATATCAGTCTCTTGCTACATACCCGATACCACGAACAGTATGGATATATTTCTTTCCCACTTTTTCATCAATTTTGCTTCGCAGGTAACGGACATATACATCTACAATATTCGTTTTCCCTGCATATCCATATCCCCAAACCTTTTCAAGAACTTCTTCACGTTTCAGGACACGATTTTTATTTTTTGCCAGGAATAAGAGTAAATCAAATTCCTTCTTCGTCAGATCCACGACTTCATCACCGACACGTACTTCATGGCGATCCGGATAAATTGCCAGGTCTCCGATATTAAAAGACGGGTCGGCCACAATTTTCGGCTCCTCATGACGGCGCAGTGTAGAACGGATTCTGGCAATCAATTCTTTTGTGGCATAAGGTTTGGTCAGATAATCATCAGCACCTGCATTCAGCACTTCAACTTTTCTGTCAACACTACCGTCAGAAGACAGGTAAATCACTGGAATCATACTGATTTCTCTTACATTCTCAAGAATTTTATCTCCATCTTCCATGGGATCATCCGGATCAAGGACAATGATGTCCACTTGGCGCTGTCCTGCCAGATCTACCACGGAATCACCAATATTGTCTACCAAACAGGAAAATCCTTCTTCTTCCAGCTTAAGCTGCATGAAACGGCTGACACTCGGATCACGTTCAACTACTAATACACAATTTCTCATTTTTAGGTTCCTCCCCCAAAACACAACAAATACTACAAATACTACAAATAAAAATGCTCTTTTAAATTATTATTATTTTTCGCCAATCACTTTAAATGGGGAATTATTATTTTTTTACCATTTTTATAAAAGTAATCGCCAAAGAGCTTCATGGTTCTCCACTTAATAATACCATAACTTTAATTAAATTCAAGCAATTCATTTTAAATATATTGTATTAAAATTAATTTTTAAATAGTAATTGATCGCTTATATTTATTAAACTTTTGCGAATTACTCTTATTCCTTTTTTCTCTTGTATTATTTCAAACCCCTACTTATTTACCGATACCGCCTAGTAAGACTCAATATATTCAAAACTTTAAATGATACTGTATCTCATTCATTTCTTTATAAAATTATTTTCCTTTTATCCAAAATACCCATACCCCCCATGTGTATAAAACTTTTTTATGATTGATCTTTAATGAATTTATTACCTTTATAATTTATTAGAGCCCAAGAAAAAAGAGGGGCATCCCGGAAGGAACCCTCTCTTCTGAACCGATTTATTATTTTAAGATATCTCTCATACGATGTGTCAATGAGCCGCTGCCATAAAAACCATCCGCATCAAGCGCCTCTTCAATACGGAGAAGCTGGTTATACTTTGCCACCCGTTCGGTACGGCAGGGAGCACCGGTCTTAATCTGCCCCGCATTCAGCGCTACTGCCACATCAGCAATTGTCGTATCAGCCGTTTCACCGCTGCGGTGAGAAATAACTGCGGTGTATCCGCTTCTCTGCGCCATCTGCACCGCCTCAAAGGTCTCTGTAATCGTCCCGATCTGGTTCAGCTTGATCAAAATAGAATTGGCAACACCTTCATGGATTCCTTTGGATAAGCGGCTTGTATTGGTAACAAAAAGATCATCACCCACCAGCTGTACACGTTTCCCCAACACAGCCGTTAATTTTTTCCAACCTCCCCAGTCTTCCTCTCCAAGACCATCTTCAATGGAAATGATCGGATATTTATTGACAAGGTCTTCATAAAAAGAAATCATTTCTTCTGCCGTTTTAGCGGCATGATCCCCGGACAAATGGTACAATCCGTCATCGCCCAGAAGTTCAGATGCCGCCACATCAGCCGCCAGAACGATATCTTTCCCCGCCGTATAACCCGCTTTTTCTACCGCTTCACAGATAACTTCCATCGCTGCTTCATTAGACGGCAGATCAGGCGCAAATCCGCCTTCATCACCGACTGCCGTGGATAAATGTCTCTTTTTTAATACTGTTTTCAAGGCATGATATACTTCTGCGCACATACGAAGTCCTTCAGAGAAAGAAGAAGCACCGACAGGCATTATCATGCTTTCCTGAATATCCACATTATTATCCGCATGAGCTCCTCCATTAATGATGTTCATCATAGGAACCGGAAGATTATGGGCATTAATACCGCCAAGGTACTGAAACAGCGGAAGTTCTGCTGATTCCGCGGAAGCATGAGCAGCCGCAAGAGATACCCCAAGAATAGCATTGGCACCAAGGCGGCTCTTATTCGGTGTGCCGTCCAAATTAATCAGGATATGATCCAATCCGCGCTGGTCACTGGCATCCCAGCCAAGAACAGCATCAGCAATTTCTCCATTCACATTATTGACAGCGCAGAGAACACCTTTTCCATCATAACGGTTCTCATCACCATCACGAAGTTCCGTTGCTTCAAACATACCTGTAGATGCGCCGGAAGGAACTCCCGCCCTTGCGAAAGCTCCATCTTCCAGTGTCATTTCTACTTCTACCGTGGGATTTCCACGGGAATCAAGAATCTCTCTTGCGTGAAGATCTGTAATAACTGCCATGATATCTCCTTATTCACATGCTTTTTTATAAATAGACAATAATTCTTCTGCTTTCAGACTGGCACCGCCGATAAGAGCGCCGTCCACATCTTTTTCTCTAAGGAAAGAAGAAATATTCTCTCCTGTTACGGAACCGCCATACAAAATCCGTATCCGTTCTGCGACTCCCCCGGATGAAAACGCTTCTATTGTTTTGCGAATAAACGCGGATACAGTTTCCGCATCCTGCGCGGTAGCCGCTTTTCCCGTACCGATCGCCCAAACAGGTTCATAAGCAATAACTGTCCGTAATAATTCTTCCAGGGAAAGCCCCGACAGCGCCGCTCTCATTTCTTCCAGCAAACGTGTTTTCATCTGCCCGCTTTCCCGCTCTTCCAAGGTTTCACCGACACAAAGGATAGGCGTCATTCCATACGCAAGGACTATTTTCACCTTTTTCCCTACAAACTCATCGGATTCACATAAAATCTGTCGGCGTTCCGAATGTCCGCAGATGACATAAGAACAGCCTGTTTCTTTTAACATACCAGGAGATATTTCTCCGGTAAATGCGCCTTTCTCCGCCGGATACACATTTTGCGCCCCCCACTTTATGCCCGTACCTGCCAGGTATTTTTCCGCCAAGTACAAATCGGTGAAAGGCATACAGATTAAAAGTTCGGCTTTCCCCATTTCCGCATCGAATCGGCCGAGAAACTGTTCCGTTTCCATGGCGGTACGATTCATTTTCCAATTTCCCGCAATCAGTCTTGTCCGCACCGGCATCACTCCTTATCTGCAAGGACAGCCACACCGGGAAGAACCATCCCCTCCAGCATTTCCAAAGAAGCACCTCCGCCGGTAGACACATGAGAGAACTTATCTTCAATCCCCATCTGGTCTACAACGGAAGCGGATTCTCCGCCGCCGATAACGGTTGTCGCATCCAAGTTTGCAATAGCTTCCGCAATAGCAAAAGTCCCGGTAGCAAAAGGCTTCATCTCAAATACACCCATCGGTCCGTTCCAGACAACAGATTTCATTCTCTTCAGTGTTTCCACGTAGAGACGGATTGTCTTGGGCCCGATATCAAGAGCCATCCAGGGATCACTGAAATCTTTCGCTTCCAATACTTTTGTATTTGCCTTTTCTGAAAAAGCATCTCCCGCCATAAAATCCACAGGAAGTATTATGTCCGATCCCATTTCCTTTGCTTTTTTCATCAGGTTGCGTGCCAGTTCAAAGCGATCTTTATCCTGCAAAGACCGGCCCATGTCATAGCCTTCCGCCGCGACAAAAGTATTTGCCATACCGCCGCCGATCATGATGACATCCGCTTTTTCCATCAGGTTGGCAATCACCTGGATTTTGTCACTGATCTTAGCCCCGCCGATAATGGCCGCAAAAGGACGCTTCGGATTTTCAATAACACCGTCGAGGAAATCTATTTCCTTCTTCAGTAAGAGTCCGGATACCATAGGCAATAATTTACCAACCCCCACAACAGAGGCATGGGCTCTGTGAGAAACGCCAAATGCGTCATTTACAGCTGCTGTACAGCCTTCCACCAGCGCTTTTGCAAAATCGGGATCATTCTTTTCTTCTTCTTTATGGAAACGAAGATTTTCAAGAAGCAGCACCTGTCCCGGCTGAAGCGCTTTTTTCATGGCGGCCGTTTCGCTGCCGATGCAGTCATCGGCAAATTGTACCGGCTGATCCAAAAGTTCTGACAGTCTTTCCGCCGCAGGGCGAAGAGAAAGTTCCGGGTTCCGCTCTCCTTTAGGCCGCCCCATATGGCTTGCCAAAATGACTGCCGCTCCCTCTTTCAGTAAATATCGGATGGTCGGGAGTGTAGAACGGATTCTTCTGTCATCGGTGATATGCCCATCCTTGTCACAGGGAACATTATAATCCACACGAACATATACCGTTTTTCCCGCTGCATCAATATCGTAGATTGTCTGTTTATTCATCGCGGAGTCCTCTTCAGATCAAAACTTTCCCGCTACAAAAGCGACAAGGTCAATGATTCTCATGGAGTACCCCCATTCATTGTCATACCATGCGATTACCTTTACCAGGTTGTCATCCATCACCATGGTGAGAAGACTGTCAACAGTGGAACTTACATCGGTGGTTTTGAAATCACTGGAAACAAGAGGTTCGTCAGTATAAGCCAGAATACCTTTCATCTTTCCTTCAGCGGCCGCTTTCAAAGCAGCATTCACCGATTCCTTTGTCGCCGGTTTATCCAGTTCAACCGTAAGATCCACTAAAGATACATCAGGCGTAGGAACACGGATAGCCAGTCCGTTCAGCTTTCCTTTCAGCTCAGGAATAACGATACCAATAGCTTTCGCCGCACCGGTGCTGGTGGGCACCATATTTTCGGCAGCGGCTCTTCCGCGTCTCGGATCTTTTTTATGTGCTTTTTCCAAAATAGCCTGGTCATTGGTATAAGAATGTACCGTAGTCATAAGACCGCGCTTGATTCCAAACGTATCATTCAACACCTTGCAGACGGGTGCCAGACAGTTTGTCGTGCAGGAAGCGTTGGAAATAATATCATCTTTAGCAGGGTCATAAATATTTTCATTCACACCTACGACGATGGTCGCGTCTTCATCTTTACCCGGAGCAGTAATAATAACCTTCTTAACTGTTCCGCGGATATGTTTCCCCGCGCTTTCTCTGTCTTTCAGTTTACCTGTGGATTCGATAACGATTTCCGTGCCGTAAGCGCTCCAGTCCAGATTTTCCGGATTCCGATCCTGGAATACATGGATGCGTTTCCCGTCAACAATAAGATCATCTTTATCAATTTCTACCTTTTTATTCAAACGTCCATGAACCGTATCATATTTCAAAAGATAAGCAGCTGTTTCCGGGCCGCTTGGATTGTTGATGGCGACAATATCCAAATCCGTTCTGTCAAGAAGCCCCCGAAAAACAAGACGTCCAATTCTTCCAAAACCGTTAATTGCTACTTTTGTCATTCTTGCACCCTCCTATAGACCCAACCGGAAAATAAATTTTACCGCAATAAAACAGCCGCGCCCTAAAAGAAATACTGCAGTCACTCATGCAGTCTAACCGGCAATATCTTTTTGCGGCGGGAATAAAACAATAAAATGATGACTTCCACCTCATAAGACTTCTGTAAGTATGCGGCAGAACCATACTTTGAGGACTCCTTACTTATGTAGTATATCACGCAGCCATTTCTGCTACAACAACAATAAACATTTTCAAAAGTAGTATATACTTATCTTAAACCAGACAAATAAATGAAACATTATTTCCCGTAACCGCTTTGAATCTGTCTTAATTTCCATATGAAATACATCCTGCTGATTTCGCACAAAATTAACTTTTTCTTTATATCAATTTTTATGTTTTTCGATTTCTTTTTCCTTTCAGTAGTTATATAATGAATACAAGTCATTAATCTTTTTCTATTTATGATTTTTTTCAATCATTAGTATATGCGCAGAAAAGAAAGGAAATATTATGTCTTGGAATACGAAAATCACAAAGCTTCTCAACATTGATTATCCTATCATCCAAGGTGCCATGGCGTACATTTCTGACGGTGTCCTGGCAGCCGCTATGAGCCATGCAGGCTGTGCAGGCGTCATTGGTTCAGGTGGATTTACCCCTGATGAAGTACAGTCCCATATCCGCCGTTTTAAAGATATCGCCGGTTCGCAAAAAGTCTACGGTGTCAACCTGATGCTGCAAGATGATAATAAAGATGACATAGCGCAAATCATTTGCGATGAGAAAGTCCCTTTTGTCACCATTGGCGCAGGAAACCCTATCCCCTGGTTTGAACCGTTTCACCAAAAAGGAATCAAATGTATTCCTGTCGTTCCCAATGTGAAACTGGCACAAAGGGTACAGGCCCATGGCGCCGACGCTCTCGTAGTAGAAGGTATGGAAGCCGGAGGTCACGACGGAAAACTGACGCTCATGGCGCTTTTAGAGAACGTTCTGCCGGATATAGAAATTCCTGTGATTGCCGCCGGCGGTATTGCCGACGGACGGGGTATCGCCGCATCGCTTCTTATGGGCGCATCCGGAGTCCAGATGGGTACACGTTTCCTCTTGGCTGAAGAATGCAGTCTCCACCCGAAAGCGAAGGATGCTATCATGGCAGCAGCGGATACGGATTCTGTTGTTACAGGATTTACCACCGGCGACAGTGTAAGAGGCCTCAAAAACCGATTCTCCGATCGTTACCTGAAAGCAGAGTACAGCGGTGCTTCACCTGATGAACTGTCATCTATCTCTGCAGGTACCACAAAGAGAGGGGCTCTTCTTGGCGATACGGAAAATGGTTTTATTCTGGCCGGCATGTCCCTTACCCATTTGACAAAAATTCAATCTGCAAAAGAAATCGTAGAGGAACTCGTTTCTGAAACGGAACGGCGCCTTGCGGCGGCTCCAGGGCTCATCTGAATTTCTTTCGAATATTTATAGAAAAGTATATAATAAAGATGACTTCTTAATTGATAGAAGTTATTCTGTATTTAAAATCTTTGCGGTAATTTTTATAAGTTTTATTTTCTGTCTTTCATGGAGGTTCCTCATGTACACACTTTCCAATCTTAATTTTATGGGGAAGAGTCCCAAAATTGATCCTGATGCTTTTGTTGCACCCCGCGTATTCCTTGCCGGCGATGTGCGTATAAGCAGATACGCCAGCCTTTGGCCCGGTGTTGTCGCAAGAGGTGATGTTAACTATATTTCCATAGGCGAATGTTCCAATGTACAGGATTTGGTATGCCTTCACGTCGCTGATGATTTCCCCTGCATCATCGGTGACTATGTTACCATCGGACACTGCGCCTGCGTACATGCCTGTACGATTGAAGACCATGTCCTTATTGGTATGAACGCCACTGTTCTGACGGGAGCAAAAGTAGGCAAAGGTTCAATCATTGCTGCCGGTGCCCTTGTCCTGGAAAATCAGGTTATCCCGCCAAACTCCCTCGTTGTCGGCGTCCCCGGCAAAGTAAAATCCACTATCAATGCACTTAAAAACATCCATGCCCAGGCTTTGAAATACAAAAGTGAATGGGCTATCGGCTACGGTGTAAAACCCGATATTGGAGGCGAACTTTACCACGGAGAAGAAATCGTTTAATTAGCCCATTGAAAAATCGGTAATGACACAAGTCTGCAACTGCATCATTACCAATTTTTTATTGCTTTACTTTTCCAGCTTATCTACATTTTCATGAAGTTCGGGATACGTAAGAGTAGCAAACAGATCATGGAGCGTTTCATTTCTGCGAATCTGCTGCACGGTTCCATCTTCATGAACCATGATTTCCTGATGGCGCAGACGACCATTATAATTGTACCCCATACTGTGTCCATGGGCACCGGTATCATGAATGATGATAAGATCCCCCATTTCAATTTCCGGCAGTTTTCTCTGAATGGCGAACTTATCGGAATTTTCGCAAAGGGAGCCAACCACGTCATAAATTTTGTTCTTAGGCAAATTTTCCTTGCCAAGAACACTTACATGATGATAAGCACCATATATACCGGGACGCATCAGATCAGCCATACATGCATCTACGCCGATGTAATCCCTGTAAATATTTTTGTAATGGATCGCTTTTGTTACAAGGTAACCGTAAGGTCCTGTAATCATTCGGCCACACTCGAAACAAATACGTGTATTTTCAAATCCCCGCATTTTTTCTTCAAAAAGTTTTTTCGCACCTTCTCCAAGTCCCTCCAGATCTACAGGTTCCTGTTCAGGCCGATAGGGAATCCCGATCCCGCCGCCGAAATCGATAAAGCTCACCGTTACACCATGAGTATTACGTATTTCATTAGCCAAATCAAACATCATACTGATGGTTCCCAAAAGTCCCGGAAGTTCCAGCTCTGCGGAAATAACCATGGTGTGAATACCGATATATCCGATACCCCTATTCTTCGCCCATGCCACACATTTGAGAAGCTGCTCGCGGGTCATGCCGTACTTCGCTTCCTGGGGTGTACCGATAATTGCATTCCCCCTCGCCAGATCAGGCCCGGGATTATATCGGAAGCAGATGTGTTTCGGTACCAGGTGAAGCCGTTCCATATCATCCAAATTGGAAATATCATCCAAATTGATAATAGCCCCAAGCTCATGCGCTTTCAGAAACTCTTCATCCGGTGTGTCATTGGAAGAAAAAACAATTTCCTCTCCTGTGATTCCCACCGTTTCCGCCAAAATCAATTCTGCCATGGAACTGCAGTCTGCACCCACGCCAAGCTTTTTTAAGCTTTTCATAATCCACGGATTGGGTGTCGCCTTCACCGCGAAATATTCATGAAAATCCGAACTCCAGGAAAAGGCTTTCTGCAGACGTTTTACATTATCCGATATCCCTTTTTCATCGTAGAGGTGAAACGGCGTACCGTAAACGGCAGCAATCTCCCTGACCTGCTCTTCGCTGAAGGGCAGCTTCTTTTCACTCATTCAGAGAACCCCTTTCCTTTTGCAGGAAGAAATATCAATTTCAATGACTGAAATCTTCCAAACAAATTTATACCCTATAAAGTATGTCTATTATAGCATAGCCATATTTTATATTCTATTGTAATACCAAGCGTTATAAATAGAATTCTTTAATCTTATAGGTTTTCTGCAAATGAAAAGAACCCCTGCCACACAGAGGCTCTTCATTTTTACTCAAAAAACTTATTTTTCCGCTTTACCGAACCATTTTTCAAAAATCTTGTCATATTCACCGTTTGCTTTTAATTCCTTCAGCGCTTTATTCACCGCCGTCTGCAATTCTTTATTTTCTTTCTTCATAGCAAAAACAAATCCTACATCTGTCTTTGGCGTACCGACGATCTTCAAGTCTTCAGAACCACCTTGCTTCATATAGAACATAGCCACCGGCTGATCAACAACAAAAGCATCTAATGTCTTCGCACGGAGTTCCATAAATGCCTGGGCGTTGGAGTCAAGCTGTTTCACTTCGCCTTTTGCTTCCTGAATCATCTTGACCGGTTCCGTCCCTACCTGGGCCCCCACCTTCTTGCCTTCCAGATCCGCCCAGTCTTTCAGACTGTCATTGTCCTTATTAACAATGATAACGAAGCCATTTTTATCAAAGTATACATCAGAAAAAGCGACCTGTTTTTCACGTTCCGGGTTTGCTGAAAGTCCGGATGCGATCATGTCAATCTGTCCGCTCTGGACCGCGGGAATCAGAGCATCAAACCCCATACTCTTAAACTCCATCTTGCTGCCCATCTGCTTAATGACGGCTTCTGCCAGATCCAGGTCAAATCCAACGTACTTATCATCCTTTGTAAATTCAAAAGGCGGAAAAGTGGTTTCAGCCCCTACCCGAACGATAGACGGCACACCTGATTTCGCAGCATCACCACTTTTTGCCTTATCTCCATTTCCACCGCAGCCCGATACTGCCAATACAGCTGCCAGTGCTCCTACCGCCAGCCATGCTTTCATCTTTTTATTGAACATACTCCCATCTCCATATCTCAAATAAAATAATCGATGTGCATATTCTATCAATATTCTGCATATATGTCAATAAATATTCATAAAGACCTCTCCGTCTTCTCCCATTTCCGTCCTCTGTAAATGAGATAATTATGCATTCTGTCGATTTGACCACATTTTTCTGTCATGCTATAGTTTAAAATAAAAGCTTTCCAAACATAATACACGTTAAACCACATTAAAAGGAACTATTATGGAATTACTCATCTCCTTTCTTTCCGATTGGGGTTATATCGCACTTTTTATCTGCATGGCTTTGGAAAACATGAATATCCCCATTCCCAGTGAAATTATCCTCGGGTTTGCCGGATTTCTTGTTTCGCAGCAGATCTTTTCTTTTTGGCCCACCATTATCATCGGTACAGCCGCCGGTATCGCAGGCTCTCTTTTATCTTACTACATGGGGCTCAAAGGCGGACGAGAATTCATGCTCCGTCACACAGCTAAAGGCGGTCTTGGTGCAAAGAAACTGATTGCTGCAAAAAACTGGTTTGAAACATATGGAGGCATCGCTGTTTTTACAGGCCGCCTTCTTCCGGGAATCCGCACTTTTATCTCCCTTCCCGCAGGCATCGCACATTATCCTCTCCCCCAGTTTATTGCTTACACGATTATCGGCACAATCCCGTGGACGATATTCCTTGTATATACAGGAGAAATACTCGGAGACAATTGGATACTTCTTCTTGAATACAAAATAGAAATTGCCCTTATTTCTTTCCTTACAGCCGGCATCATCGCCGTTGCTTTTTACTTTTGGCAGAAATCAAAAAAACATGAAAAATAAAAATGCTCTTCTTATATTTGCATTTGCTCTCCTTTTGTATGGATTATTTTCGGACATCATTCCACTCGTAGATCCTGACGAACCTGTCTACGGTGAAACGGCAAAAGAAATGCTTCTCACAGGCGACTGGCTTTCCCCCCGTATTTACGGGGAGTACTGGTATGATAAGCCGCCGCTTTTTTACTGGCTTGACGCGGTTTCCTTTTCTATTTTCGGCGTTTCTACTTTTGCCGCCAGATTTCCCTCGGCCATAATCGGTGCCTGTACCGCTTCTTACCTGTATCTTTTTACAAGAAAACTGATTGGAGAAAAACCGGCTCTTACAGGTGCTTTCATATGTGCCACTTCTCTGGAAATTATTGTTCTTGCCAGAAGTGCCGTTACTGATACGACTCTTGTTTTCGCACTGACAGTCGCTCTTATATCCTTTCTTCGCAAGGAATATATCCCTGCGTACATGGCCTGCGGCTTTGCTTTTCTGACAAAGGGTCCCATCGGATTTGGATTCCCTGCACTCATCGTTGCTCTTTGGATGATGATTACCAAAAGCTTTACATTAAAAAACATTATGGCCCTGAAATGGTACTGGGGCATTCCCCTGGCCTGCCTTATCAGTTTTCCCTGGTTTATATACATGTCCATGCACCATGGTCCCGTTTTCATGGATACCTTCTTCGGCTATCATAACCTGGCCCGCTTTTCCAGTCCTGAGCATGTGGGGAAAAACCATCTGTGGCTGTTTTTTATCGTTTTAGCAGCAGGATTTTATCCATGGACCGGCTCTATCCCCGGTATATTCCGCCATTTCCCGGAATGGAGGAAAGATCGTACCCTTCTTTTCTTTTATGTATGGACTGTCTTCATATTTATTTTCTTTTCCTTTTCCTCTACGCAGCTCTTTTCCTATATTCTTCCCATGTTCCCTCCGCTCTCTCTTTTAGCAGGAAAATACATGGTGAATCTGGAGGAAACCGGACATATTTCGAAACTATTCCTTTATACCCATCTATTCTTTTCTCTTATCACCGCAGGGGCCATTGCCTGCGCTCCGATTGCTCCTGATGCAGGCAAATGGAGCCAATGGTGCGTTTCTGCCGCTATACTGGCGGCGGGACTAATTGCTGCTTACTTTTTCAAAAAGGGACGATTTAAAGATTTTCTTATTTGCCAGGGGCTCATTGTTTCATGCTTCGTCTCCTCCGTATGGTTCACCTTCGGCGTGACTGTCACACGGCTCTTCACGTCAGAAAATATCGCCCTGGAACTGAAAAAAAACTATCCGGGAAATGAATCTGTATATATTGACGCATTCTATCGTCCTTCTGTAGCATTTTACGGAGATATTTACGGCAAGATCCTTCCTAAATTTGATGAAGAAAACTTTGAAGAAGCAATAAAAAACCGGGAAAAAGGAATTATTCTTCCGACAGACAGTATAGACAGAGATATAGAAAAAGGCGCTTACATCCTTGTACAGGAAAAAGTATACAATCGATGGCCTAAAACGCAGAAAGCAGGACTGCAATTGATTTGGAAAAAAGATACGGCGCTGTTTTTACGAAAAGAATCTTAAAAAACATAAGAGGACTGCCATGAGCACAAAGAAACAAAAGCGGGAAAGGCTTCAAAAAGCACGGGAAGAAAATGCAAAAAGAGAATTTAAATACACTACCGCACAGACATTAATCGGTATCTTTGCGCTGGCCCTCATGTTTTTTGCCTGGGGTTCCCATCTCCTTCCAGTCACCGATCCGGTAGAATCCAACTATGCGCTTACCGCCAAGGAAATGGTATTGTCAGGGAACTGGCTGTCGCCGCAAATCTACGGCCATTTTTGGTTTGATAAACCTGCCATGGTGTACTGGCTCATGTCCATCTCATACAGCCTTTTCGGCTTTACCGATTTTGCCTCACGTCTCCCTGCCGCCTTCTGCGGGGCTGCAACGATCACATTTCTTGTCTGGTATATCCGCCGGATTACGAAAAATAACGTAATTTCCGTCTGGTCGGGCATCATGCTTGCCACTTCTCTGGAATTTTGGATTATTTCTCACGCCATCATTACTGACAGTATGCTGATGCTTTTCACTGTGCCTACACTTCTTTCCGCCTATATCGGCCTCATGGAAAACAACAGGCGCCACATGGTCATCGCCTACTTTTCTTCGGGTCTGGCATGCCTTTCCAAAGGTCCTGTCGGTCTTGTCCTTCCGGGAATGCTTCTGCTGATTTGGTGTGGCTTGATGCGGAATAAAAAACTATTCCTCCGTCTCTTTCCCTGGCAGGGAATCCTTATCTTCTTCATCACTGCCCTCCCTTGGTACGCCTGCATGTACACCATACATGGCGATCCATTCATCCGCGAATTTCTCGGTCTTCACAATATTGTCCGTGCCACATCATCCGAACATCCGGGAGATAACCACTTCTACTACTATTTTCTTCTTCTCCCTTTCTCTCTTCTCCCCTGGACAGGACTTTTTTTCTATGAAATAAAGAAACAGTGGAAAGAAAAAACATCATTTCATCTTTTTCTTATGATATGGTGTTTCGGTACGCTCCTTTTTTATACCCTTATGGCGACAAAATATGTGACCTACACCTATATCGCTCTCGTACCGGCAGCCGTTCTTGCCGCCCATGCCGCACCGGATGTGACAAGCGGAAAGAAAATCCCGGGACTACTTGCAATAATCCCATTCTTCCTTTTGCTTGCCGCCTTGCTTGCAAGTACATTCTTTCTCCCGGACACTCAATGGTGGCCGCTCTACATTGTAACCGCCTATTCTGTATGGGCCCTCCTCTTCCGTTGGCATAAAAATTCACATAGACGGCTTACCGCCATTTCCACCGTCACCATTTCCGCACTCCTTGTTACCGTCAGTGCGGGACTTCCCGCTTACATGCATACACGGTCAGGATACATTATGTCAGACTACCTGCATAAACTTCCGGGACAGCACTATTTCTTTCAATCCTACTCAGCTTCTTTCTCTTACTACACGGGAGAAACCGCGACACGCCTCATTCCCATTCTTCCGAGTGAAGATGTACAAAATATTCGCGATGCCCGATGGAAAGAAAAATATGCCATGCCCTCCATTACAGAAGAAGAATTCCTTAAATTAAAAAAAGAAGAACCGGTCTACCTTTATGTATCGAAAGGAAATCTGTCCCGTATGGAAAATTGGTCTTTAAATAACCGGTTTACCGTTGAAAAAGAATTTATTGACGGTACCATTTTCAAATTGGAAAAATAAATGATAAACGAATCCATAAAGAATTTTATCGAATCTCTCGCAAAATATCATGCGGAAAATGTCTTCAACCCGTGGGCGGATACAAATCCTGACTATGAAATAGAAAATGCTTTCATTCTCCGCCGCCGGCAATTGGAAATCTACCTGAGCCGCCGCCTTTCAACCGCTAAACTTCTCCTTATAGCAGAAGCCTGCGGATACCAGGGCGGCCACTTCACCGGTATTGCCATGACCTGCGAGCGGATGATCCTCGGCTATCACAAAACGGTAACCCCCATGATGATCCTTGGAAAAGAAGGAACACGGACAAGCAGAAAGGACAGCCTCTTCATAAAAAAAGAAATACAAAGAGAAAAAGGCTTCAACGAACCCACGGACACCGTTGCCTGGTCGGCATGCCTTGAAGCGGGACTTGGGCCTGATGAATTTATTCTTTGGAATATATTTCCTTTTCACCCTTATAAAAAAGGCTGTTTTCTTTCCAACCGCACCCCCACCGATGAAGAGCTGTCCGTCGGTCTGGATTATACCCGGCAGCTTTTGGAAATAACAGGAACCCTGCCCATCTTCGCAGTAGGGAAGAAAAGTGAAATCACTTTATCAGCCGCAGGTTTTTCCGTCATCGGTCTCCGCCACCCGGCTAACGGCGGCGCTAATATTTTCAGAAAAGGCTTAAAAGATAATCTCCCCTGCAGCTAAAAAAAGACTTCGGCCTAAACTGTATTTCTCATACAATCCGTCGAAGTCTCTTCCTTTATACTTTCCCTTTCAGGATATACCGCTTTGTTGCATAATTCCATATCATGACAATACCGCTGGCAATAACCTTGGCAAACATATACCAAAAACCTGCGATCTCTACAAAGAACCACATGGTCATCTGGTTGATTCCCAAGCCTGCCGCAGATGTGGCAAAAAAAAGAAACATTTCCATTTTCGTCTGTTTTCCCGTGTGAAAAACCACCGTCACACAAAGTAAATAATTCACCAGCAGAGAAATAAGGAATGCAATCGCTGAAGAGGTAAGATAAGGAATCCCCGCAAACTCAGTAAGCATGTACAAAAGCACATATTCCAAAAGGAAGCATCCGCCGCCGACGATAAGGAAACGAAGTATTTCATGAAACCGTTCCGCCGGCGGCAGTTTCTTCATAAGCCAATCTGCCAAAATAATCTCCTTTGCCATAAATATGTCCTTATTTTACTATATCTTGTCCGTGCTGCAAAACCCCACCAGAAAACCGTCTGCCATTTTACTCTGTTTTGGCAGACGGTTTTTCTTTTCATTACCGTTTGGCTATCCTTATACGATAAGCTGCATTTGCGTTTTATGTCATTTTTCTATGATGCTTAAAAACATTGCTTTCATTCCGGTAAAAGTAATACAAAAGAAGATCTCAAGATATCACACAATGATTTCATGAAATTCCTCCTTTAGTAAACATGCTTTTATAATTCTGTCGCTTTCCGCAAAGCCATCAGGTTTTCTGCCGATGCTTTCGGATTGACCACGCACCCCGGCGCCAGTATGAGACCTCTCCCGTCAACCTGGGAAATAGCATCTTTCACATGTTCTGCAATTTCTGCGGGTGTGCCGTCGAGGATAATATCATCATATTGGAGCACACCATTGACAAAGTAAGGAGCTGACCGGATACCTGCCATGAGACACTTATCCGTGAGCCTCCGCGCCTCTTTCAGTGACGGCCAGGTATGGCGGTCATGCCAATTCAGACAATTTACCGGATAATCCTTTAATTTTTCAAAATACACATCTTCTCCGTGCATATGAATAGGATTGAACCAGGTTTTCTTCGCATAGCTGTTAATGACAGCCAAATCATAAAATACACCGAATTCATTAAATTCTTCTTCCGTCATCATTGTCTTTACGGCATTTTGCGTAGCAAAAAAGAATCCGTCCACACCGGCATCGATATTGTACCCGACAAAATCCAGCGTCGTCGCTGTAATAGCGGCCAATGCATGGTGAACCGAACGCGGATATTCTTTCATATCGGTAAGCAGCCTGTCCCCCGCCAATTTCTTCAAGGTCGAAAAAGGACTGAAAATCGTCTGGATAATCGGCGTTCCTTCCATGCGGCGCTTTGCCAGTTCACGGGCAAATTCCACCTGCTTTCCGTACGTTCCCTGAAGTGCTGAGATCGCGCGGATTGAATCATATCCCGCAGGGCTGTCGATAGCAAACTTTTGGACAATCGGTTCTTTGTAAGGATCACAGTAGATCTTTACCTGATTGCCAAAATCCTGGGTAGAGTACAGCCCGAAAGGCATCATCTTAATATAATCAAAGTCATATTTTTCCGTCAGTTCCACTTCCGCTTCCGCCAGAGAAATAGGATCCTGGTCATGTTCGGACAAATGCATCCACGCCGCCACGGGCACACGATCTGTTTCCCTGCCGGCAATCGCTGCACGGATACGCTCTTCTCTTGTCATACTTTCCCTCCCAAATGAAACCGTATATTCTCTATGTTCTGATTATAACACTCCTTTTCCAAAAGAAAAGTCAGTTTTCTTTACTGTTAAAATTCCATCTCTCTAAACCATAAAAAAAGAACTGCCGCCATACCACTTACTGCCTGCAGTTCTTTCATATTCAATTAGTCTGCGCTGAACGGAAGCAATGCAATAGCTCTTGCCCTCTTGATTGCGAGATTGATTTTGCGCTGATGTTTCGCGCATATTCCGGTCACGCGGCGGGGCAAAATCTTGCCTCGTTCCGAAATGAACCGGCGGAGCATTGCAATATCCTTGTAATCAACATTTTCGATATGATCAACACAGCCCTGACAGATCTTTCTTCTCGGTCTTCTTACTCTATCTTTCTTAATCATATTTCCTCCAAAACTGGAAAATCAGAATGGAATATCCTCATCATCGTGGGAATCACCAAACTGGTTAAAATTACCTTTAGGCTGACTATCGCCTTCGCTGCCCGCAAATCCCTGATCCTGCGGTACTGCGGTAGCACGGGAACTCATTCCAATGGGAAGAGCGATCATATTGGCTACCACTTCGGTAACATACCGTCTCTGTCCATCAGGAGTGTCATAAGATCTGGTGGAATAACGCCCTTCGACAAAAACACGGGTTCCCTTTTTGAGCTGGTTACCCACCGCTTCTGCCAGATTGCCCCAGGCAACAACATTGATCCAATCAGTTAATTCTCTCTGTTCACCCTGAGGTGTCGTATAATTACGATTTACAGCAATAGAAAAAGATGCCACGGCACGGCCGGTTTTAGTCGCGCGGATCTGCGGATCCCTCGCCAGATTACCCATTACCTGAACTGAATTCATAGTCTTTACCTCGATCCCTTAGTCATCTTGCTTAACAATGATATGACGAATAATTTCTTCATGGATCTTAATGATACGGTCAAGTTCCGCAATCTGTGCCGGGTCAGCTTCAAAGTCAATGACTACATAATAGCCTTCATTCTGATGCTTGACTTCGTACGCCAGATGACGTTTGCCCCATTCATCAACCTTGGTTACTGTACCGCCGATACGAACGATCGTATCCTGCACCAGCTTCACTGCAGCCTGAATCACTTCTTCATTTGCAATGTCCACGATGAACATAACTTCATACTTTTTCACGAAATCGCCTCCTTTTCGGACCTATGTCCCATGCTCCCCATGGGCCAGGAAGTTGCTTGTGTAAAACAAGCTTCTATATTATACAAGGCTTCCATTTAAATTGCAAACTCTCTGTAAGATATCTGCCGTATTACTTTTTGTACTCTAATTCCTTTTATAGATTTATTCAGAATTTAATATCATTTCTTCTTTACGCCTTTTTATTACTCGTGCTATAATATACTTGCTTATCAATAAATAGCATTTACATTTTTATTTAAAGAGTATACTTATTCTTCATCATTTTTACTTATAAGGAGCAAATAATGATTACAGAACGAGAAATTTTTTTGACAGATCCTGAAGAAAAAGCAAGAGTTGTAGAATTCCTGAAAGAATTTGATCTGACTTTCACAGGAAACATTGATTATACCATGGGACTTTTCGATGATGGGAAACTTATAGGCACAGGCTCTCTCGGCGGTCGTGTCATGAGAGATATCGCCATCAGTAAAGATTACCAGAAAAAGGGGCTTACCCATCGTATCATCCGCAACCTCCAGGGCGAATCCAACCGCCGCGGCATTACAGGAAACCAAATCTTCACCAAGCCGAAGAACGTCCCCGTTTTTGCCCATATGGGTTTCAAAGAAGTGGCCGTAGCCGAACCTTATGCGGGTCTTCTGGAGCGCGGACAGGACACATTGGAAGACTATCTGAACCGTGTCCGTTCCATCCTCGGTACCGGTGAAGGTAAGAACCGCGGCGCTATCGTTATGAACTGCAATCCTTTCACATTAGGGCATCGTTCTCTTGTAGAATATGCTGTTAATAACTGCGATGAGGTCATCATTTTCGCCGTGCAGGAAGACCGTTCCATATTCCCATTCTCTGACCGCTTTTCACTCATTAAGCAGGGTGTTAAAGACATGAAAGGTGTTTCCGTCATCAGCGGGGGCGACTACATTATCTCCAACGCCACTTTCCCGACATACTTCATTAAGGGCACTGATGAGCTGGCGGCGCAGACGAAGCTGGATGCCACCGTATTTGCTACGCGTATCGCACCCGCTCTGAATATCACTGTTCGTTTTGTAGGCGAGGAACCGACTGATAAAACTACACTTGCTTACAACAGGGCCATGCGCGAAGTTTTCGCCAACAACGGTATCGAACTGAAAGTCATCCCAAGAGAACAAAAGGGCCACCAGGTCGTCAGCGCTTCCACCGTACGGAAAGCCCTTTCCGAAGATGACTGGGAGACAGTTTACCGTATGGTTCCGAAATCTACCCTCGTTTACCTGAAGAGCCTAGAAGGACAGGCCGTCATCCGCAAAATTAAGATGGCAGAAGCGTTTAAACAAATGGAAGCAGAAGAAAAGGCAAAAGCCGCTGAAGCAAAAACAGAAAAGTAACTGTAGCCCGTAAATCCCGCCCCCTCACGTTGCGGGATTTTTCTTTTCCATTTTATCCTGTTAAGGTCTATAATAATCTAAAAATGCCAGTCATTATAAAAGAGGATCTGCTTATGCTTTGGGATTTATTTCTCACTTTTTTTAAAATGGGCGCCGTCACTTTTGGCGGAGGATATGCCATGCTTCCTATCCTGCAGCGGGAAGTAGCGGAAAATAAAAAATGGAGTACCGAAGAAGAGCTGATGGACTACTTCGCCATCGGCCAGTGCACGCCCGGCATGATTGCTGTCAATGTAGCCACCTTTGTAGGATATAAACAAAAAGGTTTTTCAGGCGGCCTGGCTGCCACCTTAGGTGTCATTACTCCTTCCATGCTTATTATTACTGCTATTGCCATATTTCTTGCCAGCTTTGCAGCAAATCCGTTTGTCATCCATGCTTTCGCCGGCATCCGTGTCTGCGTATGCGTCTTGATTTTTGATACTGTCATTAAATTAGGCAGGAAATCCATTACTGATAAAAGAACAGCATTCATTTTTCTTTCCATTCTTCTGATCTCCCTTTTCTCCTCTCTCTCGCCGGTATTCTCTGTCATTTTCGCGGGAACAGCAGGGTACATTTTCATGCCTGATGCAGGAAAGAAAGGCAAGGTGGCGCAATGATCTGGTTCCAGATCTTCTGGGAATTCTTTAAGGCGGGACTTTTTGCCGCAGGCGGAGGACTGGCAACACTCCCTTTCCTCTATGCCATCTCCGAATCTACCGGTTGGTTTTCCACAGCGGATATCGCCAATATGATCGCCATCTCCGAATCTACTCCCGGGCCGCTGGGCGTCAACATGGCGACTTACGCAGGTTATCAGACCCTCGGTATTGCCGGCGGCATCTGGGCAACGCTGTCTCTTACCTCACCGGCGCTCTTCGTTATTACAGCAGTTTCAAAAGCACTGGATAAATTTAAGAATGCCCTGCTTGTGGAAAAAATTTTCTACGGACTCCGCCCCTGTTCCATCGCTTTAATTACAGCAGCCGGGCTGGGCGTGGCAAAAATATCTCTCCTTAACATAAAAAATGATATCCCGGCACCAAATATCCTATCCTTCTTTGACTGGAAATGCATTCTTCTTGCTGTCATTATGTGGTATGCGCTTTGGCGGTTTAAAAAGCATCCTGTTATTTACATTGCCGTTTCTGCCGCCATCGGCATCTTCTTTGAACTGTAATTTGAACTCCAGTATTCCGCCTGGTCAGATTTTACATAAAAAAAACACGGAGCCATGTAGGGTACCGTGCTTTTTTATACTCATTTTCGGGTTATAGGACATTTTATGTTGATTTTAATACCGATGAAGATAGATATTATCTAGCTTCATCGGTATTTTATCTTTTTCCTAAAAAGATAAAGGGTGGACAAAATGAGTTGGTAAAAAGTCCGAAAATGATTGC
>ENA-ORRW01000017-ORRW01000017.1-human-gut-metagenome-genome-assembly--contig:-NODE-17-length-191091-cov-7.646365_pt1 | contig 191091 bp, 150 predicted proteins | sample MGYA00242183_ERZ509150 | MGnify/ENA primary metagenome ERZ509150 (study PRJEB26280, sample SAMEA2338639) | human gut metagenome | biome: human gut; feature: human-associated habitat; material: faeces... | reverse complement strand
TTGGTGACCCATCGGAGATTCGAACTCCGGACACCTTGATTAAAAGTCAAGTGCTCTGCCAACTGAGCTAATGAGTCATACAGCTTTAATATTATAGCAATTTCGCGCCGTTCTGTCAACTCTAAAATGAAAAAATTTGAAAATTTCCTTTTTCTCCGCAAAACCGCAGAAACATAAGGAAACTGCCCGGCAAAAGCCGGGCCTTCCCATCAAAATTATTTGTGCTCCGTAAAGAAATCATTCACAATGTCGCTCACGTCATAGTGCACAAACGGGCCCAAACCGCTGTTGACATCGATTGTATATCGGCAATCGGTTTCCGTATAGGCGTCGATAAAGTAGTTTTCTACGATCTCAATGTAATTTTTCACACCGTCTCTTTCAGCGGCTTCATCATCTGTGCGCACATAGACGCTCTCGTCAGACAAAAGATATATGAAGACAAGCTCTCTTGTCTGACCCGGCTCCAACAGAATATTCCCGGTCTTGTTCGGGTCTTCCGCATTCATCGGAACTTCTGCAATGCCGTTGATCAGCTCTCGCTTGTCGGTCGTGCACTCGGACATATCCAAAGGGCAGCCGTCTGTGTCATACTGTCCCATGTCGTATACTCCGGAAAGGAATCCCGTCGCTTCATCTCCGGTGTTCTCAAAGCCGATTGTGACATACGCAAACGCATAATGCGGCGAAGAAAGCGTGCCGTCTTCGTTCAGCTTGCAGGTCTCCAGCCACGGGTAACCACCATTTATCCACCACGGAACAAAGCAGTCGTTATCCGCTGGCGTAAGACCATATTCAAGTTTATTGGACATATGCACGTCTTTGATCGTGGCTTTCACATTTTTACCGCCGTAAATGCTCGATGCAGAAAAGTACGGGTCATTCTCTGCATCAAAACTGCCGTCGCCGTTTTCAATTGAAATGCTCCCGTCTTCCGTGCGAACGATTTTCGGTATCTTGGAGAAATCCAGTTTTTCATCCGCTGTAAAATGCGATTCAAATTCTTCTTTCGCAGAAGATACCTCCGCCGTTTCAGATACTTCGGAAACTTCGGGATTTCCAGAGATCTCCGGCACCTCCGCTTTGCTTTCTTCCGAAACTACTGCTTCATTCCCCGGTGCCTCCGTGACCTCCACGCCGCCGGAGACCGCCTCCGCCTGCACACGCGGCAAATTTGCAACGCCAAAGGCCACGCCGCTGACGCACGCAACTACCAACACACCACACCAGATTTTCGTCCTTAACGTCCGTTTCATAACCAATGCTCCTTTCGGTTTTGTGTAACCTTTCTACGCCCAGAGCATACCACACCCGCCCCGCTGTTTCAATATAAACCGTACAGTTTTTGCAGTTCCTTTGCAATACTTTTGCAAGTTTTTCCGCACACAGAAAAAGAGCCCCGCAAAACGCGAGGCCCATAAACCTTTATATTTTATCTACCAATCTTTTCCATCACTTCCGTGAGGCTCAACCCGTTTTTCTCGGCGAGCGCCGCCAGGTCATCGTGCTCAAACTTCGCGCGCTGCACGCCGTAGCCGGAAGACAACTTGCGGCGCACCGGGCCGAGGGCGGTCTCCACCGTCTCCTCCGTGCGGGTCAGCACATAGCGGCGGCACAGCGTCTCGCGGATGCCGATGGTCGCCGTGTGTTTGAAAATCGCCTGCACAACGGCCTCCTTCTGCGCCTCGCGGCACAGCACCGTCAGCAGCGTGCCGGGGCGGTTTTTTTTCATCATAACGGCGGTCGTGAAGACCTCCACCGCGCCCGCCTCGCGAATCTTCTCCGCCGCAAAGCCAATCGTCTCGGCGGTCATATCGTCGATGTTGCAGTTCAGCTCGTAAACGGAGTCCGCGCCGTCGCCGGTTTCGCCCAGCATCGCGCGCACACAGTTTGCCACTTCAAAGTCCTTCTTGCCCATGCCGTAACCCACGCGCTGCACGCGCATAACCGGCATATCGCCGAACGCTGCCGCAAAGTGCTTCAGCAAAGCCGCGCCCGTCGGCGTGCAGAGCTCACCCTGAATGCGCCCGCCGTAGATCGGCACGTCGCGCAGAATATACGCCGTGGCCGGGGCCGGAACAGGCAGCACACCGTGTGCACAGCGCACCTTTCCCGCGCCTACATGCACCGGTGACGCAACAATCTTCTCCGGTGCAAGCTTGCGGATGAGCAAGCACGCCGCCGTAATGTCCGCCACCGCGTCCATTGTGCCGACTTCATGAAAGTGGATCTCCGAAACCGGCATGCCGTGCGCATGGCTCTCCGCCTCCGCAATGAGCTTATACACCGCAATCACGTCTGCACGCACCGCATTCTCCAACGGCAGATGCCCGATGATATGCTCGATATCCGCCATGCTGCTGTGGTGGTGATGCCCGTGGTCGTGTTCATGCTCATGCGTATGTTCGTGATCGTGGTCGTGGTGATGCTCATGTTCGTGTACATGGTCGTGAGCGTGATGTTCGTGGTCGTGCACGTCAGCGCTTTCTTCCTCCTCGCCGTTCACCGTAACGGAAAGATGCGTGCCGTTGATGCCGCATTTCGTGCTCACTTCCGCCTTAAATTCCACACCGGGGATACCGAGCGCGTTCAGCTCGTCGAGCACTGCCTGTTTGTCGTCAAACAGTTCTAAAAGCGCCGCCGAAAGCATGTCGCCCGCCGCACCCATGCCGCAGTCAAAATACAAAGTCTTCATGCAAATTCCTCCTAAAATCAAAAAGGCGCACGAACCCCATACAGTCCGCGCGCCTCCGCTGGCACAATTTAATCCTATAAAAACAAGATCCGGCGCTTCAACGCCCTCGCAGCTTCCTGCCGCAATAAATACAGTATACCGCCCCAAAGCGATGATGTCAAGCCAAACCAGAACCGCAAAGTCTTTCCCCCGCGAAAAAACACAAATTTTCGCAAAAACAGGGTTGACTTTTGCACACCGATGTATTATAATAACGATTGTCTCAAGCGAGCAGTGTGTTCGCCTTGCAACAAACGGGTTTCCCGTTTTTATAATATGAGTTTGCGTTTACGCAACTCTGTATATGGAGGAGTTCCCGAGTGGCCAAAGGGGACAGACTGTAAATCTGCTGCTTCTAGCTTCGGTGGTTCGAATCCACCCTCCTCCACCATCTGGGGTGGACACTTTAGATGTCCACCCCGTTTTTGTCAGTATTCATGCGGGTTTGCGGGCTTTTTAGAGCGCAAAATCCAAAATGATTTTCCATAGATGCCTTTTCCATAAAATGGCAATATCAAGATTTTTCGTGAGCAGATGCGGGGCTTCCGCCTGAAAATTCAGGCCGGAGGCCCCGCTTTTTTGCGTTTACCACCCTTTTTTCCCGTTGTCGGAAATGCAGAAGTTTCCGGCAGTTTCATAGATAGATTGACGAATCCCTAAAACGGGCCAATTTTAAGCCCTCAAGATACAAGGGGGTAGTGCGCCCTTTTTTAGAACCTCTCCGGCAGGCCGCCGGGGAGGTTTTTCGCAGCGATTTTTCGCTTTCCCCCTCTCCCACACCCTCACCCCCTAATTACTTACCAGCTGGGAAAGAACAAGCATTTCTTTCCAGCAAGCATACTCTAAGCCCCCAAACAAAGCCCTCAAGTTTTCAACAACCGTCAAGAAAGGATGAGCAAAACCATGAACATCGGCATAGACCACGGCTATTACGCCATCAAAACCCGGCATTTTTCTTTCCCAGCCGGTATCTCAGAATATTCCCACGAGCCCTACACCCTGCAGAACACGCTGGAGTACGGCGGGAAGTTTTTCGTGTGCGGGACGGGCAGGCAGCCCATCCTGCGAAACAAGATGGAGAACGACAACTACTACCTGCTTACCCTTGCCGCTATCGCCAAAGAGATTAAACAGCGCGGAGAAAAGGCTGAGTGTTCCGTAAACCTCGCAGCAGGGCTGCCTCTGGCCGGATTTGGCCGTGAGAAAAAGCCCTTCCGGGAATACCTTCTCCGTTCTTCCCAGCCGGTGTGCTTCAAATTTGAGGGAATCCCCTACAAAGTAACCATCGAGGATGTGAAACTGTTCCCACAGGGGTATTCCGCCATCGCCATCCATCCTGAACTTATCCAAAACGAACCTTCTGTTCTGCTCATGGATATCGGCGGCTGGACGGTGGATCTCATGCGGCTGGACAACGGCGTCCCGAACGCTTCAACCTGCCGCAGCTTGGAGCTCGGCATGATCCGTTGCATCGACGAAACGAAAGAACAGATCCGCCGGGATGTAGGGCTGTCCGTTACCGACGCCCAAGTAGAGCGCGTGCTGGCTGGAAAAGCCTGCAGCATGGACGAGGACGCCCGAAGCATCATCCAAAAGCAGGGCCGCCTCTACACCGAACGGCTTCTCTCGGCAGCCATGGAATCGGGGTTTGACCTGAAAGCCATCCCGGTAATCATGCTGGGCGGGGGCGCGGCAGTGGTTAAAGGCAATGTGAGCGAACAGGACGGCCTGTGCCGGGTTTTCGCCCTGATAGACGACCGTGTGAACGCCGAAGGATTCGAGCGGATTTTTGGGCATTTGTCGGGCGGTGTGAGCAAGGGATGAACAGGCCCCTATTCGGGTTTCGCCCCAACCTCCAGAATGAACGCCACCGCAGGGCTTGGGAAATCCTGCAGGCTGTGCCGGACGGGCAGAAAAACGCCTTTCTGGTGCAGGCTATTTTGGAGAGCCAAGAAAAGGAAACCTTTGAAACTACCCTGCGGCGGGTACTGCGGGAAGAACTTCAAGCTGTCCCTTCCCAGCCTGTGAAGCAGCCGGAGGAAGCCATCCCGCAGGAGATGATGGGCTTCCTCGGTTCCTTGCTGGGAGAAGATTAACTCTGTTTAAAACGAAAGGAACCGACTTATGAGAAAAGAAATCTACAAAATCAAAAACCCCAAGCATATTGTGTTTGGCGATCCCCTGTATTTCGAGGATTTCAAAGGGGCCGAGCTCAAACGCCTCACCGTGGATTACAAACCGCCCAAATCCTTCGATGCGGCCCGGCTTGTCCTGCTGGAGAAGCCGAATGAGAAATACCCCGAATACACAGACCGGACAATGACGCTTTACCTTGCCCCAAGGCAGACCATAGACATTTATGCCGATGAGAAGATCTACGCCTTCCAAAAAATAGATGGCAAATCCATCGGCGTAGATACCGCCCGCTATTACCTCAGCATTGACGGGCGCGACGATATAATCAGGACCGGCGCGGATGGCTGGTGGGGCAGCTTTGAGGAATACTATCGGGAAAACGGAAAAGGCCGCATTTCAGACGCCGTTGTCCTGACGGTTGCAATACCGGAAGAACAGGATTTTAACTGGATGAAGCAGATGGCCGGATATTTCTTTGAGGATATGCAGCCGGTCACCCCCAAAAAGCAAAAGAAAATGGATGGGCCAAGCCGCTGAAAACCCCAAACATAGCCCTTGTTGGTTGTGACGTTTGTCAGCCCTGCTTTGGCTGAAAGGTTGTTGCTCTTGGTGATAGCTTTATCAGGCGGGTTGCAGTATGCTTGTGTTGCCCGAAAGGGAAAGAAAAGAAAAAGGAGCGACAGAGCATGGAAACCAAGGGCATCACCTGCAAAATCCCATTAGACCTGCACAATCGCATCAGCGAGGAAATCAGGGAAACAGAAAGCACAATCAGCAAATTCATCGAAATGGTCATTATGGAGCACTATGAGAAAGGGGCTGTCAAAGTCATGGAAAAAGGAAGAACATTAGCGTTTCAGGTGAGCGAGGAATTGTTCCAGAGGGTAAAGGAATACCTTGAAAACTACGAGAAAAACTACCACCGCCGCCTTACCCAAAAGGAATTCGTGATCAGTTTGATCGAACAGGCGCTGGAAGAAGCGGAAGAAGAATTCGAAGCCGCCAGAGCCGCCCAAGAGGAAGCACGGGCCAATCGGTTTAATCCTCTGACCGGATCATTTTATGGAGAAGCCGATGATACAGAAGCAGAAAATCCGGCAGAGAGTTTGGAAATCAACGAGGGCGAGGAAATCCCCGCAGAGGGAGATGACAGCGACGAGAACTGCCCCGACGAGGATGATGAGGACGTCATGCCGGAAAGCTGGGAGCAGGACGATGACGAGGAAGAAGAAGCCGAGCCTGCCGACGAATCCCCTGAAGATGAAGAAACCGAAGAATAACCTTACCAACAACACCCCCACAGGACTGAGGTACCGCCTCAGCCGCCTGCGGGGGTGTTTTCATATAGATTTCAGTTCACGAAAAAGGGGCGATGTCCATTGATTGTGCTTTAACGATTCATCAAATCCCTCAAAAGGAGCGTGATATAGAAAACCATACGATATATTGACCTGTTCTCCGGCATCGGCGGGTTCCGGGAAGGGCTCGCCCGCGCCGGAGGGTTTACCTGCGTAGGCCATTGCGAAATCGACGAAAAGGCAAACCAAAGCTATGAAGCCCTGTTCGATACAAAAGGAGAGTGGTTTTGTGAAGATATCCGAAAAGCCGATCCAAACGGCATCCCCGACTTCGACCTGCTGTGCGGCGGATTTCCCTGCCAGTCTTTTTCGATTGCTGGACACCGTGGAGGATTCGACGATCCAAGAGGTACCCTGTTCTTTGAAATTGCCCGGCTGACTGCGGCAAAAAGACCTGCGTATCTGCTGCTTGAAAATGTTCCCGGACTGCTTAACCATGACGGGGGCAGGACATTTGCGGCCATCCTCCATGCGCTGGACGGATTGGGGTATGGTCTGGAATGGCAGGTGCTCAACAGCAAGGATTTCGGAGTCCCCCAATCCCGAAAAAGGGTGTACCTTATCGGATATCTTAATAAAAGATGCAGAGGAAAAGTATTTCCTTTCACCGAAACAGCAGGCACATCTCTTATACAAATCCGCCCCGGCGCGCAGGGAGAGCGAGTCTACTCCCCGGAAGGGGTAAGCTGCACCCTCGCGGCGCAGACGGGCGGATTCGGCGGGAAAACCGGTTTGTATGAGGTGGGCCTGCCCATCAGGGAGAATACAAAAAAGGGGTACAAAATGGCGTATCCCGGCGACAGCATCAATCTGGCGTTTGCTCAGAAAAATACCCGGCGCGGCAGGGTTGGACGAAAAATCGCCCATACCCTCACCGCCAGCAGCGACCAAGGCACCTTGGAGCCGCTCAAGCGCATCCGCCGCCTGACGCCAAGGGAATGCCTGCGGCTGCAGGGATGGGCAGATGAACGGATTGATATCGTTTTGCCTCTCCAATCCGACGCCCAGCTATACAAGCAGGCAGAAAACGGCGTGACCGTTACAGTGGTGGAAGCCATCGGGAAACGGCTTGCCGCCGCCCATCGGGAGGTGACCGCCATCGATTGATTTAAAAGACCAATACTTCGGCTGCGAGATTGAGATGACGGGGCTAACCCGCCAGAAAGCAGCGGAAGCGGTGGCTTCCCTGTTCGGTACCATGGCCCGCCAGACACATGAATCCCGCACCTACGATCCGTGGGAGGTTATAGACAACGAGGGCAAAAAGTGGCGGTTTGTCTACGACTCCAGCATCCATGCTTCTCATCGGATCGGGCGGCAGCAGCTTCCCATAAGCGATGGCACCTACAAGGTGGAGATGAATTCCCCCAAGCTGGAATACAGCGAAATGGGAAAGCTGCAGGAGGTTGTCCGCGCCCTGCGCCATGCGGGGGCTGTCGTGAACGGAAGCTGCGGGATGCACGTCCATGTGGACGCCTCCAAGCATACCCCACAGAGCCTGAAAAACGCCCTCTCCATCATGTATTCCAAAGAGGACATCCTGTTCAAAGCCCTCAATGTCAATGAACACCGGGTGGAACGCTGGTGCCAGAAGGTGCGGGAACCCATGCTGGAAAAAATCCGCAAGCTTCCCACCAATACCACCATGGAACGCCTCAAGCGGGAATGGTACGGCGGGCGGGATGAAAGCTACGAACATTACAACTGGACGAGATATTACGCCCTGAACCTGCATTCGGTGTTCTATCGCAGCACCTTGGAATGGCGCTGTTTTGAAAGCACCCTCCATGCAGGAAAAGTCAGGGCAAATATCACGCTGGCGCTGGCCATCTCCGCGCTGGCCATCAACCAGAGCCGGACGGTGATGCGGAAAACCGAGATCAGCGAAAACCCCGCCTTTACCTTCCGCACCTTCCTTTTACGGCTGGGCCTCATCGGGCCGGAATACAAAAATGTGCGGGAACATCTGCTCTCGAACCTCCCCGGCGACCGGGCATGGCGGTATGACAAAGCCCAATACCCCAGCCTGCAAAACCGCCGAAACCAAGAACGATAACACTGGAGGTGATGAAAACCGAAAATTTCAAAAAGCCAACTGGTACACTGCTGTATTTTGCCTATGGAAGCAATATGAACCTAAACCAGATGGCCTTCCGCTGCCCCGATGCGGAAGTGGTGGATACCGTCCGGCTGGAAGGGTACCGCCTTGCCTTTTGCATGAACGGCGGCGGGAATGGCGTCGCCACTATCCTGCCGGAAGAAGGAAGCTATGTGGACGGTGTCCTCTGGCGGATCTCCGAACGGGATGAACGGCATCTGGACCATTACGAGGGCTTTCCCTACCTGTACGGGAAAGAACCTGTTGTGGTAATAGATCAGGATGGGATCAGGCATGAAATCATGGCTTACACCATGAACAGCCCGTACAAGGATACCCCCGCCATGCCCTCCAAAGCCTATCTGGAAGGAATCCTGAACGGCTGCCGGCAGAACGGGATCGAAACCGCCCCTGTTCTGGAAGCGGTCCGGCTCACTCAGAAGGAACTGCCAAAAAAAGAAATCCCCCATAAAAAACACCACCGCCGGAAACACGGCGAAGAACGATAATCTGAACACTGGCCCCCGTGGGATGGAGAATTTTCTCTCCATCCTGCGGGGGCCTTTTTGTATTTTACGAATAAGGAGAATCGCATGAAAAAACATCTAAAACGGCTGCTGTCCCTGATGATGGCGGTACTGCTCTGTATTGGCGTTATGCCAAGCAGCGCCTTTGCCGCCTCCTACGATTACGACGGGTACATCTCCATGATCGACCATAACACCAGAGGGTATTCCCTCAGTTCCAATCTTCCCGCCCCGTTTGGCGGCTACAGTTCCAATAAGTTCACCGAGCTGCGGATCAACGACCTGAAAGCCTTCCGCACTGCCTACTGCATCCAGTTCAGTGTAGGCGTACACACGGGTATCGGTTATGACCAGTCGGACGATTACGCCGCTTTTACCGCCGAGCAGAAATCCATGATCAACACCGCCCTGACCTTGGGCTACAACGTGGAAACCGGAACAAAATACGGCGGCAGCGCCATCGACGAGTACATTGCCACCCAAATCCTCATCTGGCTGATTGCCCACGAGCAATTGGGGACCGGGTACGAAACGCAGATCGTCAATGAATTTACCGTCAACAGCCCCGCCGCGAAGCCCATCTTCTATCAGCTTCGGGAGAACGTCGTGAATTACCACACCATCCCGTCCTTTGCCACCGATGATCCAAGCGCGGTCGGGGCATATACCCACGCCCTCAAATACAACGAGAGCAATGGGAAAAACGAAACCACGCTGGTGGATGAGAACAATGTGCTGGGGAATTTCGCTGTCAGCTATCCGGGCGTGGATTTTTCCGTCAGTGGCAATGAACTGCACGTCTCCACCTCCGAAACCGAATTCGGTACCATTACCGCCGAAAAGCGGCTGCCTTCCTCTGTTCCCGGCGTGGTCACAGGCGGCACGAAATACTGGCTGCGGGACGAATACCAGAACGTGGTCACCTTCGATGTGGAAGGCTCCGCCGAGCCGGTGAAATGCTGCTTTTCCCTTGAAATCAAGGCAGGCGCCCTGCAGCTTGTGAAAACCTCCGAGGATGGCAAGGTCGAGGGAATCCCGTTCCACATCTCCGGCAACGGCGTCGAAAAAGACGTGGTAACGGGGCCGGATGGCACCATTAAGGTGGATAACCTCCAAGCTGGAAACTACACCGTAACCGAAAAGGCCCCGGACAAATACGTCCAGCCTGCTTCCCAGCAGGTGACCATCTACCCCGGCCAGACCTCCAGCGTGAGCTTTTCCAATATCCTGAAGAAATTCACCGTGGAGATGGAGAAAAAAGATTCCGGCCATAACAAGCCGAGAAGTACCGAATATGAAGCGCAGGGCGACGCCACTTTGGATGGCGCTGTGTACGGGCTGTTCAAAGGCGAAACCCTGCTGGATACCTACACCACGGCGAACGGGGGCAAATTTACCACCAAGGAATACCCCTGCGGACCGGATTACAGCATCCGTGAAATTTCCCCCAGCGAGGGGTACCTGCTGGACGAAACCGTCTACCCGGTAGGCGCGGAACCGGGCAATTTCACCTTGGAGAACAACAGCATCCCCATGACTGCCACAGAGGACGTCATTCTCGGCAGCATCGCCATCACCAAGCATACGGATCAGCCTGCCACCCCGGAACAGGAAGAACCGGTCCCGCAGTCGGAAGCGCCCGACTCCAGTTCTTCGGAAATCCCGGAATCCACCCCTGTGCCGGAAGATGAAGCTGCTTCCTCCAGCCAGCCGGAAGCAAGCGCGGAATCCGAAGCCCCGGCAGAGCCTGCCGGGGAACCGTCCTCTGAAAGCAGCCCCGCGCCGGAAAGCGAGCCGGAGCCTGCCCCAAGCGCATCAATTGTGCCGCAGCTTGTCCCTGCGGTTGCCAGCCTTGCCTCCAAAGCCTCTGTTCTTCCTTTGTCCACCACGTCCTCCAGCGATGAAGTGCAGATCGAGCAGCCGGAGGAAGGCGCGGAGTTTCAGGTTTACCTTGCCAGTGCAGGCAGCTATGGGAACGCCAAGGAAACCGAGCGTGACCTTTTAATCACCGATTCCTATGGTTTTGCCCGGTCAAAGGATCTTCCATACGGCCTGTATGTGGTGCATCAAACCGCAGGGGCTGAGGGGCAGAAATTTGTCCCCGACTTCTCTGTGTTCATTTCCAAGCATGGCAAAACCTACTATTATATTCTGAATAACCCCACCTTTACTTCCCTCATCCGGTTTGAGAAAAAGGATCTGGAAAGCGGAAAAATCATCCCTCTTGCGGGAACTGCTGTCAAAATCCGCAATACCGATACCGGCGAGTGGGTGGTGCAGCACTTGAACTACCCCAGCCCCATCGACATCGACACCTTCGTGACGGATTCCACAGGCACCCTCATGTTGCCGGAACCTCTTCCGTTTGGAAATTACGAGTTGTATGAACAGCAAAGCCCGTGGGGATATGTGTTCGACGGAGAGCCGGTTCCCTTTGTGGTGGACGGAACGCAGGACGTCATTACGGTCGAGAAATACAATATCGCGCAGAAAGGAACCATCACCGTTTCCAAAGAGGGCGAGGTATTCAGCCACGTGGCAGAAGCAGGCGGGCTGTACCAGCCTCAATACGAGGTGCAGGGCCAGCCGGGCGCTGTCTATGACGTCACCGCATTGGAAGATATCGTCACCCCGGATGGTACCGTCCACCTGAAAGCCGGTGAACTGGCGGCTACCCTCACCACAGGGAGCGACGGGACCGCCACCTCGGAACCCTTGTATTTGGGCCGCTATCAGATTTTGGAGCGCACCGCGCCGGATGGCATGGTAATTGATCCAGAACCCAAAGAGGTTACCCTGTCCTATGCCGGGCAGGAAGTGGAGATTACCTCCGCAAGCGTTGGTTTTGTCAACGAGCGCCAGAAGGTGGAAATCAGCCTCCAGAAGCTGCTGGAGCAGGACGAAATCTTCTCCATCGGCATGAATGAGGAATGGAAAAACATCACCTTCGGCCTGTTCGCCGCAGAGGAACTGACTGCCGCCGATGGAACCTCCATCCCGGCAGACGGGCTGATCGAAACGATTGGCGTCGATGAAAACGGCAATGCCATCTTTAAAACAGACGTACCATGCGGCGCTTCCCTGTATGTAAAGGAAATCGGCACCGACGAGCACTACATTTTGAGCGATGAAAAATACCCGGTGGTGTTTGAATACGCCGGTCAGGATATAGCCAAGGTGCAGATTCAGGTCAACGATGGAGAACCCATTGAAAACACCTTAAAGCGCGGCAAGGTTTCCGGCTGGAAGGTGGATCAGGATGGCTTCGAATTGGGCGGTGCTGTCATCGGCCTGTTCCGTTTCGACGAAACCGAATTCACCGAAGAAACCGCGTTTTTAGTTACTGAAAGCAATGAGATCGGGTACTTTGAATTTGACAAGGTACCGGTTGGAAATTGGCTGGTGCGGGAAATCGCGCCTCCGGCGGCCTTCGTATTGACGGAAGAAACCTTCCCGGTTGAAATCACCGAGGACGGGCAGACCATTGAAATCCGTATCGAAAACCAGATCATCAAGGGCATTGCCGAAACCACCAAGGTGGACGCCGACTACCCGGAAAACAAGCTGTCCGGGGCTGTCTTTGAGATTTACGCCGATGTGGACAACAACGGGGAATTCGACGCGGAGATCGATCAGCTGGTGGGCGAAATGACCGAAACCGAGCCGGGGCTCTATCAGATGAAGGATCTCGTGTGGGGAAGCTATTTCCTGCATGAGAAGGAAAGCCCGGAATTTTTCCAGCGCGACGAAAATTATTACCCCTTCTCCATCACGGAAAACGGGGCCGTTGTGCGGATCGAAACCGAAGCTGGCGTGGGCTTCCTCAACAAAGCGCAGACCGGCTCCCTGAAGGTGGTAAAGACAGCCGACGATGACAAGATCGAGGGCCGCACCTTCAAAATCACCGGTACCGACTTCATGGGCAACCCCTATGAGCAGGAATTCCAGACGGATGAGAACGGCGAAATCAACGTCGAGCTCCGTGTGGGCGAATACACCGTAGCTGAAGCAGCTGGCGAGGACGCCGAAAAGTACATCCTGCCCGATGACCAGACCGTAGGAATCAAGGCGGGAGAAACCACAACCGTCAAGATGCACAACAAGCTGGTGCCGGAAGTGCCTACCGTACCGCAGACCGGCGATAACCCGTGGATGCCCGCCCTGCTCGGCGCGCTTGCCCTGTTCGCGGCCCTGTCCGGCGGTGCTTTGCTCTTCCTGCACCATACCGGCAAGAAGCGGAAAGCTGCCGGTGGCAGCGATGAGGATCAGGGCGCAGAAGAATGAAAACCTTTTTCAAAGGTTTTTGCATCGGTCTTTTGTCCCTGAGCCTTTTGGGGCTTCTCTGGTTTCTGGTGCTCCAGCCGGGGCTGACCAATAAAGAAGCGCAGGATTTGAAGGAAGAATACGCACAGCCCCTCCCCGGAGAATCCTCCGGGGAGTTACCGGCTGGGAAAGAACAGGCAGCCTCCCTTGTAAACCTCTCCGCCCTGCAGGCCGAATACCCGGATATTCAGGGCTGGATTTCCATCCCCGGCACCTGTGTGGATTACCCTGTTCTGCAGAGCAGCGCCGATGAACCTGAATACTATTTGCGGCGCACCTACAAGGGCGAGCATCGTACTGCCGGAAGCATTTTCTTTCAGTGGGACTGTTCCCCGGAAAGCCGGAACCTTGTGGTCTACGGGCACAACATGAGCGATGGGACCATGTTCGCTGTGCTCCAGAAGATGGCGGACGAAGCTTTCCGAACCGAGCATTCCAAAATCCTCCTGCAGACCAGCGACGGGCTGTGGGAATACCGCATTGCGGCTGTGCTGAAAACCGATATCACAAAGCTCTCCTTTAACCGCACCGAATTTGCGGACGATGCGGATTTCCTGTCTTTTCAGAAGGAGCTCTTCGCACAGTCGCTCTGCAAAACCGAAACCATACCCGGCGCGGACCGCCGCCTGCTGACGCTCGTCACCTGTTCCTATGAGTGGGAAAGCGCCCGCACGGTAGTCATCGCCACAGAAGTGAGGTGAGAATCGACCTATGGAACCAAAAGCCATTATTTTGATTGTCTTATGCGCTGTCATTTTAGGCGGCCTTGTTTTCCTGCACATCCGCAACCGAAGGAAGAAATAGCGGAAGCGTTTAACCGGGCGGGGCGCTGACAGGCGCTCCGCCTGCATTTTTTATCATACTGGAGGGATTGATTGAAGAAAACCGGATTGTTAGACCTTTTAGCCGAGCAGCACCGCACCTTTATCTCCAACCTGCGCCTGCTGCCGGAGCTCAAGTGGGCAGCCCTGGGGGATTTGTACCGCATGGAAAACAAAGAGCAGTACCCCTTAAAGGAATGGGAAGAAGCCGTATCGTACCTGTTGGGCTGCGAGGTGCGCTTTAACAATTACGAGGAAATCGGGAAAAGCCTCAAGCCTTTTTCCTTGGAGGTGAAATGAGAAAATGAATCAATTTTATACCGCCGAATCTGTGACGGAAGGGCATCCGGATAAGCTGTGCGACATCATCGCGGACAGTGTGCTGGACGAATGCCTCACCCACGACGCCCTTTCCCGTGTGGCCTGCGAGGTGCTGGCCACCAAGGGGCAGGTTATCGTGGCTGGAGAAATCACCAGCCTGTTTGAGCCGGATATCCCTTCCATTGTGCATTCGGTTTTTAGAAAGGCGGGATATGATCCCGCCCGTTTTTCCGTCCAATGCCTGCTCCACCGGCAAAGCCCGGATATTGCCGCCGGGGTGGACTGTTCGTTAGAGCGCCGGAGAAATCCCTCGGAAGATCAGCCCGCCCTGCAGCTGGGGGCCGGGGATCAGGGCGTCATGGTGGGGTACGCCTGTTCGGAAACCCCGCAGAGGATGCCTCTGCCGGTGGTGCTGGCCCACCGTCTCACCAGCGCCCTCGCCGCCGCCCGGAAAACCGGGATGGTGCGGGGCCTGCGCCCGGACGGGAAAGCGCAGGTCACCGTGGAATACGGCGAGGATGGCAAGCCCCTGCGGCTGGATACCGTTGTGCTGTCTGCCCAGCACAGCCCGAATAAGCCCATGGACGAACTCTGCTGGGAACTCACCGATAAGGTGCTGGCCCCGGCGCTGCAGGCTTTACCCCCGGACGAGGATACGAAAATCCTTCTGAACCCTTCCGGGCGGTTTGTTTTGGGCGGCCCGGAAGCCGACACCGGCCTCACCGGGCGAAAGCTCATGGTGGACAGCTACGGCGTGTTCGCCCCGCACGGCGGCGGTGCGTTTTCCGGCAAAGATCCCACCAAGGTGGACCGTTCCGGGGCATACATGGCCCGGTACATCGCCAAAAACCTTGTGGCGGCGGGCTTGTGCGAAAAGTGCCAAGTCACGCTGGCCTATGCCATCGGGAAAGCCGTGCCGGTCATGGTGGAGGTGGATACCTTCGGCACCGGTATGGTTTGTGCCGACGATTGTCTGGCAGAGGCGGCGCGCTTCGTGTTCGGCTTAACGCCTGCGGAGATCATCGCCCAGCTTGACCTTTTAACGCCAAGATATGCACAGACAGCCGCCTATGGGCATTTCGGAAAACCGGAATTTCCGTGGGAACGCACCGATCAGGCGAAAATCCTGCGGGCGGCTGTCATTTAACCAGAAAGGAGCAGCCCTATGCCCGGAGTAACGGAAGAACAAATCATCGCCGCCAGACGGATGACCGCCATTGAGTTTTTGCGGCGGTACCGGCCCGGAGAACTGGTCAAAACCGACAGCCGGGGGGAGTTTGAACTCCGGGAACACGACAGCTTCAAGATCAATGAAGAAACCAGCTTCTGGCACTGGAAAAGCCGGGACGCAGGCGGCAAATCCGCCCTCGACTATCTCATTAAGGTAGAAGGGGTAAAGTTTGTGGACGCGGTGCTGGCCCTCTGTGAAGAAAACCCCTGCTACATCCCGCCCCCTTCCCAGCCGGAGCAGGAAAAGGAATTCGCCCTGCCCCCGGCATCGGCAAACAACCGCAGGGTGTTCGCTTACCTCCTAAAGCGCGGGATCAGCCGCAAGGTAATAGAAGCCTGCGTCCGGGCGGGGATTCTCTATGAAAGCGCGGACTACCACAACGCCGTGTTCGTGGGAAAGGATGAAGCCGGTACTGCCCGTTACGCCTTCCTGCGGGGCACCTATACCAAAGGAAAGCCCTTCAAGGCGGAGGTGTCCGGCAGCGAAAAGCAATACTGCTTCTGCCTCCCGCCCAAGGGAACAACCAACCGGCTGGCTGTGTACGAAGCAGCCATCGAAACCCTCGCCCATCTGACGCTGGAAGGGACTGCGGATAAATGGCGGCTGTCCCTTGGCGGAATCAGCGCCCCGAAAGAAGGAGAACAGCCACGCTCCTTTTCCTTCAAAAAGCCGCTTGCATTGGAATCCTTCCTCAAGCGGCACCCGGAAATTGAGGAAATCGAAATCTGCACAAACAACGACTTTGCCGGGCGGTGGGCGGCTGAACACTTGGAAAAAGCCTATCAGGGCAAATACCGCATGGTGAAGAACCTGCCGGAAAAAGAGGGCTGCGATTATGCAGATCTGGCAAAAGAACGATATGAGAAACAGGCCGCCCGCCAGAGGGCGGCCTGCTCTCGTTAGAAAGGAGATTGGAACATCGACGCAAACAACATTATATGTAAACTTTATTTCCCTCTTGCCGGGGACTTTATGGATGACGATAGCTGGAACAACGGGACAGCCGACCTTCCTGTACCGCTGAACGGCGCTGATTTAGCCGAATACGAAGGCCCGATCCTTCGCGCTGTGGAAAGCTGCAACAGCTATAACGAGGGGAACCTCATGCTCTGCTTTAGAAAAGAATGGAACCCCGGCGTTAAGGAAAAGGTACTGAGCGCCATCCCCTCGGTGGAGATCCGGGGCGGCGAGCTCATGGCCTGCGCCACGGTTTGTCTGAAGGAACCTCTCACAGAAGCAGAAATGAAAGCCTTGCAGGATCACCTGCGGGATCAGTTTTCGAGCGGCTGGGGAGAAGATTTTGAACAGCAGGAAATCAAGGTTAAAGGCGGCGTAATCAGCGTCCACTTTTGGGAAACCGATCGTTTCTCCATTGAAATGGAGCAGCCTGCTCCTAAACGCCCCAAGATGAAGCTGGAAAAATGGGATGGGGATATCCTCTCCGTCCTCAAAAGGGCTGAACGCCTGCTGATAGAAAATGGGCAGCCGGAACGGGCGAAACAGATGATGGAGCAGTTCCGTACATTTTACAGCCTATCATCCGGCGTCATCAGCCAATACGTGGAAATCGATCTGCCGGAGAAAAAAACGAAGAAAGCGAAAAAGGACCGTGGAGAAGAACGATAGAAAGGGGCTATGACGGATTGAAACACAGCGAACCGCTGATTTTGAACAAGGAAGAATTCTTCGAGGGGTTTGACAATCCCTCTTTACAGGAAAAAGTCGTTGGAATCAAGATCGCCCTTCTTCAGAATGACAACGGCGAAATAGGTCTTGGGCTTGGGATTGAAGCGCCTCCGTTACATTCGAGGGAAATCGAGGAAATAAACCGCTTTTTTGCGAAAAAGTACAATGCCGGCGAAATGATGCAGAAGCTCTTACAGCACTATCAGGATCAGAGGTCACAAAACGCAGACAGGAAAAGCCAATCAGATCAGAAGTATGAGATTACCGATATCGCTCACCCGCAATACCCATGGCTGCACCGCATCCGGGCGTTACAGGACGTTCGGGAAGATGTTCATCAAGGCGACCTTGGCGGCTTTGTAGAAAGCGAACGGAATCTCAGTCAGGAAGGAAGCTGCTGGATCTACGATAACGCGCTCGCCGGGGAAAACTCCCGTGTCATTGAACAGAGCACCCTGCATTGGGCCTGCCGGGCGCTTGGCTCGTCTATCATTTCCGGGGACGCCCGGCTGGATCGGAATGTATGGGTTTTAGACAACGCCATCGTTGCCGCAGGAACCGTTACCAATATGGTTACCATCCAAGGGGACGCAAGAATCCTGCCCGGCTCCGGCCATAGTTCTCCTGTCATTAAGAACGACGCCGTTATCTACGGAACCGTGGTAGGAAATGTGGAGATCTCCGGTTTCTATGAATTGCCGCCGGGAGAAAAACTGGAAAACCACAGCAGAGAACCTTTGAAAATCTATGCCGATGAATATACCGGTCCGCTCATGGGGCTTCGTGAGCCGCAAAAGCCGAAAGGCTTTGTCATGCCGGAACAACAGAAAAAACGCTCCGACAGGGAGCGATAACCAAACAACGAAAGGATGATGCCTCTGAACAAAACGAAAGAGCTCGCACAAGTCGTAGACGAATCCATTTTGCCGTTGGAACATAGCGGCGGGGATGGCTGGACCATCCTGCATGGGGATACCCTGCAGATCATCCGGGCATTCAAGCCGCAGGTGTTCGACGCCCTCATCACCGATCCGCCCTATGCTTCGGGCGGCTGGAAACCCTCGGAGAAAAACCGCACCACCAACCAGAAGTACAGCAGCATGAACCCCAAGAACGCCCTGCCGGATTTCGACGGGGATAACCGGGACCAGAGAAGCTGGACGAGATGGATGGCGGAGTGGCTGTCCGACGCCCGGAAAGCCTGCAGGCCAGGAGCGCCTGTCTGCCTGTTCATCGACTGGCGGCAGTACCCCTCCATCACCGACGCTTTGCAATGGGCCGGGTGGATCTGGAGAGGATGCGTGGTATGGGATAAGATGACCAGCCGCCCGCAGAAAGGCCGATTCCGCCAGCAAAGCGAATATGTGGTGTGGGGCTCCAACGGCCCCATGCCGGTGAACCGCCCTGTGGGATGTTTGCCGGGGGTATTCCGCTACGCCAATCCGCAGAACCGCACCCATGTGACAGAGAAGCCCCTGCAGCTTATGCGGGACTTGGTGAAAATCTGCGTACCGGGCGGGCGCATCTTCGATCCCTTCTGCGGGGCTGGAACCACCGTCCTCGCCGCCAAGCTGGAGGGATATGAAGCCGTGGGCGTGGAAGTTACCGACGCCTACTACAAATTAGGCTCCGACCGGGTGCGCTTTGCCTTGGAAGCCCATACCGAAGCGGAAGAAACCGCCGAATCATCCTGTGGTTGTCCACGTGGATGACCAACAGAAAACCAAACGGCAGGCTGGACGTCCACATGGACAACCAGCCTGCCACCATTTTATCAATACCGATTAAGGAAAGGAAAATCATCATGGAAAAAGCATTCGCCTACATTTGCGCGGCTTCCGATGCCGCGCCCCGCCTATTAAAACGCTACTGCCGCAAGGTTTATGAGCTCGGATACGTCCCCATCTGCCCAAAGCTGAGTGAAGCGCAGTACCTCCAGCCGGACAACGCCGACGAAAAGAGGGATTTCCACAACATCGCCCGCCAGAAGCTGGGCCGGTGCCGTATGCTGGTGGTGTGCGGCAGCGAAATCAGCCACAGTATGTCCGCTGAGATTGGGGCTGCTGAAAAACGCAATCTTATCTGCACCACCCTTGACGGTCTTGCCAAGATCAAGGAAGCGGATGAGAATGGTGGCCTCTGATTCGAGGTCGTTTTTTCTTTGCCAGCCGGTGACTGGTTTTGCAAGCATAGCGTTTGGATATCCAAACGCATCTTGGGGAGAACCCCAAACCCCCGCAGAACCGCACCGGCTGATTTTGTTCAAGAAATGAGAGGTGAAAATACTGAGAGAAAAGCAATACGCCGCGTTCGCGGCAAACGCCAAAATGCTGGACACCCTGCGCCGGAACGAGGTAAACTACGTCCCCGGCGTTTTTGAAGTGGCAAAGGTCATCATTCTGAGCAAAGAGGATTTTGAAAAACTCTCGGAGGACGTTTCCCCGGAATACCCCTTCCTCAAGGATAACCGGGAAATCATGAGCGCCTCGCCGGGCGGGCTGTTCCGCTGCCTCATGGTGCGGGCCGAAGGGGAAAAAGAAAATATGCTGATTGCCCAAGGGAAGGATACCCTGTATCTTGGCTACGGCAGGGATTACCGCAACGTCGACCTGCAGGGAGTGCCGGTAGAACGCATCGCCTTGGAAGAACCGAAAGCCTATCAGGAGCACGCTGTTTTTTACCACAGGCCCAGCCATATCAACGACCTCAATGGGCAGAACCCACTGCGGCCTGTGCCGGAGCGGCAGACCAGTTTTCAGGTGGAACAGGTGGTCGTTCTATGCGATGAGCAGTTCCGGCAGTTTCAGGAAACCGGCCTCAAGGATGACCAGATTTTCCTGTTCGATTACAGCGACAAGATGTGGTTTGATCCGGGCAGCCTTTGCTGGCATTGCGTACTCGTTAAGGGTGAAACCGGTAAAGAGGGCATTCTTGTAGATGCGGAAGGGTATTCCTACGCCCGGTATGCGGCATTCGCATCGGATTGCGACAGGCTGCGCCTGCAGGATATTCCCGTCCATTACGAACACCCTGCCAGAGTGCCGGAGCAGAAGAAAACCCGGAAACGGAAAGAGCCGGAGCGTTAAAAGGAGCCTCGCTATGAGAAAACGAAACCACATCATTCCTCTCCATCTCAACAAAAAGGAACTGGCCCATCTGGAAGCGCAGGTGAAAACAAGCGGCCTGCCCCGTGAGGAATTCCTCCGCACCCTCATCATGGGTGCGGAACTGCGGGCAAGGCCCTGCGACCACCATACGGATCTGCTCCACAAGGTGGCTGGGTTGTGCAACAACGCAAACCAGCTTGCCAAGGTCGCTAATACCTATGGAGAGGCCAGCCAGCAGGATATCGAGGAAATGACGAAGCTGGCCCGGCAGGTTTGGGAAGAAGTAAAGGAGAACTGGTAGCCAACCTGCGGTTGGATGCAATTCGCGCACATAACCAAGACGTGAATCAGCCTAAGCTACCTGCGCCCAAGAAAGGAGAAAACCGCTATTGCCTACACCAGCATTATCCCCGTCCACCGCCTCGACAACGCCATCGACTATACCCTCGACGAGAAGAAATGCTCCCGCAGGGAAAACGAGGAATCGCTGGAAGGGGAAATCGATAAGGCCCTCAACAAAGACAAAACCGAGCAGGATCTGTTCGCATCCGCTCTCGGCTGCACCTGTGAAACGGCTTTTCAAGATATGTGCCGCGTCAAGGAAATGTGGCACAAGGAAGAAGGTGTGCAGGGCTTCCATCTGGTGCAGAGCTTTGCTGCCGGAGAGGTAACGCCGGAACTGGCCCACCAGATCGGGCTGGAATTTGCGGATCGGCTGCTCGGCGGGAACTTTCAGGCGGTGGTCAGCACCCATCTCAACACCAAATGCATTCACAACCACATTGTCTGGAATTCCGTGTCCATGAAAAGCGGCAGGAAATACCGCAGCAATGAAAGAACCTATGTCACACAGGTACGGCAGATTTCCGATGAACTGTGCAGAAAGCATGGCCTCTCCGTTATTCATACGGAGAAATCGGAACGGATTGCCCGTCCCTATGTCCAGTGGCTGGCCGAGCAGAATGGAGCGCCCACATGGAAAACGCCCATCCAGCAGGATCTCAATGCGGCGGTTGCAGCTTCCCTCACATGGAAGCAGTTCCTGCGGACGCTGGAGCAGCAGGGCTATGCCTTTCGGTTTGACCGCAAATACCCCACGCTGATCCTGCCGGGCAATGGGCGCACCGTGCGTTTTAAGACCTTGGGCAAGCAGTACACCCCGGAGGCCCTCCAGCGCCGCATCCTTTACCCCAAGCCACCCCGCCGGGCTGGGAAAGAACAGCCGCCAGCCAGCCGCTTCCTGCTCCTTCTTGGGGAAACGCAGCCCCGCAGGCTTTCCGGCCTGCGGGCTCTCTACTTTTCCTACCTCTACAAGATGGGGGCGCTGCCGAAAAAGCCCCGGTATCCAAGCTATGCTGTGCGGGAGGATATCCGCAAGCTGGACAAACGGATCGAGCAGGCAGAATTCATCTTTAAAAACCACATAGAGGACCGGGGCCAGCTTGCCGCCATTCGGCAGAAAGCGGAGGATGAAATCGCTGTCCTCATAAAGCAGCGCCAGAAGCTCTATCGCTATGAACCGGGCTCTCCGCAGATCGGCGTCCTCACAGAGCGGTTGAAAAAGCTTCGCCATACCGCCAAGCTGTGCCGGAACATCGAAATCCATTCGATAGAGATGGAGAAGCGGCTGCAGGCGGCACAGATGGAAGAACAACGGCGGCGGGAACAACGGGAAAAAGAAGAACAGCAAAAGGAAGCCCGAAATCAAGAAAAACAAAGGAGATGATTGTTTGAACCAACGGCCTACAAGAGAACAAGTGGAACGCCTCCGGCGGCAGTACCCTGCCGGAACCCGCATCACCCTGCATTCCATGGACGATCCGCAGGCCCCGCCGCCCGGCACCAAGGGCACCGTTGCCTATGTAGACGATATGGGCACGATCGGAATTGAGTGGGACAACGGCTCCGCCCTGTCCCTCATCCCCGGCGAGGATTCCTTTTCTAAAGAAGCCTCGCCGGAAAAAACAAAACACAAACGCTCCTGTGACTTGGAGCGATAAAAGGAAGGTGAATTGACTGAACTACGGAAGCGATCCAGCCGACCAGATCGTTCGATTTACCCTTGAGGGCACGGAAATGGCTCTCAAGCTGTCGGGCATGGCGGCAAAAAACTTTGCGCTGTTTGTCTATGCCGTACTGAAGGACCAGAAGAAAACCCACGGCAAGACAAGGCTTGTGCGGATGCTCAGGGAACAGCGCCCGTTCAAATTCTTTAACGTCCCCACGGAAAACATGAAGGAGTTCGCCACGGAAGCCAAAACCCACGGTCTTTTGTATGTTCCCATTCGGAACAAGCAAAAGGCGGACCGCATCGAAGTGGTGGTGTTCGCGGATGACGCCTCTAAGGTACAACGCATTTTTGACAACCTCGGCCTTGACGCGGTCAAAGCGCAGGCTGGCGAAGCCACCATCGCCAGCGTACAGGAGCAGGAAAAACAGGCTCCCGCAGCCCCGGCCCCCGACAAAACGGAAACCGTCAAAACCGAGCAGGGCGAAGTGGAATTTGAGGTGGGCGGTTTTGAGGACGATTTCAATATCGGCCCAACCCAGCAGGATACCGCCGAAAATTTTACTTCTGGCCGGGAGAAGGAATCAAATCCCCCGGCAGTGGAAAAGAGTCCGTCCGAGCCTTCCTCGCCCAGCAAAAGCTCTTCGCCCAACTCAATAAACCCTAAAGAGCCAGAACATAAGCCCTCGGTAAAAAAGGAACTACAGGAGATTAAGCAGGGGCAAGCGAAGAAAAAAGAGGAAAAGGCCAAACAGCAGGAGCGCCAGCATCCCACCCCCAGCCATTCCAAACAGAAGAAAAAGAAAAAACAGAAAGGAAGGTAATGCCCTATCGATTTATCCAGTTTAATCGGCAAAAAGCAGGAAGCCCAGCCTCAGCCGGAACAGCAGTACACCAAGGAAGAATACGCCGCCATGAAGCAGGCCGAACGGGAGGATACCTGGGCAAGAGTCAACGCACAGGCCGAGTCGGTGTTCAAGGATGACGAATCCATGAAAGGCTTTCTCAATTTCATGGCGAACTGCACGCCCCAGAGCACCCGGAATCTGCTCATTCTGTATGAGCAGAACACTGAAATCACCCATCCCCGCACCTTCGATAAATGGAAGGAAGCCGGACGCTCCATCCGTTCCGGCGAGAAAGGGTACACCTTCTTTGCCGATCAGGAATACACCAAAGAGGACGGTACCATAGCGAATGGTTATACCATCACAAAAGCCTACGACATTTCTCAGACCAGAGGCCCCCAGCCCCTGCCGCCCCAGCAGCATCTGCCGGAGGAAATCATCGCCACCATGGTAGAAAACAGCCCTGTTCCGCTTGCCATCTCCGATCAGCTTCCCCAAGGGGTGCAGGCGCAGTATGTGCCGAAACAGCGCACCATTTTTGTCCGAAACGGGATGGATGAAACCGCAACCATCTGCGCCATTGCCCGTGAGCAGGCCCACGCCAGCTTCGATATGGTGGGCAGCGGTTACTACCGGCAGGCGTATGCGGCCCAAGCCTACTGCGCGGCCTATGTGGCGGCGCAGAAATTCGGCTTGGATACCTCCGCCTTTCATTTCGACAAGGTGTGCCAAAGCTATGCGGAAAGGAGCGCGGACGATAAGCGCGGCTTTTTGGGCGACGTCAAACGGGCCGCCTATGCCATCAACCGGGACGTCCAAAGGAGCTTCCGGGATTTGGAGCAGACCATCCAGCCGGATGAGTTCTCCGTCGCAGCGCCCAAGCCCGCCAAGGCTGCCAAATCCAAGGCGGAGAAAGAGCCGGAACGATGAGGGCTGATCGTTTTCCGTTTGTTTTCTTTTGTGCGGTAGCTTTCCGCCAGCCGTTGTGGTATGGTGGTTGTGAAAAAAGAGAAAGGAAGGGATCGCCATGACAAAGCAGCGACTGGTGAAAATGACCTGCGGGGACCGGAACATACTCGTCAAGGCGCTTCGCAGCGCGCAGGAATCGGTTGAGCCTGAACTGTCCGGCAAACTGCAGCTATTTATTGATCGAATCCTCAGCATGCCAAAGCGCAGGCTGTACCTGAACGATGAGGAGTACCAGTACGCCACGCTGTGCTTAAACGGGATGCGGAACGACTATCTGGCGGCAGACCGAAGCTGCGGCGGGATCGACCGTCTGCTCTTAAAACTTGTCCGCGCCAGCTACAGAAGTATCGTCAGCAGATAAAGAACTGCTTTACCCCCGGAGCCTTTGGAAACGCTTTTCCATGGGCTCCGGGGGATTTTTTTGTTTTCACGGAAAGGAAGGATATTTTTTGATTCGATAACCACAAGAAAAAATCCATGGTGGGTGTGGCTTCTGCCGTTGCCCATCGTCTGGTGGCTGGCCCTATTGACAGCCGGAAGCTGGAGCGAAGGGATGAACCTCGTGGATCTGCTGGGGAAGCTCTCAGCCGCCATGAACAGCCCCTTTTCTGTTCATTGGACGGGATATTCCGCCCGGTGCCTGCTGTTTTTTACTCTTGCATATGGAATTGTTGTCCTTGTGATCGTTTCCAGCCGGAAGAACACCCGCAGGGGCGTGGAGCATGGCTCCGCCAAGTGGGGCGATGTATTCCAGATTGTAAAGAAATACCGGGATAAGAAGAACCCCAAGGAAAACCTCATCCTGACCCAGCATTTCCAGATGGGGATGGATGGCCATAAGCACAAGCGCAACACCAACGTGCTGGTCATCGGGGGCTCCGGCGCTGGCAAAAGCCGTTCCTACGCCATTCCCAACGCCCTCAACTGCGGGAACTGTTCGCTGGTCATCTGCGATCCAAAATCCGAAATCCTGCGGAAAACAGGCGGGGCATTGAAAGCCAATGGATACGAAGTGCGGGTATTTGACCTGTTAAACCCCGACGCCTCCTTCTGCTACAACCCCTTGGCCTATGTGCGGGACGATAAGGACGTGCTGCGCCTGATCGAAACTCTCATCCAATCCACCACCCCGCCCGGAGCACAGAGCGCCGATCCTTTCTGGCAGAAATCCGAAACCGCGCTTCTGCAGGCACTGGTTTTGTACCTCATGCACGAAGCGCCGCCGGAAGAACAGAACTTCGCTATGGTGATGGAAATGCTGGCTGCTGCCGAGGTGCGGGAGGAAGATGAGGAATACGAGTCGCCTCTGGACATCCTGTTCGCAAGGCTTGAAATGCGGAACCCGGAGAGCATCGCCGTGAAGCAATACCATGTCTTTAAGATGGGGGCGGGCAAAACACTCAAGAGTATCCTGATTAGTGTGGGCGTTCGGCTGTCGGCCTTCAACCTGCCGCAGATTGCAAGGCTGACCTATACCGACGATCTCCATCTGGAGGAAATGGGCGAGAAAAAGGTGGCCCTGTTCTGCTGTATTCCCGACAGCGATAAATCCCTCAATTACCTTGTAGGCATGATTTACGGACAGCTCATCCAAACCCTGTACTTTGTAGCAGACCGGAAATACAAGGGCAGGCTGCCGGTGCCGGTCCATCTGCTGATCGACGAGGCCCCCAACATCGCCCTGCCCACAGACAACTTTCTGCCGTGGCTTTCCACCATGCGAAGCCGCAACATCTTTTGCAGCTATATCGCGCAGAATATGGCGCAGATCAAGGCGCTGTTCAAGGAACAGTGGGAATCGCTGGTGGGGTTGTGCGACGAGTTTCTCTATCTCGGCGGCAATGAAAAGGAAACCCACAAATACGTTTCCGAGCTCATGGGCAAGGAAACATTGGATACGAACACCTATGGCCGCAGCCGTGGGCGAAGCGGCAGCTTCAGCGTGAACGACCAGCAGACGGGCCGGGAGCTTCTCACCCCCGACGAGGTGCGGATGCTGGACAACCGCAAAGCCATTCTTTTTGTCCGTGGGGAACGCCCCATGATGGATGACAAATACGACCTCATGCGCCACCCCAATATCCGGCTGACCGAAGATGGCGGCGCTGCGCCCTACGATTACACGCAGGCAAAGGACGCCGCAGACGATATCGATTTTTCCCCGGACCAGTACGACGATTTTGAACTGCTGGAGCCGGAGGATTTTCTAAACCCATAAAAATACACTTTGAACTGGAGGAATGCTTCTGAAGAAAACCCTGAATCGCTTTGTTTTGAAGAAAAATCCCAAAAAGAACGATAAGCCCGCAAATGCCCTGCCCCTTGGAAGAAAGGGGCGGCTCGGCTTTTCCGTCTACGCAGCCGCCGTGCTGTGCTTCTGCTGCTTTTCCATCCCGGCCTTCGCCGCCAGCGATCCGTTGGGCGTGGTGAACAACCTGTCCGATTTTATCTTTTCCCTGATCCGCGCCATCGGCCTCATCCTTTTGGGCTGGGGCGTGGTGCAGGTCGGCCTCTCCTTCCAGAGCCACGATCCCTCCCAGCGTTCGCAGGGTTTCCTCACCCTGGCGGGCGGCCTCGTGATTACCTTTGCCAAGGAAATCCTCGACCTTATCACCGCCTGATTTTCTGTATTCCAGTCAAGGGAAGCGCCCGGTGGCGGGCGCTTCCCTTTATTTTTTTTGCAAGGAGGTGACCAGCCGGAAACTGGATTGTTGATAACTTAAATTCGGCGCTGGAAACATGGAACGACAAGCTGGCTGAAATCTGGACGCTGCTTACCCAAGATCCCGCAACCTTCAAAGGCGGCGGGATCTGGCAGGTCATGCTGGACATCAACGGGGCCCTGAAAGCCATTGGGTACGGCCTGCTGGTTTTGTTTTTCGCGGTCGGCGTTGTCAAAACCTGTTCGAGCCTTGCCGATCTGAAGCGCCCGGAAGCGGCATTTAAAATGTTCATCCGTTTTGTACTGGCAAAGGCGGCGGTGGGATACGGCCTCGACCTCATGCTGGCCGTTTTCAAAATCATTCAGGGGATGGTTTCCACCATCATTACCCAATCCGGCCTGTCGGGAAGCAGCGGAACGACGCTTCCGCAGGAGATCATCGACAAAATCAACAACGTGGGCTTTTGGGACAGCATCCCTCTGTGGGCAGTCACCCTGCTGGGCGGCCTGTTCATTACGGTGCTGGCGTTCATCATGATTCTGACAGTGTATAGCCGCCTATTCAAATTATATATGTACACGGCTATCGCGCCCATCCCCATGTCCACGTTCGCCGGGGAACCCACCAGCAATGTGGGGAAAAACTTCCTGCGTTCCTATGCGGGAGTGTGCCTCGAAGGGGCCATCATTGCGCTGGCCTGTATCATCTTCTCGGTTATGGCGTCCAGCCCGCCTGCGGTTGATCCCAACGTTTCGGCAGTTACCGCCGTATGGAGCTACGTGGGCGAGCTCATCTTCAACCTTTTGGTTTTGGTAGGCGCTGTACGAATGAGCGACAGGATCGTCAAAGAATTATTGGGGCTGTAGGCCCAAAAGGAGTGAAGCGATATAGAAGTAAAAGTACCAAAAGAAATCCGGGACTATCAAGAATCTATTTTTTTCGGCCTCTCCACCCGGCAGTTTATCTGTTCCCTGCTGGCCGTAGGCGTGGCAGTCGGCATCTATTTCGGCCTGCGCCCGTTGGTCGGCAGCGAGGAAGTGGGCTGGATGTGCATCCTCGGAGCCGCGCCCTTTGCGGCCTGCGGCTTTTTCAAATACCACGGGATGACAGCAGAAAAGCTGGCTTGGGCGTGGTTCAAGTCGGAATTTTTGTACCCGAAGAAGCTGGTGTTTAAATCCGACAGCCTTTACTATGACGCCATGAAGGACGCCATCGCGGAGGGGGAAAAGCCTCCCCGCAAACGGAAAACCCGCAAGCCCCAGCCACCGGCTGGGAAAGAACAGTAACCTTTTCATTTTTCGCACTGAAAGGAAGGATGCCTATCATCAAAACGCTTCTCAAAGCAACGAAATTAGAAAAAGAAAAATTCAAAATTCCAAAGTCCGTACAGGACGCTATCCCCATCCAGCGCATCTGGCCGGATGGGATTTTTCAGGTAGGGAGCCGGTTTTCCAAAACCTTTTTCTTTACCGACATCAATTACAGCATCGCCAGCAAAGAAGATAAGACGGCGATGTTTATAGATTATTCGGAACTGCTGAACGCGCTGGACTCCGGCGCTTCCGCCAAGATCACCATCAACAACCGCCGCATTGACAAAGCAGAATTCGAGAAATCCCTGCTGCTGCCCATGAAAGAGGACGGGCTGGACCATTACCGGAAAGAGTACAACGAAATGCTGCTCTCCAAGGTAACCGGCACCAACAACAGCGTGGTGCAGGACCGGTACATCACCATCACGGTGGCAAAGAAAACCATCGACGAGGCCCGCACCTATTTTGCCCGTGTGGGCACCGACCTCATCACCCACCTTTCCCAGCTTTCCTCCATAGGCCGGGAACTGGACGCAGCCGCCCGCCTGCAGATCTTCCGGGATTTCTTCAAGGGTGGAGAGCCCGCCGCCTTTGCCTTCGACCTGAAGGAACACATGAAAAAGGGGCACAGCTTCAAGGATTGGCTCTGCCCCGACAGCATGGAATTCCAGAAGGACCACTTCCGCTTAAACGACCGATGGGGCCGCGTGCTCTACCTGCAGGGCTATGCCAGCTACATCAAGGATTCCATGATTGCCGAGCTCTGCGACATGGACCGCAGCCTCATGCTCTCCATTGATATTTTAACGGTGCCCACCGACGAAGCGGTGCGGGAAATCCAGAACAAGCTCTTAGGAGTGGAAACGAATGCGGCGAACTGGCAGAGAAAACAGAACGCCGCCAACAACTTCTCGGCTGTCCTGCCCTACGATATGGAGCAGCAGAGGAAAGAAACCAAGGAAATGCTGGACGATTTGACAAACAGGGATCAAAGGATGATGTTCGGCCTTGTGACCTTGGTGCATTTAGCCGATACCAAAGAGCAGTTGGACAGCGATACGGAAACCCTGCTCACTACGGCAAGAAAGCATCTGTGCCAGATGAGCGTCCTGCGCTGGCAGCAGAAGGACGGGCTGGACACGGCTTTGCCCTACGGCCTGCGGAGAATTCAGGCGTTGAGAACCCTCACCACCGAAAGCACTGCGGTGCTGATTCCCTTCCGGGCGCAGGAAATCCTCCAGAACGGCGGCATCTACTATGGGCAGAACGCTGTCAGTAAAAACATGATTGTGGCAGACCGGAGGAAGCTGCTCAACGGCAACAGCTTCCGCCTCGGCGTATCCGGCTCCGGCAAATCCTTCTCCGCCAAGGAAGAAATCGTCAGCATCGCCCTGTCCACCAACGACGATATCCTGATTTTAGATCCCGAATCCGAGTTCGGCTTTTTGGTGGAAGCCCTCGGCGGCGAGGTCATCCGGGTATCCGCCTCTTCGGATACCCATCTAAACGCCATGGACATGGACAAAGCCTATGGAGACGAGCGCAACCCGCTGATTGAAAAATCCGAATTCATCCTCTCCCTGTTCGAGCAGCTGGTGGGCGCGGGCAACGTGAGCGCCAAGGAGAAATCCATCCTTGACCGATGCACCTACGATGTGTACCGGGAATACGTTGCCAACAACTACGAGGGCGAACCGCCCACCCTGAAAGACCTGTACCACTCTCTGTTAAAACAGCCGGAGCCGGAAGCCAGAGGGCTGGCGCTTTCGTCGGAATTGTTCATCACCGGCAGCCTCAATACCTTTGCCCAGCGCACCAATGTGGATACCAAGGCCCGGATCATCGCCTATGACATCCGGGAGTTGGGCGAACAGCTTATGCCCATCGGGATGCTGGTTACCCTCGACGCCATCTTCAACCGTGTCATTCAGAACTGGAAGAAGGGCAAGACCACATGGGTATTTGCCGACGAGTTTTACCTGCTGTTCCGTTATGAGTACAGCGCCGACTTTTTCTACAAGCTGTGGAAGCGCATCCGCAAATACAACGGGCTGGTGACAGGGTTAACACAGAACGTGGAGGAGCTCCTCCGTTCCGACACCGCCCGCCTCATGCTGGCAAACTCGGAATTTTTAATCCTCTTGAACCAATCCGCCACCGACCGGGACGAACTGGCGGGGCTTCTGCACATTTCCGAAAACCAGCTCTCGTACATCACCAATGTGGCGGCTGGCTGCGGCCTGATTCGCTGCGCCGGGAATATTGTGCCCTTTGAAAACAGCTTCCCCCGCAGCACCCGTCTGTATCAGCTCATGACCACCAAGCCGGACGAGGCCCTGAGAGGGGTGTAACCATAGAGAAAGCCAATTCCTGCAGGGGGCCGCCTTCGGCTCTCTGCTTATTTTCTTTGCACAGGTCGTATAGAGAGGCGGAAAAAGCGCCTGCTGTTCTGAGCAAATATCTGTGTGTATTTTCCCCATTCCCACCACGCATAAATATCGCAATCTTGACGCAGATAGTCATAAACATACCGCATGATTGTTTTTGCGAATTTTCTCCCGTAAGCATAACTTAAATGATGTTGCAGCTTATATCGATATGGAACAGATAGAGATTTGTATGGTGCTTTTTTGGTTGCCTCCCATTTGGTATTAACCATGGGCGTTATCTTCTGATTGTGTGTTCCCATTTTTAGCTCAACTTTATAAATCATAAAATCATTCCTAAAAGGGTCGACAGCGTTCAAGCTGTATGGATGATACACTTTCAATATGCCATATTACAGCGAAAAAATCAACGGCGGATAGACTTCCAAAACACCATTTATATAGAACTTTGGCTGATGTTTAAGATTTTACTACTCTTATTTGCTCGAACTACTATTCTGATAGGGGGCCGCCTTGGACACTCTGCAATCTTTTTTACAGGAGGTATGCCATTGAAAGAAATTAAAACGAAGCCGGAGGGCGGCAAACCTAAACTGCTGGACAAAGCTGCCAAGGCCCCGAAAACAGCCATGAAGGATTTATGGCTGAAATCCAAGGATAAATCCATCTCGGAACTCAAGGAAACGCCCTTCGCCAGCCAGCGCGGGGAATCCTCTAACGCCCCTGCCAATACTGCCGGGGATCAGATGCTGTCCGGGATGGAAACCGCCGCCAAGAAAGGCGCGAACCTGACCTACCGGGGCGGGAAAAAGCTGGCGCAGGCCACGGCCCGGAAGGTGAAAGAAAAAAGAGAGATTTCCCGCACCCTGTCGGGGGCCAAAGATGCAGGCGGCAAGGCTGTCAAAAACACATCTTCAAAAATACGGACGAAGAACACAGTGGCCAAGACTATCAAAGGAAAGCCGCAAAAGGCGGTAAAGACAGCCAGCCGGTCTGTGAAAGGCGTAAAGCAGAGCGCCAAGAGGATCAAGACCGCACAGCGTTCGGCAAAAACAGCACAGCAGGCGGCGAAAGCGGCACAGAAAACAGCGCAGGCCACCGCAAAGGCGGCTAAGGCAGCCGCCCAAGCTGCCAAAGCTGCGGCGAAAGCAGCGGTAACCGGCATAAAGGTGGCGGTCAAGGCAACCGCAGCCGCCATCAAAGCAACCATCGCCGCAATTAAGGGATTGATAGCCCTGATTGCTGCCGGGGGCTGGGTAGCTGTGGTCATTATCCTGTTGATTTGTTTAATCGCCCTGATCGTCGGCTCCTGCTTCGGCCTGTTTTTCGGCTCCGACTCCACGGGGACCGGTACCAGTGTAACGCAGGCGGTGTCTACCCTCAACGGGGAATATCTGGCCCACATTCAGGAGATAGAGGACGCCACCCCCCATGACCGGATGGAAACCACCTCTAACGACGGGAAACTCTCCATCAATTGGGAGGACGTCCTCGCTGTATTTTCCGCCAAGGTTACTGGCGCGGAGGATGGGGCGCAGGTCGCTTCGCTGGATGACGCGCAGGTGGATGAACTGCGAAATATTATGTGGGAGATGAATGCGGTATCCTCCAGCACCCGCACCGAAAGCCATGAGGTAGAAGTTACCGAAGTAGACGAGGATGGGAACGAAACCACCCATACCGAAACGGTGACGGAAACCATTCTGGAAATCACCATCACGCACAAAACCCCGGATGAAATGGCCCGCCAGTACAACTTCAATTCCCGGCAGAACGAATACCTCGCCCTTATGTCGGAGCCGGAAAACCAAAGCCTGTGGGCGGAACTGCTGGGCGGTTACACAAGCGGCGGCGGGCAGATCGTGAACCCCGATGCCGATTGGATAGGGACGGGCATTTTCCAGTGGCCCCTTCCGCAGAGCTACACTATCACCTCATGGTTTGGATACCGGGAAGATCCTTTTACCGGGGAGATCGCCTACCATAGCGGAACCGACATCGCCGCGCCGGAAGGTACGCCCATCCTTGCCGCAGCAGACGGAACCGTCACCATAGCCAACGCCATCGACTCGTGGGGCGGCGGGTATGGGTACCACATCAAGGTAAACCACAACGATACCTTCGATACCCTGTACGCCCATTGTTCCTCCATCTGCGTAACGGTTGGGCAGGAAGTGAAGCAGGGCGAGGTGATCGGCTACGTCGGCACCACCGGAAATTCCACCGGTAACCACCTGCACTTCGAGGTCTGGCAAAATGGGGAACGCACCGACGCCCTCGGTTTCTTTAAGGTAAAGGAATAGCGCCTGCAAATCAAAGAAATGTCACACACGGAAGCAGCAGAGGGTTGTTATATATATGGAAAAACCAGCAGCCTGCAAAAAACAGGCTGCTGGCTTTATTTTGTTTCAAGGCTGTATCCGACATCACGGATACAGCGCAGACGGATACTGGAATCTTTTCCTAAATTCAACTTGCGCCGAATTGACTGCACATGATGGCTGACAAGCTTCCGAGCCTCGCCATAGTCTGGCTCCTTCCAGATTTTTTCGTAAATCTGGTCATGTGTCAGCACTTGGTTTATGTTCTGAAAAAGGTACAGGAGAATCTCATACTCGGTTTTCGTGAGAGGGATCTCCCGCCCTTTGCAGAATACCCGGCGCTGGTTTTCCCTGATTTCCAAAGCAGAGGTACTCTGTTGTGACCTAAACTCCATCAGCTCTATACGAGAAGCGGATTGGGCCAGCCCCTGAACTTTGAGAAACGCATCCTCATCTCCATCCTCAAAGATCAAAAGCATGATTTTCACTTGACCTCTTCGCCCTGCCTTTCAATAGAACGCCTTAGTTTTTCAAAGGCTTCTGGACTGATTCCATGCTCCATCCGGCAGGCGTCCGCTTCCGCAGTTTTAGAATCTACGCCTGCCGCGATGAGCCGTTCCATGAAAAAGCAGTGGCGTTCATATACTGCTGCGGCAACCTGTTCTCCTGAAGATGTCAGGGAAAGTATGCCGCTTGAATCTTTACGCAGATATTTTGCCTTGGTTAATTCTTTTACAGCGCGGCTTACAGAGGGTTTTGTTACTTCCAAATACTCCGCAACATCTACACAACGGACATCCCCTTGTTTTTGAAAAAGGATATATACAGCTTCCAGATAGTCCTCCATGGATGATGTTAGACGCAGTCGGCACACCTCCCTTATCTATTAAAAGTAAAAGAGATAATCTATGAAAAATTACTTTAATTTAATTGCTGCAACGTCAACATGATTTGGAATACTGTTGAATGTGTAGGACTCTATCACCTCATTATTGAACACCGCATATTCGTTTCTGTAGTTCAACGGAATCACAACGCTGCTTTCATTTGCGGAATTAAGGGCAGTGGTAAAGATATTCTGAACAGTATCCGGATCATCTGTCTTGTAAAGGCCGGCAATCAGTTCTTTCGCTTCCTCTTCGCTCATTGTGGCAAGTGCTTTGGCGATCTGAGGATCAGTCGAATAAATTCCACTGGCATCTGTATAATCAGTAGAAGGATACATATTGGCGACAAATGTGTACGGATCATAGGGGAACCAATAGCTCATATACGCGGTGATTTCGTAGTTCCCTTCTGTAAACACCTGTTGCATAAATGCCATCAGGTCAATAGGATTCGTCGTGATTTCAATGCCAAGCTTTTTCATCGAATCCTGGAAGAAAAGCACTACCTTGTCATACACACCCGTGGAGGGATAAGTAATCGTAAAGGAAAGCTTTTTACCATCCTTTTCTCGGATGCCATCGCCATCCGTATCAGTCCAGCCGGACTTGTCCATCAGTTCAATGGCCGCATCCATATCATAGCTCGGAGTTGTCACATCTACCTCGCAATAGGGCATATCCGCAGGCATAACTGAATCTGCTTCCGTTCTCAAGCCCGAATAAATATTTTGAGCGATAGACTCTTTATCAATAGCCATCTGGATCGCTTTTCTGATATTGATATCATCCAATGGAGCCACTTCGTCGTTAAGCGCAATAAACTCTGTGACAAAATCAAAATCGGAAATTACGCCCGTAATGCCTTCCGTGCTGGACAGTTCCTGATAGGAAGCAGCATCCAATGTGTCAGAACCGATAATGAAGTCCACTTCTCCAGCCCTCATTGCAGCGACCTTGGATTCCGGAATAACTTTTACTGTGAAGGAATCTACATCCGGTTCTTCGCCCCAATAATTGGGATTGCGTACAAAAGTGTATTCCGTTGCAGTATCATTCACGCTCTCAAACATATAGGGACCTGTACCCGGCGTATGATTCATCAGATATTCTGAGTTCAAAGAACCGTCCTCATTGAAGGCGGATGCTGAAAGAATCCCTCTCGGCATTACCATGGACAAATCGTTGAGAACATTGTAATAAGGACGAGTCAAATGAAAGGAAACCGTGTATTCATCATCTACTGTGATCTCGGATGTCAACATATCAAGCTGCCCGTAATTGGAACTGGTTCCTATGACAGACTTCATATTGTCGAAATAGAGTTTCACAGCCTCCGCATTGAAGGGTGTTCCATCATTGAACTTTACATCTTCACGCAGATGGAAAGTATAGGTGAGTCCATCATCGGAATTTGTCCAGTCTGTAGCAAGGCAGGGCTGGTACTCTCCGTCCTGATATTTGACCAAAGGCTCATAAAAGTTGTTCATATAATATGTAGCCTCATAGGACTGTACCGCAGGGGCAAAGCCCATCGAAAAGTTTGCGCTTTGCGCAATAGAGATCGTTTGAGATGCGTTCTTGTCTGTTTGGCCATTACTGGAGGATGAGGGATCTGTATTGCTGCAACCAGCAAGAAGCGTCAACCCCATTACACAAGCCAAAAGAAGGGATAAAAGTTTTTTCATGTTTGTGCTCCTTTACATGTTTTTTATTGCAAAGCCTGCCTTTTTGAAAGGGCGGCCTTTACAAGCTCATTAGAATATGGTTCATGAAAATCCGAAAAGCTTTGCGGTTTGTAAACTGTCTCGATTATTTTCCCGAAACGCATCACATGAATGGTATCTGCCATATACATCGCAATGTCTAAATCGTGGGTAATAATCAAATAACTCAATCTCAACTCGTCCCGCAAATTCCGTAACAGATGCAAAATTTGCTTTCTTAATGTAACATCAAGCCCACTAAAAGATTCATCGAAAATAATGTGCTGTGGTTCTGTTGCCAAAGCACGCGCTACACAGAGCCTCTTTTGCTGACCACCAGAAAGTTCATCAGGGCGACGATTCAATATATCTCCCCCTAAATTAACCATGTCCAGCAATTCTTCGACTCTCTTTTTTCTGTCCTCTTTTCCCATATCCAATAAAAGATGGAGAGGTTCATCCAAAATTTGTAATACGTTTTGGTGAGGATCAAGAGAACTGGCTGCATCCTGCATGACAAGCTGCACTTTGCCTCGCATCTTTTGAAGCGTTTTTCTTTTGACGCCTGTCACTGTTAAATTATCTAAAGTAACTTTTCCGGCATCGGGGAGCTCGATATAGGACAAAATTCTGGCAAGTGTGCTTTTTCCACTTCCGCTTTCGCCTACGATGGCCGTGATACTGTTGTCGGCAAGCTCGATAGATACGCCTGACAGGGCTTCCAACAGGTCTTTTTTTCTACCCGGTATTTGATATTTCTTTATAATTCCTTCTGCCTTTAGCATAGCGCCTCCTGAAACAGTATACTTGCTTCCATCAATTGTTTTGTGTAATCATGCCGTGGTGTGGAGAGCACCTCATGGGTTCTACCCTGTTCAATGATTTCTCCCGATTTCATCACCGCAACACGGTCGCACAGTCTCGCTACTACACCAAAATCATGTGTGATAACCAGCATCGATACCCCTGATGTTTTTATTTTTTCCAGTTCATTTAAAATCAAATATTCACTGGCCGCATCTACGGCAGTGGTAATTTCGTCTGCAATAATCAGTTTCGAAGCCTGCTGCATAGTGAGAGCAATCATCACTCTCTGCAGCATGCCGCCCGAAAGCTCATCCGGATAACTGTTAAAAATTTTTTCCGCATCCGGCAAGTTCACACTGGCCAACGTATTCGTAAGTTCTCTACAAAAGTTGTGCCGTTCTTCTCTGGTATTGAATCGAAACCCCATTTCAAGTTGTTTTCCCAGCTTCACCATGGGAGCAAATGCAGTCATGGGATTCTGCGGTATCATACTGATCTGTTTTCCTCGATAGTCAGCCAGTTCTTTTGCATTCATGGAAAAGACATCTCTGCCATTCCAGCGAATTTCCCCTCTGATTTGAAAAGCACGAGAATTTAACAGCCGCATAATACACTTGCTGGTCATGCTTTTCCCGCTTCCGCTTTCTCCGATCAGCCCGAAGGTTTCTCCCTCGCCTACGGAAAAGCTGATGGAGTGAAGCAATTCCTCTTTTGTCAGTTTTGAGCGAACTGTTAAACAGTTGATATCAAGCATTTCTAACCCTCCCGTGGTGCGTAAATATCCCGCAAAGCCTCACCGAACAAATTAAATCCACCGGCTGTAAACAGGATACAAAGCCCCGGATAGACCAGAAGCTGCGGCTGACTGAAAATCAGTTGTTTGGCATTCACGAACATGGCGCCCCACTCTGCTGTTCCCGCCTCCAAGCCCAGCCCCAGAAAGGCGTAACTGGAAATCATAATGATAATGGAGGACAGTCCTGTACTGAATATCACCAAAAGATGTGGAAGGACATTTGGAATAATATGCCGGAATATAATCCGCAGTTCTGAACAGCCTGACATCCGGCAGGTGATAACATAAGGTTTTTGTTTTTCTCTGAGAACGTAGGTACGAACCACTCGTGCATTCCATACCCACATGGCAATTACAATGGATAGAATGATACTGAACACTTTTGATTCAAATAATCCCACCAGAGTAATGGCCACAAGAAAGGGTGGAAATGCCATAAAGATGTTAGAAACAACATCAAAAATCCGGTCAAGTACACCGCCCAGATAAGCGCAGACAGTAGCTACGACCGTACTGACAAGTGCCAAAATGATAAGCGAGGGCAGAGCGATAGACATAGATGACCGCGCGCCATAGAGCAATCGTGAAAATACGCAGCGCCCCATTTCATCTGTTCCAAGAGGATATTCTGAATCAGGTGCAGACAAAGCATGCGCGACGTTTAGCTCTGATGGATCATGCGGTGCTATAAAGGGCGCAAATGCCACAACAAAAAATACAATTAACATCATGGCCAACCCAAGCAGTGCCTGCGGTTTATGTAAAATTTTACGAATCATAAACCTTCTCCTTTGCTTTTCCGTGTGGGTTTAAAGCAATATTGACCAGATCCGCTATAAAATTAACCAGAACAAAAATGGCGGCTGTTAACAAAACACATGCGTTGATTGTAATAGTGTCCCGTGCATTTAACGCTGTTACCAACATAGAACCTATTCCCGGAATAGAAAAAACTGATTCCACCATTGCGCTGCCTGCTATCATAAACCCAAAACTTTGGGCGAGCATTGTTACCAAAGGGGGCAGTGCAAACCGGCTTACCATAAAAGCGATTCTGCGTTCCGAAACCCCACGTGAACGGGCATATAAAACGAAATCCTGACTATATCCCTCCAAAAGTGAAGAACGAAACACACGAATATTACCTGCCGCAACCGGGATTGCCAGAGCCAAAGCCGGAAGAATAAAATCTTTCATGCTGTCTGCCCCCATAATGCTGAAGATCGGAATCTGAACAGAAAAGGCCAGCAGGAGCATAAAACCAATCCAGTAATTGGGCAGAGACATGGAAACGATCCCAAACAAGTAAACTGTTTTATCGAATAATCCACCTTTTTTACTGGCAGATAGCACACCCAGAGGAATACTAAATATGGCTGCAAACAACAACGCCAATGATGCCATTGTGATGGTTGGCCCTAATGAGGCTGTCAGTTCTTCGATGATAGGGCGGCCTGTATTGTAGGAATTTCCAAAATCTCCATGTAACGCGTTCCACAGCCAAGAACCATATTGCTGGATCAGAGGTTTGTCAAGGCCCAATTCTTCCCGTACTAATTCAACCTGTTCTGGAGTGGGTCTTGAATACCGGCGCACAGCCAAAGCCTCAGCCGCATCTACAGGGGATAAATTTGTGTAGATGAAAGTCAAAATCGTGATGCCAAACAGCACAAGGAGAAATAAAGATAAGCGCGTCAATATTTTTTTGCTCATACTCCAACTCCCAAGGCTCCTTCTCCAGCAATACTCCAGCTTTCGGCTTTCTTCCTGCTTTGGACAAAATCCGCATAGATTCCATCCTGCTTTATCAAATCCTCATGTCTGCCGCGCTGTATGATACGGCCAGCCTCCAGAACAAGAATCTGATCCGCATGTTGAACGGTTTTGAGCCTGTGGGCAATCATAATAATCGTTTTATTATGCGTCAACGCTTCAATCGCTTCTTGAAGTTCAGCTTCATTTTCCGGGTCAACGTTGGCGGTAGCCTCATCCAAAATGATGATCGGGGAATCTTTCAACATGGCGCGTGCGATGGATAGGCGTTGACGCTCTCCACCGGAAATAGTAGCTCCACCTTCTCCGATCACCGTGTCGTAACCATCCGGAAGGGCAGAAATAAAGTCATGGCACCGGGCTGCCTTGGCAACCGCCACAACCTCTTCGTGAGTGGCACCGGGTTTTCCAAATTTAATATTGTTTTCAATCGTATCATTAAAGAGGTAGACCGTTTGAAATACCATACTAAAGTTTGCCATCAAGCTGTCCAACTGGTATTCCCTGATATCTGTCCCGCCCAATTTAACTGTTCCACTGTCCACATCCCAGAAACGAGCCATTAAACTGGTAAGAGTTGTTTTTCCTGATCCGGAGGGGCCAACGATTGCAGTGGTAGTCCCTTCCGGTATGGAAAAGCTGACATCATGGATAATTTCCCGTTCTCCATAAGAAAAACTGACATGTTCAAATGTAATATCCCTATTTTTCGTTTCTTGTTTTGTACCTTGTTCATCCATGCGGGGAGCATGATCAATCTGTTCCACTCTGTCAATGGAAGCGTCAATCATCGGAAGCATAAAGAACATTTCTCCGGCTGACTCAAGCTCGCTGTAAACAAGAAAAGCGGAAATCGCCATCATCAAGCAGGTAAATAAAGTCATAGCTCCACTTAAATATAGCCAGATAGAAAGAAGCACAGCCGCTACCGCAGCAATTCGCAACACAATTTGCTCCAGAACATTGTATGGGATACGCTTGCGCTCCAGCTTAAAGTTTTGATACTCCGTTTCCTCTATGGTTTTATTTAATGTTTGATTCGCCGCCTTATCGCCATGAAACGCACGAACAACGCTCATTCCCTGAATATATTCAAGAACGGAATCTACCAATTTGGTTTGTGCCTGCAAACGTCCGGGAGAAAGCTGACGGGATTTTTTCAGCAATTGTGAATTAACAAATAAAAACAACAGTACTCCTAATAAGAAAATCAACCCTATACGCCAATCAAAAAACAGAATCGCAATAGAAAATACAACAGTACGGATGATTCCCACCATCGTTCGGGCAATGACGGCAAACGACATACTCTCCAAATCTTCCATTGTAGAAGTTGCTGCAGCCGTAAGGCTTCCCAAGCTTTGACTATTGAAATAGCCCATCGGCATGTACTTCATACGTTCACCGATCCTGATTCTTTTTTCCTCACACATATGGTAATTGGCCTGTCCTTCACTGTTGTGGGCCAGATACCAGAAAACCGCAGCGCCTGTTACACTGACCAGCATGACGCCCAGTGCGGCCAATGCTGTTTCGCCTGTAACATTTTGTTCTACCAAGGCTCGCAGCACAACCAGCAAAGCAATAAACTGGATAGCTTCAAAAATACTGCGAAGCAGTTCATAACCCATTCCCTTATACCACGTCTTTTTCTGTTTTCCAGCAAAAGCAAAAAAACGTTTATATGCGTTAAACATTCTCAGCGCCTCCTTTCATACCGGCAGAGTCTTTTGCCTGTATATGCGCTTTCCACATATCTGTATAAAGCGGACAATTTTTCAGAAGTTCTTCATGAGTTCCAGTTGCGGCGATTTTTCCGTTTTCTACTACTGCAATCTGCTCAGACTGGATAATAGTCGATAACCTATGTGCAATAACAATCAAGGTCTTTCCTTTAGTAAGCCGGTTCACCGCATCCTGTATAACCGCTTCATTTTCCGGGTCAGTATAGGAAGTCGCTTCGTCGAGGATAACGACGGGTGCGTTTTTCATCATAGCTCTGGCAATGGCAATCCTCTGGCGTTCTCCACCGGACAAATGGCTTCCGGCTCCTCCCACAAGGGTTTCGTAACCGTGTTCGAGGCCCATAATAAACTCATGACAGCCTGCAGCTTTGGCGATTTCCTCCACTTCTTGGTCTGATGCGTTGGGATTACCCATACGAATGTTTTCTCGTACAGACACATTAAATAGAAAATTGTCTTGGGATACATATCCAATTAAATCCATTACTTGATCTGCGGGAATTTTTTTAATGTCAACCCCACCAATCGTAATTGTTCCTTCATCAATATCCCAATAAGAAGCAATCAATTTTGCGATGGTAGATTTACCGGAACCAGAAGGACCAACCAAAGCGGTTGTAGTTCCCTGTTTAATTTTTAAGTTTATACCCTTTAAGACTTGAGTATCCTTATATGCGAATTTCACATCGGTTAAAGTAATATCCAATCCGTTTAAGTTTTTATGTTGGAGTGGACGATCTAAATCCGGTTCTGATAAAATAGAACTGATTTCTCCAACGATGGTACTGATTTTGGAAAAGTCATCGGTTAAAAAGATTGCAGATACCAACGGGCCTACAATACCCAGCGATAAAATCATAATAGTGATGAAGGCAGCTGTGGTAAGGCTTCCGTTCATATAGAAAATACATCCAATGGGGAGTACCCCAATCAAAACAGCTGGCCAGATGGTCATCATAAGGGCTGAATACCCTTGTGTAGATTTCATCCAGTCAAGAATCAATTCTGCATTTTTATGAACAGCCTGCGTAAATTTCCCATAGGACACCGCGCTCTGGTTAAACGCTTTAATGACTTCAATCCCGTTGATGTATTCTACTGTGGTAGCACTCATGTGTTTACCTGCTTGTACGACTGCCCCGTATTTTTTAGGATATTCTTTCATTTGTGCCATATAGCACAGGATACCAATCGGAATAGTAATCAGAGAAACGAGAGCCATGCGCCAGTCTAAAACAAACAAGTAGATAATGACTGCGACAGGAACCAAAAGGTTAGAAGTCATTTCGGGAATGATATGCGCCAATGGAACCTCCATCTGTTCTACTCGCTCTACCATAGAACTTTTCAGTTTTCCCGATGGCGTATCGGTTAGATACCCCATAGAAACCTTTGTCAACTTCGAGGCAATCCTTCGCCGTATTTCAGATAAAACTGCAAACGTTGCTTCGTGCGAAGCTTTTGTCGAAAACCCATGAAATACAGACTTCATGATGAAAGCGACCAAAGCAACAGAACACCACAATAGGTATATAGAAAAATCCTGTTCTCCTACAATAAGCAAATTAATCATCTTTGCGACTGCAAAGTATGGTACAATACCACTGGCCACCCCCAACACAGATAAAACCACGGAGCAAAGGAATCCACCCTTATGCGGACGGATGAAATCCATGATCCCAATAGATGAAGTTTGCTTCATAAAAAATCCTCCTTTCGTTAGCTGTAGCTAACCATTGCATCTAAAAAAGCCGATAACCTGTAAGATTCCTGTCTTACAAATTATCGGCTCTGCGTCTTAGCGTCTGGCTCTAACGATACTATTTTATTTTCTTGAACATCTATGATATGTTCATGTCCACACTTAGGGCAAAACAACGGAAAACGCTTTAATACTGTATCTCTGTTTACCTTCGTTCTCGTTTTATTGCCGCAGACAGGACAATGAACCCAGCCGGATGAATCAATCCACCCACTCAAAAGCATCACCCCGCATTTTCTTCAAAAATCGTCTTCCATCCGGCATTATAAAACCTTCTCATTCTTTGGATATGCTCGACAGCCTGATCTTGGGGCATATCATGAATAACCACTTCAAATAGTCCGGCATAAAAAGCACTGGACAGAAGGTGCGCCAGTTCCGGCGTAAGCCGTCCGGAGGAAAGCGCGTCATTTCCTGTCTGTTCAATAAACTGCATGGTACAGGAAATATCCAATTCAATAATCCGATGGATAAATTCCTGATATGTGCTATTCTCTCCACTGGTAAGAATCAGCTTAAACTCGTCGAAATGATCGTAGATATATGCAATTACCTTAGAAAAGCCGTCGTTTCCAAAGGTCATAACCTTTTCTTTCTGCTCATCTGATGAAAGTATTTTAAAGCGATGGAGTTCCCCTTCGAGTAAATTACAAAATTCATCAGCCGTTGGCCCTACTAAAGCGCAATACAGACTTTTCTTATCAGGATATCGGATATAGATAGCGCCTTTGCTGGAGCCTGCTTTTTCCGCAATCACCTGCAGCGAAGCGTTCTCATATCCACTCTTTAAGAACTCTTTTTTAGCTGATTCAAGCAATTTTTCAGTAACGCCCTCCACACGTTTTGCCATTCCATCAACTCCAAACTCGAATTTATAGGTTGATTTTGTAAACAGATTAAAACCTTCGGTTTCAATCCAACGGTTTTAATATACTGCTTTTTTTGAAAACTGTCAAGTTAATTGTCTCACAAAGTTAGTTTCTTCTAACCTCGAAAAATAATGCAATTTGCACATATAGAAAGAGCCGAATAAAATTAGTTTACTCGGCTCTTTACAGCATAACAGATTCTATTTTTTCTATTTTGCAAACTCCTGCATAATCAAGTTGAGAATTTCCTGCTGACCCGTAGATAATCCCCCGGCCTTCGGCTTAGTGCTTTGTTTCAATTCTTTTACCAGCCGACGAACCAAATCGCGCTGCTCATCCGTCATATCCGTTAAAAGCACCTGATCCTTTTTATCAAACCCAACCAAGTAGTCTAACGAAACATCGTAAATCCTTGCCATAGTGGTGAGGACATCCAGCGTGGGGATTTTGATATTGTTTTCATAGTTGCTGATTACCGATCCGGCCCGGCCTACCCGACGCCCAAGTTCCTCCTGAGAAATACCATGCTTTTCCCGCAGCATCCGCAAATGATTTCCAAAATCAAACATCCCTATCACCTCGCTCTGTCCTGTGATTTCGTGTATAGCTATATTTTACTCCGTTGACCTTCGCGTCTGGCTAAGTGTATAATAAAAGTATTTAGCGAATCGCTAAGATTATGAGCGAATATTTTTCCGATTTGCGATGAAAAGGGAGCCGAGAAGCCCATAAGAAAGGTTTTTTGGCATAAAACCGCCCGAAAGAAATAGGGCGGGCTGTTCGTAAAGAGGGAGTGGAGTAACTGTGGTGAGAGGACTCACACCCCTTTATTTTCCCTGTAATGGCAACACAGAAAAAGGCGCTTTCCCAACCTTTTATGATGAAATCACCCTGCCGAATGTTGTAAAATATACTTGTTATCAAGCTGACGATTTCAAAAGGTCAGATCGGGCTACATTCCCCATTATTGTGGCAGCGTATGCCCAAAACCCTTTATACAAGAGAAATCCATATCCAGAATTCATGCACTGAAAGGAGTATCCAAATGCCAAAAGTAATGATCATTGAATGCAGTGATGAAGAAGCCGACCGTTTGGTTGAGCAGATCAAGAGCATTATTGCCGAACCCCAATACCAGCCATTTCGAGGGCCGGGAAAGGTTTATGAATTCGGCTCATTGCGGATTGACCAGCCCAAGCGGGAAGTAACCCTCCATGGTAATGCTGTAAAACTAAGCCATCGGGAATTCGAAATTCTCGGCTTATTTGCTTCCCATCCGAATCAGGCCCTTTCTGCGTCTTTTCTCCACAATGCCGTCTGGCTTCATCCAGATTCGGAGCATGGAGAGGAAGAAGCTGCCGCCTATGTGCGAAGCCTGCAGGAAAAACTCGGCCTGAATAAATCGAACCCCACCTGCCGGATCGTTGAAGGTACCTGTGCAGAGAAAAAAGGCTGTTGTTTTACCTTTTTGGTTGATTAAATAAATATTCTTGTTCTTTTGTCATGTAATGTAGATAAAAGCACTACGAAATATGCAAATGAAAGGAGAATCGAATCAGAAAAGTAGTTTTTCTCTTTTATACTGTCCCCATCTAAATTTATATGGGGAAATATGGAAATAAAACAACGTCCGCTTTCCCCATGCAGAGGGGATGGCGACAATGCGGCGAAAACCACCGCACACAGAAAGGGCTGCAGCTTCATACGAAGCTGCAGCCCTTTTTCGTTCGACATTATCTCATTTTAATTTACCATTAAATGCCAATTTCGAGGAAACAGCCTCGCTATGCGCATTCGCCTGCGGGCGGGTGCGCTTTTTTCATGTTTTTAGAAAGAGGTCATGGCTAAGAACTCATAGCGGCAGGCCGCCGCCCCGACAATCTGAATTTTTCAAAATTTCAGATTGATCGGAGGAAACAGCCATGGCTTACAACAAAGCCAGAGCCGAAAAACAGTGGCTCAAATGGAAAGAAGCAGAAGAAAGAAAACTCAGAGAACTCGGCGTGGATGAGGACACCATCCAACGCCTGCATACATACGATTGGGCGCAGTTCAATAAGGAACGGCAGTACCTGCAGCGACAGGTAGAATGGTCACATTATGTGGACTGGGTTTCAGCACAGGATCTGGAACTGCCCGTCGAGGATACCGAAGCCCTGCTGGACAGCATCGAGGATATGGAGCTTTTTTCTTTGCTACACAATATGGACAAGCTCACCCTCGAAATCCTCTTCATGAAGATGGACGGATACGGCAGCAAGGAAATCTCAGAGAAAACCGGCCTGTCAGTAAACGCCATTGATCTGCGGATTTTCAAACTCAAGAAAAAATTAAAAAATTTTTTATAAGCGGAAAGATTCCGGCCTTTTTCCTGGGCTATAGGGCGAACGGGGAAAAAGAAACGTTCGCCTTGCAGCTTGAAAAGTAAATACCAGCCATGCGGGTACGTTCCCGCCTGAGCGAGCGACTAAAAGTTTGTTATGCACAAACTTCGGAAAAAGCGCCATGACGAGCCGCACGCAAGCTGCCTCCCTTTTCAGGGATGGCGGCTTGTGTTGTTGGCTTTGAGCGATGCATTTTGACCGGAAAGAGGGGGTAGTTTCCCTTTTCGCCACGACCTTGGGCGGGGTATTATGATACGCGCTATCGTTTTGCCCACACGTCAGATGGGCTGGCCGACCTTGGGTTGTAATCAGCAAGACCTTCGGGGAGCCAGTGAACGGCTTGTCAACTGCAAGCCTGCCCGCATGGTTCCCAAGGTTGCCGGGGGGCGAGCAGCAAATACGGCACATCAAATTCAACCCTTTTATTTTTATTCAGATTGCCGTTGACGGCGAATCCGTGCGGCGCAGGTTTTCTGCGCCGCATCAGTTTGCCGCCAACGCACAAGAGCAAATTGCTCTAAGGAGAATGTGCCGAAATGAACAATAGCCTGAAAGAGCAGGCCCATGGGGAAATCGAACGGATCTTCCGAATCCTTCTCCCTCAAAACGGACTGGCAGTTCGGGAAGAACAGATCACCCTATGCCACGCCATGCTGGACACCCTGCTCAAAAACAATATCGCTTTATGCGACGCGGGAGTCGGGATTGGCAAGACCTACGCCTACCTGACCGCCTGCATTTTACTGAAGAAGTTTGCCCCGCACGGGCCTGCCGGTTCCCAGCCAGTAGTGGTCTCCACCTCCAGCGTTGCCCTGCAGGACGCCATCATCGGGGAGTACATCCCATTTTTGTCCCGGATTTTTCTGGAGAACCGCATTATTCAAAAACCCATCCGGGCGATGGTGCGAAAAGGCAAGGAACGCTTTGTCTGCGATGTCCGTCTTTCTCATCGGTTGGAAGCCGTGAAACATAAGAAAAAGAATGCGGAGCAGATGAAAGCCCTGCTCTCCCTTCGCACCTATTATGATTTAGACGCCGTAACCGGCCTCAGTGGATTTGACAGGCGGCAGGTATGCGTCCCCAAGGTTTGTGAGAAAAGCTGTTCGCTGCGAAATGCCTGCCGGTACCATCAATACCTGAAGGAAGCCCGAAGCGCGGAGATTTTCGTCCAGATCTGCAACCACAACTATCTGCTGGCCGACGCTGCCCACCGTTTGCAGGAAATGCGGCCCCTTCTCAATGATTACCGGGCTTTGGTGATCGACGAGGCCCACAAGCTGCCGGACGCAGCACGCCAGATGTACGGGCAGAGTTTGTCTGCGGAGGATTTCCGTGAACTCTGCGACCTGCTGGCAAAAGAAAAATATATCCTTGCTTCCCAGCGTCTGCGGGAAAAGTTCCGCGCTCTCATGGGGGCCATGTGCCGGGGCGAACTGCTGGAAGAAGCCCAGCGCACCGCCTTTATTTTAACGCCGGATCGGGAAGCGGCCCTTCGAGATTGTCTTTCCCTCCTTCGGCAGCTTCAAAAACAGCTTGCCCCGCACCTCCCACGGTGGCTTCTTTACCGGCTGGGAACAACAGAGCAGGCCCTCGGCCTGTTTTTTACCGGGGACCGAAAATACATCCTCTACATCCAGTACGACAGGGACGGAAGCCCCAGCCTCTGCGCCGCCAGCCGGGAACTGCCGGAGCAGCTGCGCCGGGCGCTGTGGCTGAAGGACGTCCCCGCCATCCTGACCTCCGGCACCCTCATGGCTGGCGGCAGCTTTGAACGCACAAAAAAGGTCATGGGGCTGTCCTTAAATCAGCGGCTGGAGGATTTTATTGCGGTTTCGCCCTTCAATTATGAGGAAAACTGCCTTCTTTACATCCCAAATGATCTTCCCAAAACACAGATGGGCAGTGAACAGGAAGCTAAGTGTCTGGCAGAGCAGATCTGCCGTTTAGTGGAAGCCACGCATGGCCACACTCTGGTGCTTTTTACTTCCTATTCCCTCATGGGCGCTGTTTACAATCAGGTAAAAGACCGGCTGTCTTTTCCCTTGATGGAAGTATGGCGGCACTCGCAGGACGTCATCCACCAGTTCAAACAGGCCAGCAACGCTGTGCTGTTCGCGGCGGGCTCTTGTTGGGAAGGTGTGGACTTTCCCGGCGATATGGTGTCGTCGCTCATACTTGTGCGGCTGCCGTTCCCTGTTCCCGATCCATTGAGCGAAGCGGAACGGGAGCAGTACCCAACGCTGCAGGATTATATCAAAACCGTAGTAATCCCCGATATGCAGGTAAAGCTGCGGCAGGGCTTCGGGCGGGCCATCCGCACCGAAACCGACACCTGCGTGGTGAGCATTTTGGACTATCGGGCAGCCCCCGGAGAACGGTATCACAAGGCTGTGCTGGAAACCCTGCCGAACCTTCGGCTCACCAGAAAAATCGAAGATGTCGAGGAATTCATCCGGGCAAAGAAAGGCCCGGATTATTTTATGCCATAAAGGAGATTGACATAGATGAACAGAAAAACAGAAACGGCGGAATTTCCCTACGCAGACCGCCCCATGTGGTTATACAGCCGCAGCAGCGATAAAAGGATGTTCGTCCTGATTCAGCAGATGCGGAATCTCTTAGAGGAAGCCAATCATCGGGAATATACCGTTGTAGGTACTTCTCAGGATATGGGTACCGGCAGAAGCATGGCCCGCATGGGCCTGAAGCAGATGATGCGGAGTGTGCAGGGCGGCTTCGTCCGCGCTGTGCTTGTGCGGGATTTATCCCGCCTGAGCCACGATCCCGCCATCCTGATTCAAATACTGGAATTTTTGCAGGATCACGACGCGGTACTGATCACCACCGAGAGCGACCTGCGGTATGAGCTTTACGTCAAGGGGCTGGAAAACCGCTTTTTCCAGAGGGCGGCCCAAAAGGGCCTCCATTTGCCATGGTAAAGGGGGCTGAATTTATGCGTGTTACTTACAATCCAGAAGCGCCATCCCCTCTCATAGTCAATGAAATCAAATATTATATGGCGCTTTCGGCCTTGAAAAAGATGCTGGCCGATGGCATCATAACCTCTGAAAATTACAAGAAAGCGACTGTTGCTATTGCCGAAAGATACCGGGTTTTGCGATACGATATTTAGTGGTTATCGTGATAGCTTTGTACCAGCCGTTGTGGTAATGTTGTTGCTGCGGGGTGGTCACAATAGATGCCGCCCAAGAAAGCGCAGAAAGGGCGGTGCGGAGAATGCCACAGGTGCAGATCATAGAACCTACGATAAGACCACAGAAACAGAAAATCCGGGTTTGTGCCTATGCCCGTGTGAGCAGCAACTCCGATGATCAATTGAACTCCTTTTCCGCGCAGGTCGAATATTTCACCCAACTAATACAAGCCCACAGCGATTGGGAATTCATTGACATCTATGCCGACGAGGGCATAACCGGTACCAGAGCCGACAAGCGCGATGATTTCCAACGGATGATGCGGGACTGCAGAGCTGGGAGGATTGACCGCATACTGGTTAAATCCATTTCCCGATTCGGAAGAAACAGCGCCGACTGCATTGAAGCCGTTCGGGAACTGAAAATGTTGGGAATAGCTGTTGCGTTTGAAAAAGAAGGCATTGATACAGGCCGCATGACCAATGAAATGTACTTTTCCATGTACAGTGCATTCTCACAAGAAGAATCCACTTCCATTGCGAAGAATATGCGTAAAGGCGCAGTCATGCGGATGAAAAATGGAACCTACCGTCTATCCCAAGCGCCTTATGGCTACCGCTTAGATGAAAAAGGCGGTTTTCTGATTTGCCCGGAAGAAGCGAAGGTTGTCCGAAAGATATTTGGGGACTTTCTCTCAGGGAAAAGCATTCGAGAAATCGCCAATGAACTTGCACAGGCCCAAGTGCCAAAGCTGAAAGGGAACCCCGTGTGGAGTGCCACCGGGGTTTCTTATATTTTAACCAACGAACGCTATATGGGAGATGAATTGTTCCAGAAACGCTTCACCACTGACGCATTTCCTTTTAAGAAAGTAAAGAACCGTGGCGAGAAAAGCCAATTTTATGCGGAGAATACCCATGAAGCTATCGTCAGCCCCAATGTATTTCGTCTGGCGCAGGAACTTCTAAAAAAGAAAAATCAACTCCATGGACGGAAAAAGGAAATCCAGACCTATACTTTCTCCAAAATGCTGGAGTGCGGCGAGTGTGGAAGCACATTCTGCAGGCGGGTAACCAAAGCCGGAACTGTAGTATGGGCCTGTTATCGGCATTTCCGTGACAAAAAATTGTGCGCCATAGAAAATGTGCAGGAGTCCGAAGTGGAATCCGCATTCGTTACCTTATATAACAAGCTGGGGAGAAATCGCTCAGAGATTTTAACCCCATTCATTACGCAGGTGGAAAAACTGCGTGATAAAAATTTCATGTCCCATCCGGGGGCCATGCAGTTGAACAAAGAAATAGCGGATCTGTTGGAGCAGAATCATGCGCTGGCTACTTTGAGAGCAAAAGAGTGCATTGATTCTGCTTTTTATATGAGTGAAACCAATACCAATAACACCAAGCTGGAAAATTTGCGGAAGGAGCTCCAGCGATACCGTGACTTAAACGACTACCATGAAATACTCAATGGAAGCTACCTGCTTCTAAAAATTTTTGAAGAGCAGGAAAGTATCTCAGAGTTTGAGCCTGTAGCTTTCCGCAATATGGTTATTAAAGTGAGGATTTTTTCAGACACCATCTGTTTCCGGTTAATCAACGGGATGGAATTGGCTGAAAGAAGATAGGAGTTGTACCAATGAAAAAGAAAAGATACCTGCCCTTCGGATATCAAATGGAAAAGGGAGAAATCATCCCGCACCCTGACGAGGGACCTTTGGTACAGGCTATCTTTTCAAAATACCTTGAAAGGACCGCCCTTTCAACACTCGCCAAATATGCCTCCTTGTCGGGCATTCCTTATCGGGAAGGAGCCGGGCAGTGGAATAAAGCCATGGTTTGCCGGATTTTGGACAATTCCAAGTATGCAGGCGATGAAGGATTCCCGCCGCTGATTTCAAAGGAACAGTTGGAAGAAGCAGCTTTCCTCAGAGCAGCCAAGGCAAAGCAATATGGCGGCAGCCTGCCTGTGGAAATGAAAAAAATCCGCCAGCAGATCTGCTGCGGAAACTGTGGGCAAATCCTCAAGCGAGTCAATATGCGGACAGGATACATCTTGTGGGAATGCCCAAAATGCGGGATAAGCACAGACTACATACCAGACGAACTATTGCTGCAAAGCGTGACTGCCCTATTAAACCGGGCAATTAAAAACCGGGAAAAGCTGAAACCGGAAGAAAGGCATTGTGAATGCTTATCCATCGAAGTCCTCCGGTTGAACAATGAAATTGACCGGCAGATGACCAATCCCCGCGCTAATGCGGATCAACTGCTCCAGCTTATCATGGATTGTGCCAAAGCGAAATACGAAGTCAGCGAAAGCGGTGCTTCGGAGCAGATGACTCAGCTTATACAGGAACGGCTGGCCGATCAACCCCTGATTTCCGATTTCGACTACGACCTGTTTAGCAGCATAACAGAGAAAATCCTTATTCAGCCAAATGCTTCCGTTCACCTTCAACTGCGAAACGGAAAAATGATATAGCCTACCGGAAAGGAGCGTTTATATGGAGCCACAAGCCCCCATCAGGCAGAAAATCATCCGGGAGATTAAACCCTCCCCAGTGCTGCAGGCCCGAACCCGCAATCACAAGCTAAGGGTAGCGGCTTACTGCCGAGTCAGTACAGAGCAGGAAGAACAGCAGACCAGTATCGAAAACCAAATCACCTATTACGATGATTTGATTCGTTCAAATCCTGAGTGGGAATATGCTGGCGTTTTTTCAGACGATGGCATCAGCGGAACCAGAGATGAGAACCGCCCCGGTTTTATGGAAATGATAAAGCAGTGCAAAAAAGGGAAAATCGACATGATACTGGCAAAGTCGCTATCCAGATTTTCCCGAAATACCCTGCAATGCATTTCGTACATACGAATGCTCAAGGATCGGGGCATTATCATCCGGTTTGAAAAAGAAGGACTGGACACCTCCCGTGTAACAAGCGAAATATTCTTCACATGGACCAGTGCTTTCGCCCAAGGCGAAAGCGAATCTCTGAGCAACAATGTTAAATGGGGCAAACGAAAAGGGTACAGTCAAGGAAATTTCGCCTTTCCCTATAAGAATATGCTGGGCTATAAAAAAGGAGAGGACGGAGAGCCGGAGATTGTGCCGGAAGAAGCAGAACATATCAAAATGATTTTTAACCTGTTCTTGCTGGGCCGCAGCCTGCGTCAGATCAAGGAAGCCTTGGAACGGCGAAACATACTGACGCCGCGGGGGAATCCAGAATGGGGATTGTCCAGTATTGAACATATCCTGCGAAATGAAAAATATATGGGCGATGTACTGCTGCAAAAGAGTTACACCGTAGACTTCCTGACTAAGAAAAAGAAGAAAAACAACGGGGAGCTCACCCAATATTACATCACTGACAACCATCCGGCGATTATCTCTCGTGAGGATTTCCTAAATGTCCAGCTTGAACTGACCAGAAGGAACAGCAAAAAGAAGGTTTCCCAAAAGAAAACCAAGAGTGCGCTGGGCAAATACTGCAGCAAGTATGCACTTTCCGAAAGGCTGGTTTGCGGGGAATGCGGTTCCATGTATCGCCGGACCACATGGGTAAAAAAGGGCAAGAAGAAAGTAGTCTGGCGCTGCATCAGTCGATTGGAATTCGGAACAAAATACTGCCAGCATTCACCAACCATATCGGAAGAAGCCTTGCATCAGGCAATCCTCCAATGTATTCAAAAAGTGGTCGAGGACAAAGAAGATATCCTGAAAAATCTGCGTGATGTTCAAGAAAACATTATCCTGTTTTCCGGGAATCAAATCACACCGCAATCACTGGAAAAGCAAATAGACAAGTTGCAGCAGGAAATGTCGGCCTTAGTTAAAATTATCGCGCAGGGTGGCGATAGCGAATTCTATGCCGCCAAGTTACGGCAGCTTTCTGAACAGAAAATGGGCCTTACCAGCCAACTGCAGGAAATCCAGAAAAAGAAGATGGCAGATCAGGCACAGGAATACCAGTACCAACAAGCCTTGCTTTATATCAACAATGAGGAAAACTTGAACCTTACTGAATTTAACGATGACTTTATCCGAAGAATTATTGAACAGATAACAGTTCTCTCTGCCACCCAAATCAGAATACGGTTTGTCGGCGGATATGAGCAGGACGCAAACCTGCCATTGAAAAAATAGGTTGCCTGCAAAAAAATAGCACCGATGTCCTCAATACGGGGGCATCGGTGCTATTTTTTTGTGGGTAACTGTTTGGCCCATAACCCTCTTAACATACCATAACATCTCCTGAAATTTTTTTGTCGAAAAGACTGGACAGGACTTGGGATGTATGCTATAATAATTATACAGAAATTTTGTTGCAGAGTTTACCACGATTCCGGTTAAGCCAAGCGCAAAATTTTGGGCAAAAAAATTTATTTTTTAAGTTTTTTGCCGTTTCTCAGTTGAATACAAGGGGGGATCTAAAGTGTCCACCCCTTCCAGAAAAAAGGACTTTGCATTTTGCAAAGTCCTTTTTCAATGAAACGAATCCCTTCGGTATGTGAAATTGCCCTGCGGGCAGTGAAATGCGCTGCGTCTCCAAATCACCCATGGTTCTGCGCCATCACGCCGACCAACGCGTGCGGCACATAGGGCTCTTCAAGGTATGCAATCTCATCAGCGGTGAGCCTCAATTCAACGGCGTTCACAAGCCCCGTGATGTGCGAAAGATTCGTTGCGCCGCAGATGGGCGACGCAACCTTCGTCAGCAGCCACGCGAGCGCGATCTCCGTCATGGTACAGCCGCGCTTCTCGGCCAGCTCCGCCACACGGTCAATGATCACACCGTCGGTCTCGGCGGTCTTGTCGTACTTAAATTTCGCGTAATTGTCTTCCTCAAGGCGCTTGGAGCTCTCACCAGGATGCCTCGAGAGCCGCCCTGCGGCGAGTGCACTGTATGGCGTCATCGCAATGTTCTCCGCCTTGCAGAATGGCGCCATTTCGCGCTCCTCCTCGCGGAAAATGAGATTATAATGCCCTTGAACGGACACAAACTCCGCCATGCCGTGCATACGGGCGTAGTAATTCGCCTGCGCCAGCTGCCACGCATAGCAGTTCGAGATGCCGATGGCGCGGACCTTGCCGGCCTTCACCGCGTCGTTCAGCCCCTCCATAATCTCCTCAATGGGCGTGCGATAATCCCACATGTGGCAGATGTACAGATCAACGTAGTCCATACCGAGACGCTTCAGGCTTGCATCGAGGCAGTTTTTCACGTGCTGCTGCCCCGTCACGTCGTTTGCAATCTCCTCGTCGGTGCGCGGCTCAAATTTCGTCGCCAGCACCACGTCCTCGCGGCGGGCAAAATCGCGCAGCACACGGCCGACAAACATCTCGCTCGTGCCGCCTTGGTAGCTCATCGCCGTGTCAAAAAAGTTGATGCCGTTCTCGAGCGCCGCTTTGATGATCTCGTTGGAGCTTTCCTCATCCAGCGTCCAGCGGTGCTGCCCCGCGGCCGCTTCGCCAAAGCCCATGCAGCCAAGGCAAATGCGCGAAACATTCAGGTCAGAGTTGCCGAGTTTTACGTATTCCATGTGTCTTCCCCTTTTCTATAAAAATTCGTGATTTCTTGCTTTCAGTATACTAAACCATCAAAAGAATGTCCAATACTTATTTTTTATCCTTCTCCATGCCGGAAATGTATTTCTTCGCAAAATCGAGGAACGCGTTCGTCAGCGGTGAGAGCACACGGTTCTTTTTCCAAACGAGCACCGTCGCGGCGCGGATCGGCGGCTGCAGCGGCACGAATTTCAGGCCGTTATGCTGCAGGTCGAGCTTCAGCGTGAACAGCACGCCGTTTTCGCGGCGAATGACCGAGGCCATGTTGTATTGCAAATCGCCGTGCGCGATAATGTTGAGCCGGTCCGCGCTGTCGCCGAACCAGTTCACAATCTCACTGCGGATCTGGTCCCGGCGCGAAAACACCGCCGGGTACGGCACAATGTCCTGTGGCGTCAAATACGGCTTCTGCGCCAGCGGCGAATCCGACCGCACCAGCGCGTTCCACGTTTCCGGCACCGGGAAGTGCAGAAAATCATACTTGCTGATTTCCACCGGCTCCAACAGCAAGCCGATGTCCAACGTGCCACGTTCAATGCGCTCCTTAATGTTATCGGAGTTGCCGCTATAAATGCTGTACGTCACGTTCGGGTGCTCGGCGCGAAACGCCGCCAGAATGCCGGAAAGATGGCAGGAGCCGTGGTACTCGCCGCTGCCGATGGAAATTTCACCGGTCAGCATTGCCTCCTGCTTTAATTCCCGCTTCGTCATTTCGGAAAGCGTCACGATTTCCTCTGCGCGGCGGCGGAATAACATACCCTCCTCCGTCAACGTGACGCTGTGGTTGTTGCGGCTGAACAGCTTCACGCCAAGCTCCTGCTCCAGCCCCATCAGCTGGCGGGAAAGTGTGGGCTGTGTGATATGTAAAAGCTGCGCCGCCTTCGTGATGTTCTCCTCACGCACAACAGCCAGAAAATACTGCAAGACTCGTATATCCATAGATCTGAAAGCAGCCTCCTAAACCTCGGGCGGCAAACGCGCACCCTTTATATTTCGTATTATAGCACGCCTGTCATGCCCATTTCAATACAGCGCATTGTTCAAGTTGTGCAGACAAATCTTGTGCAACTTCAATAAAGTTTTGCGCCTTATGTAAATCTTCTGTTCAGTTTTAAAATCAAATCTTACAAATCTCTTTATAAATGCAAAAAAGCTGCAAAAGCCCTTGTAAATCCAGAAAAGTTGCGCTAAAATAGTAATCCGCGCTGGGGTATTTCTTATTTATATGAGCGTGCTCATGTACGCATATACGCACATGATTTGGATTTTTATGATTTCGTAATTTTTTGAAACGGTTTTACCGGATCACGGTATGCGGCCGCGGTCCACAGGAGGTGCATTTATCTGCAAGTATTCAGAGCACTGAAAAAGGGATTTTTAGAGCTTACCCCAAACGAAAAGGTCTTGCTTGTTTTAACGGCTTCCATTTTCCTCACCGTCTATGCCGAGATGCTGGCGCTGCTTTTATTGCCGTTTTACATTGCCGCCACGAAGCAGAGCTTCGTTTTCTTCCGCCGTAAACAGGATTTATTTTTTCTTTCGGCTTTCTGGGTGCTCTCCCTGCTCGTCACGATTTTCTCAGGCGGCACCGTAACGGATATTCTGCTCGGCGCTTTTATGGTGTTCGCATTCATCGCCGTCATTTTCGTCAGCTATACGATGACCCAGCGCGCGTTCCGCCTCATTTTATCTTTCGTCTGCCTCATGAGCCCCTATTGCCTCCTTATCGCGCTCGTTCAGCGCGCGCTCGGCATGGAGTGGGTTTACGGTGCGCGGTATAACTCCATCTTTACAAACCCCAATTACTATGCGTTTTACATTTCGCTCGTCGTGCTCTTCTGCATTTACAACATCGTAAAAAGCGAAGACACGCCGCTGCGCGGTTTATACGCTGTCCTGATTCCGTTGAATCTTATCGCGCTTGAGCTCACCGAGTGCCGCACCACTTTCATGGTGCTGCTCATCGTCTGCCCTGTCATGCTGTGGTTCTGCGGCAAGAAGAAGTGGCTTTCCGTGTACCTTTTCACCATGCTTGGCATTTTGCTCACACTCGTTCTGTTCGGTGAATCGCTCGATTTCCTCCCTCGCATCGATCTCATCCGGCACGATTTTGCAAAACGCATGAGCATCTGGTCGGGCGCCATCGGCAGTATTATGGACGCCCCGTGGTTCGGCCGCGGCTACAATACATACGCGCGCATCCATGACCTCTACGGCTCATACAGCATCGCAAAGCATTCGCACAACCTGCTTTTGGAGCTCCTCATGGACTTCGGATTTGTGGGTACGGCGGTCTTACTCGGTTACTTTGCCATCAATGTCGGCAAGATTATCCGCCTGCATCGCAGCCACAAGTGCCACCAGCGCTACGCCCTCACAGTCTCCGTCATCGTTTGCGTTCTGCTGCACGGGCTTTTGGATATCTCCATGCTGTGGCCGCAGACCGGCCTGCTCGTCATTTACATCGTCGGCTTCAGCACCGAGTACGACAAGCAGCACATCTTCGGCACAGACCGCCGCCACGAGATTTTTGCGCTGCACGCAAGATCTATTCAGGCAAAAGAACCCATCTTGTAAAAAATTCTGTTATCCTTTACAAAAAGGCTGCCGAAATTTCGGCGGTCTTTCTCTTTTGTGTCTCTTTTCGGATAACGCGATTTTTGTTATAATAAAAGAGTTTTGGACAATACCGCATAACCCCTCCGCGGTACTGCCCCTTCAATTTTTCAGCAAAGGAAGATCTATTTTATGGGCGGTTTTTTCGGCGCAGCATCGCAGACTGACTGCGTTTTCGACCTTTTTTTCGGCATTGATTACCACTCCCACCTCGGCACACGCCGCGCGGGCATGGCGGTTTACAGCCCGGAGACCGGCTTTGACAAGGCCATTCACAACATTGAAAACGCTCCGTTCCGCACGAAGTTTACAACGGAATCGCAATCTATGCACGGCACGCTCGGCATCGGCTGCATCTCCGATTATGAAGCACAGCCGATTTTGGTGCGTTCGCATCACGGCACCTTCGCCATTACGACCATCGGCAAGATCAATAACGCCAATGAGATCGTAGAGGACATCATCGGGCGCGGCACGCATTTCTTTGAGATGCAAAACGGCGAAGTGAATCCCACGGAGCTCGTCGCCGCCATCATCGACCAGAAAGAGAATTTCATCGACGGTATTCGCTACGCGCAGGAGATCGTCGACGGTTCTTTGAGTATGCTCGTCCTGACGCCGCGCGGCATTTACGCGGCACGCGATAAACTCGGCCGCACCCCCGTCGTGCTCGGCCAAAAGGAAGACGGCTACTGCGCAAGCTTTGAAAGCTTCGCGTATTTAAACCTCGGCTACCACGACCTGCGCGAGCTCGGCCCGGGCGAAGTTGTCGTGTTCGACGCCGACCACGTGCAAACGCTCGTCGCCCCCGGCAAAAAAATGAAGATCTGCACGTTCCTGTGGGTCTACTACGGCTACCCGTCCTCCAGCTACGAGGGCATCTCCGTCGAGAGCATGCGCTATAACTGCGGCCGCGCGCTCGCCCGCCGCGATAACGTCCACCCCGATATTGTCGCCGGCGTACCGGATTCCGGCATCGCGCACGCCATCGGCTATGCCAACGAGTCCGGCGTACCGTTCTCCCGCCCGTTCATCAAATACACGCCCACATGGCCGCGCTCCTTCATGCCGACGCACCAGAGCAAGCGCGACCTCATCGCCAAAATGAAACTCATCCCGGTGCATGACCTCATCGAGGGCAAGAGCCTCCTGCTCATCGATGACTCCATCGTGCGCGGCACGCAGCTGCGCGAAACGACCGAGTTCCTCTACGCAAGCGGCGCAAAAGAAGTGCACATTCGCCCCGCCTGCCCGCCGCTGCTCTTCGGCTGCAAATACTTAAACTTCTCCCGCTCCACGTCCGAAATGGAGCTCATCACCCGCCGCGTCATTAAAGAGCTTGAGGGTTGCGACCCCGACCGTGCCACACTTGAAGAATATGCCGACCCGGACAGCGAGAAGTACCGGAAGATGGTGGAGAAGATCGGCGAAAAGCTGCACTTCACCTCCCTTCACTACCACCGCCTCGACGATATGATGGAGTCCGTCGGCATCGACGCAGACTGCCTTTGCACCTACTGCTGGAACGGCAAAGAATAATGTAAAAATCATGGCAAAAGTATTTTTAATCTGCGGCAAAATCTGCAGCGGCAAAGGCTTTTACACCCGGCAGCTCAAGGAAAAAGAACACGCTGTGGTGCTCTCCTGCGATGAGATTGAAAACGACCTCTTCCACCATGACCTCGGCGATCGCCGCGATGCGATTAGCGCGGACATCAAAGCGTATCTCCACAAAAAAGCTGTGGACATCGCCCGCGCGGGCTGCAATGTCATTTTAGATTGGGGCTTCTGGAGCCGCAAAGAGCGCACAGATGTTTCTGCCTACTACAAAAACGCCGACATCGACTTCGAGTGGCACTACATCGACATTTCCGATGCAGACTGGGCGAAAAACATGGAAGCGCGCAACGCTGCCGTTGCCGCCGGTGAAACGACCGACTACGCCGTAGACAGCGGCCTGCTGCAAAAAATTCTCACGCTTTTTGAGACCCCCATACCCGATGAGATCGACGTGTGGTTTACAAACCGCAGATAATTTTGCACAGTACAAAAGGACGACAGTTAAGCGCAACTGCCGTCCTTTTTCTATGCTCTGATTGTTTTTACACTTCGCCGTTAAACAGCTTTTCCGCGTAGCGCACACTGCCCATCGCATCTTTGGAGTAGAAATCCGCGCCAATCTCCTTAGCGTACTCGGGATTCAGCACCGCGCCGCCCACCATGACCTTGCAGTCATGCGCTTTACGCAGCTGGCGGATCGTCTCCGCCATGCTCTCCACCGTCGTCGTCATCAGGGCAGAAAGCCCCACAAGGCGCACGTTTTTCTCGATCGCCGTCTGCACAATGATCTCCGGCGGCACGTCCTTACCGAGGTCGAGTACGTCAAAGCCGTAGTTTTCAAGCAGCACCTTCACAATGTTCTTGCCGATATCGTGAATGTCGCCCTTCACGGTCGCAAGGATGATGGTACCCTTCTTTTCCTCCTGAATGCCCTTTTTCGCAAGGTTCTGCTTGATGCGCTCAAATGCTTCCTTCGCTGCGTCTGCGCTCATGAGAAGTTGCGGCAGGAACACCGTATTTTTCTCAAAGCCCTGCCCCACTTCGTCGAGCGCCGGGATAAGCTCACCGTTGATGATTTCCAGCGGCGGCGTCGTTTTCAGCATCTCGTCCGTCAGCTGTCCCGCCTGCTCGCGCAGGCCTTTCACAATGGCGCGGTGCAGCGAAACGCTTTCGGCAGACCCGCCTGCGCTCTGCTGCGCGGCGCCCGTGCGTACGTCCGGTGCTGCCGTGGTGTTCGCATACGCTTCAATGTACGCCTTGCAGCCCACGTCTATGCCCATCAGCGCGCAGAACGAGCGGTACGCTTTCATCAGCTCGTCGCTCAACGGATTGATGATGCCGGAGCTTAATCCGCGCTGCATCGCCATCGCAAAGAACGTCGAGGTCACCAGCTCGCGACGCGGCAGACCGAACGAAATATTGGAAACGCCGAGCACCGTGTGCACGCCGAGCTTGTGGCGGATCGTGTCAAGCGCCTCGAGCGTGATAATCGCGTTATCCGCGCCCGTACTCACCGTCATCGCAAGCGTGTCAATAATCACGTCGCTGCGGTCGATGCCGTAGCTTTCCGCCGTTTTCAAAATCTTCTCCGCAATCGCCACACGCTCCGCAGCAGAAGCCGGGATGCCCTTTTCGTCGAGCGTCAAAGCAACCACCGCAGCACCGTACTTTTTCACAAGCGGCAGTACCGTGTGCAGCGATTCCTCTTTGCCGTTCACGGAGTTCACCAGCGGCTTGCCGTTATAAATACGCAGCGCGCGCTCCATGGCCTCCACGTTCGAGGTATCGATCTGCAAAGGCGTGTTCGTCACGCTCTGCAAGTTGATGATGGCCCTTTCCATCACCGCGGGCTCGTCAAGCTCCGGCAGACCCACGTTCACGTCCAGAATGTCCGCACCGTGTTCCGTCTGCGCAATGCCTTCACGGCACAGATATTCCAAATCGCCTTCGCGCAAAGCCTGCTTTAAGCGCGGCTTGCCCGTCGGGTTGATGCGCTCGCCAATCAAAATCGGTCGCGCACCGAACGTCACCGTATGCGTGTACGAGGACACCACGGTCTTCTTTTCAATGTGACGCTCCTTCACCGGCTTGTTTTTCAGGCGTTCTGCCAGCAGTCGGATATGCTCCGGCGTCGTGCCGCAGCAGCCGCCGAGAATCGCCGCGCCTTTCTCCGCAAAGCGCTCCATGTACGCGTAAAATTCCTCCGGCCCCACGGGGTACGAGGTCTCGCCGTTCACGGAAACCGGCAGACCGGCGTTTGGGTTGATGACAATGGGCAAATTCGTCAGCGTCAGCATTTCATCGACAAAGCTTTCCATCTGCTCCGGGCCGAGGCTGCAGTTGATGCCCACCGCGTCCGCACCGAGGCTCTCCGCCAGCAGCAGCGCCGCCGGGATGTTGCTGCCCGTCAAGAGCTTTCCCGTGCTGTCAAACGTAAACGTTACAACGACTGGCAGGTCACAGTTTTCCTTTGCCGCCAGCAGCGCCGCCTTCGCTTCGTAGGCGTCGCTCATCGTCTCGATGATCACGAGGTCGGCGTTGTCCCTGCCTGCGATAATTTCCTCTTTAAAAAGCTCGTACGCGTCATCAAACGCCAAATCACCGAACGGCTTCAAAAGCTTGCCGGAGGGGCCGATGTCGAGCGCCACCGCCGCCTTGCCGCCGCTCGCCGTGTGTGCAAGCTTCAATGCCTGTGAGACGACCTCCTGCACGGTGTGGCCCGTCTTTTCCAGTTTTAAACGGTTCGCGCCGAACATGTTCGCCGTCAAAATATCGCAGCCCGCGTTCACGTAGTCGGACTGAATTTTCAAAAGCACCTCGGGGTGTGTCAGGTTCCAAAGCTCCGGCAGCTCGCCGCCCATAAGGCCGTTTGCCTGCAAAAGTGTGCCCATGCCGCCGTCCACAATGACAACAGATTTTCCGAATCGTCCTATAACAGGATGCATAAATTTTCTCCCTTTCTCTGCGCGTCAGATTTCGCGGAACTCGCAGTCGGTGTTCGCGCAGCCGCGGCACTTTACGTATGTGCATGTCGGCGCGTCCGTCACGCCGATGACCGCCGTCACGGATTTAAACGGCACCATCAGCATGGTGTCCGTCAGCGTCAGCCCAATGCGCTTTGCACATTCCAGCCGCGCAAAGATCTCTTTTTGGCTTTCGAGCGCAAAGTCGCCGTACCCCGGCGAATAGCGCGGCTTCAAAAATAAGCCCGCTGCGGCTTCCTTTTCCGCGATCTGCGCCTGCATTTCGTCACAGTAGTCTTCAATGAGCGCATTCGCAACGGAATGCGCCACCGTGCCGCGCGCCATATTGAGCGCGGATAACCGCCGTATCATCATATCGGCCTGCAAACCCAGCGTCGCCGCAAACAAATACGCTGCCTTGCAGCCGCGTAAATGGCGTGAAAGCTTTATGCTCTCGATGCGCCAGCCGTCCAGCTCCACCGCGTTCTCAAGTACTTTTATGTCGTATCTTTTATATACGCATTTCGGCATGAGCGTGCGCAGCATCTCGCCGCCGATCTCGCGAATCATCTCATCGGTGTCTGCATCGGCCGGCTTCCCGCGAAAGCCAAGATAGCGCAGCGCCTCTTTCTCATTCAGCTTCATAGCCGTCAATGATCTTTGAAAGGTTCGTCATGATGCTGCCCGCAATGTCCGGGCGGTTCATCGTGTAGATATGAATATGCGTCACGTCATTCGCGATGAGGTCGATAATCTGCTCGGTCGCGTACGCAATGCCCGCCTGCTTCATCGCCTCCGGGTTGTTCGCAAAACGATCGACGATCGCCTTAAAGCGCGTCGGCATAGAAGAACTCGAAAGGCTCATGATGCGCTTAATCTGCTTCGCGTTCGTCACCGGCATAATGCCCGCAATGACCGGCACGCGAATGTCGTGGCGCAGGAGCTTGAACATATAATTATAAAGAATGTTGTTGTCAAAGAACATCTGCGTCGTTAAAAACTCGCAGCCGCTTTCCACCTTGCGGCGCACGCCGTCAATATCCGCGTCGCTGTTGTACGATTCCGGGTGTCCCTCCGGGTAACATGCGCCGCCGATGCAGAAATCCGCACCCTCGCGGCGAATGGCATTGATGAGGTCGCTCGCGTGCGGGAACGTCTGCGGCGCCGTATCACCCTCCGGAATATCGCCGCGCAGCGCCAGAATATTCTCAATGCCGCTCGCCTTAAACGCATTGATGGACGCTCTGAGGTTCTCTTCGTCCTGTCCCACACACGTCAAATGTGCCAGCGCCGTAACGCCGCTTTTCTGCACCTCTTCTGCAATGGACAGTGTGTTTTTGGAGTTGGAGCCGCCCGCGCCGTAGGTCACGCTCATAAAAGAGGGCTTATGTGCCGCGATCTCATGCACCACCTGCTGTGTGTTTTCCAATGGCTTGCCCGGCTTCGGCGGGAACATCTCGCAAGAGACCGTCACCTTGTTGGTCTTCAAAATATCGGAAATTCTCATAAGTCATCACTTTCTGTATCGGTTTCATATTTTCATTGATATACCGTTAAAGTATAGCATAAAAATGCAGGAAACGCAATTTGAAAATGCAGAATTTCGCTGTTTTTTCCGCTTACGGTTCCGGCCGCATCAGTGGGAACATCACCGTGTCGCGGATATTCCTCGTGCCGAGCAAAACCTGCAAAACGCGGTCAATGCCCATGCCCCAGCCGGAAATGGGCGGCATGCCGTATTCCATCGCCGTCAAATAGTCGTCATCCATCACCATAGCTTCCTCGTCGCCGTCCGCGTGGCTCTGCGCCTGAATTTGCAGTCTGCGGCGCTGCTCATTGGGGTCCACAAGCTCCGAGTACGCGTTGATGATCTCCGCGCCGTTGATGACAAGTTGAAAGCGGTCCGTAATCTCCGGATCATCATCATTCGCGCGCGCCAGCGGCGACAAGTCCGTCGGGTGCGCAATGAGAAACGTCGGCGCGATCATCTTCGGGCGGCTCACCTTCTTGTATAATAAATCGATGAGGTTTCCGCGCCCAAGCTTCTTCGGGTCGTCGGTGGAGTTTAATTCAATGTGTCGGCTTTCAATTTCCTGCAATAAAGCCTCCGCCGTCTTAAACTCGTCAATGTCAATGCCGCAGTCCTTTAAAATGAGCTCGCGGAACGTCACCACCGCCCATTCCGCGCCGAAATCGATCTCGGTGCCGTTAATGGAGATGACCGCGCTGCCCCGAATCTTCGTGATGACCGTTTGCAGCATGTCCTGCAAAAAGCGCATGTTGTCGCGGTAGTTATAGTACGCGCAGTAGCCCTCCAGCATCGTAAAATCCTGCAAATGCGTCGTGTCCATGCCTTCATTCCGAAAGCACCGCGCAAACTCAAACACCTTCGTAAACCCACCCACAATGGCACGCTTCAAATACGTCTCCGGCGCAATGCGCAGATAAACGTCCATGTCAAGCGCATTGTGGTGCGCAACAAACGGCCGCGCCGTCGCGCCGGACGGATGATCGATGAGCACCGGCGTTTCAATTTCGATGTAGCCGTTGTCCTCCAAATACCGCCGAATCTCCCGCACAAGCTGCGACTTGAAAAGGAACCGCCTGCGCGTTTCCCCGTTCATGCACAAATCGAGGTACCGCCTGCGCCAACAAAGCTCTGTGTCCTGAATACTGTGGAACTTCTCCGGCAGCGGACGGAACGCCTTGCCTAAAAACGTGATGCACTTCGCGCGCAGCGTCTTTTCGCCCACCTTTGTCGTGAACATCTCGCCCTCCGCGCCCATAAAGTCGCCTACGTCAAAGCCCCTCTTGAAAAAGTCATACGTGTCCTCGCCCACTTCGTCGCGCATCACGGCAATTTGCAGCTTGCCCTCCATATCGGAGAGCGTCACAAACGAGAGCTTCCCCATGCGTCGAATGGCTGTCACACGCCCTGCAACGCACACGTCCTGCACCCCGTCCGGCAGCTTTGCCGCCTCGCACAGCTCATGCGTTTGCGCATAGCGCTCCGGGTACGGGTTCACGTGCTCCCGTACATAATGAAACTTTGCCTTTCTTGCTTCCAATAACGTGTTTTCGCTCATTTTCTACACCCTTTCGTGCTGTTATTTTCATCGGGCGGGAAATTTAGAGCGTAAAAAATCCCGTCCCTGTTTCCAAGGACGGGATACAATAACCCGTGGTACCACCTTAGTTTGCCCGCGCCTCACGACGCACGCCTTTGCAAGTACAGACTTCGCCGCAGGAAAAGTACGGAAAACATCGATACTCCTGTGCTGTAACGGGCACGCCCGGCATAGTCTCAGCGCAAAAACGCAGTCGGTATGCAGCTCCAAGGCTTTGTTCGGTGATCCGTTCCTGCACCCCATCGCAGCTTACGGGGCTCTCTGTGCCATTCCCGGATCCCTACTGTCACTCTTCATCGCTTGTTAAAACGGAGTATAGCACACGGTTTTCAAAAAGTAAAGAGAAAATTTTCATCCCCGCGCATTTTCCTCGCTTTGCACGTTGTGCGGGCTTGTTTTCGCGCCTGCCTTGTGCTAAAATAAATGAGAAAAGTCGCGGAACAGCCGCGGCGGTTGTATTGATCTCATTTTCTCTTGGGAGGGCTTATTATGTCAGAACCTTTACGCGCCATGATGATCGGCGCACACCCGGACGATGTCGATATCTGCACCTGCGGCATCACAAAGCGCTTGGTTTCAAAGGGCTGCATTGTCCGCTTTGTCTCCATGACGACCGGCAACGCAGGCCACCAGACCATGCGCGGCGAAGAACTCATCAAAACGCGCGTGGCAGAAGCACAAAAAAGCGCTGCCTACCTCGGCGCCACCTATGAAATTCTGCCGTTCGACGACGGCCGCCTGACCCCGTCGCTCGAAGCGCGCGAAACGCTCATGCGCACCATCCGCAATTTTAAGCCGGACGTCATCTTCACGAACCGCGCGTGCGATTATCACCCCGACCACCGCGCTACGGGCCAGCTCGTGCAGGATTGCTCGTATCTCATGGGCGTGCCCGCTATTTGCCCGGATACCCCCGTGCTGCGCAAAACGCCGACCATTCTTTACTGGGCAGACGGCTTCACCGACCCCAAACCGTTCCGCTCCGATTTCGCCCGCCCGGCGGATGACGACCGCGAAACGCTGTTTCACGTCGAGTGCTGCCACGCCTCCCAGTTTCTCGATTGGCTTCCGTGGGCAGATGACCACGTGGATCTCGCCGGTAAAACGCACGAGGAGCGCGTAGAGTACCTGCGCAGTACGTTCAACTGGGACCGCGGCGACGTGGACGAGGACGTGCTCGCGTGCCTCACCCGCCAGTACGGCGCAGAATTTGCAAAAACCGTTCGCTTTGCCGAAAGCTGGCAGGTGAGCGAATACGGCGCGCCTGTTTCCGATGCGCTCAAAGAACTGCTCATCGGTCTCGACTGAGCCGAATATTTCCGCGGTTCACCCCGCAAATCAAAGACCAAAGGATAGAAAAATGAAAATTTTAGCCATTGAAAGCTCCTGCGATGAGACCGCCGCAGCCGTTGTAGAAAACGGCCGCCGCGTGCTTTCCAGCGTCGTCGCAACGCAGGTAGAAGAACACAAGTTATACGGCGGTGTCGTGCCGGAGATCGCCTCGCGCCGCCACAGCGAAGCTATCGTAGGCGTCGTGCGTGAAGCACTCGAGCGCGCCGAGCTCACCGTAGACGACCTCGATGCCATCGGCGTCACCTACGCGCCGGGGCTCATCGGTGCGCTGCTCGTCGGCGTAAATTTCGCGAAAGGCCTCTCTCTTTCTGCAAATTTACCGCTCATCCCGGTGCACCACCTGCGCAGCCACATCGCGTCAAACTACATCACGAACCCGGAACTCGAGCCTCCGTTCCTGTGCCTTGTCGTCTCCGGCGGCCACACGCACATCATCGAAGTGACGGACTACACAAAGCTCCGCATCCTCGGAAAAACGCGTGACGATGCCGCGGGCGAAGCGTTCGATAAGGCTGCGCGCGCCATGGGCATGCCCTATCCCGGCGGCATCGCCATGGATAAACTCGCTGAGACCGGCAACGACAAAGCGTTCAAGCTCCCGCGCCCGACCGTAGACGGCGCCCCGCTCGATTTCAGCTTCTCCGGCCTCAAGACCGCCGTCATCAACATTCTGCATAATGCCGAGCAAAAGGGCCAGACCGTCAACATCGCCGATCTTTCCGCCTCTTACCGCAAGGCCGTTGTCGATTGCCTCGTGCGCAACTTTCTGCACGCCGCAGACGAGACCGGCCATAAAAAGCTCGTCATCGCGGGTGGCGTCTCCGCAAACGCGCTCCTGCGCCGCCGCCTCACGGAAGAATGCAAGCGTACCGGCCGCACGCTCTATATGCCCGACCTCTCTCTCACCGGCGACAACGCCGCCATGGTCGGCGCACAGGCCTACTACGAATATCTCGCCGGCCATACCGCCGGCATGAAGCTGAACGCCTGCGCCCAGCGCTCCATCGACTTAGGCTGAGTTTTCAAATTTCACAACACCCAAAAACGACCCGCAAACGGAATTTTTTCTCCGTCTCGGGTCGTTTCTTTATGCCTGTTTGGTTTTACTCCCGCGGCACCACAAACCAGTGTTGGTTCTCCCGCAGCTTTTCCTCCGCGCGCTTCAAAAGCGCTTTCGCGTCGATGAGGTAGCACGCCGCGTCGCCGATCTTCCCTGTGACGATCTCATTTTTCGCGGGGTCCAGAATCTCCTTCACGCGGCGGTACGTCGTCTCCAAGCCCTTAAAATCGTGGCCGTACATGTACTTTTCCTCGCCGTTCACAACGTAGCGGATCTTCTCCTTCGTCAAGACGTAGTCCGTGCCGAAGCGCTCCTCCACGCCGTGCATAAACGTGCAGCAGTCAAGCACCTCGCCGATAAACAGCAGCCGTCCGCCGATCTCCGGCAGCTTCATAAACGGCGAGTTCTTCCCCACCGGGGTGATGTCCTCTCCATGCAATGCTGTCAGCTCCGCAGCACGCTTGCCGCGCACACAAACGGAGTGCGTCGGGTGCACGCTGCGCACCACGCCCGGCATTCTCCAGAACGTGCGCGGCAAAAGCCCGATGCACGGCACGGTTTTGTCCGCGTCAAACACCGGGTGCTCCGGCGTGACGTTCTCATACGTCAGCGCAGGCAGCAAAAGCGTGCCGTCGTCGCCAAGCGCCGCCTGCAACGTGTCGAGCACCGTCTCCGGCGTCTCCTTTGTCCCCAACGCCTTCATCGATGCGTGCACCAAAATCGTCTCACCCTCTTTGATTCCCAGCGCTTTCATATCTGCCAAAAGCTTCTTCGCATCATTCATTTGAGTTTTCCTCCCACAAAATAAACTTTACTCCAACCGCAAAACCGTCTCACCGTCCACCGTCAGCATGTAATCTGTTGGATACCCATTAAACGGCACGCAGATCGTTACATAGCTTCCGTAATCGTTTGAAGTCAAAATGCAGGATACGGGTTCGTTTCGATTGTCCACAAACTCTGTTTTTCCCTTATCGACATACGTCGCTATGTATAAATAGTAGTCATTTGTGTCGCGATAACACATGACCGTGTACTGACAACTCCCGCAAAAATCCGGCAGGGCATCCGCGTTCACGCGGCTACTTCCCTCTGCCTGTATACGGTTCGCCGTCGGCAGCTTCCAGCCGCTTTCGGATTTTTGGAGTGCGCACCAGCTCACAGGTTCGTCCCCTCGCCCCTCGTAAAGTACCATGCAGCTCTCGCAGTTCTCGACCGTCTCCAAAACCTTACGGCTCGATGTATACCGAAACGCTTCTTCCGGGGTGTCGAATCGCATAAACAAATTCTCTGGCGGGAACTGCTGTAACAAACTAAACAGCAAAACCATCGCCGCCACCACTAAAATACGCCATTGCATTTTGATTTGTTTATACTTATTATAAAGAAAAACAGTAAGCGCTACCGCAAGCAAGATTGGCCCGCCGAAATGAACTGCAATATACATGCGTCTCCCCCTTAACTGCCTCCATTATATCCGCCGTACACAAGAGAAGTCAATCGGTTCGGCAAAAAATATCCCAAAACACGCAAAAATACCCGGCAGAGCCTTTGAAGTGACCCCAAAAAGTTAGACAATATTCTGAAGTAAAAATTGTTCAAGCAGCCGACCGGGTATTTCAAATTTATTTCACCGAATCAATCGTCCCGCCGCCCAAAACGCGGTCGCCGTCGTACAGCACGACGGACTGCCCGCAGGTGATGGCGCGCTGCGGCTCGTCAAAGACGACCTTCAGGCTGTCCGGTCCTGTCTGCGTCACGGTCGCCCACTGCTCGGGCTGGCGGTAGCGCACCTTCGCCTTAATGTGCATCGGCTCCTTGATTTCCGCGACGGAAATCAAATTAATGCCGCTCGCTGTGAGCTCCTTTTTGAAAAGTTCGCTTTCCGGGCTTAGCGTCACGGTGTTCTTTTCAATATCCACCGATTTCACATACAGCGGTGCCGGCAGTGCGAGCCCCAGACCCTTGCGCTGGCCGATCGTGTAGCGGATCACGCCGCGGTGTTGCCCCAGCACGTTGCCATCTGTGTCCACAAAATCCCCGGGCGGGTACGTTTTGCCCGTGTACTGCTCGATGAAATCGGCATATGAGCCGTTCTGCACAAAGCAGATGTCCTGACTGTCGTGCTTACGCGCATTGATAAAATTGTGCGCCTCCGCAAGCGCGCGCACTTCACACTTCTCCATGCCGCCGAGCGGGAACTGCACGTGCTTTAGCTGCTCCTGCGTCAGCGACCACAGCACATAGCTCTGGTCTTTGTTGTGGTCAACGGCCTTTTTCAGGAGATACCGCCCCGTATTTTCGTCAAAATCAATTTGCGCGTAATGCCCCGTGACAACATAATCATAATTCAGCTCAACCATGCGCTGAAACAGCTTATCAAACTTCAAATAGCGGTTGCAATCGATGCACGGGTTCGGCGTCACACCCGTTTCATAAGAGTGCACAAACTTGTCGATAACATCCGTTTTGAAGCGGTCGGCAAAATTAAACACATAGTACGGCATGTCAAGCGCATACGCCACACTGCGCGCGTCCTCTACATCATCAAGCGAACAGCAGGTATGCTCGCGACGCAGACCGATGTCCTCATTCTGGTACAGCTTCATGGTCGCGCCCATGCAGGTGTAGCCCTTTTCTTTCATAAGCAGCGCCGCCACACTGGAATCCACGCCGCCGCTCATGGCTATGATCGCTTTTTTACACATAGTTTCGGTAAAACCCTTTCGTTATCGTTTCACATCGCCGCGCGCGGTGACAATCTCATAGCCTGCCGACTTCACGCGCTGCTCCAGACACCCGCGGCACTGCGCGGCCTCTTCCCCTGTACAGATCTTGTTCTCATACAGCTCATAAAGCTTTCGCACGCGCACCGGCGAAAGGTTCGGCATCACAACATTTCCGCCCGCCTTCAGCCCCAGCTCGCGCCCTTGCGGGTGAATGGTGCCAAGCGCCGTCGTAGACGGCAAAAGCGCATACGGAAACAACAAACGTAATATTGAGAGGAGCCGCAGCGTCAACTCGAGCGAGCCGCTCTTTTCGTTTGCAAACGGCGTCTGCGCGTGCGTGATATACGGCCCGATGCCGATCATGTCCGGCTGCAACTTCTGCAAAAAGCGCAGGTCAGAAATAAGATTCTCCGTCGTCTGATACGGCGAACCCACCATAAAGCCGGAACCTACCTGATACCCGATGTCCTTTAGATCAAAAAGACATGCTTGCCGGTGTAAAGCGCTCAATTCATTCGGGTGCAGCTTGCCGTAATGCTCGGGATCGGCCGTCTCATGACGCAAAAGATAGCGGTTTGCGCCCGCATCAAAATACTTCCGGTAGCTTTCGCGGCTCTTTTCGCCGATGGAAAGCGTAATGGCGCAGTCCGGGTGCTGCGCATGGATGGCCGCGACGATCTCGCAGATGAGATCATCCGTGTAAAACGGGTCCTCGCCGCCCTGCAAAACGAACGTGCGAAAGCCGAGGTCGTACCCCTCCGCGCAGCAGGAAAGAATCTCCTCTTTCGTCAAACGGTATCGCGTCACGTTTCGGTTATCCCGACGGATGCCACAATAGTAACAGTTATTTTTGCAGTAATTCGTAAACTCAATGAGTCCGCGCACGTACACGTCCGTGCCGTAGTGCGTGCGGCGCACCTCGTCCGCGGCCTTTTGCAGCGCCGCGTCATAGGCATCGGTCTCCAAAATCGTCTTAAATTCCGCATCGCTGAGGTTACGCTGCTCGCGCAGACGGTCGACCAAAGCGTTAATTTCATTTGCGGTCATGAAATTCCGCCTTTCTTTAAATTCGGTGTCGCTCACTCCGCCTGCGGCTTTTCCAGCGTGCGCATCGCAAGGATCGTGTCGGAAATGAGGTCGTCGAGCGTCCAGCCCAGCATATCTGCACCGCGCTGAATGACCTCACGGGAGCAGCCCGCGGCAAAGTTGAGCGCCTTGTATTTTTTCTTTACGGATTTAAGCTCCAAGTCGAGCGTGCTTTTCGACGGACGCATCAGCGCCACCGCACCGATGAGCCCCGTCAGCTCGTCCACGGCGTACAGCACCTTTTCCATCTCGTGCTCGGGCGCAATGTCCACCGTCAGCAAATAGCCGTGGCTCGCCGTTGCGTGGATAAGGCGCTCGCTAAGCCCGCGCTCGCGCATGATCTCCTGCGATTTAATGCAGTGCTGCTCCGGGAACTGCTCGAAGTCGAGGTCGTGCAAAAGCCCCACAATGCCCCAAAAATCGACTTCATCGCCGTAGCCGAGCTTTTCCGCGTACCAACGCATCACGCCCTCCACGGTCTCGCCGTGCTTCAAATGGAACGGCTCTTTGTTGTACTCCGTGAGCAGTGCCCACGCTTCTTCCCTTGTGATTTCCTTTGCCATTTTTCATCCCTTCGTAAAAATCTAAAAGCATACGGTTTTACTATGCTTTGATTTTACACACGAAGCGTCGCTTTGTCAAGGAAATTAAGCGAAGTTGCGCCATACGCCGAAAATGAGCGCCGAGAGGAACCACGCCGCCCACAGCGCAACGGAAAAGCGCTTAAAAAGCAGCGGCGGTTTACCCTTTGCGTACCGCACCGCTTCCAAAACGCCCCAAAGGAGCGCAAACGGCAAAAAGAACAGCATAAAGGGGTTCAGCGCCCACGCACCGGCAAAGTCCAATTGCAAAAGCGCTGCGATCATCCGTGTCGTTCCGCAGGAAGGACACAGCACGCCGAAAACCTTGCGGACGAGGCACGGCGGACGAAGAATATACAAAACGACAAGCACAGCCGCAGCACCGAAAACCGCTGCCAAGGCCCGCTTAATCCGTTTTTGTCTCTCCCCGCTCATATCTCGCTCTCCTTTTAAACTTAACATTTCTATTGTACTGCAAAAGCAGAATACCGTCAAGCGCTGCAAGTTTGTTTATCTTTTGCACACTTTATGTAAAAAGTGTTTGCATTTTCGAAAAAACTTCTTGCAATTTCTGTGTTTTGTGATATAATCAAACTTGTAGTAAACTTTAATGTGTTGTACGAAACGGCACAACTATTCTCGGGAGGAATTCAAAATGAACACTGGTTATCTTGGCGATACGACCCCGAAGCTCGGTTTCGGCCTCATGCGTCTGCCGATGATCGGCGACGAGATCGATATGGAGCAGACGAAAGCCATGGTCGATACCTTCATGGCAAAGGGCTTCACGTATTTTGACACCGCATACGTATACATCAACGGTAAAAGTGAAGTCGCAGCGCGCGAAGCCATTGTGAAGCGCTACCCGCGTGACAGCTTCACGCTCGCTACAAAGCTGCCCCTTTGGGACAACATAGAGACGGAAGCCGACATGCAGCGCATTTTCGATGAATCTATGGAGCGCGCAGGTGTCGAGTATTTCGATTACTACCTGCTGCACGCCATGGACAAAGCGAAGTTCGAGAAAGCCGACCGCATCGGCGCGTGGGACTTCATTTTCAAGATGAAAGCACAGGGCAAAATCAAGCACTGCGGATTCTCGTTCCACGACAGCGCGGAAGTGCTCGACGAAGCACTCACCAAGCACCCGGAAGCCGAATTCGTACAGCTCCAGCTCAACTACATCGACTGGGAAAACGATAACGTGCAGTCCAGAAAGTGCTACGAGGTCGCCGTCAAGCACAATAAACCCATTATCGTTATGGAGCCGGTCAAGGGCGGTTCCCTCGCGGGCATGAACAACGAAATTCAGGGCATTATGAAGGCACAGAATCCTGATCTTTCCATCCCGTCTTGGGCTGTCCGTTTCTGCGCAGGTCTCGATAACATCCTCACCGTGCTCTCCGGTATGAGCACCAAAGCGCAGCTTGACGACAACGTCTCCTACATGGAGCACTTTGAGCCGCTCAGTGACAAGGAGCACGAGGTGCTGAAAACCGTCGTCGAAAAACTCAACGCCATTCCCACTATTCCATGTACCGGCTGCCGGTACTGCGTAGACGACTGTCCCATGCAGATCCACATCCCGGACATTTTCCGCGCCGTAAACCACCAGAAGCAGTTCGGCTCCGAGGATAATGTCAATCGCAACGGCTACGAATCCGCAACACGCGAAGGCGGCAAGGCAAGCGAATGTCTCCATTGCGGTTCCTGCGAAGCGCACTGCCCGCAGCACATCCACATCATCGAAGAGCTCGAAGATGCTGCAAAGCTGTTTGAAGGCTGAGTAAAAACCACGACATAAAATCGACCGGGAAGCACAGCGCGTGTTTCCCGGTCTTTTTCCTTTTATTTTTCCTGCACGGCAATGATGACCTTCATCGTCGTCTCGCGGTTCGCGTCAATGTATTTATACGCGTCAAGGTACTGCGCAAACGGGAAAATTTTCGAGATAAGCGGCTTTAACTGCACTTTGCCCGCTTTCACCAGCTCTATCGCGCCCACGTAGTCCTCGTGGCGGTACATCATCGTGCTCTTAATGTCAAGCTCGTGGTCGTTCGCCACGGCCAGATCAACAGTCGCCATGTCGGCAAACACTGCCACAAGCACAATCACGCTGCCCTTGCGCGCATACTGAATGGCCTGCCCCATCGTCACGTTGTTGCCCGCGCAGTCATAAATGACGCCCGCCTTGTCCGGGCCAAACGCTTCAACGAGCGCCTCGCCGAAGTTCTTCTCCTTCGTGTTCACGCAAACGTCCACGCCGCATTCCTTGGCTTTCTCCAAACGGTAGTCGCTCACGTCGGTGATCATCACCTTCGCCGCGCCAAGGCCTTTTGCCGCCTGCGCCACAAGGTTGCCGATCGGCCCTGCACCGAGCACCGCAATGTTCATGCCGGCCACGTCGCCCATCTGCCGCACGGCGTGCACCGCCACTGCAAGCGGCTCCAGCATCGCGCCCTCTTCAAAGCTCATGCTTTTAGGAATTGGTGTCACTTTCTTTGCGTCCACCGCAAAAAATTCGGATGCCGTGCCCGTCGTCTGGAAGCCCATGACTTTCAGCTCCTCGCACAGATTGTACTTGCCGTGTCTGCACGGATAGCACTTGCCGCAGTACACCTGCGGCTCAATCGTCACTTTCTGCCCGACGGTAAGCCCTTCGACATTCGTACCGCACTTTACAATTTCACCCGAGACCTCATGTCCCTGCGTCACGGGGTATTTCGTGAAAGGATGCTTGCCGTGGTACACGTGGATGTCCGAGCCGCAAACGCCGATGTCCATAATTTTCACCAGCACCTGCCCGTCTCCGATTTCCGGCACGGGAATTTCCCGGAAAATAATCTTGCCCGGCTCTGTCATAACTTGCTGAAGCATACGCTTTCCTCCCAACTACTTTAGTAATTTTCGTATCTGCACTTCCGTCACCGGAAGCAAGTTTTTGAGGTGTGCAATCATTTTTTCTTCGGAGACCTTCGGTTCGCTCTTATATGCAGATGTCACATAATCGTACCCGAATAAATGCTCCGGCGTCGTGTACTGCGCCACCGCCCAGCCGTAGGGCCTGCCGTTTTTATCCTTCAGGCGGATAAAATCCGAAACGCACAAATACGTCTGCATTTGCAGCCGCGTGATGCACGTTTCAAAGCCCGTGTTGCCGCCTTTGCGGTAATCGAGCTTCTTTTTGAGGAATTTTGAGAGAATTTCGCCCTCCGCATGGACTGTGTTATACAGCTCCTCATCCTTGTGGAACACCAGTCCGTCATCGCAGCGCGCGTCAAAATCATAGCCGTCACGGCGGAAATTTACAAGCTCCGGCAGCCATTCCCGGCTGACAAACCCCGCTTTTTTCCGGAAAAGCTTGCCGTACGCGCAGCGCTTTGTCTGCGCCGCCGGGCCTTTCCACTCCCAAGGTCCGTCGCGGTCTTCAGCGAACCAATACGCCGGCGCGCACATCTCCTCCACCGAAAAGCCCGGAATGTCATTCGGAAAAAACGGCAGAAAACCGTAGTATTCCACCGCCTGCAAAAGGTCTTCCATGCTCTCCAATTTCCGTTTCATTTTCCACGCCCTCTTTTCTTTATATCGCTTCCAGTATAGCGTGTTTTCACCACAAAATCAAGATATATTGTTTGATTTTAGGCGCATATAAACAAAAGCAGCCTGCATTTTCTGCAAGCTATCTTGTGGTTTTATTCGGAAAGAGATGCGATTCGCCGTTCCTTATATCCAAAACAAGCTTCACGATTATAACGACCATGCCCACACCGCCCATCGCAATGCCGATATCGGCCTGTTTCAGCGTCGGTGCGTCTGGATCTCTGAATGTGCATCATGGGGTCTTGTACAAGCAGGAAATCCGTGCTTTGGCGTCAGGAAGCCAAAGCTTCGGGCACAATTTATGCCCTCAAGGCAGTCTAACTTAACATGAAATTGAGAAGTATGTATCGTTTGTTTGGTGGAAAATTTCACTGCGCAGCGATATACTGAATGCAGAAAGGAAGTGGAGCTTATGCTCGCCGATAACCTCATTTTGCTGCGCGGCCTTAAGGGGCTGACGCAGGAGCAGGCGGCGGAAATCGCCGGGGTGACGCGGCAGTCCTACTCCAAATGGGAGCAGGGCGAAACCGTGCCGGACATTGAAAAATGCGACCGCCTTGCAAGGCACTACGGCGTGACGCTGGACGCGCTTTTGCACGACCAAAACCGAGTGGGCCACACGGCCCTCGCCCCTGCCCCTGCGGGCAAGCACCTTTGGGGCGCAGTGACACTCGGCGCGCGCGGGCAGATCGTCATACCGAAGGCGGCGCGGGAAATGTTTGACTTAAAGGAGGGCGACCGACTGATCGTGCTCGGTGACGAGAGTGAAGGCATTGCCCTTGTGAAAGCAGAAGACTTTGAGCGAAAAATGCAGAAAGCGCTCGAGAGGAGCCAGCACCCTGCCGAGCCGTAAGGTTTGCTTCCGCAAAATTGTTATACATTCAGAGAGGAGAAGAATTCTATGAATTGCCCAAAATGCGGAAAAGCGATGCGCGAGGGATACTTGTTTACAAGCAAGGACGGCGCGTTCAGCTTTGCGAACACCGTGCCCGGCGTATTTGAAAACGCCAAAAACACCGACGGCTTTGTGGAGATCACGCCGTTAAAGCCAAGCCACCGCGTGCGGATACAGGCGAATATCTGCGAAGACTGCCGCACGATAGTTTTTGACTATTGAGCTTAAATTAAGAGCCCGAAAAAGGAAATTTGAAAAAGACGAAATACGAGAGAAACTAAAAACAGCGAGGTGCTGTGGGTATCCCCATGCACTTCGCTGTTTCGTTTGATTTTCAGCCGGGATCAGCCCATATTGGAGAAGCGTTCCACAGCTTTTGTGAAGTTTTCGATGATTTTATCTGCGTCGCCGTGCTCGATGCCGTCGCGCACGCCGTGCTTGATGTGCCCCTCTAATACGATCTTGCCGCAGCCGTGCAAAGCGGATTTTGCGGGAAATGGCTTACAGCTTTAAAAGCGGGATAGACGCTCTGCACGTTTCGATCAATTCGCGGTCGGCGAGCGCAGGAATCGCGCCTTTTTTCGTCGCACAGACGGAGCCTGCGGCGTTTGCAAAATCGGCCGCGTCGCGCAGCTCGGCTTCGTTGATCTCGGAAACGGGCTTGCCGGTCTCCATGAGCTTTGTGAGGAACGCGCCGAAGAAGCTGTCGCCGGAGCCGGTGGTATCGACGACTTTTGTATCGTAGGTGTTGAGCGTTAAGGTTGTTTTCGGGGTGCAGACAACGCAGCCCTTTGCGCCGCGCGTGATGACCGCCGCCTGCACGCCGAGCTTAAAGAACTCCTTTGCGCCCGCTTCGATCTCGGTGCAGCCGGTAAGCATTTCAAGCTCCTCATCGGACGCTTTGACGACATCGGCAAGCGGCAGCAGACTCTTCATGGCGTGGATGCCGGCTTCGGCATTTGGCCACAGCGGTGCGCGCCAGTTCGGGTCGTAGGCGGTGATAGCACCGTGCTCGCGGGCGTAGGAAACAATCTGCGGCACAGCCGTGCGACCGGGTTCTGCGGTGAGCAGAAGCGAACCGAAGCACAGCACCTTGGCGTTTGCGAGCGCATCCTTATTGACCTCATCGAACGTGATTTGCGTATCGGCGCCGGGATTACGGTAAAAGCTGAAATCGCGGTCACCGGATTCGGACAGCTGCACGAACGCGAGCGACGTTGCGGTATCGTTTGAGAAATGGAGGTTTTCGACATCAACATTTTGCTTAACGAGCGTATCGCGCAGGAACGTGCCGAACATGTCCTGTCCCACCTTGCCGATGAAGCCTGCGGATACACCGAGGCGCGCGGCCTGCACGGCGACGTTTGCCGGTGCGCCGCCGGGGTTCTGCTCAAAAATCGGGATGCCGGCCGGCGTTTTGCCTGCGGGGGTAAAATCGATCAGAAGTTCACCGAGTGCGTAAAAATCTGCCATGAAAAACAGCTCCTTAATTACAGAATATTTTCATCAATGCACTTTAAAACAAATTCGCTGAACAGGGAGTTTGACCATGCGAACCACGGGCGCGTGAACTTAGAGGGGTCGTCCTTATGGAAACCCTCGTGCATGAAGCCCTTGCCGTCATCGGTCGTTTTTAACATGTGGAGAAGCGCTTTGCATTCCTCCGGGTCACGGCTTGTGAGCCCCTGCATGGAAAGCGCGATGTGCCAGATGTACTCCGGCGGGGTGTGCGGGCTGCCGACACCCTTGGCCGCGGTGCCCTCGTAATAATACGGGTTTTCTTTGCTCAAAACAAAGGCACGGGTGTTTTTATAAATTTCGTCGTCGGCGCTGCAGTAGCCGAGGTACGGGATGGACATGAGGCTCGGGACGTTGGCGTCATCCATAAAGACGTAGTTGCCAAGACCGTCGGTCTCATAGGCGTACATTTTGCCGAACTTCGGGTGCTCGACGACGCCATATTTTTCGATGCCGGCGCGGATCTCGGACGCGAGCTTTTCGGCACGGGCGGCGACTTCCCCGTTCTTATAGATCTCACGCATGATCTCCGCGGTGTAGCCGAGGGTTACGACGGCGAACATGTTGGACGGGATGAGATAGCCGTAGACGCAGGCGTCGTCGCTGGGACGGAAGCCGGACCAAGTCATGCCCGTAACGGCGACCGGCGCGCCGTGGCCGTCGTGCGTAAGGGTATCGGTGGGCGGGCAGTTGGTGCGGCGGAAATAGTACGGGGACTTGCTGTGATCCTGCTCGACAGTGAAAAGGTCGAGGATGCGCAGGGTGCTCTTTTTGTACTGGTCGTTGAACTGGCCCGTGCGGCCGGTCTCTTTCCAGAGGAGATATGCGAGCTGCACCGGGTAGCAGAGCGAATCAATCTCATACTTGCGCTCCCAGACCCACGGGGTCTCGAAATCGGTATCGTCGGATTCGCCGCCGGCGGTCTGACCGAGCGTTTCCGCAGCGTATTTCGGCCAGCACATGCCGTTCGCTTCCTGATTGAACGCGTTTGCGTAGGGGTCGATATCAATGCACTTGAACTGGCGGTTCACGAGGCCCTCAATGCAATCGGCAACCTCCGCGTCGTGCTTTGCGACGGGCAGATAGTGGCGAACCTGCGCGGTGGAATCACGCAGCCACATGGCGGGGATATCGCCGGTGATGACGAAGGTATCTTTTTCGCCGAGGGTTTTTACGGTGGTATCCATGGTGTTGGGGTAGCAATTTTTAAAGAGCTCCGAGAGCTTCGCGTCATTTGCGAGCTTTTCCTCGCAGATGCGCTTGACTTCCAAATCAATGGCTTTCATGGGATGATTCCTTTCGGGTGTGAAATATAAATAGTAGTTGTCGGTAAGCGAGGGTTAAAAGTCTTTGTTCAAACTTTCTTCGAGAAAGTTTGTCCGTTTCCAAAGGTGAAACCTTTGGTCGTCGTCCGCAGACGACGAAATCTTTTTGCGTTCATAAAATCAGGACGGGAGGGCGGAACTTCCAGTGGACGTTCCGCCCGTGGGAGACCCAATTAGGGGGTCTCCCGAAAAGGCGAAGCCTTTTAGAAAAGGTCAATCAAAGACTTTATTCGTTCGCGATTACGGAAAATCGGTGATTAAAGGCTCTGCAAAAACTCCGCTGCGAGGTCGAACCACTTGCCGACGTGCGGCAGGAGCTGGGCATCGCTGTTCGAGGTGACTTCGTTGCAAAGCGACAGGCCGTGGCCGCCCTCCGGGAACATGTGGAACTCCGTTTTGATGCCGTTTTTCTGCAAGGCGCTGACGAGCATCAGGGCGTTTTCGACCGGGACGCAGTCATCCGGCTGGGTGTGCCAGACGAACGTGGGCGGGGTATCTTTCGTGACGAAGTTTTCGAGCGACTGATTCGCTTTTTCGAGCTCGTACTGCTCACCGAGAAGGTTCTTGATGGAATCGTGGTGGGCGAACGGGCCGGACGTGATGACCGGATAGGAGAGGATCTGGCCGTTCGGGCGCAGAAGCTCGGACGGGCAGTTCATAGCCTCCGCAACGAACGGGCGGTTCCAGAAATTGCCGTAGCTTGCGGCTAAATGGCCGCCGGCGGAAAAACCGATGGTGAAAACCTTTTCGGGGTCACAGCCGTACTTTACGCCTTCTTCGCGGACGTATTTCACGGCAGTGGCGACTTCCAGAAGGGCAGTCGGAAAGCGCGCCGGGGCAACGGAATAGCGCACGACAACGGCGTTCATGCCGATGGCATTGAAGCGCATGGCGATGGGCTCGGCTTCACGGTCGGACGTAAAGGCGTACGCGCCGCCCGGGCAGACGATGACGGTGGGACGCTTTTCGATGGGAACCTCTTTTGAAAGATCCAGAAAATACGTATACATGGCTGCGTAATCCGCAGAGCCCGGCACGTGCAGTTTGATTTTTTCATGTATCATAAAGACAACTCCTTTGGCCGCAAAATTGCAGGATAAACCATACTGTCTTTAGTATATCAGCTGTTGACGGGCGGTGCAAGGCGATTTTGTGAAAATTTGGGTATGATCACGCTTTTTAGAATAATGTTGGGTAAAAAAGAAAGCCGCTGCCCGGTTTGGGTGCGGCTCTCGGCTAAACGAACTTACTTCGTTTTCTTTGCGGTTTTGGTGGTTTTTGCGGCTGCCTTTGTGGTTTTGGCGGCGGGCTTGGCTTCGGCTTTAACTTCTGCCTTGACTTCCGACTTTGCTTCGGCTTTCACCTCTGCCTTAGCTTTCTCTTTTGCAGCCGGCTTTGCGGTTTTTGCGGCGCACTTTGCCGGGGCTTTCTTTTCCTTTTCGACCTCGGTGAGCACCCAGTTCTGGTTATCGCCCTTCACGAACTCCCAAAGCTGTGCCGGTGCGCCGTCTGCATCGCTGATGTCCTTGATGTCGATGACCTTGCCGGACGCGACATGCGTGATGCGGCGGCAGCCCTTGACGGTAGTGGTCAGCTTCCAGAGCTGGGAAGCGTTGCCCTGTGCCTCTGCGAGAACAAGTGCGGTGCCGTTTTCTGCCTCACCCGGAACGGTGAGCGCGAGACCGCTGACCTTATGGACGAGCTGCACGGACGTGCCTTCTGCCGGGACGGCACACCAGACCTGCGTTTCGCCGCCGTTTGCGGTCATCTGCACGGCAGAGCCGCCGCAGGAAGCGAGAACCTTACCGCTTCTATGGTTTGTGATAACGTATTTCTTTTCTGTCTTTTCTGCCATGAATGATCTCTCCTTTATGAATAAACCTATGCTTTTCGCATATCATTTTCTGATTTTCTATGTACGATAATTAAGTATAATCATAAATTCCTGCAAAGTCAAATCGGCCGCAAGGGCTTTTATCTGCGGGTTTTACAATGAGAATTTTGCTGTTTACAGCAGATTTTGACGGGTTTTTATCTCTCTATCGTGAAAAGTGTCAAAAATTCGGATAGATTTCAGGATAGACTTGAAAATTGAATTGACTTTTTCCATAAAATGTTAATTTGTTTTTTGCGGATATTCTACAAGCAAAAGGAAAGAATTCACAAAATCGTAAGAGAAATTTACGTTTTATATCCTTGCATTCGGGTGGTGTATCGTGTATTCTTATATCTAGATAAGAAAAAGGAGATCGTAACGGGATGGATAGCTTAGACCGTAGACAGGGGCTTTCTTCGGAGCAGGTAGCGCAGCGCGTGCGCGACGGGCTTTCAAACGCCGACGAGGGCATTAAGACCAAAACCGAAAAGCAGATCATTTTAGAAAACACGTTCACATTTTTTAACATTTTGAACTTTGTACTGGCGCTGTTCGTTTTGCTGGTGGGTTCGTTTAAGAACCTTTTATTTTTGGGCGTTATCTTTTCTAATATTATTATCGGTTCGTTTCAGGGCATAAGAGCGAAACGGACGATTGACAAGCTCTCCCTCATTTCCGCACCGAAGGCTTCTGTGCTGCGCGACGGAAAACTGCAGACGATACCCGTGAGCGGGATTGTGATGAACGATGTGCTGCACCTTTCGACCGGGCAGCAGATCTGCGCCGACGCCATCGTTTTGGAGGGCGAAGCGGAAGTGAATGAATCGCTCATCACGGGCGAAAGCGATCCGGTCTTGAAGCGCGCAGGTGACGAACTGCTTTCCGGCAGCTTCATCGTTTCCGGCAGCTGTTACGCCGAAGTGGAGCACGTAGGCCGCGAAAACTACGCAAACCGCATCGCAAACGGCGCGAAGTATGTGAAGCGCACGAACTCCGAAATTCTCCATTCCCTCGATTTCATTGTAAAGACGCTCGGCTTTACGCTGGTGCCGATTGGCATTTTGCTTTTCTGCAAGCAGTTTTTTTTGCTGCATGACACGATCCGCGAAGCCGTTGTGAGCACGGTCGCCGCGATCCTCGGTATGATCCCGGAGGGGCTCATTTTGCTGACAAGCGTGGTGTTTGCCGTGAGCGTACTGCGGCTTTCACGCTACAAGACGTTGGTGCAGGACCTGTACTGCACCGAATCGTTGGCACGCGTAGATGTGCTATGCTTAGACAAAACAGGTACGATCACCGAGGGCACGATGCAGGTGGACGAGCTGCACCCGCTGACGGGCTACACCGAAGAGGACATGACGGCTCCGCTGAAGGCGCTTGTGCAGGTTTTGACGGACGACAACCCGACGTACAACGCGGTGAAAGCATACTTTCCCGGCGGATCGGACTGGAAAGCTGCGGCGACGGTGCCGTTCTCCTCTGCGAGGAAGTGGAGCGGCGCGTATTTCGGCGAGCGCGGCACGTATGTGATGGGCGCGGGCGAATTCATTTTGGGCGAACGCTTCGGTGCGCTGCGTGAACACACGGAGGAATATGCGGCGCGCGGCGAACGCGTTTTGCTGCTGGCGCACTCCGCAAAGCCTTTCCTTGAAAACAAGGTGCTGCCGGACGACATTGAGCCGGTGGGCTTCATTTTAATCAGTGATAAGATCCGCACGGAAGCACCGCAAACGCTGCGCTATTTTGCAGAGCAGGGCGTGACGCTGAAGGTCATCTCCGGTGACAACGCCGTGACGGTCTCTAACATTGCACAGAAGGCCGGCCTGCCCCACGCGGAAAACTACTGCGATGCGACAACGCTGCACACCGACGAGGAGATTGCGGGGGCAATTGAGCAATACAGTGTGTTTGGCCGCGTGACGCCGCAGCAGAAACTGAAATTTGTGCAGGCGTTAAAAGACCACGGCCACACGGTGGCGATGACGGGCGACGGTGTGAACGACGTTCTGGCGCTGAAAGAGGCCGATTGCAGCATTGCGATGGCTTCCGGCAGCGACGCGGCGCGCACGGTCTCGAACCTCGTTTTGCTCGACTCCAACTTTGCTTCCATGCCGCAGGTGGTAAAGGAAGGCAGGCGCTCCATCAACAATTTGCAACGCTCTGCATCGCTGTTTTTACAGAAGACGATCTATTCGACGGTGCTGGGTGTGCTGTTCATTTTTCTTTCTGCTTCCTACCCGTTTGAGCCGATTCAGCTGACGTTTATCAGTTCGATTACGATCGGTATTCCATCGTTTATTCTGGCGCTGGAGCCGAACAACGAGCGTATAAGCGGCAGCTTTTTAGCGAACGTTTTGAAGAAATCGTTCCCCTCTGCCCTGACGATGATTCTTGGCGTTTTGTTTTTGACGCTGTTTAAGGGGCCGCTGAATTTGACGAACCCGCAGGTCTCGACACTTTCGGTCATTGTGGCGTTTGCCGTTGGGTTTATGCTGATGTTCAAGCTTTGCCTGCCGTTCAACGCGCTGCGCGGGGCGCTGTTCGGCACGATGGTGGCGGCGTTCTTTGTGGGATACATCGGCTGCATGGACCTGGTTTCCATGGTGCCGCTGACCGCCCCGATGCTGTTTATTTTGATCCCGCTGCTCATTGTGTCGATCGTCTTTATGATGCAGACAAACCATTTTATGGAGCATTTTGCAGAGCGCCACACGCGGCGTTTGCTGCAAAGCAGGTTCTTCCAGAATCACCGCAGAAAGCGGCGTGAGGCAGCGCACAAAGACCGCCACGCCGCCCGCAGAACGCGCCGCCGCACAGAACAGCCAAGCAGGGTGCGAGACGGTAAAAGAGCTTAATTAGTCGAGATAATATGAAAATACCCCGGCAGGCAGTTTGGATGGCTTGCCGGGGTGTTCTTATGCGCTTGCTAATTTTACAGGATGCAATATTTTGCCATGTAGTCTTCCATGGCGGGGAGGATATCGTTGTATTTTTCGGACTGCTTTAAGTACTCGTGGATATCCTCGACGGTGACGATAGCGTGGACCTTGATGCCGAACTCCTCGTTGACCTCCATGATGGCGGTTTTGCCGGGAACCTTGCCTACCTCGCAGCGGTTGACGGAGATGAACATATCGTTGACTTTCACATTGCCGCAGCCATAGAGGATCGGCATGGTCTCGCGCACGGCGGTGCCGGCGGTGATGACGTCTTCGATGATAATAATTTTATCGCCGTCCTTCGGCTTGTAGCCGACGAGGCTGCCGCCTTCGCCGTGGTCTTTCTCTTCCTTGCGGTTAAAGAAGTAGGGCTTCGAGATGCCATACTCGTTATAGAGGGACGCAGCGGCGGCTGTGACAAGCGGAATACCCTTGTACGCCGGGCCGAACATGGCGGAGAAATCTTCGCCGACGGTCTCCTTGATGAGCGATGCGTAGAACTTGCCGAGCTTTGCGATCTGCTCGCCGGTCTTATAGTTGCCGGTATTGACGAAGTACGGCGTATTGCGGCCGCTCTTCGTGACGAAGGAGCCGAAACGCAGCACGTCTGCGGACATCATGAACTCGATAAACGCCTTTTTGCTTTCTGTCAGCATAAAAACCATCCTTTATTTCCGTCATGGGTCGGAATTTATTTTTATCAGTATAGCATAGATTTGTGTTTTCGTCAAAATTTTTTACGCGAACTTACGCTGCCGGAGAAAGGCCGTTTTCCGCCGACCACGTATAGACGGAATACGTATTGCCGTCCGTTGTAACGGCGACGGTGCCGTCTGTATCGGTGCGCAGGATCTTGCAGTTGCGTTCGGAAAGACTTTCGAGCGTTTCGTGGTGCGGGTGACCGTATTTATTATCCTGCCCGCAGGATATGACGGCGACAGCGGGGTTCACGGCGCGGAGAAAATCCATGGAGGACGATGTGGACGAGCCGTGGTGACCGCACTTTAAAATGTTAGCGGTGATATTTGTTTCGCGTGCTAAGATATTCTCTTCAACCTCGGTTTCGGCGTCGCCGGTGAGCATAAAGGAGATATTGCCGTAGGTGAAGCGCAGAACAGCGGAATAGTTGTTGAGGTTATCGAATATCTCGTCCTTTTCCGGGGATAGGACGGCAAAATTGGCGTTTTCGGGCGCGGAGATTTTTGTATCGGTGGAGATCTGCTCGGTTTGGACGTTTTTGTCGAGCAGGGTATCGAGCATATTTTCGTATGTAGCGGTGGTGGGCGTTTGGTCGTCGGGCAAAAGGGGCATGTAGAACGTGCCGATGGTGTAATCCTCGATAATCTGCTTCATAGAGCCGATATGGTCTGCGTGCGGGTGCGTGGCGACAACAGCATCAAGCGATGTGACGCCGAGCGCCTCGAGGTCGCTTTCGATGGTATCCCCCGCTTCGCGGGTGCCGGCATCAATGAGCATGTTGTAATCGGTACCGATTTGAATTAAAATGCTATCCCCCTGCCCGACATCTAAAAAGTAGACGGCGCAGTCGGCGTCGGTGCCGGTGCTTTGGGTTGGCTGTGCGGGGGCGCTTGAGTCTGTGTTCGGTACACCGGTGAGGTACGTTTCAAGCTCCGGGAAATAATAGACAAGCACCGCCGCGAGCACAAGGACGGCGCTGATGACGGCGGAAAGCGTTTTTTTGTTCCGGGGTTGGCGGCGACGGCCTGCGCCGGTTCTTTTTTGTGGCATGAGTCTCTCCTTTTTGTTTACATAATTTGTTTTACGCGATACAAAAAAGCTGCCGCAGTTTTTACTTGCAGCAGCTTATTTTGCAAATCCTACTCTTTACTTACCTTGCGTTTCGTCCTTGTAAAGGTTAAAGCGGAACAGCTTGGATTCATCCGCTTCATTATCGCAGACCACAAAGGCTTCTGCGATCTTTCCGCCTTCGATCAGAGACGTAAGGCCGATGAGCTGACACAGCTTGCTTTTCAGGTTCAGCTTATCACCGTCGCGCGTCATCAGATACACATTGCCCTCGCAGCTATCCAGTACAGACAGGAAGCCCGGAACATCGATGTCGTGAAGTTCGATCATCTTGGACATCAGTCATCTCTCCTTCGATATGAGATTTAGTCTCATTATGGTTTGCCGATAGGGTTCTATGTGGAAAACCATAATATCCTATGATGGCTTTATTCTATCACAACAGCAGAAAATACACAAGGGCTAAACGGAAAAAAGGTGTGTTGCATTCAGGTTAAATTTTCAGTGAATTTGTTAAACATTGAGAAAGTTTATGAACCTTTCCAATCATTCGCCGGAAGCACCGTAGTTCGCGAGCACGCGGGCGCTGGGATCGTTGACGTCGCAGCCCTCCCACGCTTTGTTCGGCATCCAGAAGTCCTTGACCATTTCCGCTTGACCGGGATAGTATTTTTCAAAAATTTCACGGTAGAGAAGGGATTCTTTCGTAAACGGCGTTGCGAACGGATATTTTGCGGCGCGGAGCTTCATTTCGTCATCGGTATACTTTGTTTCGGCGTAGGCCTTGAGGTAATCGACCATAGAGTGACCGACGGCATCGGAGAACGCGGCTTTTTCGCGGTATAAAATCGGCAGCGGGAGGTAATCGCCCTCGAACGCGTGGCGCAGGAGGTATTTGCCTTTTTTGTACTTGTTGAGCTTCATCTCAGGATCAACGGACATGACGTATTTGACGAAATCGAGGTCGCCGAACGGAACGCGGGCTTCGAGCGAGTTGGCGGAGATGCAGCGATCGGCGCGGAGCACATCGTACATATGAAGCTCCCGCACGCGCTTTTGGGCTTCCGTTTGGAACGCAGCGGCGCTGGGGGCGAAATCTGTATATTTGTAGCCGAAGAGCTCATCGGAAATTTCACCGGTGAGCAGCACGCGGACATCGGTCTGCTCGTGAATGGCTTTGCAGACGAGGTACATGCCCATGCTGGCGCGGATGGTGGTGATGTCATACGTGCCAAGCAGCGCAATGACGGTTTCGAGATTTTCGATAACATCGTCCTTTGTGATGATGACCTCGGTGTGGTCGCTGTGAATGTAATCGGCAACTTCGCGGGCGTATTTTAAATCGATGGCGTCTTCACTCATGCCAATGGCGAACGTGCGAATGGGCTTCTTTAAAAGCTTTGCCGCGACGGAGCAGACGAGGGAGCTATCGAGCCCACCACTGAGAAGAAAACCGAGCGGGGCATCGGCATCGAGCCGCTTTTCGATGCCGGCAACGAGCTTATCATGGATGTTTTTACAGACAGTCTCGAGGTCATCGCGGCAAACTTCTTCGACTTCGGCGATGTCGCAGTAGCAGGTAAATTTGCCGTCCTTATAGTAGTGGCCCGGCGGGAACGGCATAACGCGATGGCACAGGCCGACGAGGTTTTTCGGCTCGCTGGCAAACACAATGTGGCCGCTTTCGCTGTACCCGTAGTAGAGCGGGCGGATGCCGATAGGGTCGCGCGCAGCGATGAAGCTATCAGTCTCGGCATCGTAAATAATCAGGGCAAACTCGGCGTCGAGCTTCTTGAACATCTCGGTGCCCTCTTCTTTGTAGAGAGGGAGTAAAATTTCGCAGTCAGAGTCACTTTTGAAGGTGTAGCCTTTTCTCCGGAGCTCCTCTTTAACGGAACGGAAGCCGTAGAGCTCGCCGTTGCAGACGACGGCGGAACCGTCCAGCTCAAACGGCTGCATGCCTTCTTCTGTGAGGCCCATGATGGCGAGGCGGTGGAAAAAGAGCCAACCTGCGGGCGTTTCCAGTGTGCGGGACATATCCGGCCCGCGGGAAACGGTTTTATCAAAGCCCTTTCGTAAATCTTCCAAACGAATGTCTTTTGCTGTGTAACCCATAATCGAACACATATCGGTTCCCTCCAAATAAAATAATTTCAGTCCAAACGCAAATAAAAAAACAGCCGTTTGTCCCAATTTCTTAGGACGAATAGCTGTTGTATCCGCGGTGCCACCTAAATTATCTTATAAAGAAGATCACCTTTACTGTCTCTAACAAGACAGGCACGGCTTAACGCGCCGCCACACGTCGCACCTACTGAGATATACGCATCTTTTCGGCTTGAGGCTCCGAAGTGTTATTCGCCGGTGTGCTTACGCGGGGTTCACACTCTCCCCCGCTCACTGTGCAAAGCGGTCTGCCGGGTACTTCTCTTCATCTGTGCCCTTGAATTATTATGCTAAGTTTATACCACCAATATTTCATTTTGTCAACACTTTTTTGAAAAAATTTTTGATTTTACATGAAATTTGCAATTTTTCGGTTTACAGCTTGCAGTTTGTAGACGATTTTAGCCATACTAAAACGTATTTGTCAAAAATCAAAAAGCTCTTTTCATTTTACGGGAGTTGTATTATAATAAGCTTGGATAAAATGCAAAATGAAACAGGAGGTCTTTTCCATGTTTGCCTATAAAACTTTGAAAAGCGGCACTGACATTCGCGGTGTTGCAAGTGAAGGCGGCGGCGCGCCGATTAACCTGACCGATGAGGTCGTGGAGCGCATTGCGGCCGGTTTTCTCGTTTGGTGCGAAAAGCACCTGGATAAGTGCGCCGAGGGGCTGAAAATTGCCGTCGGCCATGACTCCCGCATTTCCGCAGACCGTATTGCGGCGGCGCTGTTCCGCGCGTTTACGACGTACGGTGCTTCGGTTTACGACTGCGGCCTTGCCTCTACTCCGTCGATGTTCATGGCGGTTTTGGAGCTGCCGTGTGACTGCTCGGTGCAGATTACGGCGAGCCACCATCCGTTCTTCCGCAACGGACTGAAGTTCTTCACGCCTGCGGGCGGCCTTGACAGCCCGGATATTTCCGAGATTTTGGAATATGCACAGAACGGCGCTGCGCCGAAGGAGACCGACAACGGCACGCTGGTGCCGGTGGACTATATGTCAAAATATGCAGATAATCTGCGCGAGATGATCCGCAAGGGCGTGAACGCGGAAGATTATGCGCACCCGCTTGCGGGCTTTAAGATCGTTGTGGACGCCGGCAACGGCGCGGGCGGTTTTTACGCGAACGACGTGCTGAAGCCGCTTGGTGCGGACATTACAGGCAGCCAGTTTTTGGAGCCGGACGGCCGCTTCCCGAACCACATTCCGAACCCGGAGAATGAGGAGGCCATGGCGAGCGTTTGCGCGGCGACCGTGAAGGCCGGTGCGGACCTTGGCGTAATTTTTGACACGGACGTAGACCGCGGCGGCGCTGTGGACAGCCGCGGCGAAGAGATCAACCGCAACCGTCTTGTGGCGATTGCTTCCGCCATTGCGCTGGAGGGCAACCCGGGCGGCACCATTGTGACGGACTCCATTACGTCCGACGGACTCAAGACCTACATTGAGCAGACACTCGGCGGCAAGCATCACCGCTTTAAGCGCGGTTACAAGAATGTCATCAACGAAGCGGTACGCCTGAATAACGAGGGCGTGAACTGCCCGCTGGCGATTGAGACGAGCGGCCATGCGGCGCTGCGCGAGAACTACTTCCTTGACGACGGTGCCTATCTGGTGACGAAGATCATCATTAAGGCGGCACAGCTGCGCCGCGAGGGCAAATCGCTCGATAGTCTCATCGCCGATCTGAAGGAAGCCAAGGAAGAAAAAGAGTTGCGCTTCCCCATTACCGCGGAGGATTTCCGCCCCTATGGTGAGAGCACCATTGCGGCGCTTGAAAGCTACGCGAAAGCGCACAACTGGAACATTGCGCCGGACAACCGCGAAGGCATCCGCATTTCGTTCCCGGAAAACGACGGCGACGGCTGGTTCCTGCTGCGCATGAGCGTACACGACCCCATTCTACCGCTGAATATTGAAAGCAATTCCGTCGGCGGTGTACGCGTGCTGGCTGAGAAGTTGCTGAAGTTCTTTGACGAAGTGAAGCCGGAGAATGTGGACTATGCGGCGCTGAAGGGATTTTTGGAAAAGTAAGCTGAAATTAAATATTTAAATAAAAAGAACTCCCGACTGCTGCGGTTTGCGGCGGTCGGGAGTTTTTGTGTCAAAACTCGATGATATGGAGTTTTTGGGCAACTTCTTTGGCTTCGCCGCGGCGTTTGACACCGAGCTTTTGGAGGATGTGGATGACATGCGTTTTGACGGTGGCGACCTTGACACCGAGGATGTCGGCAATCTCCTGGTTGCTGCGGTTGCCGCACAGGAGCCGGAGCACCTGCGTTTCTGCGGGCGAAAGCGGTTCTGAGAGCCGCGGCATGGGACGCAAGAAATTCGGGTACAAAACAGCCTGACGGCGCGTTTCCTGTAAAAGGAGTGAAAAGAAGGGCTCGTCCTTTTTGTAGCCGGTAAACGTCAGCATGGGCATTACGGCGGCGCCAAACTGCGCAATAGGCATAACGAAGCGGTACTCATGGGTGGCATCAAGCGCCTGCATCCACTCCTCCTGCCACCGGGCGTTATTTTGCCGCTGATAGCAAACGGCCGTTAGGATGCGGATATATATGCGGTCCATCACGCGACCGCAGCGCTCACAGAACGGGATGAGTGAGGCCAATGTGAGCAGCGCGGTATTTTCTTCTCCGAGCGCGATCTCAACCATGGCACGCGTTATATACTGGTAGCGCCACATGGTACGGATGCGCGGCGTGATCTGGGGGGCAGATGTACGGTACCACTGCTCTGCCTTTTCCATTTCACCGGTGCGCAGCCATATACGGCAGCGCATGGCATCAATATTCGGCAGGAAACGCTTGTTGTCTTCCTCAAACTCTGTTCGCAGACTGTCTAAAGAAGAAAGCGCCATGATGGCGTTGCCCTGCTTTGTTTGGGCGCGCGCCATGAGACCGATGATGGCGAACGTCATATCCGGCGTACCGTGACGCTCGATCTCGGGCAACTGGGCCACAAGCGTCATGAGCCACGGAAGGTTATCCTCCCCTTTTTCAAATTTGCTTTCGCAAAGGGCGCAATCGGCAAAACCGATGCCGTCTTTGCCGAGAATGGCCTCCATCGGCTTGCGGATGGTTTTGTAGAGCAGTTCATCGTGCTTGGACCACGAACAGAAATCTTTGCCGCCGTTCATAAGACTTGGCAGCATGCTGGTGACAGAAAACGTGGGTGTTTGCAAGCTTTTATCCGTTAGAATTTTGAAATAGTTGCCGATGTTTTCTGCGATGCCTTTGCTGCTGCGCTGCGGGAGGGAGATATCGAGATATGCAAGCTTGCCGCGCACCTCTTTGTAGGCGGTGTCGGTCTTTTTGAGCGGGGCTGCATACTCCTGCAGGGCGGAATACCACATTTCGGAGGCTTCGTAATCCATGCAGAGGGACGTGAGCATGCTCATACCGCACATGAGCGATGGCGAGCGGAGGATCTCCTCTTTCGGGATAGCATAGTAATACTTTTCCATCTCATAGTAATGTCCCACACCGGGGTGCTGCTCTGCGTTGCGGATGAGCATTTCCGAGACACGGCGGTGGTCTTTGCAGCGCGAATAGCACTCGAGCGCATGCTCGTAATCTTCGTGCAGCTCATAGTAAAGCCCGGCGCGGCTGTACACTGCGGCCTGCTCCTGCGGCGTATAGACTTGGCGGAGTTCCCACATGAGGAACTGTTGGAAAAAGCTCCAGAAGCGGTATTTCTGTGCATCGGCATTTAAAAGCATGGTGGTATCGTGCCGAACGATGGAAATAAGCTCGTTGATGTGGCTGTCGCCGGAAATCATCTGGGCAAGCTCGGCGTCGAATGTATCGAACGGGGCGATGTCGAGCAGCATACGGCGCAGCGGCATTGAAAAGCGGTTGAAGATGTTATCCTCAAAAAAGTGATAGATTTCCTGCTGCACAATGCCGACGATCTCCGGCGTATAGGGCTGACCGTTTTGCATCAGGCGCGAAAGCGCCGTTAGGGCCAGCGGGTAGCCGAGAGAATCGTGGATGATGACGTTGATCTCTGCTTCCGTTGGTGTGCAGCCATTCTTTTCCAGAAAAACACGCACGGTATCGCGGTCAAACAGCAGATCTCTGGCCTCGATGAGCTGCAAAAGCCCCGTAAAGCGGAACGGCATGAGCCAGCCGGGCAGCACGCCGCGGCTTAAAATGACGAAGTGCAGCTCCGGATTTTCGCGGATCCATGCGCAGAGCGTTTGCTGGTCTTCCGGGTCTTTGAGCGCGGGCAGGGAATCGATCACAATCGCATCTACATTTTTCGGCACGGGCTCGCGCAGAAATTCCGGGTCTTCTGCCGAAAACACGCAGGTTTTGTGATTGCTGAGCAAGGCGGTGGCGGCTGTAGACTTGCCGAAGCCGCACGGCGCGCTGAAGAAAATGACGCGGCACTGAGCCCAACCCTGTAAGAATTGCTCGCGCAGCGATGGCTTGATGACGACTTCATTCATGTGCTCTACTCCCCTTTTATGGTTTATAACCACAATATATCATATTTCGGGCGAAATGTAATCCATCTAAAGATGGATTTTTGAAAAAACTTTGGTTTTGTCGAGTAGAAAAGGTGGAAAGGTAGTACGATTTTGCGGAAATGAAAAAAGCCCCTCGGACACCGGCACGTGCATGCGGTGTTCGAGGGGCAATTTTGTTGTATTTTGTACAACTGTATTTTATACAGCTTTTATGCGGCTTTTTCCTGAAGCTTCTGCTTTTTTCTCTGCGTCTTCGACGAGACGGCTCTTGGAGAGGTCAGCGTGGCGATAATAGAGCAGTGTGAGGGTGCTGCACACGAGCCAACCGGCAGGGTAGCCTAAGGCGATGGGAATGATGGTGTTGGAGATGAAGTTCGCCATGATAAAGAGGTAAATCTGGCGGAAGACGACGAACGAGCTCAACATGATAATCATCGGTGCGCGGGAATTGCCTGCACCGCGCAGCACGCCGGAGTAGACCTGGTTGACGCAGCAGAACACGTAGAACGGCGAGCAATAACGCAGCAGCATGGAACCGTATGCGACGACCTCTGCTTTGCCGTTGAAGAACGAGACGAGCTGCGGCGCGAAGATGAGCAACGGGATTGTCAGAATGACGGTTGCGACGACGGACATGATGAACGCCGTGCGTGCGCCCTTCTTGGCGCGGCCGACCTGATCGATGCCGAGGTTCTGGCCGACAAATGTGGTAGACGCAAGTGCGAGAGACTGCATCGGCAGGAAGAGAAGCTGGTCAATCTTACTGTACGCTGTCCAGCCGGACATACAGTCTGCGCCGAAGTAGTTCACATAAGACTGTACAAATACGTTCGAGAACGCGGTGATCGCCATTTGGATGGCGGCCGGGATGCCGACGCGCACAATCTTCGCGAGCATTTCTTTATCGAGCTTCAAATATTTGAGCTCGACCTTGATGCAGGAATCCGTGCGGAACAGCGTAATCATCGTAAGCATGGCGGAGACGCCCTGCGAGATGATGGTCGCATACGCAACACCTTCAACGCCCATGCCGAGCGACAGCACGAAGACGAGATCGAGAATGATGTTGAGCACGGCGGAGACGACAAGGAAATAGAACGGGCGCTTGGAATCACCCACGGCACGCAGAATGCCCGCGCCCATGTTGTAGAGCATAAGGCCGATGACGCCCGCGAAGTAGATGGTGAGATACGCGGAGGACTCCGGCATGACCTCTGCCGGGGTCTTCATGAAATTGAGCACGAAGGGGATCATAGCGATGCCGATAATCGTAAAGAGCACAGCCAAAATGAGCGTCATGACGATGGAGGTGTGGACGGTATCGCGCACCTTATCATACCGCTTTGCGCCATAATACTGTGAAATGACGACGCCGGCGCCGCTGGAAAGCCCTAAGAATATGCCGATGAGCATGTTGATAACGGGACCGACCGTGCCGACCGCCGAGAAAGCCTCGTTGCTGACATAGTTGCCGACAACCCATGTATCGACCGTGTTGTAGAGCTGCTGGAAAATGTTGCCGATGAGAAGCGGAAACGCGAATGTGATGAGGTGGCGGAAGATGCTGCCCTGCGTCATATCCACATCGCGCTTATTTTTCTGCTTCAGGATGCTGAGTTTAGACATAATAATATCACCTGCAACTAATTATACACGCTCTGTTTGAGATAATCAACTAAAATCTTAAAAATGTGGAATATCTTTTACTTTGATACGCACAATAAACCCGGTTAAACGGAAAGGGTGGTCGTATGAAAAAGAAAACACCGCAGCAATATGACGCGATGGTGCAGAAGGCTTCACCGCACTCCCCTGTACTGAAAAACTGCCTGTTTGCGTTTTTATCCGGCGGGGCCATCTGCACGCTGGGACAGGCGCTTGCGAACACGTTCATGCTGCTGGGGCTCGATTTAAAAGACGCGCGGACGTGCGTTTCAATCTCGCTCATTTTCATTTCCGCCGCGCTGACAGCCTACGGCGTATACGACAACATAGCGAAATACGCCGGGGCAGGCACGCTGGTTCCGATTACGGGGTTTGCGAACTCAATGGTCTCCCCTGCGCTGGAATTTAAAAGCGAGGGTTTTGTGACGGGCCTCGGCGCGAAGCTGTTCACGGTGGCGGGGCCGGTACTGGTGTTCGGCATTTCGGCTTCGGTTTTGTACGGGATCGTGCTGTATATCATCGGGCTGTTTTAAGGAGGGCTTATGAAAAGACTCGGACGTTACACGCTTTTATTTGAGCGCCGCCCGGCGATTTTGGGCCACGCGGCGGTGTGCGGAAAAAAAGAAGCCGCGGGCCCGCTGGCGCGCGACTTTGACCAGACGTTTCTCGATTCTTATTTGAATCAGGAAAGCTGGGAAAAAGCGGAAAGCATGCTGCAAACGGAAGCCGCGAACCTTGCGATACGCAAGGCGGGGCTTCAAAAGCAAGAGATTAACATGGTGTTTGCGGGAGATCTGCTGAACCAGTGTATTTCGAGCACGTTTGGTCTGCGCGGAATGGACATTCCGTTCCTTGGGCAATACGGGGCGTGCTCCACGATGGCGCAAACGCTCATCATGGCCTCCATCATGGTGGAATGCGGCGCGGCGAACTACGCCTGCGCGGTGACCTCTTCTCACTTCTGCACCGCGGAGCGGCAATTCCGCACGCCGCTGGAATACGGCAGCCAGCGCGCGCCGACTGCGCAGTGGACGGCGACAGCTTCGGGCAGCACGGTGCTCGGTATGAGCGGCGACATTCAAGTGCGGCACGCGACCGTGGGACGCATCACCGACCTTGGTGTGACCGACATGACGAACATGGGCGCGGCGATGGCCCCCGCTGCGGCGCAGACTTTGCTGGATTATTTTAACGATACGGCGACAAAGCCTGAGGACTACGACCGCATTTACACAGGCGACCTCGGGGCGATTGGCACAAAATTATTATACGAACTGCTGCGCGAAAACGGAATCGTTCTGCGCAACCACGAGGACTGCGGGCTGATTCTATTTGACCGTGAGGCACAGGACGTGCACGCGGGCGGCTCCGGCTGCGGATGCTCAGCCGGTGTATTATGCGGGCATATTTTGAACCGCATGGATCGCGGAGAGCTGAAAAATATTCTCTTTATGGCAACTGGCGCACTGATGTCCACAACCTCTTCGCAGCAGGGCGAGAGCATACCGGGCATCGCGCATTTGGTACATGTGGGAAGGGGATAAAAAAACTCGGCACAATCTGTACCGAGCTTTTACGGCGGATGATGCAATTAAGCTACGTCATCCGCCTTATTTTTTCTTTTAAGTTTTGAAAGCAACCCGAACACAATCTCTTTTACGAGCGGTTCTTTGAGCAACAGTAAGACGATGCCGTAGAGGCCAAAAAACAATATTGCTGCAAACACCAGCAACCAGAATGTGCCGATTTGCAGATGACTGACCCAAACTGCGCTAAGCACAGCCGGAATGAGTGCTGCAAAAATTTTAAAATAATGTATATCCAGAAAAGCACCGCGCACTTCTGAACGCAGCGCAATATACTGCACCACGAGCACCGCAAACTCGGCGGCAAGCGTACCTATAGCCGCGCCGGACGCGCCGTACTGCGGAATTAAAATCGCATTTAATATTAAATCGGTAACAGCACCGACGATTTCGGAAACGAGCACTGTTTTTTCACGCCCAAGCGGCACAAGAATTTGAATGCCCAACACATTTGTGATGCCGATGAACAATAGCGTCGGCATAATGATCTGCATAGGCAGGGTTGCCGATTCATACAGTGTGCCGCCGGTCAGGAAACGAATGCTCTGCTCGGCAAATAGCATGAAAAAGATCATCAGCGGCAGTGCCACCAGCATGACGAAGTTCAGAGCCTTTGCACTAATACGCCTGAATTCACCCTTCATCTCCATCTCAACGTAATACGACGCACGCGGCAGCAGTACCGTGCCGAGGGACGTCACCAGACTGACCAAAACCACTTTCACCTTCACGGCGGCATCGTAATAGCCGACCTGTGTCTTTGTCGCCATGATGCCCAACATCACGTTGTCCAGATTAGTATAGATTGTCGTGGCACAGGACATGGCGAAAAAGATCAGCACCGGTTTTAAATGACGGTGTATGCTGTAATATCCGACTGAGTGAAAACCGATGTACTTTCGCGCATGAAACAAATTGATGATATTTGCAGCACTGGATGCAAATACGGTGATGCCTCCATAAACTACATAATCGCTTTTTTGGTGGATCAAAAGAAACATGCCGACCATGGCAATCAGCTTAAAGATGATGGAACGGATAGCGATGTATGTATACTGCTCCAAAGCCTTATACAGCCACTCCATGCCGATGGCGGAAAGGAAGATTGTGGAACTGACGATGATATAAAGCGCTCTGTCCTCCTGCAGCTTCGGCACAAACAGGATCGCCAGCAAAAGCACGAAGTAAGACACCGCGCCGACAATGAAATTCAGCACCAAAAGCTCATGCGCCGTGCGCGTCAGTTCTTCTTTGTTGTCCCGCACCATAGCGCAGATGCGTATGCCGTAAATTGGGATGCCGAGCTGTGCAAACATGTTGAAATAGGTGATTAACGAGATGGCAAACGAAACCTTGCCTGTTCCATCCGGCAACAGAATATTGGAAACATAGCGGAAGGTGATGAGCGGAAAAATGATGGACGACATTGTGAGAATGGCGTTCATCACAAAATTTAATTTCAGGGATTTCCCTTTCATAAGCAGAACCTTTATCCTTTCGGTCTAAACCGCATCCGGTAAGCTCCGCAATTCTTACCGTATATATCTTTATGGAAACAAACATTTGCCGACATACGGGATCTTCTGCAATACCTTTACAAGCAGCAGAGCGACAAAATAAACCGCAAACGCACCGAATAGCCGCCACCATCCGCTCAGTGTATTGATGGAAAAACGATATGTAATCTGCTCCATGATGAACACATGAATCAGATAAATGCCAAAACTTGCGCCCGACAGCCACTTCACAAGCCGCACGAATTTCTCCCTCTGGAAAAGCGGATAGCGGCAGGCATATTTTACAAATACAAAAACCGCAGCCGCAAGCAGGACAGTCGGCCAGTTCTGGTGCTCCCATGTCAGCTTATTGATGGCGCCCTCCTGCACGGACGCAATTGCCGTGTGAAAATACCGCACAACTGCGCCGAACGCGCCCAGCGCATACAGCACGATGCGCTGCCAAAGGGAAAGCTCCGTTGTATACAAGAGATAGCCAAGTACCGCAAAAATCAGATAGCCGCCCAGCATAGGAAATGCAAAATTACCCCAATACGTCAGCTGGAGCGCGCTGCACACAAACGGCAGCACCGAGCAGGACGCAAAACCCAGACCCGTCATATACCAAAGCACGCGGCGGTCATCCGAAAGCCGCGACAGCACCGGCAGCGAAAGATAGACCAGAAACAACGGCGAAAAAAACCAATACACCGGCACAATCGTAAAGTTTATCAGGCTGTTGAGCAACGCGCGCCAGCCTGTCCATGTGATGGTTCCCTCTGCGCGGTAATAAACGTAAAACACCGCAGTCCAGACAACAAGCGGTATGCCCGTTTTCAGAAAACGACGCCTCAGAAACTCTTTTGTCGTATAGCGCTCCCGGTAACGCATCAGCGTGGCGCCGGAAAGCATGATAAACACCGGAACGGCCCAATACGCCAGAACATCCACAAGCAGACTCTGCCGCCACACATATGTATCCGCGAACACATGCACCGCACCGTTGCAGTGCATAGCAATGACGCTGAGACACGCCAAAACATTTAAAGCATCAAAGCAGACGACCCGCTTTGGCACAGCTTTGTTCTCCATATCTGCCGCTCACCCGTTTGCAGCTTCCCGCTTTTTTGCAGCGGAAAGAACCGGAAAAAGCAGAAAATCAGAAGACGTCAAGAGCTTGAAGCTTTTTGCCGAATTCACTTCGGCATAAAGCGTTTCGCTCTTGCTTTTCAGCATCTGCGTCATGGCTTTTGCAGCCTGTTTTGCTTTTTTGCCATCTTCCGCCGTCAGATAAATAAACAGCTGCATACCGGCAATTCGGGCGATATTTCTGCGCAGGAATGCGGCAATTTTCGGTTCTGACGTACCGCTGTTTTCATACGCCGCATATGCATCGGAAAGGTGACCGAGTACCAACTCGTGCATCGCACAGTTACGCTGTAAGCTGTTGATATTCATGCTCTGTGTGGAAAGCGAAACACGATACATATAGATTGTTTGCGGTGCAACGGTGACTGTTTTCACATACGGGATGGGGTACAAAAGGTACTCTGCATCTGTATAGAAACAGTTATCAAGATGAATGTTATTCTTTTGCAGAATATCCGTGCGATAGGTCACATTGTGCATCGCCACGGTGAGTTGATCGCAAACAGAAGAAAACGGCACGTCCATACACGGAGCAACGTTCGTTTTCTCTTCTTTTTTTTGCCCTGTTTCATGGTCTACACAGCAATGATCCGCACAGACCATATCGGCATTTGTCTTTTCCAGTATATCCAGAAAAGCGCCCATCTGCGCTGTGTTTACCCAGTCATCACCGTCTACCATACGAAAATATTTTCCGGTAGCGTGCTTGATGCCGCTATTTACAGTGGAACCGGGTCCTGCATTTTTTTGTGAGATCAAACGGAATGTTCCGGGATATTTTTTTTCATATGCGGAAACGATTTCCGACGTGCGGTCTTTGGAGCCGTCATCGGTCACGAGGACCTCCACACGATCTAAAATTGCAGGATCGATAAAGGAATCAAGACACTGTTCGATAAATTTTTCTACGTTATACGCTGCGACTGAGACGCTTAGCACTTTTTGCATAATGTTCCCCCTCTTCCTTTTTTACAGTCTGCATCAATGCACCTAAGGCCATCCAGAATATGAAGGACATCGGCGAGCAGACATACAAAATTTCAGACATGAAACAGCTTGCACACACCATGGCTGCCAAAACGGCTAAATACGCCGGTGCGATTCCTTGCAGCTGCATAGAAATCTGTTTCCAATTTTTAAATACGGCAATGATGCACCACACGGCTAACGTTAAATATAGCAGCAAGCCAACCGCGCCCTGTGCGACTAAAATATCAAAGAAGGCGTTGTGCATACTGGAAAAGTGCATGTGGTCGTTATTGATTAAATAGGAGTCTTCCTGTTCGGCTTCAACGTAAGCCAAAACTGTGTTATGCCCCACACCGAAAACCGGTTTTTCTTTAAATATCTCGATTGCGCTTTTCCAAATATCTATACGGCGATTTGATATATCTGCCGCGTTCGTTTCTTTGGGGCGAATCACCAATTGCGTAGCTGTACTATGCTTGCCAGAGCTGTTGCTCGACGTTCCCGAACCGCTATGACTGCCGGAACTGCTGCTTGTGCTCTTTTGCACAGCAAAACTGTTGTAACCGGATTTAATCGCGGTCGGCAGCACAGCAGAAAGTGCTACTGCCACTACGGCAAACAGAATTACAACCTTATTGCGGCAATTTTTCATGATATAATACACTGCAAAAACAATAACACCGGCAACAAACGCAATATGGCACGCACGGGAATCTGAAAACGTGATATACATCACATCTAACACCACTAAACAGCTCATTGCAATACGCAAAATGATGTTGTGATTTTTACTGAAAACACCAATTGCAAGCAAAAGTGAGATGCAACACATTAAAGCGCCGATATTCGGATCCCAATAGACGCCGTAGAGGCGTCCCCAGTAAAAGCCAGTATAGTAAAGCGGCATTTCCGGTGTTTCGGGATAAAAGATCTCATTTTTTCCGAGAAGCATATAAGCAAAGCTCATAACGGTCAGTACAGCACATACACTTAAATAAAATCCAATCCAAACGCGCCGCTTTCTTATATCTTCCGCGGAACGACTCTCCTTATAGCAATACACCATTAAGAATAAGATTCCCTGCATGATGAGTGTTCGGATATTCTCATACCAACCATACCGGCGATTCAAAAAGGTTGAAAGCAGATAGGTTACGCAAAGTGCTGCAATCAGCCAAAACCCACGGCTTTTGCTGTACGTCTTAAAGTGTAAAAGTCGATATATGCAAGCTGCGGCAGATAAAAACAGTGTTGGCCATAATGCTAAAGAAATGATTGCCGTACCGAATGTCAGCGAGCAATCCTGAAAGAAGCCGACGGTCATAAACCCTAAGCCGGCAAATAGTTCAATCCACCAAAATGTGCGGTCGGCGAGTTTTTTCATAACAACTTCTCCCCCTAACCCAATATGGATAATATCTCCTCTTTTTGTGCGTCTAAGTCAAACGGACGAATTTGTTCGCGGAACGAGCGGACATCCTTATGAACACACGGCTGTGCATTTACGATCGCATTTGCCCACGTTCCTCCGTTGTTTTCGATATCAAGAAAAACACAATCATCTGTGAGCTTTACTTCATCCGTGATACGGTCGCTTAAAAATGTTTTTAAGCCTGCAACTTGTGCTTCGATTGCAGAAACAGGCAACCCCTCGAAAAGTGACGGTAATAAAAATGCGTCCATCGCCTGCAAAAGCGACGGTACATCGTCACGAATTCCCAAAAACTGCATATGTTCAAATAGCTGCATTTCTTTTGCCTGTGCTTCCACCGCCAGACGATCAGGCCCATCACCAATCAAAAGCAGCTTGGCATTCGGCAGCTTTTCACGTGTTTTTTGCAGGATTTTTAAAAGGTAAGCGCTATTTTTAGCCGTGACATAATTACCGATATGCCCGAGCACAACGTCTTTCTCCGAAAATCCGAGTACACTGCGCATTTTTGCGCGTACAGCAGAATCAAACGCATAGCGCTCTACTTCGATCGGATTGTATAGAATTTTCACCTTGTTTTGTTCAACCAATTCCGATGGGAACAACCATTTTGCTGCGGCTTTGGAACAGGCGTAATAATCATTGGCGTACTTTGGCAGCTTGTTGCGGCTTCTGCCATTCATGAAAGACTTCAAAAACGCTTTTACTATGCTGCATTCTCTCTGGGACGTGCTGTGACTATGCAAAATCACGCGCGGTACACCGGCATCGTGTGCGGCTTTGGCACCAATACAGTGCATCGGCTCTGAAATATTGAAATATGCTGCATCATAAGATTTTTGAGATAAGATTTTCCGCATCGCTTTATACTGCTTTTGCGGGTGCATCAATCCGGGAATCTCGTGAATTTCTGCTTTAAACGGCGCTAAGCAGGCACGTAAATCTACATTATCCTTTCCTGTGAGAATGTCCGCGTGTATACCTGCATCATAAAAGACACGCAGAACACGCAAAAGATATTTATCAATACCGCTGTTTCTGCCGTCTATCATATATCCGATCAGAACTTCCATACTTTCTCCTAAAAACAAGCAGATTCGGTCAGTGCTGTTGTTTGAGTGTCGAAAAGACCGTGGGAAACGCGCTTTTTACTGCAAAAATACTGCGAGCAATCATCAGGCACAACGGGATATTGCCTGCACAAAGCGCCTTTGCCATGCACTTGAAAAGCGTGCCGCTTGCCTGAACCGCCGACAGCAGTTCTTTGCACAACGGCGTTTTATACTGCTGCTTGAGCCATTCTTTGCGCTGTGCGTGGTTCATGGCAGAGCGTTTATCACAGTTGCGCTGCAAGGCGGAAAACAGGTAGCGCACATAGATATTGGCTAAAATTCTGCGCACCTCTTCTGTGCACATGCCCCAGTTTTTATACTGCTCCAGCACCAAGAAAACCCGCTCCGCGTTGAGTGTGAAGTAATCCGGCAAAAATTTATTCGTCAGGCTGCCGTCTATACGCTTCAAGTAATGATACGGTGTTGTGTTCAACACGTTCATGGAGCACACCGAATCAAAATAAGAAACGTTGAATTTGATGTCCTCAATCAGCGTAATCTTTTCAAATACCACACCGCTTTCACGCAGGGACTGAACACGGTAGACTTTGTTCCACGCATAGCCGTACAGCGTTTTTTCCTCCAAATGAATAACCTCACGGCGCACGTCTTCCGGCGTATACAAATACAGCGTTTTTTCCACTGCGACCGGGAAAGTCTGCTTTAAAACACCTGCGCGGTCATAATACTGCTCTAAAAGTCCGAAAACAACAACGTCTGCCCTGTTTACTTCCAAAGAGGCTTTTACTTGCTCCAGCAGATTCGCATCGATCACGTCGTCGGAATCCATAAAGAACACATACTCTCCTCGCACATGCGGGAAACCGGCGTTGCGTGCGTTGCTGAGGCCGCCGTTTTCGGGCAGATGCAGTACGGTCATACGCTCGTCTTTTTTGACCCACGCATCGCAAATTTTCGGAGAATCATCCGGCGAACAGTCATCAACCAAAATGACTTCAAAATCTTCAAAAGTCTGTGCAGCCACACTTTGTAGCGTTTGTTCCAAATAATCCGCAACGCCGTATACGGGCATCACGATGCTGAAAAACGGAGTTGTCTTATCCATTTACAGCCTCCGTTATCTACCGGCCTTCAGCTTAGCAAAAAGCTCTGTATTACCGGACTTTACCTTGGAAATAATGCGACCTTCAAGATACGTCAGCCCAGTGCTGTGCATTTTAAGCGGCACAAGCATGAGCTTCATATAGGCTGAGCGCGCTTTGGTGAGCTTTACAGACTGCATAGCTGTCGGGGTAGAAATCATTTCACGAATTTTCGCTTTTTTCTCTTTTGTGGTGAGCGTACAGTTGCGGTTTGTTACATTTTCGATACAGCCGATAAGGCGCTCGGAATAACGGCGTGCGAGGAATTCTTCTGTTTCCGGCGTATGAATATTCCAGTGCTTATAAAGGTCAATCATCCAGCCGTGTTCTTCCTCGCGCTTATCGTACATATCGCTTCTGTAACGCGCAGTCTCACTTTCCTGACGCTTGCGGATAAAGTGATAATACTTGCCGGAAAGCACCGTAACGCGCTCCACATCGCGGATAACGCTTAAAATAAACGGGAAATCATCCCAGAAGGTCTGCGGAAAATAAATACCGTTGCCCTTTACATACTCTGTCAAAAAGAGCTTATTCCACGGAGAATACAACAAATTCAGATCAAACAGGTGATGGGCGTCCTCACGGAACGCCTGTTGTGTGGGATACACACAATCCTTATACGCCTGCTCCTGCACAAATTTTTCCGAATCCGTGTAATACGTATCAATATAAAAGCCCGTTACAACAAACTGGGAACTGTTCTTCTCTGCTGCCGTCACCATATCTTCCAGCATGGTCGACTCCGCCCAATCATCGGAATCCATAAAATACAAATACTTTCCGGTAGCTTGATCGATTGCGACATTTCTTGCGCTTGGCGCACCGCCGTTTTCCTTGTGAATGACTTTGATGCGTGGATCTTTTGCTGCATATTCGTCACAAATCTCACCGCTGCGATCCTTTGTACCGTCATCTACACAGAAAAACTCCCAGTTTTTATAAGTCTGTTTTTGTATGCTCTCTATTGCTTTGCCAACGTAAGCTTCTACACCATACACAGGCATGATCACGCTGACTTTTACATTTTCCATCATAATGTCTTACTCCGCAAATTCTTTTTCCACAGCCGAAAGCGCTGCCTCAATAACCTTATCCATATCATAATATTTATACTCTGCCAATCTGCCGCCGAAGATCACGTTCGGTTCGGCATCGGCCAGTGCCTTATACTGTTGATAAAGCGCGCTGTTTTTTTCGTTATTGACAGGGTAATATGCTTCCATCCCCTGCTGCCAAACCGCAGGATATTCGCGCGTGATGACCGTTTTTTCCTGCTGACCGAACGCAAAATGCTTGTGCTCGATGATGCGCGTATACGGCGTTTCACGGTCCGTATAGTTGACGACCGCAACGCCCTGATAATTCGGTGTATCCAAAACTTCGGTCTCAAAGCGCAGGCTTCTGTACTCAAGCTCACCGCATTTATAATCAAAATAAGAATCAATCGTACCTGTATAAACGACTTTTTCCGCAAGCGCATCATACGCTGCACGATTCGCAAGATAATCCACATCAGTGCGCACTTCAATGCCATCGAGCAGCTTATCAATAATCTCATTATAGCCGTTTACTGGGATGCCCTGATACGGATCGTTAAAATAGTTATTGTCATACGTATAGCGCACAGGGAGACGCTTGATGATGAATGCCGGCAGCTCCGTGCAAGGTCTGCCCCATTGCTTTTCCGTATAGCCCTTGATGAGCTTAGCGTAAATATCCGTGCCGACAAGGCGAATCGCCTGCTCTTCGAGGTTTTTGGGTTCGCCTGTTACGACGCCGCGCTGTGCTTCAATCTTTTCACGTGCTTCGTCCGGTGTTACAACACCCCAAAGCTTCGAGAACGTATTCATATTGAACGGCATGTTGTAGATTTCGCCTTTATAATTTGCGATTGGTGAATTCGTGAAACGATTAAACTCTGCTAAATCATTTACATATTTCCATACGCGGCGATTTGCCGTATGAAAAATGTGTGCACCGTAACGATGTACGGTGACTCCTTCGATCTCTTCGCAATAAATATTGCCGCCAACGTGATCGCGGCGCTCCAGCACAAGGCATTTTTTGCCGCGCAGTGTAGCTTCGTGTGCAAATACGGAACCGAAAAGGCCGCTGCCTACAATGAGATAATCATACTTTTTACGCATACTAATTCTCCTTCCAATTATTAAATCAAGAATTTATTCTTCAATTTCATTTATACTCTTGGTTTTCTCCGTCATCTGAGCAGACTTCTCTTCTGTGAAGCCTTCTGTAGATTCCGGCACGAACATGATCTTGATTGTCAGCAGAATCAGCTTTAAATCAAGCAAAATTGACTGTTTTTCAATATACTGAAGGTCGAGCCGCAGTTTATCGTAGGGGCTCGTGTTGTATTTGCCGTAAATTTGGGCATAGCCGGTCAGGCCGCCTTTGACGCGCAGGCGGTAGGAAAACTCGGGGATTTCTTTTGTGTATTCTTCCACGTGTTCGATGCGCTCCGGGCGTGGGCCGACGATGGACATATCACCTTTTAAGACGTTAATAATTTGCGGGAATTCATCGATGCGCAGTTTACGGATGACGCGACCGACACGTGTGATGCGGGGATCGCCGGAGCGACACGGAATGGATTTGCCGCCTTTTTCCGCATCTACGATCATACTACGGAACTTGAGAATTTCAAAAACCTCGCCGTTTTTGGTGCAGCGCTTTTGCTTATAGAACACAGGGCCGCGATCCTCGAGCTTGATGGCCAAGGCTGTAAGAAGAAGCAGCGGGGAAAGCAGAATAAGTGCCGTAAGGGAAAGCAGAATATCGACCACGCGCTTGACAAGGTTGTACCAGAAACGCTCGCTTCGGTACTCATATTTCATCATGGGCGTATCGATCAGATGACGCGCTCCGAAGCCTTCCATGGTGATCTCACTGAGCTGCGGCGTGATATAGAGGCTTTTGCGGCTCTGCATGCAGTACCAGATCACCTCTGAACGCTTTTTAGAGGAAACCTCATAGAAAATGACAGCTTGATAGGGAGCGACTTCTTTTTTCCAGTCGCCCTTCAGAATATCCGCAGAAACGACCTTTTCGATGGTGAAAATATGACCAATCTTATCAAATTTTTGTAGAAACTCATTCACATTATCCGCGCCGGAGATGACGAGGGTCTTTTCCGGCTTGCCGAACGCGATGGTAAAACGCTTGCCGACAAGAGCCCAGCACGCTGCCGCCAAAAGCTGGCAAAGCACCGTGAGAATGCCGGGAATTAAGTTTACATAATTATGGCGAATCATGCAGAATTCGCCATAGAGCAGCAAATCTGCCATGCCAAAGGACAGGAACTGCGAAAAAATAGTTTCTGCTATGGAATAATCTGTAATTTTAAACGCACGGAAAAGATTGCCGAGTGCTACGTATACGATGGCATAGAGAATCAATGTGACCGCATATCCGATGCTATCTGCTCTACGGAAAAGTCTTGGGCCGTAATATTGGAACAAAACCATGGCAAAAAAGCCGAATTGCAATGCAAAAATGGAGAACTTCATGATCATAGAAAGCGCAAACTTTCTGTTATTCATTTATATTCACGCACCTTATATTCTTAATAAATATTGTTACACATTTTTAATGATACCATTCGACACGCTTATTGTCAATTCGTTTTTTAAATCCTGTGCAACGCACTAATTACCCCCCATAATCTCTTCTTTTTTTCGTAATTGTTACTAATAATCCTACAATAAAATTAATATGCTTAGAACAGATCCATCATGGAGCACTTTTTGGGGTAGAAGACGTTGGGAACGGTGGGAGCTTGGCGGAGGAGGCGGACGTCAGGCATCCAGGGGATATCGGCGGCGGCGCGGGCGCCGGTGATGAGGGCAGAAAAGGCGCGGATGTTGAGGATGAGGTCCGGTACGGCATCGGTTTTTTCAACTTTATTTTGCTCGCCGGGGGCAAAGTGCAGGCGCCATGTGCCGTTATTTTCCGTGATGATATCGTCTTCGATACTGAGGGTGATCTCCCCTGTGCCGCGGCAAGCACAGTTTTCTAAAACACGCTCGACGTTGACAACGCGCAGCATGCCGTTTGGGAACACGGAGCAGAACGTGCGCGTGTTTTCGCCGATGAGCTGCTCTAAGTGCATATCGGACGGGACGGTAAAGCGAAGCTTCTCGTAATCCGACGAGAAAGCGGATTTTGCGAAGAACAGCAAGCCGTTGAACGCTTCTGCATCGCACGCGAGGAAACCGCCGGGGCTTTGGAACGTGTGGGTGCAGTCAAGATATGTGACGCCGCCTTCTTCGATTTTATGGGTAATCATCAGGCCGCGCGGCTGATTTTCGTTATTGTACCAGACGAATACGTAGCGCTTATCGTTCCAGAGGTTCGCTTTTTCGAGACCTTTATCATACGTTTCGCGGACGGCGGAGAGGTTGTGGTCTGCATAGAACGTGTTATAGACGGTAAGAAGCGGGGTAAAATCGCCGCCGGGGAAGATCTGCTCGACGTGCCCGCCGACATCCTGCGGCTTCATCGCTGTGAACGGCACCGACCAGCGGTATTCCGGCGCACCGGCTTCAAAGCCGAACTTGCGGTAATACTGCATGCTGAACGGATACAAAAAAGCGAACGTGAAATCGTTTGCGTACATGTCTTTGAGAGAGGCCGTCACGCAAGCGCGGATAACGCCGCCGCGGCGGTACTGCGGCAATGTAGAAACACCGCCTACACCGCCGAGCTTATACGTGCCGCCGTCGAAGCGGCAGAGGTACTCGCGGCTGTTCACGACGCCGCAGATGGTCTCATCGTCGTCTAAAAAGGTGCAGAAGCATCGGTTGCGGGCATCTTCCCTCTTTTCTTCTTCGGTGCGCTCACGGGCAGCACTTTCTTTGGCTTTTTCGAGGTCGTAATCTCCCTCAAAGGCGACAGCCATGGTGAGATTTGATTTCCAGTTTTCTTCCGGGCGCAGTAATCTTGTTTTCATACAACTTTCCTCCGTTTTGCAAAAAACCGGCAAGTGAAAAGGAACTTGCCGGCTTTTGCCTTTATATTGTGATATATATTAAATATATTATAGTATACGGGCTTATTCCGAAAGAGCATGGATGATTTCATCCATGTGCATACCGCGGGAACCTTTGCACAGCACGGCATCACCGGGATGCAGACGGTCTTTCAGATACGCGATGGCTTCCGCATTCGAGGCGAACCACGCGCTGTTCTCACGATTTTTAAAGCCCTCGACGATGTGCTTTGCGAGCGGGCCGACGCCGATAAGGACATCGGTGCCGTTTTCCGCCGCAAACGCGCCGGTTTCATAGTGGCCGCGCTCTGCGTAATCGCCGAGCTCCAGCATATCGGCAAGTACGGCGTACTTTTTGCCGGTCGCTTTCAGACCGCCGAGAATTTTCAAAGCGGCACGCATGGAATCGGGGCTGGCGTTATAGGTATCGTCGATCAGCGTGATGCCGTGCGCTTCTTTAATCTGCTGGCGCATGGCGGGCGGTGCATAGGTGCGGATGGCCGCGACGGCTTTTTCCTCCGGAACGCCGACTTCCACAGCGACCGCGACGGCGGCAAGGGCGTTGCGCACGTTGTGCTCGCCGGCAGCGGGGACGTACATTTCTACGCGTTTACCGTCGTGCACACAGATAAACTTTGTGCCCTCCGTATCGGCCTCAAGCTCTACGGCGCGCCAGTCGCAGTTTTCACCGAGACCGAAGCGCACGATCTGCTTTTCCGGGGTGCTTTTTAATGTGGAAAGCAGGTCGTCATCGCCGTTTACGAATACCTTGCTGCCGTTTGGCAGGTAATCCGTGATGCCGAACTTCTCTTTCATGATGTTCTCGCGTGTTTTCATGAACTCGATATGCGACACGCCGATGTTCGTCATGACGGCGATGTTCGGCTTTGCGACTTTTGCGATGCGCGCCATCTCACCGGGCATGCTGACGCCCATTTCGACAATGGCGGCTTCGTCCTCCGGCGTGATGCGCAGAACGGTCATGGGCAGGCCGATCTGGCTGTTCGCGTTGCCGGCGGTTTTCATCGTTTTGAGGCCGGCGGAAACAGCTAAAGCGACCAATTCCTTTGTGGTGGTCTTACCTACGCTGCCCGTGATACCGATAACCGGGATATTGAAGCGCTCGCGATAGCGTTCCGCGACCTTTTGCAGTGCTGCGCGGGTATTTTCAACGTAGACAACATCGCCTGCGGGGGCATCGAGCGGCTCTTCGGAAAAAGTCGCTGACGCGCCAGATGCGAAGACCTGCGGGATAAAGCGGTGTGCATCGGTGTTTTCGCCGCGGATGGGCACAAACATTTTGCCGGGCGTCGTCTCGCGGCTGTCGGTATAAAACGACGTGACGGTATTTTCGCCGCTGCCGACGAGCCTGCCGCCGCACATTTCGGCGATCTCAGATACCTTTAAATTCATAAATGCAGTAGTTTCCTTTCATTTAGCGCACCGAAGCGAGGGAGCCCATCGGATCCCACGGCTGGAGCGTAATCGGCTCTTGCTCAAGCGCTTTGCGCTGTTCTTCTGTGAGGTACTTTTTATCGACGACGACCTGATACATATACTCGTCGAACCAAGCGTCGCTCATGATGTAGTAGCCGTCTACACCGGCATCCTTGCCCCAGCTGTTTTCGACTCTCCAGCGGTTCGGCTTACCGTTATCGTCGAGGTTGACGCCCTGGAAAACCATGGCGTGCGTCATGAGGCTCTGGCCATAATCGAGGCGCTGAGCTTTATCCATGGTGAACTCGGTGTTGAAGAGCGTTTCGAGGTCGAGAGCGTTCAGATCCATAACGCCGCCGTCACGAACGCTGCGCTTGCCGACATCGCAGCCGAACCAAACCGGCAAGCCGTCCTTCATCTGGGCGATGGCTGCCGCTTTCAGGTCTTCAATGGGCAGGTTGAGGTACTTGACGGGTCGGCCCTCTGCGACGTTACCGAGGAACGCGACAGTGTAGGTCTTGCCGTAGGGCTTATCGGACGTCGGCGCATTGATGAGGCTGATGTACCGGGAAAGATCCATGTCGACGTACTTTTTGAAGAACGACTGCGGAGTGATGCCGAGGTCGCGCACGAAGCCGTTCGGGGTCTTGACCTCGAAATCGAACTTCACAGGCGGCTTGCCGAGGCTGATGCACAGCATGTTATAGATGGTCTGCATCATGTCGTCCTTCTTTGCACGGAGCTCCTCCATGGAAGCGCCGTTCTGATACGCGGTGCGCAGCGTGCAGGCAAACTCACGCAGCTTTTCGGTGAGGTAGCCGGTGATCTCACGCGTGGAGGAGGATGCGGCGGTTTCCGGCATGACTTCCTTCGGCACGACGCCGTACTTCTCTACGAGGTTTGCGAACATATCCCACTGACCGCCGTCGCCGAGCGGACCGGAAAGCAAATATGTAACAAGGCGGCCTGCGGTGGGCTCGTTGAGCGTCTCTAAGATACTCTCGAGGAAATAGTTGCTCTTTTCAAGCTTATCGAAGAACAGCGCGTAGTTCTGGGAGAGCTCAAACGTTTTGACGCCGAGCTTTTTGATGATGCGGAAGCGCATGGTGTTGAGCGCCGCGAACATCCAGCAGCGGCCGCTCTGCTTCTGATTCGTGATGTCGCCCTGCTCCAAAGAAATGTTGAACGTATGGCGCATTTCGCGGGCGTTCTCAAAGCGCATGGCGGCATTGTTGACGCCATTCTTCGTGGCAGCATCCATGGCGATACGGTTCGCGCGGTCGCTGTCGAACGCGGTCTCATAAGAAGCGAGCTGTTCCAGTGTGATTTCCTTATTCATTTCTGCACAAGTCCTTTCCCGAAAGTAATTTATGAGCTTTGTTTCATGGAATCAAGGATTTCCCGAATGACGACACGCTCGTCAAACGGGTATTTCTTACCCTCGATCTCCTGATAATCTTCGTGACCCTTGCCTGCGAGAACAATAATGTCGCCGGGTTGTGCGTTTTCAATGCACCAGCGAATGGCTTCGCGGCGGTCGGGAATTTCAATGTATTTGCCGTCGGTCTTTGCAAGGCCGACCTTGATGTCCGCTAAAATATCGAGCACATTTTCGTAACGGGAGTTATCTGCCGTGATGACGGAGAGATCGGCTAAATTGCCGCTGACCTCGCCCATCTCGAAACGGCGCACCTTGGGGCGATTGCCGCCTGCGCCGAACATGCAGATGAGGCGCTTCGGGTTATAGGCGCGCAGCGTTGTCAAAATGCTCTGCATGCTGACGGCGTTGTGCGCATAATCGATGAGCAGGGTGAAATCGCCGGGCATCGGCACAGGCTCCACGCGGCCCTTGACCTTGACGGTTTTAAGCCCGTGCTGCATGGCAGTGACGGGGATATTCAAAACGCTGCACGCCGTGATGGCGCACAGGGCGTTATAGACGTTGAACTTGCCGGGGATGGCGACATCCGCGGTAAAATTCAGCTTGCCTGTGACGGAGAAGCGCACGCCGAGAAAACCCGGTGTAGTAACGAGTTCTTCCCCATGCGCAACAAAATCGGCCGATTTATCGTAGCCGTAGGTAACAATATTGCACGTATGATTTTTGATGATGCCGGTATAATTCGGGTCATCGATATTGATGATGCCGGTGCGGCACATGCGGAACAGCATGCTTTTGCACGCCATGTACTCTGCCATATCTTTATGCTCTGCGCCGCCGATGTGATCCTCGGAGAAATTCGTGAAGAGGCCGAGCTCAAACGTGAAGCCTGCAACGCGGTGATCTTTAAGACCGATGGACGAGACCTCCATAACGCAGTATTCGCAGCCGGCATCGACCATTTGGCGCATGAACTTCTGCACCTCGTAGTTTTCGGGGGTGGTGTTATCGGTTTGAATGAGGGTATCGCCGTACAGTACGCCGATGGTGCCGATGACGCCGGTTTTATGGCCTGCAGCCTCCAGAATGGAGCGCATCATGAACGCGGTGGTTGTTTTGCCCTTGGTGCCCGTGATGCCGATGACGTGCATCTGCTCTGCGGGGTGGCCGAAGAACTCGGCGCTCAAATATGCGAGGGCAAGGCGGGTGTTCTCTGTTAAAATGACCGGGACGCTTGCTTCCACGGGCTCCTCTGCGATGATGACGGCGGCACCTTTTTCCGCTGCCATTTTCGCGTACTTATGGCCATCTGCATTCGCACCGCGCAGGCAGACGAACGCGCAGCCCGGTACAGCCTTGCGGGAATCGTACACAAGGTCGGTGATGTCGACGTCCGGCACCTGCTCCGCGCGATACTTGATGGCGGTTAAAAGTTGTTTCAGTTTCATTTTTATCCCATCCTTTTTCGTAAATTCGGATGATGTATACCGACATGGTATACTATGTGCTTATTATAGTCCGTCTGCGTGGTTCTGTCAAAGAAAAAAGAGAGCTGCGCGTAAAAATGTGCAGCTCTCTCATTTAATTTTCGGTATTTGCGGGTGCGTCGTTCAAAAGACGCTCGTACAGCTTGACGCTGTCATTGCGGTAATCGATCTTTTCCTGCTTTTTGAACGCAGCGCCGTCTTCTGTGCGGACGGCGACCTTGAGCTCACCGAGGACGGAAAGCACACTTTCTTTCGTTGCGCCCTCCTCGTTATAGTGGTTGAGCTCTAAGTTGTTCAGCGCCGGAATATCCTTCCAGAGGTAATAGTCGTTATCGGTGCCGTCTACGGGGCCGAAAAAGCCTTCTAAATCGTCCTGATCGAGGTATTTATAGCTTGCGTCGTCGTATGCGAAAATCATGCTGTCACCGGCGGAAGCATCGGTCGCGAACTTGACGAACGAGGCCTGCAGCTCTGATGTTTCAAACTCCGAGGTGCCGCTTGTATTAAAGCGGCAGAAATTCATGGCGACGTATGTTTTGCCGTCACCGTTGCGGTCGTCTGCATATTTCTCGAAAAGCTCCTGAATATCGGTTTGCAGGTCGCTCGGCACGGTATACTGCGTCATGACGGTGATGGTATAATCGGGTTTCGTTTTGGATGTGACCGAATATATGAAATAGCCGACGACAGCTATGGCGAGCACGACGAGCAGGACGTGCACCTTGTGATAATCCCACCAGTTTTTGCGTTTATCCGCCGCGGTCTGCGGCTTGATTTCGTTTTCATGAATGGTGTCTTCCGTATCGTCCAGCAGATACCGCTCTCGTGCCATGTGATTTCCTCATCTCTTCTTTAGTATTCTTTGGCTGTGTGGTTTTTGAAAAGGCGGCTTTATGCCGCCTTTCAGGGAACCCATGCAACTGGGTTCCCTACGGCTCAACAGTCCACCGGACTGTTGAGCCTACCTTCCTGGTTTTTGGGGAGGCAAAAAGGTTTCGTCGTTTGCGAACGACGACCAAAGGCGCTGCCTTTGGAATCCGCCGCCTTTGAAAAAGGCGGGCGAAACTTTATCCGTTTGCTTTACGTTAACTCTATGTTAATTTTACGCCGTCATTCTTTCTAAAAAGCCAATTTGCTGTGAACAAATTGTAAAATGCAAAAGCACTGCCCGCAAACACAGGCAGTGCTTTTATTGTAACACAGATTAAATTTGTGTCAAGCTTTATCGAACTCAGCCTACAACCTCGTAGCCCCTATCTTCAATGGCTTTCTTGAGCTCGGCATCGGAAATTTCAGCATTGAGCTGAATGACCGCCGTGCCCTTTTCGTGGCTGACTTCTGCAGATGTGACCTGCGGGAACGCCTCCAGACACTTTTTAACAGTGGCTTCGCAATGCGGGCACATCATGCCGTTAATCTTAATTGTTTTTTCCATGGTTTTTTTCTCCTTTACCTCGATGGTTTTCATTTCGGCGGGTTTTGCCGATTTTATTTTTTTATCGTGCTTCGTGCTGCGGATGTTCAATAAATTCAGACGAAGCGCGTTTGTGACGACACAGAAGCTTGAAAGGCTCATGGCTGCCGCGCCGAACATGGGGTTCAGCTGCCAGCCAAGCAGGTTAATGAATACGCCTGCCGCGAGCGGGATGCCGATGATGTTATAAATAAACGCCCAGAACAGGTTTTCGTGGATATTGCGCAGTGTGGCGCGGCTTAAACGGATGCCCGCAGGAACATCGGACAGGCGGCTCTTCATGAGCACGACGTCTGCGGCGTCGATGGCGATATCCGTACCGGCGCCGATGGCGACACCGATGTCGGCTCTGGTAAGCGCGGGCGCATCGTTGATGCCGTCGCCGACCATCATGACTTCGCCCTGCTCTCTGAGCTTGCGGATGACGTTTTCCTTGCCGTCCGGCAGGACGCCTGCGATGACTTCATTAACGCCTGCCTGTCGGCCGATGGCCTCTGCGGTGCGGGCGTTATCGCCGGTGAGCATGACGACGTGAATGCCCATGTTCTGCAATTCGCGGATGGCCTGCGGGCTGTCTTCCTTGATGACATCCGCCACGGCGATAACGCCGATAAGCTTACCGCCCCTGCTGAAATACAGCGGGGTTTTGCCGGACTGCGCGAGGACTTCGGCCTTTTCTTTAAAATCTGCGGGGACATCTGCCTGCGTGGAGATGAACTTCAGGTTGCCGCCTGCGAGAACTTCGCCGTTCAGGGCAGCGGTGAGGCCATTGCCGGGCTTTGCCATGAAGTCTGTGACTTCTTTTGCCTGCACGCCGATCTCCTCAGCGCGCGCCATGATGGCTTTGGCGAGCGGGTGCTCGCTCTTTTTCTCGAGCGCGCTTGCGGCTTCCAGAAGGTTTTTTTCGGTGATGCCCGGGGCGGGTAAAATATCCGTGACGCGGGGCTCGCCGCTTGTGATGGTGCCGGTTTTATCGAGCGCGACGATCTGCACCTTGCCGGTTTTTTCGAGTGAAACGGCGGTTTTGAACAGGATGCCGTTTTTCGCGCCCATGCCGCTGCCGACCATGATGGCGACCGGCGTTGCGAGGCCAAGTGCGCACGGGCAGCTGATGACGAGCACGGAGATGCCGCGCGCGAGCGCGTAGCCGAACGTCTGCCCAACGAGCATCCAGACGATGAACGTAACAACGGCGATGCAAATGACGGTCGGGACGAACACGCCGGAAACCTTATCGGCGATCTTCGCAATCGGCGCTTTCGTGGCGGCGGCATCGCTGACCATGCGGATAATCTGGGAAAGCGTGGTATCTTCGCCGACGCGCGTTGCTTCGCAGCGCAAGAAGCCGGACTGGTTTACGGTCGCGGCGGAAACAGCATCGCCCACGGCCTTATCGACCGGAATGCTCTCGCCGGTGAGGGCGGATTCATTGACGGCGCTGGCGCCTTCCAAGACGATGCCGTCTACGGGGATATTCTCACCGGGGCGCACGACAAACACATCGCCGCGGCGAACCTCGGAAACAGGCACGGTGACCTCTTGACCGTTCCGCACGAGCACGGCGGTTTTCGGCGCGAGGTTCATGAGGCCCTTTAAGGCATCGGTCGTGCGGCCTTTGGAGCGCGCTTCCAGCATTTTACCGACCGTGATGAGCGTTAAAATCATGGCGGCAGACTCGAAGTAGAACTCGTGCATGTAGCCCATGACAGCGGCCATATCGCCGCGCATCTGGGCATCTGTCATGGCGAACAGCGCGTAGGTGCTGTACAGGAACGACGCGCCCGAGCCGAGCGCCACAAGGGTATCCATATTCGGTGCGCGGTGGATGAGCCCTTTAAAGCCGCTGATGAAGAACTTCTGGTTGATGACCATGATGATGACGGTGAGGAGCAACTGGATGAGGCCCATCGCGACGTGGTTGTCTTTGAGAAAATTCGGCAGCGGCCAGCCCCACATCATATGCCCCATGGAGATGTACATGAGCACAGCCAAAAAGCCGACGGACGCGATGAGACGCTTTTTGAGCTTTGGAGTTTCGCGGTCTTTCAGGGCATCTTCTGCAGCAATGTTGGGGCTTGTGCTATTCTGTGCCGCACCTTTTTTGGACGCGCCGTAGCCGGCATCTTCCACGGCCTTGATGATACTTTCCGGCGAAGCCGTGCCCTCAATGCCCATGGAGTTCGTGAGCAGGCTGACCGAGCAGGACGTAACGCCAGGCACCTTGCTGACCGCTTTTTCCACACGGGTGCTGCACGCCGCGCAGCTCATACCCGTGACGTTATACTGTTCCATTTTCTTCCCTTCCTTTCATAAAAATGCGCCGAAAATTATCGCATCAGCTTTTGCAGCGTAGCGACAAGCTCATCGATGACTTCATCGTTTCCTGCGCGGATGTCGTCCGCTACACAAGTCTTGATGTGGTTTGCGAGCAGCTCTTTCGTAAATGCGTTGAGCGCCGCGTTGGCTGCCGCGACCTGCACGAGGATGTCCGGGCAGTAAGCGCTTTTCTCCACCATGCCGCGAATGCCGCGGATCTGCCCTTCGATGCGGTTTAATCTGTGGATGAGTTTTTTGTACTCCTCATCGGAGCGGTGCTTTGTTTTATGACAGCCGCAGCACTTCTCTTCGGTTTTTTCTTCGGTGCAGCCTGTGCACGCTTCCGTATCGGTTGCATTGCTTTTGCAGCAAGCGTGCATCTCTTTTTCTTCTGTATGTTCCAACGGAATTCTCCTTTCCGATTTCGCTTTATATACCCTCTTGGGGTATCTTGATTATATACCCACATAGGGTATATTGTCAACTCTTATTTTAGCTTTTTTTCAAAAATATTCTGCCCGGATTTTCGACCTGCATTTAAAGTAAAAAGCACCGCTTGGCTTTTGGCTCAAAACGGTGCTTTGGGTGTTAATCTTAGCTTGACTTACACTTCGTATTCCATTTTCTCCGGCGTCCAGTCCTTGAGGACCTCGAGCATATCGACGGCAGTCTCTTTGGCGCCCTTGAGGTCGTGCTCTTTGTAGTTGCCGCACTCTTCGCGGCGGCTGCCGGGAATCTCGCCCTCAAAATCGCGGATGAACGCGAAGGATTCCTGCACGAGATGCAGGGCATCTAGGCGGCTCACGTTGTCGCGCAGGAGGAAATAGAAGCCCGTGCGGCAGCCCATGGGGCCGACGTAGATGACGGAATCGGACAACGCGGAGTTGCGCGCATACGTGGCGAAAAGATGCTCGAACGTGTGGAGCGCGCCGTTTGAGAGGTAATCTCCGGCGTTCGGCACCTTCATGCGCAGGTCGTAGGTTACAACGTCGCCGTCGATGCGGGAAACGTACATGCCTTTTTTGAGCTTATCATGATTGACGGAAAAACTGGCAATCTTTTTCATACTCTATCATCACTTTCTTTATAAATTCACGGATTTCTTAGAGTATACCACGCTTTTCTTTGAATTTCAATTCCGTCTTATTTTTCGACGGTGACGGTTTTCGGCTCGTAGCCGGCGCGCCAGACGGTCTGCTTCAAAACGACTTCTTCGATGGGCTTCTTTGTGTAGATGCGCACGAATTTGCCGGCGAGGTCGACCTTTGCCATGCAGTCCGGCTGCTCGTTGAACGCGTTTTCAATGCGCATGGCGCAGTTTTTGCAGTGCATGCCCTCGATGTCCAGGCGGTAAACGTGGTCGTAGTCGTTCACGTTCGTATCCTGCGGCTTGATGTGCTTCACTTCATCGCCGCCACCGCCACAGCAGCCGTTTTTGAGCTTTTTGCGGTAGCTGATGACCGCAAAAATACAAATAGCCGCAATCACCACACAGATGATGATCGTAGCAGGGCTGATGTCCGCGCCGGTCGCATTCAAAATATACGTACGCATTTAAAACCGCTTCCTTTTGTGAAAATAGTTCTTGTGAGAGAAGACTCTCATATACCCTTTAGGGGTATCTTGATTATATACCTCGACAATATAAAATGTCAAGAGAAAAAGTTAGCGATTTCTAACTTATTTTGAATTCCTGTGTTGCTGCGCGTGTGGAAAAATAAAAAATGCCGCCCGGCACTGTTCTAAACACAGCAGTCGAGCGGCGTTTTCGGTTACTTTTTACGGTTTCGCGTTCCAGAGGGTAACTTTCCCGGTTTCGCGGGTCTTGTTCATGTCGATGATGCGCTGGTTAGACGAGCCGCGAAAGCGCAGGGAAATGTCTTTGAGTTCATCGACGAATGCGCCGTCGACGAGCACGTCGAGCAGAGACAGGAATTCGTCCGTGACCTCGCAGCGGTTGCGGCCGCCGTCTTTCAGCATATCGGTCTCCAGGGTGGAACCGGAATAGCACCAGATGTCCTTTTCGGGGTATAGCTTGCGAACGCGGTGCAGAAACGGCACCAAAGCGCGCTGATTCTGCGGCTCCATGGGCTCGCCGCCGAGCAAAGTTAAACCGTTGATGAAACCGGGTGCAAGGGCTGCGAGCACCTCGTCTTCCGTTTCTTTTGTAAACGGCTTGCCGTAGTTGAAATCCCACGTTTCGGCGTTGAAGCAGTTTTTGCAGTGTCGCGTGCAGCCGGAGACGAACAGCGTGACGCGCACGCCGATGCCGTTTGCGATGTCGGTTTTTTTGATCTCACCGTAATTCATGATGGTTTCCTCTATTCATGAAATACCGCACAAAGCGCCTGCCCTGTGCGGTACTGTTTGTTCTTGATTTTGACTTACTTACAAGTGCAGCACACGCTCTTTGATTTCGGCGGTGCGGCCCTGGTTCCAGAACTGGGTGCCGATGTAACCGCAGGTGCGGCGGGCGACGTTCATGGTATCCTGGTCGCGGTTGCCGCAGTTCGGGCACTCCCAGACGAGCTTGCCGTCATCCTCGACGATCTGAATCTCACCGTCGTAGCCGCACTTCTGGCAATAATCGCTCTTGGTGTTAAGCTCGGCGTACATGATGTTATCGTAGATATAGCGGATGATCTGCAGGACGGCTTCGAGGTTATTCTGCATGTTCGGGACCTCGACGTAGCTGATCGCACCGCCGGTGGAAAGCGCCTGGAACTGCGACTCGAAGCGGAGCTTTTCAAACGCGTCAATATGCTCGGTGACGTGGACGTGGTAGCTGTTTGTGATATACGGCTTATCCGTGACGCCCGGGATGATGCCAAAGCGGCGCTGGAGGCACTTTGCGAACTTGTACGTGGTGCTTTCAAGCGGCGTGCCGTACAGACCGAAGCCGATGGTGGTCTCTGCCTTCCATTTTTCGCACGCAGCGTTCATGTACTTCATGACAGCGAGCGCAAACGGCGTTGCGCTGGGGTCCGTGTGGGATTTGCCCGTCATGTAGCGCACACACTCGCACAGACCGGCATAGCCGAGCGAAATGGTGGAATAGCCGCCGTAGAGAAGCGCATCGATGGGCTCGCCTTTTTTGAGACGGGAGATTGCGCCGTACTGCCAGAGGATTGGCGCGGCGTCGGACAATGTGCCCTTCAAGCGGTTGTGGCGGCACATGAGTGCGCGGTAGCACAGGTCGAGGCGCTCATCGAAGACCTTCCAGAATTTCTCCATATCGCCGCCGGAACTGAGCGCGACATCGACAAGATTCAGTGTGACGACGCCCTGATTGAAGCGGCCGTAGAACTTATAGTTGCCGTTTTCATCCTTCCACGGGCTTAACGCGCTGCGGCAACCCATGACCGGGAAGCAGTTGCCTTCTTTGAGCTCTTTCATCTTCTTTTCGGAGATGTAGTCCGGCACCATGCGCTTTGCGGTGCACTTTGCGGCAAGCTCGGTGAGGTAATAGTATTCGCTGCCGGGGGTAATGTTATCCTCCTGCAAAACATAAATGAGCTTCGGGAATGCCGGGGTAACCCACACGCCCTTTTCGTTTTTGACACCCTCATAGCGCTGGAGCAGCACTTCCTCGATAATCATGGCGAGGTCGCGCTTTTCGCGCTCGTTTTTCGCTTCGTTCAGATACATAAACACGGTGATGAACGGCGCCTGACCGTTCGTCGTCATCAAAGTCACGACCTGATACTGGATGGTCTGCACGCCGCGCTTGATCTCCTCACGCAGACGGCGCTCCACCATTTTGGAGATTTGGGCCTCATCCGGGGAAACGCCAAGCTCGCCGATCTCGACTTCGACCTCACGGCGGATTTTCTCGCGGGAGATCTGCACGAACGGCGCGAGGTGTGCGAGGCTGATGCTCTGACCGCCGTACTGGTTACTTGCAACCTGCGCGACGATTTGCGTGGCGATGTTGCAGGCGGTGGAGAAGCTGTGCGGCTTTTCAATGAGCGTGCCGGTGATGACCGTGCCGTTTTGCAGCATGTCTTCGAGGTTTACGAGGTCGCAGTTGTGCATGTGCTGCGCGAAATAGTCCATATCATGGAAATGGATGATGCCCTGCTCGTGTGCTTCGACGATTTCGCGCGGAAGCAAAATGCGGCGCGTGATGTCTTTGGAGACCTCGCCGGCCATGTAATCGCGCTGGACGCTGTTTACGGTTGGATTTTTATTCGCGTTTTCCTGCTTAACTTCCTCGTTGTTGCACTCGATAAGGCTGAGAATCTGGTTATCGGTGGTATTGGCGCGGCGCGCAAGCGAACGCGTATACCGGTAACAGATATACTCCTTAGCAACATCGAACGCACCCTGCCCCATGATCTGCTTTTCCACGAGGTCCTGTATTTCTTCCACGGACGCTGCACGCCCCATGGCGACGCACGCTCCTTCGACATTTGCAGCAATTGTGCGAATTTGTTCGTTCGTAAGTCTCTGACGCTCGTCGAGCTCTTTATTTGCCTTGGAGACAGCGACGATAATCTTAGTGATATCGAACGCTGCTTCCGAGCCGTTTCTCTTAATGATCTTCATGTTCCTTACCGCTCCTTCATACCGCCCGTGGGAGCTGCATGTTTCCAGCCCCTTTGGTTTTCATAATCAGTTTCCATAATTTTCTTTATATTGAATATTTATGCGTAACCACAAGATATTGTGTTCGTTTTTGCGGTTCCTGCCGCAAGCACCCTACCAGTATACACCTAAGTTGGCATCTTGTCGAGTAGTAAATGCGCTTTATTTTAAATTTCTTTTTGTACCCTTTTACCCATTGTGCAATAAAGCGTGAAAGGACACTGCAGAGCGGCGCGGCAAAGCGCGGGTTTGGATGTAAAAAAGGGCGGTCATTGACCGCCCTTGCAGGAACCCATGCAGCTGGGTTCCCTACGTTTTGAATGTCCCCCGGACATTCAAATCAACCTTCCTAATTTTATGTAGGCAAAGAGATTTCGCTTTCTGATAAAAGCAACTTAGGGCGCTGTCCTAAGTACCCGCAGTCTTTTGAAAAAGGCTGGCGAAAACTTTTGACCACCGTTACGGGAAGCTTCTTTTCTTACTCTTCCTCTGCTTTTTCCGGCAGAAGATCTGTCATGCTTTTGAGGCTGATGCCGAGTGTGGACATATTGTGCAGGAGTGCGGAGGTAGTCGGCTGGATGATTCCGCCTACGCCGAGCAGGATAAGCATGAGGTTGAAGCCGACGATGAAACGGTAGTTGCGGTGGATGCGCGCCATGAGCGCAGTGCTGAGCTGACGCAGGGTGACGAGCTCATAGAGATCGCCTGCCGCAACGGTGATGTCCGCGATCTCTCTGGCAATGGCGGCGCCGGTATTGATGGCAACGCCGACGCTTGCTTCGGACAGCGCCGGAGAATCGTTCACGCCGTCGCCGACCATGATAACGGTGCGGCCCATTTCTTTTTCGCGGCGGATGAAGTTCGCCTTATCCTCCGGCAGCACTTCGGCGTAGAACTCGTCCACGCCGACCTCTGCTGCAACGGCTTCGGCGGTCTTGCGATTATCGCCGGTCATCATGACAACCTTCTTGATGCCGCAAGCGTGCAGAGCGCAGATGGCGTCCTTTGCTTCCTTACGCAGCGGGTCGGAGATACAGATGACGGCTGCGAGCACACCGGAAATGCACAGATAAAGGTGCGAATACTCGGCCGGAAGTGCGTTGAACTTCGCTTCTTCGCCCTCCGGGATCACGCAGCCCTCGTCTTCAAAAACGAAGTGCGCGCTGCCGATGATGACCTTTTTGCCCTCCACAGTGCTGGAAATGCCGTGCGCGACGACGTATTCCACGCGAGAATGGTACTCTTCGTGGGAGAGGCCGCGGTCCTTGGCTTCGGCCACGACAGCGTTTGCCATGGAGTGCGGGTAATGCTCCTCAAGGCAGGCGGCAAGGCGCAGCATTTCGCTTTCCTCACGGTCGCCGAACGTTTCGATCATGGCAACACGCGGTGTTGCGTACGTCAGCGTGCCGGTTTTATCGAACACAATGGTATCGGCGTTTGCAACGGCCTCCATGAAGCGGCCGCCCTTGACGGAAATATGGTGTGCGCTGCTCTCGCGCATTGCGGACAGCACCGCGATCGGCATGGAGAGCTTTAATGCGCAGGAGAAATCGACCATCAGCACGGCGAGCATCTTTGTGACGTTGCGTGTGAGCAGATAGGTCAGCGCCGTGCCGCCAAGCGTGTACGGCACAAGCTTATCGGCAAGGCGGGAAGCCTTGTCTTCTGCGGTGGATTTCAATTTTTCGGATTCTTCGATCATGTGGACGATGCGGTCATAACGGCCGCCGCCCATAGCTTTTTCGACGCAGATGACGCACTCGCCCTCTTCGGCGACGGTGCCGGCATACACGTAGCTGCCGACGGACTTCTGCACCGGCAGAGATTCGCCGGTCATAGAGGCTTGATTGACCAAAGCTTCACCCTCGACGACCTTACCGTCAAGCGGAATCATATTGCCCGTGCGCACAACGATGCGGTCGCCCGCCTGAATGTCGCCGATCGGCATGAGCACCTCGGTGCCGTTCGTCTTGAGCCAGACCTTATCGACATTGAGGGACATGGCGCCCGCGAGGTCGGCAACAGACTTTTTGTGCGTCCACTCCTCGAGAATCTCGCCGAGGCGCAGCATGAACATGACGGAGCCTGCCGTATCGAAATCGCCGCGCACAAGAGAAACGGTGACGGCAGTGGCATCAAGCACAGCAACGGAGAGATGGCCGTGCAGCAGCGCCTTAACGCCCTCTTTGATGTACTTTGCGGAGCGGATGATGGCAAGCATCATGCGAATGGGCGCCGGGAAGAACATTTTAGCCATGGCGCGGCGCAGCACCGTGAAGACGAGCTTGTCTTCAAACTCGCGGTTCAATGCGCGGGCGGTGTGATCCGGCACAAGCTCCATGCTTTCGGCTTTTGCGAACGAGAATGTCGCGAGCGCACGAATAAGGGATGTGCGGTCGTTTTGATAGACGATGACGGCGTCCTGTGTGCGGTCGTAGACCTTAACTTCCTTTACGCCGTCCACGGCGCGCAGGTAATACTCTAAAACATCGGCTTCTTTCAGCGTCATGCGGCCGCAGACGAGATGTACACGCATGTGCCCGCGCGCTTCATGCAGAATTTTACACTTCATAACTTTATCCTTCTATGCAACAATATATTGGAAGCTCCGAAAAGCGGAGCGGATGAACGAAAAAAGAGAGCCGCTTTCGGCGGCTCTCCGGTAATTCAGACCCGGGATAGACCCGCGATCAAGCTTCGGTGGATTCTTCCGCGGAAGCAGCTTCTTCCGTGCATGCGCAAGCTGCATCTTCGATGACCTCTGCGGCAGCATCGGCAGCGCGCTGCTCGTTGATCTCCTTAGCGTCGGTCAGGATGTCGTTTGCGTTCTCCTTGATGGTCGTGACCGTTGTCATGACACACTCCTTGGCACGCAGAGCAGCTGCAGTGGTCTCGGTGTAGACCTTCTTAGCATCCTTGCTGCTGAGCACCTTGATGCCGGCGGTACCAAACAGAACACCTGCTGCGAAAAGACCGATTTTTGCCCAATTCATAAAAATACCTCCTGTATTGCGGGCCGCATTTTAACCATGCGGCTCATAAAATTATTTTTTCATGTGTCCGCTGATGAGAGTCAGCACAAAGAACAAAACGGTAAGCCTTGCAAAATGCTTATGCATTTTCATATTCATTCACCACCTTGTTTGTTCTGGCAAAAGAATAGCACGATTTTTACCTAACTTCAACAGTTTTCACACAAAAAACACAATTTTCTATTATTTGTAAAAAACAACCTGCAAGTTAGCCGTACCATTTTGGACAATTTGTTAAAACAGAATCGGTTAGTTTAAACAACCACAGGTTTCATGCCGGATTTTGCGGTTTCAGTACAGACGCGCACACGATGTACATACAGCTCAAAAGAAACATTTTGGCAATTTTCGAACCAAAAAGACGAAATTGCTCCATTTAGACTTTCGATATAACTTTTTCTTTCCGCAGCATTGGAATACAGCGGTTTACATTGCGCTTATAGGAACAATTAGACGCGCCACAGGTATTCTCTATTTCCCACTCTGTACGGTACACGAGGACTGACAACAAAACACTGTGCGTCGGTATGGCGCTTGCAGGCAAACGCAGCGGCAAAAGTTACCGCGTTTATATCGTGATGGGCGATGGCGAGGAATACAAGAGCATCATGCACGACTTTGACGAACGAGAGGAGGCGCAGTGCCATGAATAAAATTCCGAACCGGCAGGCCATTTGCGACACACTGATGAAATCCGCCGCGCATGACCCGGACATTACCGAGCTGTACCTTTCCACCATTGACAGTTAAAGTCTATTGAATTTCAAAACGCATATTCGCAAGGCAAAACCGCGAATGTGCGTTTTTTCACTATTTTTACACCTTGCGGTTGACAACGCACGCGGTTTTGTAATAGACTGGAGATAACGCCGAAATGCGGCGAAGAATCTTGGGATAAGAGGTAAGTTTACTATGAAAAAAGGTGCGAAACGCAACCAAATTATCAGCGAGCTTTTACATGTGACGGACGAGGAATTCACGGATGAGGAACTGATTCATCAGCTGATTGCAACGGAAGTCACAAAAAACGCAGACAAGGACGAGCACATGACGTTTGGGCAGCGTGCCGCGGACGCAGTGGCGCGCTTTGCGGGCAGTTGGGCGTTTATTTTCAGCTTTATCGCCGTCATGGTCATTTGGATGGTCATAAACCTCGTTTTGGGTTCGAGAGCATTTGACGAATACCCGTTTATTCTGTTAAACCTCGTACTTTCGTGCATCGCTGCCGTGCAAGCGCCGCTCATCATGATGAGCCAGAACCGCCAAGAAGCGAAAGACCGTCAGCGTGCAGAGAATGACTATAAGATCAACTTAAAAAGCGAGCTCATCATCGATGATCTGCATAAAAAGCTTGACCTTGTTCTGGAAAACCAAAAGAAGATCAACCGCCGCTTGGATAAGATTGAAGCGGAGATTGCGCCGGAAAACGAGGAAAAATAACGCTTTACACATAAAGATTTGGGAGATCGTATTAAAAAAGCATCACCATCCGTAAAGGAACGACGGCGGATATCCCCGCCGTTTTGGAACAGAAAAAGCAGATGCACCCGATGTGGATTCGGGGCATCTGCTTTTTGCTGTCTTTCGATTTCAAATTTTACTCTGCTTCGCTCAAAAGCATACGGTCATTATCGAGGGCTTTGCCGGCGGCTTGCTTGAAGCGGTCGAGGAGGTCGGCAACAGTCATGTGGGCACGCTCTTCGCCGATGACGTCCAGAATGATCTTACCGGCGTTCATCATGATGGTGCGGTTGCCGAGCTCCAGTGCGGACTGCATATTGTGCGTAATCATCATGCACGTGAGGTGGTTTTCCTCCACGGTGTTTTTCGTGATCTCGAGCACCTTTTCGGCGGTAGCGGGGTCAAGCGCGGCGGTATGCTCGTCGAGCAGAAGGAGCTTCGGCGGGTTATATGTGGCCATCATAAGCGTGAGCGCCTGACGTTGGCCGCCGGAAAGCAAACCCACGGGCTGGGTCATGCGGTCTTCAAGTCCCATACCGAGCAGGGAGAGGCGTTCGCGAAACGCCTGTCTGTCCTTGCGGGAGATGGAGCTGAGCCAACCGCCGTGCCCCGCTGCGAGCGCGAGGTTTTCTTCGATGGTCATGCCCGGTGCGCTGCCGCGCATGGGGTCCTGAAACAGGCGGCCGATACTGCGGGCACGCTTATACTCCGGCATGAACGTGATGTCCTTGCCGTCAAGCTCAATCTTGCCGCTGTCCGTGAAAAAGCTGCCGGAAATGGCGTTGAAGAGCGTGGATTTGCCCGCGCCGTTTGCGCCGATGACGGTGATGAAATCGCCCTTTGCGGCGTGGAAGCTGAGGTCTTCGATCGCCTTTTTGGCGTTGACCGTGCCGGGGTTGAAGGTCTTCGAGATATGCGTGAGTTTAAGCATGGGTGCGCTCCTTTCCGAAACGGCGCTTCAGATACGGAAGCTGTTTTTTGAGGTACGGCCCGGAGATTGCCAGAATGACAATAACGGACGAGACGAACTTGAGCATGAACGCGGGCAGGTTGAATCGCAGCGCGATGGTATACACAAGGCGGAACACGAACGCACCGACGACCATGCCGAAGATACGCAGCGGAATTTTGCCCTTGCCGAAGAATGCGCCGCCGATGAGGAGCGATGCCAGCGCAACCGTAACCATACCGGTGCCGATATCGATGCTGACAGACTTTTGCGACTGCGCGAGCAAGCAGCCTGAAAGCGCCGTAAACGCATTGGAAATGCACAGGCCGATGATGGTCGTTTTAACCGGGTTGATGGACGAGGAGCGAACCATGTCCGGGTTATTGCCCGTCGCACGAATGGCGAGGCCGAGGCGTGTGCGGAGGAAAAGTCCCAAAACGACCGCCACGAGTACAACCGTGATGATGATGACGATAAGCTTATATTGCCCCGCAAGCGGTGTGTTTTCGAGCACCGAACGCATTTTGGTGAAGACCGTATCGGAATTATTGAGGTTCAGAAGCGACGCGCCGTTCATGATGCCGATGTTGACGGAATAAAGCGCGGTATTGACGATGATGCCGGCAAGCAGACTATCAATGCCCATTTTCGTCTGCAAAAGCGCCGTGACGAAGCCGGAGACCATGCCGATCGCCATAGCGGCGGGGATTGCCAGAAACGGATGTCCGGAAAGCGCGACGGACGCACCGACGACCGCGCCGAGCGTGAAGCAACCGTCTGTGGAAAGGTCGCATACGTTCAGCATGGAATAGCTCAAAAACAGCGCCAAAACAGTCAGCGAGCTGATGAGACCGAGCTCCAGCGCTGTCTGCCCAAGGGTCAGGATGGAATCGAAAGACATACAAAAACTCCTCGTTTTGCAGATTTGTGGTGATATGCCGAAGCCACGCGCCCGAAAACCGGGTGCATGGCAGCGGTGATTGCATTCTTAATGGGTAAGTAAGGTATTGATGAAGTAAGGTGTATGAAGTGTTTGAAAGCTTATGGGGTAGGATAAGCTTTTGAGAGATTTAAATTAAGACTCGAGATCGCTGAAGCTCTCTGCGGTCGTGATCTCCTCCACTCTCGTGCAGTACGGAGCAAAAGCTTCGGAGACGGTATCGAAGTCGAGGCCGAGCTTTTCGCAGATTTCGGTGTTGACCGTTGCGGTGCCGTTGTCGAACGTGATGACCGGGGTGGTCGCCGGGTCTTTGCCTTCGGTGAGGATGGAAGCGATCATATCTGCGGTCTCACGGCCGAGGTTTGCGTAATCGACGCCGTAACCGAGGAACGCGCCGTTGAGGGCGAAGGAATCGGCGCCGGTGTAGTGCGGGATGCCTGCGTCAGCAAAGGTCTCGTAAATAGCGAGCTCTGCCTTCATGATGGTGTTATCGGTCGGGGTGAACACGGCGTCTACACCGTCGGAAACGAGAGCCTGTGCGGCGAGCGCGACTTCTTCGGCGGTCGTTGCGGTGCGCTCTACATATTCAACACCTTTGTCGTCGAGGTACGCCTTTGCGTGCTCGATGGCAGCGGTGGAGGAATCCTGTCCTACGTCGTATAAAAGGCCGATCTTCTTGGCATCGGGGTTCTGGGCGAAGATAAGGTTCATGACGGAGTTGGTATCGAGGTTATCGGAGGAGCCCGTCACGTTGCTGCCCGGCTCTTCAAGGGAAGCGACAAGACCCGCGCCGACCGGGTCGGACACGGCGGCGAACACGACCGGCGTTTTGCTGTCTTCGGTTGCGGACTGCATCGCCATGGCGACCGGGGTCGCGACACCGACCATGAGATCTACGTTATCGGCTGCAAAGTTTGCGATGATCTGATTCATGACGTTCGCGTCGGCGTTGCAGTTGTCGTACTTCACTTCGATCGTGATGCCCTGCTCGCTTTCAATCTCGGCGAGACGTGCATTGATGTTCTCAACGATCTGGTTTAAGGAAGCGTCATCGACGTAATTGCAGATGCCGATGGTGTACGATGCGCCGGAAGATTTTTCGCTTGCGGTGCTCTTTTCACTCGACACACTGCTTTCGGAAGCGGCGGACGAAGAAGAGTCGCTTGACGCGGAGGACGTGGAAGAAGCTGTGCTCTGACCGCTGCAAGCGGCGAGGCTGAGGGTCATAGCGGCAGCGGTGATCATGGCAAATACGTTTCTGAGTTTCATAAATTTATCGATCCTTTCAGGTTTGTTTTAATGCGTTCAAATGCGGTTCAAAATTTCGGATGCAGCGCGGCTGCGCCATCGTTTTGTGTAAACAAACATGAAATAACCTCCCTGAAAAACAAAAAATCCTGTCCCTGCAATCACTTGCTGGGACAGGATCAAAATTCCTGCGGTGCCACCCGGCTTGGTATGTGAAACACACACCCTCTTACGCGTACCATCATACGCAGACCTTTGTTTACGGAGAGCCACACTCCGTCTCACATACTCGGGAAATCCTTTTCTGTTCGCCCTCAGAAGTCCATTCCGCTTTATCTTTCCGCCGTGATCCCACCATCCACGACTCTCTGTGAGAAAAGTTGCCTAAAGCGTACTCACTCTTCCTCAACGGTTTAGTGCATTGTAGCACACATTTTTTCGGTTGTCAATTAGGTTTTTGAAGAAATTTTGGTTTTTTGTAAAAAAAGATACATTTTGTTAAAAATGGCCCATCAGCAACGCTCAAGATTTATAAGCCACTCGGCGCAGGCGTTCTCTACGACGAGCCTTGCCGCAAGGGCGGAATTGCCCGGAGCTAAGCCACACCCACCGCTCGTTGCGAGTGGCAGAGTTCATATCGCCTTATTATGCAAATCGTATTGCGGTCATCCTGTGACCTTTTTGTTATTCAAATGCAGCACGCGATCGCACTTCTCGGAGATGAATGCGTCGTGCGTGACGATGATGCAGATCTCGTCTTTGCAGACCTGCTTCAGAGCCTCAAACATGCCCTCTGCGGAGGCTTTATCGAGGTTTGCGGTGGGCTCGTCGAGCACGAAGACCGGGCGGTCATCGTAGAAAATGCGCGCCAAAGCGACCTTGCGGCGCTGACCGCTGGAGAGATTTTTGCCCTCCGGCTCGATCTCGTAGTCCGCTGTTTTTTCGTTTACAAACTCCGTGAGGTTGGCGAGTTCGACAGCTTTGCGGAACTTTTTCTCGTCAAACGGCTGATCCATGCAGATGTTTTCTTTGAGCGTGCCCGCAAAAACGGAGACGAAGCCGGAATCGTAGCTTAAATAATTGCGAATTTCCGCGCCGTGGACGGTTTTATTGCCGATTTTGAGCTCGACTTCGCCGCCCGTGGGTGTATAGAAGCCGATGAGCAGCTTTGTGAACGTGCTTTTGCCGCTGCCGTTTTCGCCGGTGAGCGCAACGATCTCGCCCGTGTGCACCTGCGTTTCGGCGTGGGACAGGATAACTTTTTCTTCGTCATACGCAAAGGAGAGGTCTTTTGCGGTGAGCGCTGCGCTGCCTGCATTTTGGACAGCGGGCTTTGCGGTTTGTGTGCTATTTTCGGTGGGCATGGAGAGGATTTCCCCGATGCGGTTTGCGGAGACCTTCACTTCGTTGACCTCGGCCATCCAGCCCGAAATGTGCAGGAACGGGCCATAGAAGAAGCTGACGAGGTTCACAACGGCGATGAGTGTGCCGACGGTGGTTTCGCCGCGCACGACGAGAAATGAGCCCATGCCGAGCGCGATGATGAACATGCCGACACCGAGGAAGTTATTGAGAAAGCCGATGGCGCCCTGCAAAACGCTGAGTTTGCCGACGTACTTCTGCTTTTGCGCGTATGTATCCCCCACGCGCTTCTGCACCCAGCCGAGCACGCCGTAGGACTTAAACAGCATGTACTGGCTTAAAAATTCCTGTAAGATATTGCGGTTTTTGTCTTCGTTCTGCATGATCTGAATGCTGTTCATCTCAAGCTTCGGGGAAATACGGATCATGGTGAAAATCAAAATCGGCACGACGACGATCATGACGACCGCGAGTTTCCACTCGAGGAGGAACATCAAAATAAAGCTGACGACGAACGTGAAACTCTCGAAAAAGATGCTCGGGATGAGCGTTTTGGAGTAGAAATTCGAGAGGGTTTCCGCGTCTTTTGTCATGCGCGTGAAGTAGTTATCCGCTGCGCCGCTGTCGAACGTCCTAAGGTCTGTGCGGTAGAGGTGCTCCACCATGGCGCTGCGCAGAGAAAGCTCCATGCGGCAGGAAAGCTTGCCCTGAAAAACGGACGTAACGACCTGCGAGATGCCGAGCAAGAGCAAAACGCCGACCGCGATGATAAGACATGTGGTGAGCGGCATGGCGCTTGCGTTTGTGGCGATGTCGAGGAACATTTTCATCAAAACAGACACCGCGATGACGGAAACGCCCAGCAGCACGGAAAAAATAACGAGCAAAATAAACTGCGGAACGTTTTGACGGATGAGGTGAAGGGAATACCGGTTTTGCTCTTTCTTCATTTCAAAATCTCCTTTTTGTTGTCTGAACTCATCATGTGACAACATGAAAATTCAGCCGTTTATTTGTTTTTGTGCAAAAGATCGACTTGCTCTCCCGTTTAACGCCAGTATACTATATCATCAAAAATTTGTCTACTTTTTTGCAAAACCATCTATTTTAACAATCAATTCGTCGAAATTTCCGCAAAATGACGAAAGCCGACGGCAGGGGCTTTTTCGCTCTGCCATCGGCTTTTATAAGATTAAAATACTTTTAATCCGTAAGCTGTGCTTTTTGCGCGCGGGCAAACCACGGGTACAAAAGGCCCGAGTAGTGCAGCTTAAAACGCGTTTTGAAGCTTGTATTCTTGTTCGTCGTGACGAGGTGCTCCAAAAAGCTCTGTACCGTGCGCTCCTCATACACCTCGAGCGCGATGCCGCCGTAGACCGCCTTTTCCAGCAGCTCGCACACGCGGGTGTAGCTGCCCGGTTCGATATTCGGAAACGCGTTCACGATAGCCGCGTCTACCTCTGCGGTGTTCCAGCCGATGCTGGCTTCTATGTTCCAAAGGCGCAGATAGCAAAGAATCTTTCTGCCGAGGAACAAAATGCGCTCCTGATTTTTGGCGCTCCTGAACTTTTTGATTTCCGTCATATAGATCACGCCGCGAGCAATCTCGAAGAGCAGAAAGAGGACGGTCAAAAGCAGCACGAGCGCCGCCGCGATGCCAAGCAGCAGATTTGCGGCATTGATCGCCGTGCCGACCGGGTCTGTAAACGGGCCGGAGTTATTGCCCGGCTTCGTGACCGGCGAAACATCAATCCGGCTGTCTTCAAGTGCGGCCGTTTTGTGCACGTTATCCGGCGTATCGACCATATCCCGCAAGGTGACGGCGTCATAATAATAGCCCGGCGTGGTATCGATCGGCAACCAGCCGACGCCGTCAAAATATACCTCGGCCCATGCGTGAGCGTCCTGCCCGGTGAGCGTGGTGTCGCCGCTTGCAATCCGTTCTGCGGGGGCGTAATAGCCCTCCACGTAGCGCGCGGGGATACCGTGCGCACGCAGCGCCTGCACGGCGGCAGAGGCATACTGCACCGCGTTGCCGCTGTGACTTTTCGTTAAGAACCAGCGGATGGGGTCGGTGCCAACCGGCGCGGCTTCGGGGCTATCCGTATACGCGGCCTGCCACTCCAGCACGTCGCGCACGCGGCGCACAGCGCTGTACACGCCGTCCGTCCGGGATTCATAATTGTCCCAGAACATGGACTGCAAAAGCGGCAGAAGGTCTGCTTCCACAGCGGTGTATGTATCGTACACAAAATCACGATAAACTTCCTCGGCCTCACAGTAGGCGGCCTGTGCATCGGTCACGGGGTCTGTCACCCACGCTTCCGCCACGGTCAGCTCCGAGGGGCGGGAGCCGGAGCGCTCATCAAACGTATATTCATGCACGCCGGTGAGCATAAAGCTGTTAAAGCGCGTGTCTTTTTCTTCAAACGCGCCGCTCCAATCTGTTCCGGAAACAGAGGACGGCGTGTAGACGTAGGAGCGTTCCGCGCCGCTTACTGTGACACTGACGCGGTTTTCGGACGGTTTGCTGTCCGATGTTGACAGGCTGTAATACTGCGAGACCTGCATGAGCGGGTCAAAATTATGGTCTTGAAGCCACTTTAAAATGCCGCTCTGTTCACCGCCGTAGGCTGCATCCGGCATGGCGCGCCATGCGCCGTCTTCGTAATCGCCGCCGACAAAGCCGCGCAGGTAAAAGCTCTTTTTCTGCCCGCTCTGCACCGTCAGCATCTCCTCTCCGGTCTCGTGCAGTATATCGGCTTTGGAGATATCGCCCTCGGGCAATGTGGCTTCGCCGTAGCGCAGCGTATGCACGCCCTCTTCGGTGTTTTCACGCAGCGTATCAACCGCGGAGATGTTGCCCGCAGGCAGCACCAGCGCAAAACCGATAAGAAACACCGCTGTGACCGCCCACATCACACCGGCGTGCAGCGTGCGGTAAGCAGCTTTGCAGGAGGTATACTCGCCGAGCAGGCCGCACAGCAAAAGCGCCGTTGCAAGCGGACTGAATGCCTCGCCGACAAGCCCGATGAGCACCCATATAAGGCAATAAACGGCAACAGGACCGCGTCTGCCGCCGCGCGTACACAACCAAGATACGAGCGCGCACAGCATTGTCAAAAGCAATGTGAAGGCGATGATGTCGCCTGCGAGGTCTGTCGTCGGCAGCAGTGCCGCGCCGCCCTCATGCGCCGCATTCCAACGCGTGATAAGGCGATTCACCCAGCTCATACCGCCGGAAAGCGGGTTGCCGGTGACAAAGCAGACCGGCAGAAAAACAAGCCACGGCACAGCCGCCGCGGCACGGTATATGTTCTTTTTCGCACCGAGATAATCCCCTGCGATGCAGCCCAGAAGCACCGTGACGGCACCGCCGAGCGGCAAGACGAAAAGACCCTTTAAATCAACATTCCAGATGACCATGAGCGCTATGAGCGCGCCCGCCGTAAGCAGGGCCGCGCGCAGGGAGCGCCACAGCAGATACGCTGCTTTGTTTTCGTTTTTTTCCGGGTAGACCGTAACGGTCTGCGGATGTTTCATGCGCGTCCCCTCTCTCAGCACAAAATGCGGTAAACTTCATCTTCGATTCGCTCGGCAGGCAGCTCTACCACTTCGTAGCCGCCGCCCACCGCAATATGCTGCAATTTGCCGCCGGACACCGCACTGATGACGGTAGTGCCGATGCGACCCTCAAGCGGTTTTAAGGACGCGGTGTATGGACCCGCGGTGAGCAGCACCAGGCGCGCATACTGACGATCCATCTGCTGTGTGAGGAAATACCGCATGCCGGCGCCCTCGGTTTGCTGCAGTGGGAAGCACATCCAGTGCATGAGCATCTGCTGGAAATCCTTCTGCGTGCGCACCTCGTAAATTTCGAGGCCATTACGCGTAGGCACGGCGGCGCTGAACGTGATGTGCTGCTGCACAAGCTGCGTGCCCACGGCCGCTGCTACGGCTGCCGCGGCGTTCAGTTCTTCGAGCGGCGTCGGTTCGCCGTTTTTCTCTATGCCGAAATCCATAAGCAGCACGATGTTATACAGCGACGGGTCGCTTGCCTGCCGCAGAATGAGCGTATCGGTCTTGCCGGAAAGCTTCCAATGAATGGATCGGACGTCATCGCCCGGCACATACTCGCGCAAATCGAACATCTCGCTTGGGTCGTTGCCCTTGCGGTTCTGCATTTTGCCTTCGGGCTGCGGCGTACCGGCCGAAGCCTGCGAAAGCAACAGCTGTACCTTCATGCGGCGCGGGTAAATGACCGTGCGCACAGGGGCAAACGGTGCTGTCTGCACGTTAAAGAGATTCAGCACGTCGCGCACGCAGATGCGTTTGCAGGAAAAGCGCAGCTCGCCGCACTGCTCTGCGGGCACCTTGATCGTGTAGTTGCTCTGCCCCGATGTGAGCGGAAGCAAAAAGCGCCTTTCTTTTTTGGTGCCAAGCAGCGTGCTCTGCGTTTCAAGCTCCAAAAAGATCTCCTGCGCGGCAAGCAGCTTTTTATCGGAATTTACGATGATGTTCAGGTTAACGTCCTTGCCTTGCTGACCACCGGGGCGAACACGCATAGAAACGCGAATGCTGTGTGCATCATGTAAAACGAGCACACCGTTAATAACCATGAGCAGCAATAAAACGATCAGCACCGTCAGCAAAAACGGCTTACTGTATAGGAACAGCAGCACTGCTGCCGTCAATAGGACAAGCCCATAGGCCAGTCTGTTTTTCCACATATCCGCTTACCTTTCCGTACCGGGCTTGATCTGCTGCAAAATCTCAGCCAGAATATCGCGCACCGTTATGCCGTCCACCTGTGCCTGCGGGCGCAGAATGAGACGGTGTGCGCAGACATCGAAAAACACGCTCTGCACGTCTTCCGGCACCACGTAGTTGCGCTCGCGCAAAACGGCACCGGCACGCGCCATTTTGACGAGTGCGGAAACGCCGCGGGGCGAAATACCAAGCTCAACGAGCGGGTGCACACGGGTGGCCTCGCAAAGGCGGATGGTGTAGCTCAGCACGCTGTCCGCAACGCGCACGGAGGTGAGGTAGTTCTGCACCTCCAAAAGATTCTGCGCGTTCGTGACGGGGCGCACATCGGAAAGCGGGTTGGAATAACGCTGTGCGTTAATGATGCGCATCTGGTTTTCAAGGCTCGGGTAGCCGATGGAAAGGCAGATCATGAAACGGTCGAGCTGCGATTCCGGCAAAGACTGCGTACCGGCGGAACCGACCGGATTCTGCGTTGCGATGCAGATAAACGGCGAGGGCAGCACGTGCGTTTCGCCGTCTACCGTAACCGTGTGCTCCTCCATGACCTCCAGCAGTGCGGACTGCGTTTTCGGGGAGGTACGGTTGATCTCATCGGCGAGCAGCAGCTGGCAGTTTGCCGCACCGTCGCGGTACTCAAAGTGGTTTGTTTCGCGGTTGAACACCGTGAAGCCTGTGATGTCGGACGGCAGGGTATCCGGCGTAAACTGGATACGCTTGCTGGAAAGGCCCAACGTTTTGGAGAACGCCACAGCGAGGGTCGTTTTACCGACACCCGGGCAGTCTTCCAAAAGAATATGGCCGCCGGCATAAATGGTCATCAAAACTTTTTTTACGATCTCGTTCTTGCCGATAAAGGCTTTGCTGACCTCTGCAAGGATAGCTTTGGATTGCTCTACGATCATTCTGACAGTTCCTCCTCATTTGTATCCGATGTATTCGACACGCTGCCGCTTTCCGTCGGTTGCTCTGTTGCTTTTTCTTCGGGCTCGGAGTCGCTTTCCGTTTCTCCCGCGGTGGTGGAAGTACCTTCCGTTCCGGGCACATTGGTGTCCGGGTTCTCCGTACCGCCTGCGTCCTTGCCGGTAAATCCGTTTTCTTCTGTCCCTTCCGAGAGTTCTGCGTCTTTCGCTTTACCCGGATTTTCGGTCTCGCCTTTTTTGTCCTCTGTGTCGGTGTCTTTATTGCTGTCATCCTTCTTGACAGGCTCTACACCGCAGGTGAGGGTATCGCCGTCACTGAGCAGCTCCAGACCCATGATGCCGCGCAGACGGTTTTCTGCCGTGAGCAGCTTTTCATAAATAACGGCTTCAATCTCGTCATCGGTGGGCTCCTCGCCTTTTTCCTCCAAAAGCCGGTTGGCGATGATACCGCGCATTTCCGCAAGGTCATGGTAGCCTGCAAACGGGAAAGTCCACGCCGTAATGTACTGTGCCTGCAGCTCGCCGTCACCGTTAAAATCTACGACCATAAACGAAACTCTCTCGTCTTCTATGCCAAAGGTGAACGGTGTGCCGACTTCAAAACCTGCAAGCTCCGGTATACTGTTCATGAAGGAATAGATTGTCACATTCTCAGACTCTACACCGGCCAGCATGTTCTGGTTGAGGCCAACCAGGTCATCGAGCAGATATAGCTTCTCAAGCGCTTTCGCATTGGAAAACGCGCCTTCTGCGATGTAGTCGAACGCCCAACCGGACGGCAGGCCCATATTATCGCCGGAAACAAAAATGCTCTGCAAATTGCTCGGCGAGCCGATGAGCGTGATCGTCCCGGCACCTTCATTTACGCGGTACGGGAAATACTCTGTAGGCTCTGTGGCGTTTTCAATACCGAAATAAGCGCGCATGCGGTTCTCCGACGTGAGCAGACGGTCATACATTACAGCATCCACCTCTTCATCGGACGGATAGCGCATCGTCTCATTTAGCAGCTTCATCTGCACGTCATCCCACATATACTGGTAAGCGCTCTTGTCCAACATATCGAGATAGCCTAAGAATGGATACCGCCACTTTTTGATGAAATCCCCTTCGGAGCCTTTCGGGATGGAGATATGCAGGTTTTGAAGTTCTTCCTCCTCTGTCCAACTCGGATTAAACCGGAAGTCATAGCCGGTCATGGAAAGTTCCAGCTCCGGCGGCGTATACGAATTGAACTGCAGCAAACGCAGGGCGTTGCAGCCGTTGAAGGCATACAGTGGTATGGAGGCTGCGCCGTTCCAGAACGACACAGAGTTGAACTCCATTTTTTCAAGGTTCGAGCAATATGCAAATGCGGTGGCTTCTATGGAGCCGAGCGTACCGACAAACGTGACAGAGGTAATCCCCGCACAGCTATCAAACGCACCCTGCGCCATCTGAATCGTCCACGTGCTCCATTCCGAGCCGACGGACACATTGCCGCTTAAATCGGATTTATATAAACTGTACGCATCGAAGTAATAGAGATCCGAAAGGTCTTCCCAGTTTATGGTGAATGCGCCGCTTTCGCTTGTTACATCTGCCATGGCGTAGTTGAAAAGCTCCGCTGTGGTGCTTGGCAGCGTGACTTCGCTGTTCACCGTTTTGCCGGAGCGTAATGCAAGCCAAGGTGCAGGCGGTGTACTGTTTCCGTCTTCATCTTCCGAACCGGCGTCCATGCCATACAGCATATAGGTGCCGCCGATATCGACCAATTCATAATCCGCCACACCGCTTTCTGCCGTAAAGCTGGTGCAATGGCTGCTGTAACCGATGTTATCTGTCGGTACATAGAAGTAATAGTTATTGTAGGCAGAACTGTAATGGTTATCTTTTACAACCGGGTCGTAGCCGTTCACCATGTAGCCGCAGTAGGCTCTGGAGCCGACAAAGCGCAGCGAGGGGCAATTATCCAAAGATTCATCGCCGATGATAACCGTGCCCGTCGTTTCGATCATGACGCCCTCGAGAGCATCACAGCCGTAGAACGCGCGGTTGCCGATCTCGGTGACAGCTTCCGGCAGAATGGCCCATTGCAGGGAATCGCAGTTTTCAAATGCGGAGGTGCCGACGGTCGTGATGATGACTTCGGTGCCGTCATCGGCCGTGACGATACCGTCAAAGCGCGTGACGTCGGCCGGTACGGAGAGCAGTGTGCCGGACTTTTCCCCGTTTGCGTTCACTTCGGTGTAATACTCGTAGCCGTCTTTCGTCGTTGTGAGCAGCGAGAGGAGAAGGTCTTCCGGCGCGCCGGAATCCGCAAGCTGCTTTGAGAGCATATCCACCTGCGTCTGTGTACTGCACAGCACGCGTTTGATATTGCTTCCCGCAAAGCAATCCTTATCGAGTGTGAGGATCGTCATTTCTTTCGGGATAACGAGCGTATCAAGGTCGCTTGACAGCGCGAAGGCGTTTTCGCCGATGCTCTTGATGGCCGTTGTGAGCTTGAGACTGCTGCCTGCACCCACGACTGCACCGAGCTTACCCTCTTTGGTATACACCATACCGCCCGAAACCATATACATCGTATCGGGGGCCGAAGCCTTGGCGAGCGTGTTGCCGGACTCCGGCGAGAATGCTTTGCCGTCGGTTAAAAGCATCTGCTCGAAAAGATTGTCCTGCACGAGGACTTCACAGTCTGTGAGGTATGTATAATCGATATCCGGCAGTTCTTCTGTTTCGGCCTCCAGATGAATCCTTTTCAGGCTGTTGTTTGCCGGAATATCCATTCTTCGAATGGTATTCGGCACGGAGATTTCCTCTACCTTATACGGCAGAGCGCGGATTTCTGTTCTGTTCTTATTCAGCAGCATGCCGTCTTCCGTGGAGACGTAGACCGGGTTGTTTTCGTCCACCACATAGCCTTCGCCAACCAAAAGGTTACCGGCGGTGCTGTTGATATAAAGGACGGTATCCGGCACTTCGAGGTAATCTACCTCAAGCTTCTCGCTCCAATCGAGATCAATGGCCTGCACATACTGCGGTACAGAGAGGCGATGTGCCGCCATGTTCTCGCTTGTTTCGTTCTTCCACCAATCGACCATACGCGTATACTGCGGCGTGTAGGATTTCATGGTTTGAAGATAGACGAGCGTGTTATACATGAAATTTATGTCATAGGTATCACGGTCCATCCAGTAGGAGTTGAGCGCGATATCGAAGCCCTGCGGCACATCTACAAAATCTGCCGGCTCCAAAATGTGGCGGCCCTTTTCTATGGGGTAGAACCACGATACAAGCTCGCCGTGCTCCATCCAGCCCGGGAAAAGCTTGTCCATGGAAACCATGGCATCAAAGCCGAGGAACGTTTTCTGATAAGAGAACAGGTTTTCTTCGGAACCGACCGTCGGGTACTGGTCTTCGTTAAGGACGGCAGACGAATCGATGGTGGCGTTTTCTTCTTTGATCTGCTCGGAAAGCAGGAAGAAACGCACTTGCTCAACGGTATACGGCACGAGATACTCGCGCCATGCACTTTTTTGCGAAAAGCGATATTCTGTGCGGATCACAACATTCAGATCGGATACATCTTCCGGCAGCGTAACCGGGAAATCCTTAATCCACGTTTTGCCGTTATCGTATGAAATGCCGGTGACGCGCACGTATTTATCGTAAGCATCGGCATCCCAGTAATACGTGACCATATCGGAGCCGATCACATAGGTATCGAGCAGGCAGTAAATATCCTCCGCCGAAACGGTCTGGCCGGCGTAAAGGCTGGGTACACCGTAATCGTATGGCTTCATAATCGTGATTATCGGCTCGCCGGTCGTATCATCCGTATTGATACCCGGTACGTGATCTTCGTCATACGGTTTATTCGTGATATGGTCGGAGCCGGAGCCCGGGCGCGGTGTCGGCTTTACGAGCACAGGGTCCTTTGCGGTATCTGCCGGACGCGGTGTAGGTGCCGGAGTCGGGGCAGTGGTAGGCTGCGGTTCTTCCGTTTCATTCGGCGAAGTTGTGGGCTGCGGAACAGATGTCGGGTTTGCCGACGCGCCGGCTCTGCCGTGGAGCCGCCCGGGTTGGTGCCGTTATTATCCTCGCCGGGGGTATTGCTGTCCCCGTTATTATTGTTGCCACCGTTTGACGGCAGCGGGTTCGGCACCTGCGTAGGATTATTGATAATGATATCGGCATTATCCTTATCATCGATGATGTCGTAGCCGGGAGTCTGCGTATTGCCGTTTTCCGGCTGCTGCACCGTCGTTTGCTGCGCATTGCTCTGCTGCGGCGGCTGTGTATCTGTATCCGTATTCGGCTTATTGATTGTCAGCGAATTCTGGTTTTCCGCATCGGGTACCTGCTGATCTTCAAAAAGATAATCTGCACGCTGCGAATTCTGCGGACGACCCTGCGCATCGGCGCTCTGGTCTTTTTCCCAGTAAGCGCTTTCATCCTCCTGCGTGCCGGAATCGCTGTTTTGCGTGTCCTTATCTTCCGGAAACAGCACCTGATTCGTTTGCAGGTCTCTCTTCTGATCGGACGGCACATAAGTATTCCCAAGCCGCTGATACGCCGCCACACTGCTTACGCACAGTGCCACCGCGGTGAGCACCGCAGCCGCAGTCTTTATGGACTTTCTCTTATCCATGCGTTCACCTATCCTTATTCAAAAACACACCGATCTCTTTTTGCAGGCGCCTAAAGTCGACCGGCTTTGAGAAATGACTGTTCATACCGCTTTCTTTGGAGAGACGCTCGTCCTCCACGAAAGCATCTGCGGAAAGACCGAAGATCGGAATCGTCTTCGCGTCTTCCCTATTAAGCGCACGAATATGCCGTGTAGCTGTGCGGCCATCCATGACCGGCATCTGCACGTCCATTAAAATGAAATCGTAATGACCGGCAGGCTGCGCAGAGAAGCGTTCTACCGCGACCTCGCCGTTTTCTGCAACGTCCACTTCGGCACCCATCTCCTGCAAAATCTCAACGGCGATCATTGCGTTGATTTCGTTATCTTCCGCAAGGAGGATGTGACGGCCCTTGAAGCTGTCCTGCATTTTCTCTTCTGCATCGTCTTCGGACAACGCCTTGACCTTTGCGGTCTGCTCCGGCGCTTCGGCTTCGGGCAGGTGCAGGTACACGGAGAAATCGGAACCCTTGCCCGGCTCGCTTTCGACAACGATTTCACCGCCCATTAAACGCACAATGTGGTCGGTGATGGCCATGCCAAGGCCGGTGCCGCCGTAGCGCTTCGTGGTTTCTATGCTTTCCTGCTCAAACGGACGGAAAATGCGGTTGATGAATTCCGGCGCCATGCCGATGCCGGTATCGTGCACGCGAACCATGAGGTCTACATGACCTGCACTCCGCATCATCTGGCGGAACGTGACGATGATCTCGCCCTCGCTTGTGAATTTTACGGCGTTTGAAAGGAAATTGATGATGGCCTGACTGATGCGCAGCTCGTCGCCGATCACGTAATCGACGGTCATATCTTCAAAGCGCACCTCGTAGTGCACGCCGCGGGCTTCGAGGTTCTTTGCAAACATATCATAAAGGCGGTCGGCGAGCTGGCGCAGGCTAAACGGCTTGCTTTCAAGCTGCACGCGGCCCGCTTCGATACGGGACATATCCAAAATATCGTTGATGAGCGAAAGCAGGTGGTCGGAAAGCTCGTCGACTTTCTCAAGATACTGCATCGCGGGGTTATCTTTTTCAAGCTTGCCCTCTGCCAGCGTAAGCATGCCGATGATGCCGTTCATCGGCGTGCGGATCTCATGCGACATGCGGGAAAGGAACGTGGTTTTCGACTGGTTGGCTTCCTCCGCCTGCATCAGGCGCTCTTCATAGCCCTGTATGCGGCGGTGCATTTCAGTCGTTTTGTGAAAAGCGAAAAAGTCGTATCCTTTTGTGCCGCTTTGCATAACGTGCACAGTGATCCACTCGCCGTTCTGCATGCGGAATTCTGCGGTCATCGGTTCTTTTCCGTCCCACGCGAGATAGTCCCGCCAAATGTTGCGACCGCTTTTGCGGTCGTGCAGGCACGGCTCAAGGCTCGCAATGTCCTCCTGCAGACGTGCGAGAGAAATGCCAAGCAGACTTTCGATATCGCCCATCTCGTAGACCGGCATTTTGTCTGAACGGCGCATCAGGAGACATACTTCGTCATCCTGCTTAGATAAGTCGCACATGAGCACGTCCTGCACGCTGTGGCCATCCGGCTCTGCGGCACGATTTTTCTTTTTACCGCGTGCAAAGCACAGCAGCCAAACCGCCAGAATAACCTCAAGGCAAAGAATGATGATAAGCCAGAAATTATTTCCGAGCGTCTCCAAAAGTTTTGTGAACATATTCATGCGGCATTCTCCTTTTTTCCTCTATTGTAAGCTGCCGCCGCAGCGCGCGACCTATTCTCCTCCAAACCGTTCCGTCGCATTACACAGGGAACCAAACGCAAATAAAGCCGGTCTATAAAACCGGCATATTTACTAAGTCATATAATATCGCTTGCAATTCATAGAAAAGAAGATCGTTTTGGGTGCAGAAACCAAAGCGGGAGCGCAAAAGTACTCCGGCTTACAGGCTTTTGAACGGTTTTTTCTTCTCATAAAATACATACGGTCTCTTTTCTCAATTCTTTTGATCGCGCTCAAATTCCACTCAATCGAGCTTTTCGATGGCCTCCACGATCTCCTTCTGATCTTTGCAGACCTCTTCAAAAAGCGATTCGTCCGTCAGCGGAACGGCGCCGCGCACGGCCTCCGTTAAAGCGGATGCCGATTTTTGCAGGCGGTCGAAGCCGAGGTTCTGTGCCACACCCTTTAAGGTGTGCGCCGCAAGGAAAGCATCTTTCCAGTTTTTGGCTTCCACAGCTGCTGTAAGCCGGTTATAGGTCGGGTCGTTTGCGTATTTGCGCACGAACTTGCCGATCATTGCCTCACTCGGGATGCGTTTCATCACGGTTTCGAGGTCGCCGCCGATTTTCTGATATAATTCTTCAAGCTTCATAATCTGTCACCTTTCTGCAATTCCTATCTGCATGCCGCATGATTTCCATTCGCGTGTTTCGCTTTATTTTCGTACATGCGCAGGTCTGCCTGCCGAATGGCTTCGGAGAGCGGGTGTACGCGGTATACGCCGCCAAGGCTGACATCAAGCTTCACCTCGGGGTAATCCGGCAATTTTGTCTCCTGCACGACGCGTCTGAGCTGCTTTAAACGCTCATAGAAAACCTCTTCGCCGATCTTAGAGAAGATGAGGAGGAATTCGTCCCCGCCGTAGCGGATGAGCGTATCGCTGCCGCGGATGCCGGAACGGATTGTATTCGCGATGGTTTTCAGCGCTTCATCGCCCACAGGGTGGCCGTATGTATCGTTAATCTGCTTAAAAAGGTCAACATCCACGATTGCCACGGCATCTGCGCTTTCCAAATTGGACTGGAAACTCTCAAGATACAGTCTCGTGTACGTTCCGGTCAGGGTATCGCGGTAGAAGTTCATAAACGAAGAACGCGTTGGCGCATCGTTGTCGCCGCCGCAGCGTGCGCACTCCGCTTCGTCTTCATGCGAAGCAATCTCCAGTGTGCAGGTACGTCCGTTGACGTTGATATGTTTAGAAAGCACGAAGTACATTTGCCTGTCACGCATTTCAAGCTTGGTGATCCACTCTTTTCCTTCCAGAGAGCGGGAAGAAATACAGTTTTCGCACGGCTCGTTTCTGCCCCAAATTTCATAGCAGTGTATCGGCGTAGTGATTACTTTGCCGTCTTTATCCAGATCAAGGTTCTCATTCGTTTTCGGATCAACAAGGCGCACCACTTCAAACACGCGGCTCAAATCTTTCAAAAGATGCGCTATGCTGTCTTCCGTGCACTTTTCGAGCACATCTTCTCCGCGCCGCACCATTTCATCCTGAATATCTTTAAAGTGTCCGAGCACGCCGGCATAATTTTTGTATTTAGTTGTCCAAAGCGATTTTACCGTAAGGCGCTGCCAGCGATATTCACCGTTAACGGGGATCTGCACAATCATTTTCACTTCCGGTCTTTCCGGCGTTGTTGCTTTCAGCTTTTCACGCATAGCGAGCCAATCCTTTTCAGAGAGCAGCGAAACGTCGTTCCATTCCGTCAGATACATGGATTTTTCTCGTTGATCGACCGGCGCATTCCAATCTTTGAGATGTACGGTATTTGTCCAGTGGTCAAATTCAAACTGGATACCGCCGCACTGCTCTGCGAAGAATTCCGCCTTTTTCTGCTCGAAGATGAGCAGGCTGTGCGCACGGTTATCAGGCACAAGCTCTTTTTGCTCGAGCATTTCGTCGGAAAGACGCTTTGCTTCCTGACGGTAATCGAACCGGCTGGGATCTGTGTGCATGTTCTCGAAAAGCTGATCCTGCACGTCCAAAAGGCACTGTATCAAAAGCGGATTGAAGGCGCCGCATTCGCCGTTTGTAATCATTTTAATAGCGGTCGCGTGGTCGAACGCCTTTTTATAGCAGCGTTCGCTTGTAAGCGCGTCGTACACGTCTGCCATGGCGACGACCTGCGCGGAAATCGGAATCTCATCGCCCTTGAGGCCGTCCGGGTAGCCGCGGCCGTCCCAACGCTCGTGATGCCAGCGGCAGATCTCATGTGCCAGATTCATCAGCGTTTCGGCTTGCTGCGTACCGAGGTCGTACAGCATGGCGTCGCCAATGGCGGCGTGATTCTTCATAATCTCCCACTCTTCGGGGTCGAGCTTGCCGGGCTTATTTAAAATTGCTTTCGGAACGCTGATCTTACCGATGTCGTGCAGTGCGGAAATCGAAACGATCATAGAGATATCCGTTTCCGTCAGCGGGTATTTATCCGTGATCTCAATCAAACGGTGCAGGAGGGTGCCTGTCATCATGCGCACATGCAGAATATGCTGGCCGCTTTCGTTGTTGCGGTATTCGATAACATGGCTCAAGATATTGATCATCGTGTTGTTCGTCTTTTCACGCTCGTAGACCTGCTCCTCCACAAGGCGCACAAGGCGCTTTTGGCGAGCATACAGCATGAGCGTGTTTTCGACACGGCGGCGGACGACCGTCAGATCGAACGGTCTGCTGATGTAATCCGAAGCGCCGAGGTCATAGCTGCGGCGGATGAAATCCACGTCATTTTCGGACGATATGATGATAACCGGCACCTCGCTGATCCAATGCCGTAGATTCATGACCTCCAGCACGCCGAAACCATCCATTTTCGGCATGTTGATGTCGAGCATCACGAGGTCGATATCATCGTTTTTTTCGAGGATATCGACGGCTTCTGTGCCGTCTTTTGCCATGACATATTCGTATTTATCGCTGAGTATTTCCTCAAGGAGCATTTGGTTCATTTCCGAATCGTCCGCGATGAGTATTTTTTCCTTTAAACTCATAGATTTCTCCTTGCAGCGCTTTCTGTTTCGTCTCACAATTTATTCTTTATCGGAAAGCGCTTTCATTTTTACCGATAGAATGACTTGCCAAAGACAGAATTCGCTATATTCTCTGCAAATTCGTCAAAAAGTGGATAAAAAGCAGCAATTCTATCTACTCTACACAATAAAGAACACTATTTAAATACACTGTATTTCTATTTTATCATATTTGCTTTTTACGTGCAAGAAAAATCGCATGAAATCATACTTTTTAAAAACAAAGCGTATACAAATTCTTTATTGCAAAAACACCGCGCCTGCGGAGCATTCCGTTTGGCGCGGTGTTTCTCAGTTTTCTGTATTGCGGATGTCTTCGGCGCGGGCGTGGCCCTCTGCGGTGTCTTCGGTCGTCACATTGAGCTTTTCCACTTCAAAGGTGGTTTCGGCCAGCGTGTTTTTATTTTCGCTGTCTTTTACGCTCAGCCGCACTGTGAAAAGGGAGGAAACATCGTCATACGTTAAGCTTTTCACCTCAGCTTTAATACCGTAGGGGTACGCCTTTGCGGGCAGAATGTCCTTGCCGCCAAGCTGCACATGCCCTTCCGGCGTAGTGGTAAACGCGGTGTAATCGCCGCTGCCGAACTGCTGGCTGAAAAAGCCCGTAACGTTGCCGCTGCCGTCTACTTTCAGTGTGCCGGAATAGCGCAGCTCATCGCTGATGGTGGTCGTAAGCGTGGAGCACAGTACCTGCGCTTCCGAATATGAAACGGATTTTGCGTAGGAGCGCACGCCGAGCTGCACCCCCAACACCATCACCATGCTGACAAGCACCAAAATGGCGACTGTGCAGAGCATTTCCACGAGCGTTAAGCCTTTTTTATCTTTCAGCTTCAAGTTCCCGCCCCCTGCTCTTTGCTTTCCCTGTAATACGTGTAGCCGTTTTCGCTTGTGTATTCATCGACTTGAACATGGATGATTTTTGTGGCACTGTTTTTATCCTTAATGATCAGCGTTTTGGTTTCGCTGCCCTTGACGGCATTCTTATACGTTAAAGCCACATCGGTTTTGCGCACCTTGGCATTTACCTTGGATGCCGTGGAAACTGCGGTGGAGAGAAAAAGCATAACGAGCACCACGACCACGATGGCCATGAGCGTTTCCACCAGTGTTTCCGCTTTTTGTGAACGCAGCTTTTTCAACCCGTTACCTCCTTTTGCAGCTTTGCCTTATTCCATTCGAGTGTTCGGGTGACGACCTGCGTGGAGCCCGTATCGCCGGAGGTTCTTTCCTCCGTCAATTTGCCCTCCATAGTCAACACCATGCGGCAGGGGTGTTCGGAACCCACACCGTTTGTGAATGTTGCAGTGAGGTTATACACCTTGCTGCTTTCGTCACTGCCGGTGCCGACTGATACAAGGATTTCTGCCGATACATCTTCATAACCGTCTACGGAGAACGTGTAGGTCTTTGCATAAGTGGACGTCGTGTTCACACCTATAAACCGTGCGCCGATGTCATTGATCATATCTCCCACCGCACATGTGGCCTTTATCGTATCATTCGTCGTAGTGGTCGTTCCATCCGCATGCGTCACCGTGGTCGTAACATCTTTATACCGGCCCGTAAGGCTTTGGAAATCGTCGCGCACGAGCTCGGCGGCAGAGCTGACCGCGAGGTAGGCCTGCTGCTGTTCTTTTTCCGAGCGCTTATTTACGGCGGCGCTGGTGGCGGCGGAGATGATGACCGCGCTCACCATGATGCCGACCAGCATAAGCAGCAGTGCCATCAGCATGGATGCACCCTTTTGACTATTCAGTTTTCTGCGGATCGCCTGCATTTTCGGCACCTGCCTTTTTGTTGATTTACGGTTCAGCGGTCTCGCCGCCTGCTGCGGTATCTTCCCAAACGGCATAGAGGGTGAGTTCGCTCTTATTCTCCATCGCCATGGAGTTTACGATGCTCTGAATTGAGTTCTCATCTGCATACTGCTCTGCATCCGTAGCCGTCAACGCCCAGCCCTTAAAGGTAGATGTTCCCTTTGTGAACGTATTCTGCAGAAGGGTGTCCGTTGTTTGAATCTTATCATAAGCATACGAAACAGCACCCATCGTACCCAAGCCGCCGTTGGCATCAAACTGGATGGTATAGGTGTTCGGAACCGCCTTGATCTCGGTATCTGCGAAAATCTCGGGGAGATTATCTAAGTCAAACGTATAGCCTAAAATAGCTGTTGCCAACTTGTTCTTTTCTTCTTCCGTTAACGTCGGCTTTTCGCCGTAAGATACCTTTTTCTCCAGCACCAAATCGCCGTTTACCGTTACAAACTTCACCTTATACTCATTGGAAACAATAGTGTACGGGGTGGTGAGGTTGTAGGTCACGTCGCCGTTTTTGAGGACGATCTTTAGGGTGATCTCGCCTGCCGCGGCGGATTCCACCTTTACGGCGCGGTATCGGAACTTCGTGTCGTTCGTTTCTGTCGTCCACTTATCGCTTACCGTCACTTTGTAGGTGTGATTTTCATCGGTCGTGATGCCGTCTGTGACCACGGTGTAGGTCGTTTCCCCTGCGGTGATCTCGATTTGATCGACCGTAAAGCCTTTCAAATCGGTATACTCGTCCGTCGCGTAGAGGAACAGCGCGCTTTCCTGCATGGCGGGGCCGTTTTCCGGGTATTCAACGGTCGTACCGGTGTAGGAGGTCGTGGATTTTTTCGGCGTGTGCGGCAGAGAAATCTGGTTATAGACGCTGCCGTTGACGCTGCCGTTTGCCAGGCCAAGCACATCACTCGGCTTTGTTGTAGCGCTGATATACAGCGTAGCCGTGACCTCTTTTGCGGGCTCCGCGGCAGTTGCCGCGCCGTACGGATATGTGCACGTGATGCTCACCGTGGCTTCGCCCGCAGCAAAGCCGGTAAGTGGCAAGGAGAACGTGCCGTCTGCGTTCAGCTTGATATCGTCCTTACTGCACTCGATGACATCCTGCTGCACGCCGTTGTTATCGACAGCAATCTCCCATCTGAGCGTCTTTTCGGTCTCGGCAAGCAGCTGCTTGTCGTTTGCGTCCTTTACGGTCAGCGTGATCGTATCGGTGTCGCCGGAATAAACCGAAACGTTCGTAGAAGAAGCCTCCAGCTTGAGCGATGCCGTAACTTCGATCGTGAGACGCGCGATGTAATTGCCAAGCTTCGCCTCTGCGATGACCGTGCCGACGTTCTGCCCGATGAATGTGACATTGTAGCAGTTATTCGCGTTGTTATACGCAATGCGGCTGACTGTTGCTGCGGCCTTATCGTTTGTGAGCTCGTTTCTGTCTTCGTCGTACAGCTTGATTTCCGGCTCCGCGCTCGTATCTACGTCGCTGCTGGCGATAAGCAAATGTGTCTGCAAAAGCGCCTTGCCGTCTTCGCTTTCGTTCAAAGTGCTGTCTTCCGCTTTCGTTTTGATATCCGCAAGCAGGTCGAGCTTCCGGGAGTTTTCTTCCCATAAGAGACCGATGCGCGGCCAGCGGCCGTAATGCACATTGACTGTGCTGCCGAAGATATCCGTCTGTGTCAGAACCGTCGGGAACGGATAGTTAAGCCCCTGCAGCGCCGTATCGTTGCCCGGAAAGCTATATTTGCCGTCGATGTTCTGCCCCTGCTCGGTGACGGTAACGGTGGAGAAGCTCTTATAGCTTGGGCCGGACTGGTAGTTCTTGTTCAGTTTCGTTAAGAAATCGCTGCTCTGCATTTCGGCATACGTTACGTATGGGGTGGAATCATTGAACAACTTGATCTCACGCCCCCACTTATCCTGATGTGTCATGTTCAGGTTCAGGTTATACCAACTTGAGGGAGTTTTATTGCCGCCATATTTGCGGTAATCATCTGTATTTAATACGGCGGATTCAAGTGCATAGCAGTTATGAATCTCAATATAGTCGTTTTTAACATCCGCGAAATTTTCCTGCATTTCGCCATTGGAGGCGATTGCCTGCGTACTCTTTATAATATTTTGCTCGTTGGCTTTACCACGTTTTGGCATCTCAACATAACTGTAGCAGTTTTCAACCTTGAGCACACGACTCACATCACCAACCAAAGTTGCTAAGCCGCCGCTGTTTCGCATGACAATACCGCCAACAAGGCCGCCCATCCAGATATTCGCACCCTGATTATAGTTACTATACCAAGATTTAGCTGTGCTTCTCATAGAACCGCCGGCATAACAATATCGCACTGCGCCACGAGAAACACCGGCAATACCGCCGACGCGCAGATTTTGATAAGCACCATTATAGCCGATATTGATAATAATATCTGTTACAGCGGAGCAGTTTGTAATATCCATGTTTGTCATGCCGACAAGACCGCCGACACTGCCGCCGCCCCAACCCGGGGCGTTTGCATGGTTATCCTGAATGGTATAGCCGGAAACCGTACAGTTTGTAAATACACTTGCAGGATTGTCTCTGCCGGCCGCAAAGCCGACAAGACCGCCAACGCAATACCAGCTCACACCGTCTTTTGCGGCTTCGATTACATTGCCTTCATTCGAGTATACGACCACATTTTTAACCGTTGCACCGACCGTGATGCCAAAAATACCAACACATTCCGCATTGCTGTGAATTTCAACATTTTTGATCGTATATGCCTGTCCGTCATAATGAGAAGCAAAATATGACATTGTCGGATCAGCTTTTGCTGTATCGCCTGCATTATCATACATGCTTCCGATAGGCGTGAAGTTATTGGTCTTACCGAGTGTACGGTATTCCGAGGAAGCATTCAAATCGTGTGTTTGATTCCAATACAGCTCTTTGCCGCTTCCCGATACCGTGCGAGTATCGCCGTAAACCTGATACGTGTATTTATCCTTAAACGTATTCCAATCCCATTTGTTCTGAGACACAATGGAGGTGCTTGTATTGTGCTTTCCGGAATTCCAGTTGATAAACTGCAGCTGCGAGACGGAGCGAATCTCGTAAGCGTTGCCGTTGGCGCCGGGTTCGACGTCACCTGTTTTTGTCATTTTGTTCTGTACTTCGGAGCTATCGAGGCTCATAGAGTTTGCAAAGAACGGGTTGACGGTGTAGATGTATACGGTAGCATCTGTTCCGCTGCCGTAATCCAGCCACCATGTGCCGTTTGCTTTGCTGCCGGTCAAATACATTTTGTCTTCGCCGGTTTCATATGCGACAAACGTATAGCCGGGCATCTGCTTACCGAGCGCTTCGCCGGCTTTTGCATTTTCTGCAACGCTCATGAAGTTTTCATTGAAGTATACAGCACTTAATAAAGTCTTCAAATTATTGCTGTTCGCATAGAAATAGCCGTAGCCGTAATGCGTTACAACGCCGCCGTCGTCGTGCTCTTCACAGAGAGAATCGCCCTTTAAGATGTCGTTGTTTGCGCTGGAAATTTCATTGCCCTGGCTTGTGCCCACGTAGCTGAAGTGGTAGCCGCTGTTGCTGCCGCTGTCTTCATATTCCCAGTAGAACACACCGAGCGTACCGATGTCCTTCTGCACGGGCCAATCGCCGTAATGCACGGTCTTCCCTGCTGCATTGCGCACGACTGCCGGGTAGATATAATAATCGCCGGTCGTTTCTTTGGCATTATAGGTGCAATCTGCCTTTTTGAAATTGCTGATTGTTTTGTTTTGCAGCTCGCTGCCCGTAAGGGGCTCACCCGCCGCGTTATCTTTGAATTCGTTCGTGGAGGTGTTGTAAGCATAAAGCGTGCCTCTATACGAATACGTGCCGCCGTCCAGATAATAGCACTGGTATGCCGAACCGCCGGTATGCGCAAAGCCGTAGGACTCCGCATCGCCGGAAGCTGTCAGCGCCGTAGCGCTGTAGCTGCGGCGAATCATGCCGCTGGCGTTGTTCGCCGCAAAGCCCGCGACCCACACGGTGCTGTTTCGCGCGCCGCGCACCTGAATGCTGCCAAGCGCGTAGGAATCCGAAACAGAGGCGTGGTTCACGCCCGCAAAGCCGCCCGCATAGGTGTTAGAGTTCGTATTTGCAAAGCGAATGGACGGGCAGTCCGAAGCGCTGTTGCGGATGGTGCCGTAGTTGCTGCCGACAAAGCCGCCGAGCGAAGCCGTGCTGGCGCTGTAACCGTAATACTCCATGGTATAGCCGGAAACCGAGCAGTTTGAAACCGTGCCGCGGTTATAACCGACGAGCACGCCCATGCTGACGCGCGACGCACTGCCGGAAGCCGAATTACCGCCCTGCGCATTGACATAGGCCACCGTGTTACTGCCGTCGCCGACAAGGAACACATTGCGCACCGCGGCAGCGGACGACGTATAACCGAACATGCCGATGTAAAGGGATTTTGCTTTAAAGGAAATTTCCCCTATCGTATTGCAGCCGCCGTTATACACAGCCGTAAACGGTTTATCCCCTGTGCCGATCGGCGCCTGTGTGCTAATCTTTGCAGGCACAACGTCATCATATTTTGTCCACTCATACCTGCTGTAATCGATGTTGAGTTCCTGACGGAACACACTGTCCTTTACGGCATCCGCATACTGCGGGTAGTAAAGGCTCAACGCATACAGCTGGCGGGCGGAGCGGATGCAGACCGTTTCCGGCGCTTGCGGCTTATTTTCGTTGACCGTCACCGTTTTTGCGAAATGCGGATTGTAGTAATACTCCGTATTCGTGTTGTTTGCGGTGTCTTCTATCGTGATCTTCTGGTAGAATGTATCCGGCTCTGCGGTGTCGATATACTTGGTGTTGACGACCTCTTTTGAGAGCGGATAGAGATAATACTTCGTATTTGTCGCGTCGTCAGTCGTTTCAATTGCGCTACCAAACGATACCCGTGCCGTTTGGTCGTTTGCATACGTCACGGTAACGTTATCGGTCGCATCTTTCTTTTCGATATACGCCAGCGCATAGCCGTCGCCGACGACAAACTTACTCGTTTTGAGCGTGGAAAGGTTCGCGCCGTAGAAGCCGTAAGTTTCGTCTTCGTAGCGCTCGTAATAAACCAGTGCGCCGGATTCAAACTCCGCCTGCCAGTCGCCGTAGTGGTTCAGCTTTTCAAGGCGCGGATACGTGTAATACGTAAGGCCCTGATCCATCAAGTTATACGGAAACGTAGCCGCGCCGGAGGACGACGTGAACGCCTCGGAGATTTCTTTTTTTGCAAAGCCCGATTCACTGAGTTCTTTATAGGTTTTCGGCTTGGTTTGATTGTCGTTTTCCCACTTGCTTGTGCCGCCTTCGGAAAGACCGCCGTCTGTCAGATAATATACCTTTGAGGCACTGCCCATTGCATTGACCGTGGAATGAACCTTTGCGTTTTCTTCAACATTGTAAACACACGCAGAATAACCGCCTGTAGCGTTCACATTGGAGCCGCCTACTAAGCCGAAAGCATCGACGGTCGCCGTTTGGTAACCCGCTGCATAGAAATCCTTTAAGGTGATAGAGGTTCCCGTTGCGGCCACTTCAGACCCGCCCTCTGCCTTTGCGATAAGGCCGCCCGTTCTGGCTGCCGTCAAATAGCAATCCGCATAGGAATCGGTTATCGTTGCCGCATGATACACGGCACCGATGAGGCCGCCTGCTGCGCCGCCGTCTGCACGAATGACCGTAGACGCGGAGCTGTCCGTAACGGATACGCTGCCCGTTTTCGTCACCATGCCGATAAGTCCGCCGACGACTTTACCCTCGAGCCACGGCTTCACTTTTTCCGGGGAATCGACCGTTTCGATATCTGCGAGGTCGCCCTTTTTGGAGCTGAGGTATACACGGGTATTTGTGATTTTCACGGTATCGGAAACAGAACCGATGAGCGCACCGACGTTCTGGCCTCCATTATCAATCCTCATGCCGGTAAGCGTCACGTTTTTGATCTCACCGTTAAATGTACTGAACAGACCAACATCGCTCTTAGACGTATCTGTAATATGCAAATTCGAGATAGAGGAATACAGCTTTACGTTATCGACCTCGGAATAGCCGTCATAGCTTTTGAGATACTTATTTGTGATGGGCGTAAAGGTGTCGCGGTAAAAGGAATACCAGTCTTCGTTGTCGGCGGTATCATCCGCAAAAGAAAGGTCACTGACCTGCACGGCGCTGGTAATCGTCTTGGAAACATGGGAGGCCTCGTCCAAATTCTGCAAATGGCGGCCGTAGGCGATGAGCGCCGTGCCGGCCGGGGTGCCTTCGGCATAGCGGAACAGGCTGTTCGTTTTGCGGGTGTAGCTTTTGCCGTCCACATTGGCGTTTTGGCTTTCTACGGAAAGCGTGACGGTGATGTCTGTGCCGCACGCAAGCTTATGGTCGGTCTGATTATAGAAGCGCGTCTTTTCGCTTTCCAAGCTATCCATAACCCACGTGTAGTACCAAGTTTTGCTGTTCAGCTGGCGAAGCTCGCTGTATTTTACGACCTTTACATATTCGTTCCGGCCGTCCGAAACCTTGATATTGAACGTCAGCTCATCGGCATAGGGGTTGTTGCAGTAGAACGTTGCCGTCAGCTTCTCGCGGTTATCGATGGAGATGTCCGGCTTTAGAGTGTCGGTTGTGCCGGAGATCACACGCGCACCGCCGTAGTAGCCGATCTTCGCACCGTTGTGCAGGCGGGTTTGACGCACACGCATACGGTTTAAGTATGTGGGCAGCGTGGTGGAGACATCACCGCTTGTGATCTCCTCTTCGCTGTAAAACGCGCCGTACACACTGCCGCTTTCGGGGTCGTACTCGATAACCCAGTGGTTGTTCCAAAGCTCGGCATCTACGGAAGATTCCGGCAGAACGGAAGCTGCCGCCTTGCCGACCGCCACGCGGTCTGCGGAAACGACGTAGCAGAGCGTGTCTTTTGTGATGGCGTCTTCCGCATCTTCTTCGGGAGCATCCAGCGGAATGAGACCAACCTTTGCAACGCCGTTATCCTTTTTTTCATCGTACTGATAAAGGCTTTCGTAGCCGCCGGCGCGCAGCTCGGACATGCGATTCTGCACGGCAACGTAAAGGATCTCCGCTTTACTGTCGAGTTCTTTTTGGCGCAGATTCTTCCGGATCGTCACAAGCGAGAGAACCGCCACGGCAAACAGCACGATGACAATGGCCACAACGATCAAAAGCTCGGACATGGTAAAGCCGGCTTTCCCCTTTCTTCTATTTTTCAAATTCTTCATATCCCGTGAAAAATTCATGCGTTTTGCTCCTGAGAAAAATATGGAAACCGTAAAACAGTATAAGTCTTTTTAAACACAGAAAACCGGCAAGCAAAAAACAGCTTCCGGCCTGTGTTGCACCAGCTATTTTTGAAGTTCAAAATACGTAATATACAGGTTTACCTGCACATTGCCGGAGCTGCCGGAATTTTCAAACTGCACGCTGATGTCCGATATTTGGTTTGTAAAATCGCTGTTATGCAGCGCATCAATGATGGCGCGCGTTTCGGCGTAGGTGTTCGTTGTAAAGGCCATGTTGATGGGGCGGCACATGATGTAGCCATCGTTCAGTGCCGAGACCTGACCGAAATCCAGCGAATAATCGACGGAAGCCGAAAGAATGCTGTTCAACTCAACGAGCAGCTTGCCGGAATTGTCATAATTCGGGATGGGCGTGGGGTCGCCCTCGGCATAGATTTCCTCGAGCTCCTTCTGCATCTGGCTCATGCGCGTCAAAAGCGCGGTGTTCTGCAAAATCTCGTCCTGCTCCGCGGCCGTTTCGGACTGATACTCGTCGATGGAATTGTTGATGGGCTCCAAGATGAGCTTAAAATATGCGATGACGATGAGCAGCACGGTGAGGACGAGCAGCATCACTTTTTCGCGCGTTGTAAAGGCTCTTTTCATGCTGTGGCCTCCCCTTCCGCCGTGTCAGCCGGCTGTAATGTGATCGTCACGGAGAAATCGAGGTCTTCGCCTGCCGTTTTTTCGGTGGAGGCGATTGTAAGGTCAGCAGCCTTTACAATGGGCTGCTGCTGTAAAATCTCAAACATGGCGGAAATCTCCTGCAGATTCAAGCCGGACATGGAAACAATCATCACGTCGTCCGAAATGGTGACGGCCTTTATAGTGCCGTAGGGCTGCAGATAGTTCTCCATGAGGTCAAGCACTTCCTGTCTGTCCACAGAAACGAACGCGCCGGAATCCTCCTGCTGCATCCATTTTCTGGAATAGGTGCGGTACTCCTCTTCGACCTCGGGGTATTTCTCCACGGCGCTCTGCATTTCGGTATACTGGGCATGCACGGTGTTGTAAGCACTTTCTGCGGCACTTTGGCGCGCAAGCTGGTCAAGTACGCCGAATTTCACGACGAGCACCACAAGCACGATAATGACCGCCGTGCCGATAGAAAGCGTCATGACGCTTTGGGAGTGCGACTCGCGCTTTGCAAGGTTGACGGTTCTTTTGGTGGGGTATTTTACGGGCTTTTTGGCGCCGTTCCCCATGCCGAGTTCAAGCTTCATTCCAACGCCTCCTTACTTTTGCAGCGCGCAGCCGATCGCTTTGATGTAAAGCCACGCCGCTTCCAATGCGTCGTGCTGAGGAAGCAGCTCCTCGGCGTTATGTACGTCCAGATCCGTCACACGGCAGATGGCCGCGCGGATCTGATCTACCGCCACACCGCCGCCGCAAAGATAAATTCTCCGGAGCGAGCGCTCGCGGTTATTGTAATTATAGAAGTTGACGGCCTTCATGATTTCGATCGCCATGCGGTTAAACAGCTCGGCGCTCACGTCTTCGGAAAGCACGTCGTTGTAATCGGACAAAATGTGTGCGTGTGCCATGTGAATATCCACGCCGCGCACATCGGAAATCGTCTGCTCAAGGTCGCGCAGGCCGAGGTCGCCGGAGCGCTTCGTGGTGAAATTGCCGTCCTGCAGAATGTGCATACGGATGCCGTTGTGGCCGAGGTCTACAAAGCAGTAATCGCTGCCCGCGGGCGCATTTGTGCGCTGCATGTAATCCTCCGTCAGCGCAGCGTAGGCGCATTCCTCCGGCATGGCGACCTTCAAATTGAAGCCCGCACGGCGCAGCATGGCGCGGTATTCTTCCACGGTGCTTTTTAAGGTGGCGCAAACGAAAAGCTGCAATTCTTTCACATTGCCCTCTTCGTCTTTCACCGTATCCTGCACGGCGTAGTCGAAATAATACTTATTCTTTTCCTGCGTCAGGTAATCTTTAAATTCAAACGGCAGGTTATACAACAGTTGGCCGTCCGTCATGGCGGGCACGGTCACGTTGCGGGTGAACACCAGCGTGCCGGGCAGAATGACCGCCGCCGCACCGCGGGAGATGCCGTTTTCTTTCGCCATTTCCTTGATAAAATCCGCCATGGCGTCCATGGAGACGATTTCGCCGCCGGAGACCATATTATCCGGCAATTCTTTTGCCATAACCTTTTTCAGTTTGCCGCCTGTAAAGCATACGGCTTTTACCATGCACTCACCAATGTCGAATGCCGTGATTTGTCCGGGCATGGTACAGACACCTCGCTTTCTTCTTTATCCCTATCCGTCAAGCTGTAAAGCTTTTGTTCTTTCTGTTAAAATAAGCTCAAATACACGCCGATGATCTCGCTGCCGCAAAGGAGCGTGAGAATCGCTGCCGCCGAGATGGACGGCCCCCACGGAAAAAGCTTTCCGTCTTCTTCCTCTGCCCCGTCTCCTGTGGTACGTTTTTCCGGGAAAATAAACGCGAAGACGATGCCGAGCACGCACGCGATGAGCAGGCACAGAATGTTCCGCTGCCAGCCGAGAAACAAGCCGGTGAGGAACAGCAGTTTAATATCGCCGCCGCCCATGGCTTCCTTTTGGCGCACTTTTTCGTATAAGAGCACGATGAGCAGTAAACCGCCGCCAACGGCGAAGCCGCCGAGCAGCGCATCCATAAGGTTTTCGAGCACATTCCCCTGCAAAAACAGGAAAACAACACGCACGACGATCCCCGTCACGATGAAACGGTCCGGGATCATATACCCCTCCAAATCCGTGAATGCAGCGGCGAGCAGCAGGCACGCCAGCAAAATGTATTCAAGGGCTTGGAGCGAAATATCATATTTTAGCACGAGCAGCAAAAACGTAAGCGCCGTTAACACTTCCGCAAAGACATGTCCCGCAGAGAGCTTTGCGCCGCAGTATTTGCAGCGGCCTTTGTGGATAATGTAGCTCACAACGGGAATTAAATCTCCCGCGCCGAGCACGTGGCCGCAGACGTCGCAGTGCGAGCGCCCGTGTAAAACAGATTCGCCGTGGACGATACGCCACGCCATGCAGTTGAGAAAGCTTCCCATGCACGCGCCGAGCACCACCGTAAGCACACAAATATAAATTGTAATCGCCGGTGAAACCCAAAGCATACTGCGTCCCCTTTTTATGAAAACCTAAAGTGAAAAATCAAATGAACAAATCGCGGGGGAGCCGCAACCCCCGGCCCCCTCAATAGATTTGTTTCAATTAAGAGTTGTAAAAAACGCTGATTAGGCGAGATTAGTCACCAGTGCCAGCGCCAACTTTGATATCAATCGTGTTGGTATCATAGTGATATGTGTAAGTAACATTCTGACCCTTTTCCCACTTATTTACAGACTTGCCTGCAATTTCAACATTATCAGACGGTTTACCCTGTGTGGTATATGCATCATCGCCAGCCGTCGTGGAAACAGTACCATCTTTCTTCAGCGTGAAGGTAGCAGGAGTAGTACCAGTTGTACTACCCTCAACATTATGAGCTTCATCGGTCAAAATCTCAGTCATAACAGCAGCATAGCCGGAACGGATGTTAGCTTCGTCGGTTGCAACTCTTGCCTTATTCAGAGAAGAAGCAAAGGTCGGGATAGCAATAGCAATGAGGATTGCGATGATTGCAACAACAATCAGCATTTCCATGAGCGTGAAGCCCTTCTTATTCTTCATCTTACGCATTTTGTTCATCATAAGAACCATTCTCCAATTCATTGAAATTTTGCTCGCCCCAAAGATGTGCTTTTGGGGGTTCACCATCGAAATTTATGTATTCCGCCGGTTCGGGTTGGATCGCCGACGGGGTACAGCGAAATAAATCAAACGATGCTGCCATACATGGTGAACATCGGCAGGTAAACGGCCAGCAGCAAAATGACGGTGACGACCGCCAAAACAATGGTGATGGCCGGCTCTAACATAGAGAGCAACCGCTGCGTGAACACCGAGACCTCGTTATCGAAGTAATCACCGATGACGGTGAGCGTTTCTTCCATGTTGCCGGAGCGTTCGCCCACGCCCACCATTTCGGTGAGCAGCTTTGGAAAATACGGAATCTCGTTCATGCAGTCCACCAGGCTGCGGCCCTGCTCCACGCCCTGCCGCACTTTGCGGATGGACACCGCGAACATGTAGTTATCTGCCACATTTGCCGTGACCTCCAGCGCTTTCGTAATCGGCAAGCCCGCCGTGAGCATGGTGCTCATGGTGCTTGCAAACTGCGAAGCGGCGTTCAGACTGTGCATTTTTTTGAGCGGTGAGCGCTTTAGCTTGTTTTCCGCAAGGAACGCACGCCCCTTTTCGTTCTTTTTCAGCAGAAGCCTGCCGATGAAGAACGCGAGCACAATCAAAATAAGCGACCACCAGTAGTTCGTGAGAAAATCCGACGTTGCGATGAGCCCCTTTGTGATGCCCGGCAGCTCGGTACCGAGCTCCAGAAACACGCTTGTAAACGCCGGCACGGCTACCACCATAATGATGATGAACACGATGACGGCGACGCAAATGACAATTGCCGGATACGTGAGCGTGCTGATGATCTTCGCTTTCATTTTAGCGGTTTTATCGTAATACTTATGTAGTTTTTTAAAGCATTCTTCCAGTGTGCCGGACTGTTCGCCCGCGCGTACGGTCTCAATAAACGTGGTCGGAAAGCCCGTAGCGTTGTTTTCAAAGCTTTGCGCAAGGCTGTAACCGCCGGAGACGTCCTCCGCGACCTTTTTCAGCATTTTTTGCAGTTCTTTGGTGCGCGCCTGTGCCGCAACCATCTCCACGCAGCGCACAATGGGCAGACCGGAAGTCAAAATGATGGCGAACTGCGAGCAAATGATGGCAAGCTCCTTGTCTTTGATTTTCTTCGTGCCGATCTGTTTGTTCCAGCTCTGCGTCTCTTTGACTTCTTCTATTTTGGTGATGACGGAGCAGGTCTCGCGCAGCTGCGCGACCGCTTCAAACTCGTTATACGCTTTGATGACGCCGGAAAGCTTTGCGCCGTCCGGGGAAAGCCCTTTGTATTTATAGGTCGTCAAGCCCGCTCCCTCGCTTTCTTCCTAAATTTAGCCGCGTCTTCCCTTGGAAAACGCTTCTCGGTCTCTGGCGTAGCCGAGCGCCGTTTCATACGTTACGGTGCCCTCGCGCACCATTTTCAGCAGGGCATTATCCATCGTAATGCTGCCGTCCTGCGCGTTCATGGTAATGAAGCTGTCAATCTGCGGGGTCTTGCCCTCGCGGATTAAATTTTTGATGGCGCTGTTCACCATCATGACTTCGCACGCCGCCGCCCGGCCGCCTGCGCGCTTCGGCAACAGCTGCTGCGAAAGCACCGCACGCAACGTAGTGGAAAGCTGCAATCGAATCTGACGCTGCTGCCCCTCCGGGAACACGTTCACCATGCGGTCAACGGAATCCGCTGCGGAGTTTGTGTGCAGGGTGGCGAAGACCAAGTGGCCCGTTTCCGCCGCCGTCAATGCGGTCTCAATGGTATTGAGGTCGCGCATCTCGCCGATGAGGATAACGTCCGGGTCCTCACGCAGGATAGACCGCAGGCCGTCTGCGTAGCTTCTGGTGTCTTTGCCGATCTCGCGCTGGTTAATGATGCACTGATCCGGCTCGTAAATGTACTCAATCGGGTCTTCCAGCGTGATGATGTGGCTGCGCCGCGTATGGTTGATGCGATTTAAAATCGCCGCCAACGTCGTGGATTTGCCGGAACCCGTTTCACCCGTGACTAAAATGATGCCGCTGCGGTACTCCGGGAATTCGGAAACGACCGGCGGCAAATTCAACGCCTCGATCTCCGGGATGGTATCCGCCAAAATACGGATCGCCGCCGAAACCGCCCCCTGCTGGCGGAACAGATTGATTCTGGTTCGCGCTCCGCACGGAAACGTCCGCGCCAAATCAAGCTCGCCGATGCATTCGATCTCGTGGAAAAGGTCGCCCGCAAGGCATTTTGCGTAGTATTCGCAGTCTTCCCACGTGAGGACTTTCTCCGTGAGGTTCTGCACCTTGCCGTCTATGCGGCATTTCACCGGCAGGCCGGTGACAATATGAATATCGGAAGCGCCTTTTTGCTGCGCCTGCGCGATGATTTCGCTGATTTCAAGCATATTAAAACCATCGCCGAAACGCGGCGACTGCGTCCTTTCCGAAAGTTATGAGCAAGTTTTCAACAGATTTTCAGCAGAATGTCAATCCGCTGTGGAATTGATGGCGCGCGCGGCTTCCGCTGCGCTGATCTCGCCGCGCAAAACAAGGTTACGGCAATTTTCGCGCATCGTGACAAAGTTCGTCTCCACTGCTGCCCTTAAAAGCGCATCGTACTTTGCGCCTTCTGTAACCATGCGGCGAATGCGCCCGTTGAGCATGAAGATTTCAAAGACGGCACGGCGACCCTTGTAGCCGGTGTGGTAGCACTCATGACAGCCCTCGCCGCGGTAGAACTGCACGTTGGCGTTCTCCGGCAGGCCGAGCATGGCAAGCTCCTCCGCCTCCGGCCTATACGCCTTCTTGCAGTGCGGACAGACCTTGCGCACAAGGCGCTGGGAAATGACGCCGCGCAGCGCGCTGGAAATGAGGTACGGCTCCACGCCGATATCGACCAAGCGGTCGATGGCGGAAACAGCGTCGTTCGTATGCAAAGTAGAAAGCACCAAATGGCCCGTAATAGCAGCACGAATGGCAATGGCGCCCGTCTCTCCGTCGCGAATCTCACCGACGGAAATGACATCCGGGTCCTGACGCAAGATGGCGCGCAGTCCTGTCGCAAACGTCATGCCGGTCTTTTCGTTGATCTGGCACTGGTTAACGCCCGGAATGTTGTATTCCACCGGATCCTCCAGCGTCATGAGGTTCGTTTCCTCATTTGCAAGCTCCTGCAGCATGGCGCACATCGTCGTGGATTTACCAGAACCGGTCGGGCCCACAATCAAAATCACGCCGCTGCTGTTTTTGAGCAGCGCATCATACTTTTGCAGGTCTGTGCCCTCAAGGCCGATGGACTGCTTCGTGATCGTATGCCCGGATTTATCGAGCAAACGCAAAACAATCTTTTCGCCGTAGATCGTCGGCATGGACGAGATACGCAGGTCGATCTCGTGGTGACGCACCTGCACCATGGCACGGCCGTCCTGCGGGATCTTACGCTCGGAAATATTCATGCCGCCCATGATCTTCAGGCGGGAAATAACGTTGCTCTGCAAATTTGCGGGCACGGTCAAAATCTTTCTCAAAATGCCGTCGATACGCATGCGCACCACCATTTCGCCCTCCTGCGGCTCAAGGTGAATGTCGCTCGCGCGCTCCAAAAAGGCGCGCTCAATGACGGAGTTTACAAAGCGGATCGTTGGCGCGGCAGACGCGTTGCCGGCATCCGTCTGGTTCATCTGCACCGGTACGATATCCGGTGTGGATGTGCCGACCTCGCGCTTCATTTCTTCAATGGCGCGGGCCGTGCCTTCGCTGCCGTACAATGTGCCGATGGCCTGCTCGGTCGCGCGGCGCGTGGAGATCATCGGCACAACGCGCTTATGCGAAGCGGCCTTAATCTCTTCCTGCGCAACGAAGTTCAGCGGATCGCTCATGGCGACAAAGAGCTCGTCTTTTACAAGCTTTACCGGCACCACGTTGTATTTTTTCGCGATGGCGCGCGGCACAAATTTGGCGAGCTCCAACGGAATGGAGATCGCCGTTAAATCGATGAAATCGACACCGAGCTGCATTTGCAGTGCTTCAATGAGCTGCCGCTCCGTGATGATATTATTTTCGATCAGAACATCGCCGAGACGCTCTTTTGTCTGCTTTTGAATGGTCAGCGCTTCTTCAAGCTGCTCCTGCGTAATGGCACCAGCCGCGATCAGCAGATCGCCAAGTCGCATATAAGCCATGGAACGTCCTCCCTTTCTAAACCGAGCTTCGTATTTCGTATATTTATGCTGCTTTTCGCATAATCGAGCGATTTTATATGCTTAAAATGCGAAAGCCGCGTCTGAAATTCTCTTTTTCTGCATAAAACGGCAAAATTGCAAAATTTGCGCTATTATTTTATCATATCAACACTATGATTTCAACCTTCTCGTGGAGAAAATTCCCACAGGAATATATTCTATTTCCAGAATCATTTTGTGAAGTTTCTGCACAGTGGTGCTTTTGATTGGAGCAGGCACACCGCAGCTCATAAAAAGACGGCGGCGCAACCGCTTTTACAGGCACACCGCCGTTTTATGGCTTTTACCGGTTGTTTTTCTTACAATATTTGCGCACCGCTTTTGTGATCTTTTCAAGGTCGAGCGGCTTTGTGAGGTGCTCGTTCATACCGGCTTTGCGGCTGCGGGCGGCGTCGTCGGAAAACGCGTTTGCCGTCATGGCGAAGATCGGTACGGTCTCTGAATCCGGGCGGTCGAGCGCGCGGATTTTCTCTGCCGCCTCCAAACCATTCATCACGGGCATCATGATGTCCATTAAGATGAGATCATACGTACCCGGGGCCGAGGCGTTGAATTTCTCCAGGCCCTCTGCGCCGTTCCATGCTTTTGTGACCTCGGCGCCGCTGTCCTCAAGCAGGAACGCCGCAATCTCCATGTTCACTTCGTTATCCTCCACAAGCAGCACATGCAGCCCGCGGAACACGGTGGTATCGATTTCTTCCTCCGGCTTTTCGGCATCAGACGCCGCGGGGTCGAGCTTCAGCGGAATCTCCGTGATGAATGTGGTGCCCACGCCCTTTTCGCTGACCACGGTGACGGTGCCGCCCATGGCATCGACGAGTTTTTTCACGATGGAAAGGCCGAGCCCCGTACCCTGATACGTAGTGCGTGCACCGGAATTTTCCTGCGAGAATGGCTCAAACATATGCTTTTGAAATTCTTCGCTCATGCCGCAGCCGTTATCTTCACAGATAAAGCGGTAGCGAACGGTGTTCTCTGTTTGTGAAACGATGCTGCACGTAGCATGTACATAGCCGCCGGCTCTGCCATACTTGATGGCGTTGCCGCCGATGTTTTGAAAGATCCGTCTTAAATGCAGCGGGCTGCCGATGACATGCTTTTCGCGCTTATCTTCCATTGTGAGGGTACACGTAATACCGCGCGCCTGCGCTTGCGTGGAGAGCAGCGTGCCCACATCGTGCAGCAGCTCGTTCAAATTGAACGGCACTTCCTCAAGCTGCATTTCGCCGGATTCCAGCTTGCTCATATCGAGCACATCGTTTACAAGCTCTAAAAGAAAATCCGAAGACCGCATAATCTTTGCGCGGCATTCCGCCTGCTTTTTCGCGTCATTCGGGAAACGGTCGGCAATCTGTACCATGCCGCGGATGCCGTTGATCGGCGTGCGGATGTCATGGCTCATGCGGCGCAGGAAATCCGTTTTGGCGGCGTTTGCAAGGGTAGCTTCCTCTGCTGCGCGGCGCAGGTTTTCCTGATATTCCATATCGCGCTCCTTTTGCTTCGAAACATCGCGGAACAAAAGCATGAGTGAGCTCGGCTTTTCCCGGTGCGTAAAGCGGCGCTGCGGCACAAGAAGCAGCTGGTACCACTTGCCCTCCACATTTTCCATTGTGAAGCCGTCAAAAGCCTTGCCCTCTAAGCGCTGCTGAGCGGTATCGAGGTCCGTAAACGCACGGAATTCCTCCCGGTACGCCTCGGCTACGCACTCGGTGTTAAACTTTTCCAGCATGGCTTTTGCGCTTAAAATACCGTTTGTGACTGCTTTCATGCGCTCACTCTGCACAATGGGCTCCCATGTATCGTCCTGCGGGTGAATGAGCAGGTTTGACAGGTAGATGCTCGAAATGGCGCTGACAAGGTGGTATTCCTTTTCCATACGCAGCAGACGGCGCTTTTTACTGTACTGCCGCCAAATAAGGTACCCCATGCCGCAAAACAGGTAGATTGCCGTAAACAGCAGCATCCAACCGCGGCGACTTGCGTAGACTACGTGACTCGGGAAAAAGGCATACAAATAATAATCTCTGTACTGGGTGAACATACCGTACCATGTGCCGCTGTCGTTTTTTAATTGCAGCAATGTGTCCGGTGTAAGTTGCTCCCCTCCAACGAGCACGTCAGCAATAGGATAATACTGCACAAGTATGTTCTCCAGCTGCTCGCAATTCGTGCTGATAACGCGCATGCCGTCCGTGATGACGACGGTCACATCCTGCCGGAACATTTCAGCATCCAGCATAGTGGAGAGAGAAAGCTCATTTTTATCGTTTTGAAAGCGCGTGACGTCCGTATAGCAAATAACGAGACCCGGTTTATCCTGCCGTGCGGAAATGGCGTAGTTATACGTATTGTCGTTTAAACAAATCTGGTCGGCATAGGTTTTCTGCGGATAGTTCAAAATATCCGCCGCATTTTTGTCCCCTATTATCTGGCTGAGCAGCAGACTTTCATCCTTGCCCGCTTTGTCGTAATGAGCCAGCACGGAGAAATTTTCATCCAAAACAAAAATGCCGGTCAAATACTGAAATTTCGCATAACGCTGTAAGCGGTTTTCGTTTAAAAGCGCATCTTCCTCTTCGTAACGGTACACCGTCAGTGTTTTGACTTTGGTCAAAACATCCTGCAGCGCTTCGGTGGTATTGGCCAAGCGGTAGTTGTCGTACTTGCGGCAGCTCGTCTGCATAAAAGCGAGTACCTCCTCAACATCCGCTTTCGCCTTGTTCTGTTCATACTGTGTTACGCCTGCAAATACCGGCAGCAGCACAACAAAGCCGAGAAGAAGCGTGATCATCCACCGCATGACCGTTTCCATGCTCGGCTTATGGAGCTTCGGTTTTGTTTTTCCCTTGAACTTCGGCATCATTCGGTACCTCCGTTCACATTTTTTTCGGCATCTAACCCATATTTTTTCACAATAGCGGCCATTGTGCCGTCTTCGCGCATTTCAAGCAGCGTCTGCGTCAGCTTTTCCGCCAGTACTGCATCGCCGTCCGGTTTAAATGCCACGCCCACGGCGTCGCTGTACATGTTCATGTTGAGGTAGCGGTAGCCGTCCGGGTATTCGTCCGTATATAATCTCAGCGAGCTTTCATGCCCGATGGCCGCATCCGCATAGCCCTTGCGCAGCGAAGTAAACACCTCGCCCATCGTGCTGAATGTGGAAAGGTCCGTAATCTCCGGCAAATTCGGGTTCAGCCCTTTTAAAATGATCTCCTCGCTTATAGAGCCGGCCTGCACCGCCACGCACTTTCCGGCAAGGTCTTCAAGTGTTTCAATCTCGCTGTCCGCCGGCACCACGACCACGCGCTGCGTGTACATATACGGCCCTGCCCAAATAAACTTATCTTCGTTGCCTTCCATCGTCAGGCAACACCAAAGGCAATCCACATAGTCTTCATTCAAAAGCTCAAAGCCCTTGTCGATATCGAGCTCCACGAAGATCGGCTCATACCCGATACGCGCACAGGCTTCCTCGGCAATCTCCACGTCGATGCCGGTATAGTGGCCGCCGATATTGCGGTAAAAATACGGCGCATACGTTGTGCCGCCGATACGTATTTTCGGTTTTTCCGTCTCCGGTTGCTGTGCCGTATCGCTGCATGCGCAAAGCAGCGCCATAAGCGTGGCAAAAAGCAAAAGGATCCAAGCCTTTTTTCGCATATTTTTTCCTCTGTTTTCTATGTGATGTGATTTGAATACGGCACTCCAAAACCGCTGTTTTTCGGGGCTGAGCCACCGTTGCTTTTCTCAAAATACGCTCTGCTTTATAGATTTAGTATAGCGTACTTTCCGCTGATTTTCAATTATTTTTTGTGTTCTGTGCATAAATAACTTGTTTTTCTGCATTTTCGACGCGACGTGTGCGTAAAGACAATTCCAATGTGTAAAAAGCCGGAAGAATCTGTGCGTTTTATCTTGTTTTCCGTACCTTATTATGCTAAAATCAAGTCAAAAACACCAGTCTTTACGAACCCCCAAACCGCTATAGAAAAGGAGTTGCAACTATGAGGTATCTCGCTAAACGTGTGGAGCGCATTTGTGATGAGCTTTACCGTCTGCGCATCGTGCAGCGCATTCCGCTGACCGACCTTATCTGCAAAAAGGGCACGTATATCCGCCCCGAAGCAGCAGATGCCGCTACGCCGCCGTGGACGTCGTTTGACAGCCGCACCATGCACTGGTACGGCCCGGACGAGCACTATTGGTTCCGCACGGAATTCACCGTGCCGAAAGCGCTTAACGGCAAGGCAATGTGGCTGAATGTGCGCACGCAGATCGAAGGGGACGACGGCAAAAACCCGCAGTTTTTGCTGTTTGTGAACAACGTGCCCGTGCAGGGCATGGACATGAATCACCGTGACGTGCTGCTTTCCCCGAAAGCGATTTCCGGCGAAAAGCTTGTGTTCGACTTGCAAGCGTACACCGGCACCATCCACAACGAATTCAATCTCTTTATGGAAATTCAGGAGATTGACCCGGAGATTGAAGCGCTGTATTATGACTTGAAAGTGCCGGTCGAGGCGTTTTCGCGCATGGAAAAGGAAGACCGAAACCGCATGCTGCTGGAAAACGCGCTGAACGAAGGCATAAACCTGCTCGACCTGCGCACGCCATACAGCGAGGAATTTTACGCTTCCGTGCGCGCGGCTTCCGCATATCTAAAAAAAGCGGTCTACACCGACCTTGCGGGACACGACGACGTGATTGCGAGCTGCATCGGCCACACGCACATCGACGTGGCATGGCTGTGGACGGTCGCCCAGACGCGTGAAAAGACCGCGCGCAGCTTTGCAACGGTTTTGAAGCTTATGGATGAATACCCGAATTATCACTTCATGTCCAGTCAGCCGCAGCTTTATTATTTCTTAAAAGAGCGTTATCCGGAGCTGTATGCGCGCCTGAAAGAGCGCGTGAAGGAAAAGCGTTGGGAGCCGGAGGGCGGCATGTGGCTGGAAGCCGACTGCAACCTGACGAGCGGCGAAAGCCTTGTGCGCCAGTTCATTCACGGCAAGCGCTTCTTCCGCGAGGAATTCGGCGTGGATAACCGCATTTTGTGGCTGCCGGATGTGTTCGGCTACTCCGGCGCGCTGCCGCAGATCATGAAAAAGAGCGGCATCGATTACTTTATGACGACGAAGCTTTCGTGGAACCAGTTCAACGAAGTGCCGTTCGATACATTTGAGTGGCGCGGCATTGACGGCAGCGAAGTGCTGACGCATTTCATCACCACGCTCAGCATCGGCCAAAACGTGCAGAACTTCTTCACCACCTACAACGGCATGCTGCACCCGGATGCCATTATGGGCGGCTGGGAACGCTACCAAAACAAAGACATCAACAACGATATTCTCATCGCTTACGGCTACGGTGACGGCGGCGGCGGCCCGACCCGCGATATGCTGGAGACGAGCAAACGCATGGAAAAAGGCGTTTTGGGCATCCCGAAGGTGCGGCAGGTCTTCGCGCGGCAATATTTTGACGAGCTGAACGAGCGCGTAAAAGACAGCAACCGTCTGCCCACGTGGGAGGGCGAGCTCTACCTCGAGTATCACCGCGGCACGTACACCTCCATGGCGCGCAACAAGCGCGGCAACCGCAAAACAGAGCTGGGACTCATGGACTTGGAGCTTTTGAGCGTACTGGCAGCACCGCAGCTCCCCTACCCCGTGGAAGCGCTCGACAGCTTGTGGAAAAATACGCTTTTGAATCAATTCCATGATATTCTGCCCGGCACCGCCATTCACGAGGTCTACGAGCAGACGAAAAAGGAATACGATGCGATGGCGGAGACGATCTCTGCGCTTTCTGCCGACCGCATGCAGGTGCTTGCGCCGCAGGGAGAAGGCATCACGGTGTTCAATACGACGGGTAAAACGCGCAGCGATATCGTTGTACTTGAAAATTGCACCGCAAATGCACTTTCCGACGGCAAAAATACTTATCCCGTGCAGCAGACCGAAAACGGTGCTGTGGCGTTCCTGCCCGACTTGCCGCCGAAGGGCTACAAGTGCTTTGCGCCGGTCGAAGCAGGCAGCTTTGAAAACACGCTGCACATTGACGGCAGCACGATCACGACGCCGTTCTACACGGTTGAATTTGATGAAAGCGGGCTCATCACGCGCCTTTATGACCGCAAAAACGACCGCGAGACCGTGCAGCCCGGCAAATATGCGAACCTGATGCGCATGTACGAGGACAAGCCGATGCACTACGACAACTGGGACATCGACTGCTACTATACGGAGAAATTCTGGGACGTCACCGACGTGCAGCGCATGGAATGGACGGAACGCGGCCCCGTGCGCGCAACTCTCGAGATTGAGCGCAAGGTCAGCCGTTCGGTCATCTGCCAGAAAATTCACTTCTACGCCGCGTGCCCGCGCATCGACTTTGAGACGACGGTCGACTGGAAAGAGCACCAGCACCTCCTGAAAGCCCACTTCCCGATGGACGTACACACGGACGAAGCAACATTTGAGATTCAGTTCGGCAACGTGACGCGCAAAACACATCAGAACACGAGCTGGGATCAGGCACGCTTTGAGAGCTGCGGCCAAAAGTGGATCGATGTTTCCGAGGGTCACTACGGCATCAGCCTGTTAAACGACTGCAAATACGGTCACTCCGTGCACAACGGCGAAATGGCGTTGACGCTCATCAAATCCGGCACAGAGCCGAACCCTGTCGCCGATCAGGAGATGCACGTATTCACCTACGCGCTCTACCCACACGCCGAAACATGGCGCAGCGCGGAGACCGTAGCGCAGGCGTACTTCCTGAATCAGCCTGTGCGCGCCACCGCAGGCGGCATAGCAGGCGAAGCGTACTCTCTCGCGAGTGTGGACGCCAAAAACGTCATTTTGGAAACCGTCAAGCAGGCGGAAGACGGCGACGGCGTGATCGTGCGTCTGTACGAATGTGAAAACGCCCGCACAACGACAAAACTGCATTGGAACCGCCCCATCGCTTCCGTTACGGAGTGTGACTTGCAGGAGAATGCGCTCACGGATGTCCCGGTCGAAGGCGGTACATTCAAATTCACCATCAAGCCGTATGAGATCAAGACGTTCCGCATCCGTTAATCAAAAATAAAGCACCGGCGGCTGTACCCGAGCTGGGCGCAGCCGCCGGCTTATTTTATGAGGTGATATGTTTTGAGAAGCGCCACGCGCCGCTTGCCGATCTCGACACTTTTTCTAAGACTCGTACGGTTTTGAAGGCTTTCCTTACCGTAGCGTATAAGCCGCCTTCCCCATGCGGCAGGCAAGCTATGCGGCGCGCAATGCAGCGCTTTTGCAGAGGGGAATGCCGCACGCAGCACGGAAAAGCGCTCGCGTTTTCCTGTATGTTGCACAGCCGCCGCGTGCAGCGTCATGTTCGCACCGTGCAAGCGGCTCTTTTCTGCCGCACCGTGCACGCCGCCTGCCAAAATATCCTCTAAAAGCGCAGTCTCATCCGGCGCGGGGTGCACGCGAAGCAGCGCTAAGCTTTCCGTTTTCTCAAAGCCGAGATATTTCTCGCCGATTTCAAAGAGCGCCGTCAAAAATTCGAGTGCCGAAAGCTTTTCGCAGCAGCGGCGCAAATACAGTTTGTCAAGCTCCTTTTCATGCTTTTCGGCAAACAACAGCAAATCACACACCGCGCGGATGCCGCACCCACCGTGCAGAAAGTGCTTTAAGCTGTGGCACAAAAGGTACAAAAACGTCTCGTTCGCGCCAAATGTATAAATTTCTTCGCCCTGCACGGAAACGGTTTCCGTGCGCAGCTTTTCATGCGCAAAAAAGGCGTTCATGTGCCCATACGCATTGTTTTCCGGGAACGCCGCGCCGTGCAGTTCTAAAACGAGCGGACTGCCGGGCAGGTAAAATGTCTGTTCAAGCGGATTGACACTCTCCCCCGCTGTGCGGCAGCCGAGCCGCAATAAAGCATCTTGTATGCGGTCAAATTCACCCGAAACCGCCAGTAAATCGACATCCGAGAACAGCCGCAGCTCCGGCTTCGGGTACAGCGCAGCGCACACCGGGCCTTTCAGCACGAGCGGATGCAATTTCATTTCGCGCAGCTTGCTGTAAAGCTGTAAAAATACCTGCGTTTTCAAAATCTGCTCTGCCGTTTGGCAGAACGCCATTTGCCGCGCAGCTTTCAGTGCATTGCCGCACGCATCAAGAACAAGCGGCAGCACGCCGTGGCGCACCGCCTGGCGCAAAAGCTCCGTCTGTGTTTCCTGCGGCAGCACACCGAGCATCGCTTTTTCGTTATGTATCGCTGCTTTCAACGCGTTTAAAAGCAAACTATCCGCCTGTTTCATCGCCTGCTCCTTTTACTCTCCGATATGCCCAAAGTATAGCAGGACAAAACCGCGCAATAAAACGAAAAAAGGCGCCCGCCGTAAAAAATCACAAGCGAGCACCTCTTATGTTATCTCAAGCTAAAGTTCGTTTTATGTACGAATTACATCGTAACAAAGATGAACTTAATGACGAAGAGCGCAGCAATAATGGTGATACCGATGTCGTTCTTCTTGTACTTACCGGTGAAGAGCGTGATGAGCACATAAGCGATCGCGCCGATACCGATACCGTTGGAGATAGAGTAGGTCAGCGGCATCATGATGAGAGCGAGGAACGCCGGAACAGCGCTGCGCAGGTCGGACATGTCAACCTTTGCGAAGCCCTTCAACATCAGAACGCCGACATAAATGAGTGCCGGAGCCGTAGCGCAGGTCGGAACAAGAGAAGCGACCGGGCTGAGGAACAGGCAAACCGCGAAGCAAATTGCAACAACAAGGCTCGTAAGGCCGGTTCTGCCGCCGGCGCCAACGCCAGCAGCGGACTCAACGAACGTGGTGCAGGTGGAAGTACCGCAAACAGCGCCCGCAACCGTTGCAACGGAGTCGCTGGTCATGCACTGGTTAACGTTGATCGGATCGCCGTTCTTATCCAGCATGTTTGCCTGAGAAGCGGTGCCGTACAGGGTGCCGATGGTGTCGAACATATCGACGAGGCAGAACGTAACGATGAGCATGATTGCGGAGAAGATGCCGCCGAGCTCAGAGCCTGTGAACGCACGCTTCCAAGCGTCAGCCTGGAACACACCGGTGATGCCGATGGAGCCGAAATCCTTAAAGGTCTGGCCGATCTGGCTCATGTCGAAGGTCGGGGTCGTGCCGGAAAGAAGATAGTACAGAACGGAAATGCCTGCGATGCTGATGAGCACGCCGCCCTTGACGTTGTGCTTTTCAAGAATTGCAATGACGAGCAGACCGAGGAATGCGAGGATAGCCGGCATAAATGCCTTTGCACCTTCAACATCCGCAAAGAATGCGCCTGCCTTCAGTGCGCCGTGGATATCGACGAACTGAACGAGCGTGTACTGGTTAGTCTGGATGATGCCGACATTCTGGAAGCCGAGGAAAGCGATGAACAGACCGATACCGGCCGGGATTGCTTTCTTGAGGCAGTCCGGAAGAGCCTTTGCGACCTTGACGCGGAGACCCGTGACAGAGAACAGCAGGAAGACAAAACCGGAAACCAGAATGATGACGAGGCCTGCATGGTAACCCTTGATGATGTCGCCGCCGGAGATGATTTCTGGCAGAATGAAGGATACGAAGAAGAAGGAGTTCAGCCCCATGCCGCAAGCCTGTGCAAACGGCATCTTCGCATACAGAGCCATCAGCAGCGTACCGATGATTGCTGCCAGAATGGATGCGACATACACAGCGTTCCAAATCTGCTGGAAGGCCGGGTCGGCATCCGGAGCCAGATGGTTGAAGCTAACAATCTGGTTCGGGTTCGTGACTACGATGTAAGCCATCGCGAAGAACGTCGTGAGACCGGCAATGATCTCTGTGCGGACGTTCGAGCCACGCTCGGAAATTTTGAAGAATTTGTCCAAGGATGTTCACTCTCCTATAAATTAAAGAATTTCCTGTTCTTCGTTTTTTTGACCAGTTATGGTTTGCACACATCGGAAAAACAGGAATTGTTACCTATAGTATAGCCTCTAATTTTGCGAAAATCAAGAGAAAACCGAATAAAAAGTCACATTTTGTTCATAAGCTGTTTATGATTTGGAAAAAAAGAGTTTTTTGTGCATTTCGGCTAAGGCTATCCTGTATTTTGCTGTTTTTCTCGAATTGCACTGCCGTTTTTGCGTTTTAAAATGCGCTTCTTTTTGATCACCTATAAAGTTTTCATGAATATGCCCCTATCGCTTGCTTTTTTATGCTGTTCCATGCTATACTGATTTATATGCCGCGCGCGGGGAATCCGCGCGAAAGAAAGGAAAGTGTTCCCGAACCATGAACCTACTCACAAAGCTGTTCGGCAGCTACAGCAAGAAAGAATTAAAGCGCATTGAACCGCTTAAGCAAGCGGTGCTCGCGCTCGATGACAAATACACAAAAATGACAGATGAGGAGCTGAAGGGCCAGACCGCCGTGTTGAAAGAGCGTCTCTCCCTCGGCTCTTCCCTTGACGACATCCTGCCCGAAGCGTTTGCAACGTGCCGCGAAGCCATGTGGCGCGTGCTCTCCATCAAGCCGTTCCCGGTGCAGATTATCGGCGGCATCATTTTGCATCAGGGTCGCATCGCCGAGATGAAGACCGGCGAAGGCAAGACGTTCACCGCTGCCCTCCCGGCGTACCTCAACGCTTTAAGCGGCAAGGGTGTGCACATCGTCACCGTCAACGATTACCTTGCAAAATATCAGGGCGAAATGATGGCGCGTGTGTTCAACTACCTCGGTCTCACCGTAGGCCTTGCCATCCCCGGCATGGAGCCGGACGAAAAGAAAAAAGCCTACGCCTGCGACATCACATACGCAACAAACAATGAGATCGGCTTTGACTACCTGCGTGACAACATGGTCACCTACAAGGAGCGCAAGGTGCAGCGCGGCCATAACTTCGCCATCGTGGACGAGGTGGACTCCATCCTCATCGATGAGGCGCGTACCCCGCTCATCATTTCCGGTCAGGGCGAGCAGTCCACGGAGCTTTACAACGTCGCCGACCGCTTTGCCAAAACGCTGCGCCCCATCCGCGTGGCGGAGACGAACGAAAAGGAAGACAATGACGAGATCTACGAGGATTACGATTATATCATCAATGAAAAGCAGAAAACCGCAACGCTCACCAAGCGCGGCGTAAAAAAAGCCGAGCAGTTCTTCAGCTTGGAAAACCTCACGGACCCGGACAACATCACCATTCAGCACCACATCAATCAGGCGATCAAGGCGAACGGCATCATGCAGCGCGATATTGATTACGTCGTGCGCGACGGCGAAGTCATCATCGTTGATGAATTCACCGGCCGTCTGATGTACGGCAGACGCTACAACGAAGGTCTGCACCAGGCCATTGAAGCGAAGGAAGGCGTGAAAATCGCGCGCGAAAGCAAAACGCTTGCAACCATCACGTTCCAGAATTTCTTCCGCCTTTACAACAAGCTCTCCGGCATGACCGGCACGGCCATGACCGAGGAATCCGAGTTCAGCGAAATTTACAAACTGGACGTTGTAGAGATTCCGACAAACAAGCCGATGATTCGTGAAGACTGCCCGGACGTTGTTTACAAAACCGAAAAGGGCAAGTTCAATGCCGTTATCAACGACATCATCGAGCACCACGAAAAAGGCCAGCCGGTGCTGGTCGGTACCATCACGATTGAAAAATCCGAGCAGCTCAGCGCCATGCTGAAGCGCCGCGGCATCAAGCACGAAGTGCTGAACGCAAAGTACCATGAAAAAGAAGCCGAAATCGTCGCACAGGCAGGCCGTAAGGGCGCCGTGACCATCGCAACGAACATGGCCGGCCGTGGTACGGATATTCTGCTCGGCGGTAACGCAGAGTTCATGGCGCGTGCCGAAATGCGCCGCATGCAGTTCTCCGAGGAGCTCATCGGCGAGGCTTCCGCCTACGGCTACACGGACGATGAAGAGATTTTGAATGCCCGCAAGACCTTTGCGGAGCTCAACAAAAAATACAAAGCGGAGATTGCGCCGGAGGCAGAGGAAGTTCGCAAGCTCGGCGGCCTGTACATCATCGGCACGGAGCGCCACGAATCTCGCCGTATCGATAACCAGCTGCGCGGCCGTGCGGGCCGTCAGGGCGATCCCGGTAAGAGCCGCTTCTACATCTCTCTTGAAGACGACCTCATGCGTCTGTTCGGCGGCGACCGCATCCAGACCATTATGGACCGCCTGAATGTGGACGAGGACATGCCGATCGAAGCGTCTATCCTCTCCAACACCATCGAAAACGCACAGAAGAAGGTCGAGGGCAGAAACTTTGCCATTCGTAAGAACGTTCTGCAGTATGACGACGTGATGAACCGCCAGCGCGAGATCATCTATGAGCAGCGTGACCGTGTGCTGAACGGCGACAACGTGAAGCCGCAGATTATGTCCATGATCGATCAGGCCATCGAAGCGAACGTCAAGCGCTTCTTGCCGGAGAACACCCTGCACGACGACTGGGATCTCCGCGGTCTGCGCGACCACTACCTCGGCTGGATGGTCAATCCGGATGAGCTGCACTATGAGGGTCAGGCGTTTGAGGATCTCGAGCAGCAAACGGTCATCGTTTTTCTCAAGGAGCGTGCGCACAAGCTTTACGACCTGCGTGAGAAGGCGTTCACCCCGCCGATCATGCGTGAAGTGGAGCGCGTGGTGCTGCTGAAGAACGTCGATACGCAGTGGATGGATCACATTGATGCGATGGATGAGCTCCAGAAGGGCATCCGCCTGCGCGCCTACGGCCAGCAAGACCCGGTCATTGCATACCGCGAAGAGGGCTTTGACATGTTTGACGCGATGATCGACACGATCCGCGAAAACACCGCCCGCATGATTCTGACTGTGCGCCTGAAGACGCCGGAAGCACCGAAGCGTGAAGCCGTCGCCAAGGAGACCGGCACAACATCCTCCGATACGCCGGCCGTCAAGCAGCCGGTGCGCAAAAACGGCAAAAAGCCCGGCAGAAACGACCCGTGCCCGTGCGGCAGCGGCAAGAAATACAAGAAATGCTGCGGCAGAAATGAATCCTAATTCATAATCAAATCTATGAAAGACTTAGCTTCTTTACATTTAGATAATCACGACAGCCGTTTGAAGTACTACCATCTGTTCATGACCATGCCGGCGAAAACGGAAATTCCGCATTACGATCTGCCCGCGGGGTATTCGTTCACAACCTACACCCGCGGCGACCGCGATACGTGGATTGAGATTGAAAAATCGGCGAAAGAGTTTTCAACTTTTGAGGAAGGCGTGGACGCGTGGCAGCGCTACTACGGCAAGCACGAAGACGTTCTGCCCGACAGAATGTTCTTCATCGTCGACCCGAACGGCAAGAAGGTTGCGACCGCAACGGCGTTTTTCGATGAAAAGCTGCCCGGTGGCTGGCTGCATTGGGTTTCCGTAAGCCGCGACGCGCAAGGCAAGGGACTTTCCCGCCCGCTCATCGCGCACACGCTGCACCGTTTGCAGGCGCTCGGCTACAAAGAGCTGTTCGTGCCCACCCAGACCACCACGTGGGTCGCCGCAAAGCTGTACCTTGATTTCGGCTTCCGTCCCGTGCCGGAGAATTTGGAAGAAGATCATTTCGGTTGGCGCATGCTGAAAACACTGACCGACCACCCGGCATTAAAAGAGCTGGAACCCGTCGAGGTTGACGAATTACTGAATAAATAAGAAAGCGACCGCTTTTCGAGTATTCGGAGAGCGGCCGTTTTGTATTCTTAAAATTGAGTACACATTGTAAATTCTTATTAGTTTTGTTAATAATTCAAGTTCGCATCATTTTTCTTGAAAATTTCAACAATTATTATTGACGCATAAATTTTAAAATGTTAATATTTTATTGAAAAATAAAAAAGGTGTGATTTCAACGTATGAATAAGCGCTCTGTTTTTTTCCTCAGTATTTTGCTCTTGCTTTCCGGCTGCGCAGCGCACAAGGTCAATGTGCCCGCACTCGAATTCGGCGGCACAGAGGGCGACGTTTCCGTGCTGCGGCTCTATTTTGACGGCGACTCCCCTGTTTTTCTTGAAAACGGGTTCACCGACCTCAGCGCTCTGTACGTCACCGGGCAGTACAGGCACGTATTTGACCTTGAGGTGCTCGAAATGACGGATACGGAGACCATTTACGAGTTGCCGCGAAGCTACGACCCGCTCGACAATGTGACGGGCATTTTGATTTACAGTGATTACGCTTATGCCGCCGTGCGTGAGGACAGCAATTTGCGCCTGCATCCGCTTTCCCCCGGTGCGCCGGAGAAAACTTGGGAGGATTTTTGCACCGCCGCGCAGAGCTATGCCAAAACGCACTCCGAGCTTTCGGGTGTGGAAAACTACGGGTTCGATTAAATTTAACTTAAGCATGACAAAAGCCCTACCGGGAATTTTCTCGGCAGGGCTTTGCTGTTGCTGTTTACTTTTCCAGTGCCTCGCAGCGCTCGTAAATTTCAAACGCGGCTCTGGCATTGTGGTACGGGCACTTCCACGGGCCGCACAGCAGGTGCGAATTTTCCTCGTCCGGGGAATTTTTGCCGCTTGCAAACCACTCGCCCAGCGAGTGGTTTTCTAGGTAACAAAAAGAACAGTTGCTTGTAAAAAGCAACTGTTCGACAAATTAGGCTGTATTTATTTTCTCACTTGTTTTGATAAATGAAGTTCATTATCATCTACATATCCAAGTTTATTATATACAGTTTGTGCAACAAGATTTTCTTGTCCTGTTAGAAGTTCATATTTGTCAAGTGGATAATTCTTACTACAATAAGCCTCTGCAAAAGTAATCATCTCACTCGCTAAGCCTCTTTTTCTGTATGCTGGTTTAACATACACTTCTGTAATTTCAGGCATATATTCATCATAGCAGAACGATTTTTTAAGCTGAACACAAACAAATCCAACTAACATATCATCTTCATCAGCAACGATAACAACTTCCTGTTTATTATTCATAAGGGAATTTCTAATATTGTCTATGCTTGTGTCGCTCTCACCATTAAATTCAACATTTAAGATGTTTAATTGCTCTGCATCATTTATAGTTGCTGTTCTTACCATAACAACCTCCACAAATTTAAGTTTGTCTAATTCTTTCTACGCTCATTATAAGGGATTTTCTAATAGACTTCAAGTGTTATTATACTTCTTGGTGGGAGCGGGTATGTTCTTATTCTTCCTCTGTGTCCTCTTGTTCTTCTTCGCTCTTAAAGTAATCCGTATAGTATTCCTACATACATCGGGTCTTTTGGATTATAGTCACGATGCAAAGCGGCTAATACATCATCCATTTGTTCTTTGGTTTATCTGCGCCGTACTTTCCGAGCACTTCGGCAGCTTCCGTCAACAGCCAGGAGCCCTCAATGTCATGGCCGAACGAAACTTCGCCCGGCAGCGGCTCCAGAATGTGGATATGCGTGTTCATGGAAAGGTTGCCCGCCTCTGTAATGGCGCCGTTGCTGCTGCCCGTGCCGCGTGCGTTTTCAAGGTAATAGTTGCCCTCTTTGCACTCGTTTTCGATGTAATCATACGTCATATCGGCATATCTGCGTGCTTCTTCGCTACCCGTTGCGCGGACGTACTCGGAGAACGCATACAGCAAAAAGCCCTGGCCGTAGGTCATTTTCGTGCCGTCTTCCACAGAGCCGTCTGCGTGCAGCAAATCCTCTTTCATTTCATCGCGCAGCTTTAAAAGTTTTTTCATCACTTTCACCCTTCCAAATCACTATAAATTTAAAGCAGCGACCCGGCTGAACGGAGCCAAAAGCCGCTGCTTTACAATCAATATTTGTCCAAAATACAGTCCAGAACACTGACTTCTTTGCCGTTTTTCAGGTAGACGCGTGTGACGCGCTTTGAGATGTCGCACACCACTTCATAGTGGATTGTCTCCATGATGCCGGCAATTTCCGCCGCGGTGATCTCATCCTCGCCGTCGCGGCCGATGAGCGTTACGGTGTCCCCTACCTTCGCCTGCGGCACGGCGGAAACATCCACCATGCACTGGTCCATGCAGACTTTACCTAAAATCGGGCAGCGCGTGCCGTGAATGAGCACACTGCCGCGGTTCGAAAGCCTGCGGGAGTAGCCGTCCGCGTAGCCGACCGGAATGGTCGCGACGCGCATGCGTTCCTTTGCGGTGAATGTGCGGTCGTAACTGATGTCCGATCCGGGCTCAATCTCCTTCACGTGCGAAATGACGGAGTGCAGGCTGAGCACCGGGCGGAAATCCGCGTGATGCTCCACGCAGAGCGACGGTTCCATGCCGTATAAAATCACGCCCGCACGCACCATATCGAGGTGCATCTCGGGGTAATCGAGGATTGCACCGCTGTTCGCGCAGTGGTGAATTTTAAACGTGACGCCCTGCTTTTCAAGCTCCGCGATGAGCGCCATAAAGCACGAGAACTGCTTCAAGGTAAATGCCTTGCCATTCTCGCCACCATCTGCCACGGCAAAATGCGTGAAGATGCCCTCCGGGATAAGCCCCGGGCGGCGGCACGCTTCTGCCACAACGCTTACGGCCTCTTTGTCGCGCTCAATGTCCTGAAAATAGAATCCGAGGCGGCTCATGCCGGTATCAACCTTGACGTGAATCTTCACCTTAACGCCGCTTTTTACGGCGTTTTCGGAGAGCGCCGCGCAGTATTCTGCAGAATACGCGCACTGCGCAATGTCGTTTTCGGCAAGCACGTCTGCGGCTTCCGCCGGGGTATAGCCCAGCACGAGCAGCGGCAGCTTGATGCCCGCACGACGCACCTGCAAGGCTTCCTCAATGTTGGAAAGCGCCAGCCAGTCTGCGCCGAGGGCTTCGTATTCCTCTGCCATGCGCACCGCGCCGTGCCCGTAGGCATCCGCCTTAATCACACAGCAGACCATCGACCGGTTGCCGACATAGCGGCGAATTTCCTTAAAATTGTGCGCCGCCGCGTCGAGGTCGATCTGCGCCCATGTTCTTTTCTGTAAAATGTCCATAACCAAATTGTCCTTATACGCGGCTGCGCGGGCAGCATTTTGCCCGCGCATACCGGAATTTTATAAGGCGTTTCTGCCTTTTATTACTTGAAGTAACGCACGCCGCTCTCAAAGATCTGCTGATCCTTTTCGCCCGGCACGTTAAAGTAGAGGTTTTCGCCCTTGCGTTCGCTGTGGCCCATCTTGCCGAAGACGCGGCCGTCCGGGCTTGTGATGCCCTCAATGCCGCACACGGAGCCGTTCGGGTTCCATGTGATGTCGCCGCTCACCTTGCCGCACGGCGTGGTGTACTGCGTGGCAATCTGGCCGTTTTCGATGAGCTTTTTCAGCGCTGCGTCATCCGCTACAAAGCGGCCCTCACCGTGGGAGACCGGGATGGCGAAGACATCACCTGCGTTGACGCCGGAGAGCCACGGAGACTTCGTGTTTGTCACGCGCGTGTAGACCATGCGGGAAACGTGGCGGCCGAGCGTGTTAAACGTCAAGGTCGGGTCGTCGTCCTTGAGGTCCACGATCTTGCCGTAGGTGACAAGACCGAGCTTGATGAGCGCCTGGAAGCCGTTGCAGATGCCGAGCACAAGACCGTCGCGCATGTCGAGCAAGTCCGTGACCGCCTGTGCAATCTTCGGATTGCGGAACGTTGTCGCGATGAACTTGCCGGAGCCCTCCGGCTCGTCGCCGCCGGAGAATCCGCCCGGGATCATGATGATCTGGGAGGAGCGGATTGCCTTTTCCATGCGGTCGATGGTGTATTCGATGTCCTTTGCGCAGAGGTTCTGCACAACAAGGATCTCGGTCTCTGCGCCCGCCTTTTCAAACGCACGCTTCGTGTCGATCTCGCAGTTGGTGCCCGGGAATACCGGGATAAATACCTTCGGCTTTGCGACGCGGATGACCGGGGAGCCGGTGTACTTGTGGTTATCGAGCGGCACATCATATTCTACGGCGACGGTCTCCGCTTTATTCGCGAAGATTTTTTCGAGCTTGCCGTTCCAGGTCTCAATGAGGTCGTCCAAGTCGAGTGCTTTGCCGTTCAGCTCAATCTTTGCCGTATCGGTAACGGTGCCGAGCACAACAGCGTCGAATGTATTCTTGACGCTCTCAAGCGCATCTGCCGGAACTTCCACGACGAGTGCGCCGGCCTTCGGGGCAAAAAGCAGCTCTGCGTTTTCGGCAGTCTTCTCGAACTTGAAGCCGAGCTTGTTGCCGAACGCCATCTTCGCAACGGCAGCAGCCGCGCCGCCTTCCTTGACGACGTGTGCGGAAAGAACAGAGCCGTCCGCGATTTTTGCAAGCACGTTCTTGTAGTACGCCTTCAAAGCTTCCCAGTTCGGGAGCTCGGTTTCCTTGTCCTCCGGAATCGGCAGCAGTACGGCGTAGTTGCCGGCGTTCTTGAACGCGCCGGAGATCGTCTTGCTGGCCTTCGTCATCGTCACCGCAAAGCTGACAAGCGTCGGCGGGACATCGAGGTCTTCAAAGGAGCCGGACATACTGTCCTTGCCGCCGATGGACGGCAGACCGAGGTTCAGCTGCGCGGTAAGCGCGCCGAGCAGGGCTGCGGCAGGCTTGCCCCAGCGCTCCGGCTTATCGTGCAGGCGCTCGAAGTACTCCTGGAACGTCAAACGGGACTTCATCGGATCTGCGCCGACAGCTGCGAGCTTCGAGAGGCTCTCCACAACGGCGTACGCTGCGCCGTGGAACGGCGAGAAGCGTGCAATACCCGGAATATAGCCGTAAGCCATAGCGGTGGCGTCATCGGTCTCACCCGTGAGCAGCGGAATCTTCGCAACCATGGCGTCTTCCGGCGTCAGCTGATACTTACCGGCAAACGGCATCAAAACGGTGCCTGCGCCGATGGAAGCATCGAAACGCTCGGAAAGGCCCTTCTGGCCGCAGACCTCGAGGCGGGAGAGGTTCTCTGCGAACGCCTCGTCCAGCGATTTATTTTCAAGGCAAGCCGGTACGGCGTTGCGGTAGTTTTTCGTTTCATCCGGTGCGGTGATGAACGCGTCTGCGTTCTGGGTCACACCGTTCGTATCGAGGAATGCACGGCTCAGGTCGACTACGCGGTCGCCGCGCCACTCCATCTTGAGTCTCGGCTCTTCGGTGACGATGGCCACGACCTGCGCGTCGAGGTTTTCCTCCTGCGCCTTGGCGCGGAATTTCTCCACATCCTTCGGGTCGAGCACGACTGCCATACGCTCCTGCGATTCGGAAATCGCAAGCTCGGTGCCGTCGAGGCCCTCGTACTTCTTCGGGACTTTGTTCAAATCAATCTCAAGGCCCGGTGCAAGCTCGCCGATGGCGACGCACACGCCGCCCGCGCCGAAGTCGTTGCAGCGCTTGATGAGCGTGGAAACCTCCGGGTCACGGAACAGACGCTGAATTTTGCGTTCGGTCGGCGGGTTGCCCTTCTGCACCTCTGCGCCGCAAACCTCGATGGATTCGAGCGTATGTGCCTTGGAGGAACCCGTTGCGCCGCCGCAGCCGTCACGGCCCGTTGCGCCGCCGAGCAGCACAATGATATCGCCGGGCTTCGGCTCGAAGCGCTTGACGTTCGCCTTCGGAGATGCGCCGATGACCGCGCCGATCTCCATGCGCTTTGCAACATAACCGGGGTCATAAAGCTCCGTGACCTGACCGGTCGCAAGGCCGATCTGGTTGCCGTAGGAGGAATAGCCCGCCGCAGCGCCGGTGGTAATCTTTCTTGTGGGCAGCTTACCCTTCATCGTATCCTTAAACGGAACAGTCGGGTCGCCGCTGCCGGTAACGCGCATCGCCTGATAAACATACGCTCTGCCGGAGAGCGGGTCGCGGATCGCGCCGCCAAGGCATGTTGCCGCGCCGCCGAACGGCTCAATCTCCGTCGGGTGGTTGTGGGTCTCATTCTTGAACTGCACGAGCCACTGCTCGGTCTTACCGTCGATCGTGACCGGCACTTCAATGGAACAGGCGTTGATCTCGTCGCTTTCGTCCAGATCGTCTACCATGCCGTGCTTTTTGAGGTATTTCGCGCCGATGACCGCCATGTCCATGAGAGAAACGGGCTTGTCCTTGCCCTTATACAGCTCTTCGCGGGCTGCAAAATACTCGCCGAGTGCCTTTTCGATGGCGCCGCTCAGCTTGCCCTTTTCGATCTCGATGTTGTTGAGACGCGTAAGGAATGTGGTGTGGCGGCAGTGGTCGCTCCAGTAGGTATCAATCACGCGCAGCTCCGTCACGCTCGGGTCACGGTGCTCTTCGTCGCGGAAATAATCGCGGCAGAACGCGAGGTCTTCAAACGTCATGGCAAAGCCCATGGTGCCGTAATATTTTCTAAGCTCCTCGTCGCTCCAGGAGATCATGCCCGTGACGCGCTTAACGTCTGCCGGCACATCGATCTTCATGTCAAGCGTCTCCGGCTTTTCCATCGATGCCAAACGGGATTCGACCGGGTTCACGATATAGTTCTTAATCTTGTCCATTTCCTCTTCGGAAAGGTCGCCCTTAACGGCGATCACTTTTGCATAAGCGACCTGCGGGCGCTCGCCCTGCGTCAAGAGCTGTACGCACTGGGAAGCGGAATCCGCACGCTGGTCGTACTGACCGGGCAAAAACTCCGTTGCGAAGACGTGATATTCGCTGCTGATCTTGTAGTTTTCGTCGTACACGTTGTCCACATTCGGCTCGGAAAGGATCGTGCGGGCTGCCGCCTCGAACTCCTCGCCGGAAAGACCGGAAACATCATAGCGGTTCAAAATACGCAGGTCCTCAATAGCCTTGAGGCCGAGATTCTGACGAAGATCCGCCATCATGTGGCGTGCTTCAACATCGAATCCCTTTCTTTTCTCCACAAATACGCGTGTGACCATGTTTGTGACCATTCCTTTCTTCTGGGGAAAAATCAGGATTTGTACTGCCGCAAAAAACGGCACTTGTGACAAAGTAATCTCTTACTATTTTATCACAGGTGCCGTTTATAAGCAAATATAGATTATAGCAAATCACGCCCTGTTTTTGAGTGCAATTTTGTGCTATTTTTTGGTAGTGTCGTTCAGGTCTTCCACACTAAGCGCCACTTTGTGCTGAATGGGCTTCCATTCAATGTTCGTAAACACCGCGTAAACCATTGCAATCGCATAGGTGAAAATAAACAGCGGGAACAACAGCCAACCGAAGAACATCGCTTTTTTCGATGCACGGATGCGCTTTCTCTGCGTGATGCACGTAATGCCGCCGACGAACCACAGCGTCAGTATAGAACCGAAAATACCGCTGCACACGGAAAGCACACAAACGCCCATATCCGGCGTGCGCGTCACAATGCCCGCCGCGACCATAATCGCGTTAAACACGATTGAAGCGCAGGTCAAGACAAGGCACGGAATGTTGTTCATAATCATATCGAAGCAGGCAAAACTGCCATCCACAACGGTTTTTTTCAGCATTTTGAAGCCGTATCGGCTGAAAACCTGCAAATAGCCCTTAATCCAGCGGGCACGTTGTGTAAAGGACTGCCCAAGCCGCGTGGGCTGCTCGTCATAAATAATGGCGTTTTCGCAGTAACCGACCGTGTCGTCCTTTAAAATGCGGTCCACGGTGAACTCAAAGTCCTCCGTCAGCAGGAAATGCTTCCAACCACCGTTTTCGCGTGCAATCTCGCTGCTGAACAAAAAGCCGGTGCCGGAAACGCAGCTGCTGGTACCGAACATCATACGGGCGCGATTGAGCTGCGTCGCTTCGCGCAGGAAGAAAATGGAGTAACCCGCGCTGATCCAGTTGTCGCCAAAGTTTTTCGAGTTGCGGTAGGACGTGACAACCTTGTAGCCGTTGTCAAAAACGTGATTCATCTCGGAGATAAAATTCTCATCCAGAATATTATCCGCGTCAAAGACGAAAAAACCGTCGTAGGCATATTCGCCGAAATTCTTAAAAATGTTTTCTAATAAGAAACGCAGCGCATAGCCCTTGCCCACGGCATACGTATTGTGGCGCTCGTAAACGACCGCACCGGCTTCGCGCGCCGCCTGCGCGGTGTTGTCCGTGCAGTTATCCGCCACAACAAAAATATCGATAAGCTCCTCGGGATACTTCTGCGCGCGCACACTGCGGATGAGCTGCGCAATGACGGCTTCCTCATTGCGCGCGGCAATCAGCACACCGTAGCGGTGCAGCTTCTTCGCTTTGAAGACTTTCTGCTTTTTTAAAAGCGCCGCCACAAGGTAGACCGCCTGGTACGCGTAGCAAGCCATAAATAAAATAGAAATGATAAAGTTCACATATGACAGTGTTTTCATGGTTTCTCCTTTTCCGGCCTTGGTGCAGGACCAACGTCATCGTCTGTTTTCAGATTTCCGCTTCTGTCTAAATCTCCGTATTCAAAGCGCAATGCGCAACCGCCATCCGCTTTCATTCACATTCTATTCACAGTTTTCAGTATTTTCATTATACGGCATAGAAAAGGAATAAACAATAGAAATGTGCGATTCTTATGAGTTTTGTAAGAAACCTTAAATTTCTGCGAACAGTGCACCAAATTTTACGCACTTTTTCGTGATATTCACGAAAGAAAAATTAATTTTAACTTTTTCGCAAAAAAGACTTGCATTTTTCGGGGACTTGCTATATAATAATCGAGCAACAGAAAATTGGGCGCTTAGCTCAGCTGGCTAGAGCACCTGCTTGACGTGCAGGGGGTCAGCGGTTCAAGTCCGTTAGCGCCCACCATATTTTGTTCTAATGTATACGCACAACTGTTACTTACGTTTCGGTTGTGCGTATCGATTAAAACAAAGTATTTCGTTTTAATAATCCTGATTTTAGCGACCCGTTCTCAAACGCCGTTACTGAGGCAGATTAGGTTTGTCCAATCCTGTATACCAAGTATTTCCCATTGCAAAGGCATGCAAATGCACACTGATTTGCGCCGGGTATTCTCGCCTGTGGGTTCATTCGGTTTTCAAGGTGCAAAATCAGAAATAAAAAAGGCTCTCCAGACAAGCATCTGAAAAGCCTTGAAATATCTTTTGGCTTGTGCTATAATCTAACTAAGTGTTAGACATGAAGCACCCCTCTTGTAAAAAACGTCCTATCGGCGTCTTTTCGCGAAGTTTTCAGATGGTGTAACATCTGGAATCAATAAAAGATTTGGCGATCTTTTATTGACCGAGAAGCGTCCGTAGCGGACGTTTTCTTTATTTCTGCCTAAAAGTATAGCACTTCTTTTCCCGCTCGTCAACGCAAAATAAGATTTTTTCTGCATTTTTCAACAAGGTGTCGCGGTTTTGCTCATTACGTAACCCGCCCCGCCTTTTCTCTCGTCTAACAAAAACCGGCAACATTGCCGGTTTTTGCGCTTGACAAAACTTCAGAAGCGTTTATAATTAGAAATAGAAAGAGTGCTGCCGATGAACGGTTAGCCCTCAGTTCAGCTTAAAGAAATGAGCCGAGACCTTGGGCAGGGCGGCTCATCTCTTTTTATGTTTACGATCACGAAACAGTTCGATCAACGCAATAACGACAAGTGCCAACTGGCACAAATCGCTAAAGTTCAGCTCGAGCTTCATAAGCGTCATCCCTCTCTCCGTGTTGGATTGAGGGATTTTTTCATATTCAAGAAATGTTCCCTCACACGGTACACCGAAGTGTATCTGAGGGCTGAACCGTCCACCGTTATGGCAGCACCCGAACCGCTATCACGGTCCTTTAAAATTCTACCAGAAATTCTTTTATCTGGCAAGTTTTACATTCACACAGAAAAAACCGGCAACATTGCCGGTTTTCCTTTATGCATCAACTATTGTATTTTTAGTTCACTGTGGATCAATTTTAAGTCATCGCCTTTTGTCTTAAGAAAGGTGTTTTCTTCGTAAAAAATGAACACGCGTAACTTTACTTCAAAAATATCGGGAATAACATAAAAAAGGCGACTAACTAAAACATCTTCATTTTCGTATACATCGCAATCAACTTTCGGAAACCCAAATATTTCTTCTATTGACCACGCGATTTTTTCTTTTTTCCATTGCAAATATTGTTGATACAATTCTTCCTTAAGCACTATAACTCATCTCCAATCAAGTAAAATTACAATTTCTTCGTTCTTTCAATGAGATTAATCCAATATCATAATAGCATTTCAATTTTTATTTGTCAAATAAATTATTTAAAATAGGTATTGACTTATAAATCGTTTTACTGTAATCTATTACTTGACAGGAGGTATCTCCACTATGGCTGTCGATACCATGAAAAAAGGCTCAATCGAAATGCTCACGTTGTTTTTGCTGTGTGAAGAAGACACATACGGCTATCAGCTTGTGCAGAAGATCAAAGAGCGAAGCAAAGGTTTAATCACAGTGCAGGAGGGGTCATTTTATCCGCTTCTGTATCGCTTGGCAGACGATGGGTACATCACCGGTCAGGAGATCGTAACACGCATGAGCACGGGGCGCTCCCGTATGCGTGTGATTTATCATATCGAAAATGCCGGGCGTGAACGGTTAGCATCTTTAAAAAAGGATTACGAAACCGTTCAGCAAGGAATTCATAACATTCTTGATTCTTAAATTGGGGGGATATGGGATGAGCGAAACCGTATATGTTGTCCACGACTATTTGCGTCGAATAGACAAAGAAATGACGTGTGACAAAAAGAAGAAAAAGCAGTTTTTGCAGCGACTGCAAAATGACATGGAAGATTTTGCTGATAGCGCAACAACTACGCTGACCGAAAATGACTTAGAAAAACATTTCGGCACACCACAAAGCATAGCCGAAAATTTTCTGAGCACTGAACCGTACAATGAAGTAAAACGAACATTTAAGCACCGAAAAGCTGTGCGCGTTTTTGTAATCGCCACAGTTGTATTTGCTCTTGTGTGCGTTTTGGGATATATTCTGTTTGATAACTGGCGGGAACGACAGTTCGAGGATGGGTATATCGTTACAAGACTTTATGAAGAAGTCGAAGGAACGCCGCCCCCAGAGCCGGAAGGCACGAGAGTTTATTAAGAAAAGAGGCAAAAAAATGAAACGTATATTAACAATTATCTGTTGTTTAACACTTTTACTTGGTATTGTACCTTTCTGTGTATCTGCATCAGAAACAGCATCGCAGAACATGCAAACAGTCGAATACCTTGAAGACGGCAGTTATATCGTGACGGAGTTAGAAGTAACACCGGCAGTTGCACGAACGGCAAGATCATATACAAAAAAATCCACCTATTACACGGCAAGCAATACAGCGGTTTTTGCAGTCTCGTTGACTGGTAATTTTAATTATACGTACAACGTGAGTTGCACTGCTACAAGCCAGAGTGTTTCTGTTTCTATCTACGATAACTCTGCATCTTATGTTACGAAAACTTCTTCCCGCTCAGGTGCAACCGTATACGGTTCCGGTACAGTTTATTATTTAGGGAAAAACAGAACGCTTTCTTTAAGTATCACCTGCGATAAATACGGTAACATTTCTTAATTTGCGTACAAGGTTTCACTCAAATCCCATATTAAAGGCGGCTGCTTTCAGTTGGAAACAGCCGCCTTTCTTTTTTAACATTCTCATATCTATAAACACTCAAAGATTACAGCAAAAACCTGCCTATTCTAAAACAGGCAGGTTTTATCTTGTAGCCTTTATTATTCCAGCACCCCGCCGTCCATTTCATGCACCGTATCGCACAGTGCCGCGATGTCCTCGTGGTTGTGGCTCGCGAGCAAAATCGTCTTCCCTTGTGCCTTGAGCTCCAACAGCAGTGCCCGTATATCCTGCACACCGGCGTTATCCAGTCCGTTCATCGGCTCGTCCAAAATGAGGATCTCCGGGTCTTCCATGATTGCCTGCGCAATACCGAGGCGCTGCCGCATGCCGAGCGAGTATTTTCCCACATGCTTGCGACTTTCGGGGTCAAGCCCCACCGTCTTCAGTACATTCAAAATCTCTTCCTTGCCGATCTTCCGCCGTATGTTCGCCAAAAAGCGCAGATTCTTGTACCCGCTGTAATTCGGCAGAAAGCCCGGCGCTTCAATAATGGCTCCAATGTCCTCCGGCATGTCCACGTCACGTCCCACGCGCTTGCCGTTCACGAGGATCACGCCCTCCTCCGGGTGCATCAGACCGCAGATGCACTTAAAAAGCACCGTTTTGCCGGAACCGTTGCGCCCCACAATGCCGTGTATCTTTCCCTTTTCAAACAAGATCGACACATTTTTCAAAACCACTTGGTCGCGAAAACGCTTCACCACGTTCTGCACTTCAATACAAGTTTCCATAAAGACTCCTTTCACACCGATTTCAGCACGTCAATGTTCCGCCTGCGCAGCGTCACCCACGAAGCCGCCGATAAAGCCGCAAACAAAGCCAACAGTGCCAACAAAATATACGTAAGGCTCGGGTATATCGAGCTGCCATCGTAATCCACACGGGAAAGGTTCACCCATGAGACCGGCGAGACATTCACAAACCAGTACGCCGTCTTATACGTCACCATGTTCCACAGCACGAGCGCCGTACCGCAGATGCCGCCCGCCGTGCGGGAAATATTCAGGTTCACGAAGAACATCAGCATACCGAGCACAGTGGCGACCAAGCTCCCGTTCACCACACACCGCAACACCGCCGGGATCGGATCAAATCGCGCCGTGATAACGCGTGCAAACGGAATGCTGATGCCGTTCTGCCCCGCTGCCGATGTCTGCGAAAACGTAGAAAGCAGCTTGCCCCATTCCGCGCTCCATTCGATATGCGGCAGCAGCACAAGAACACTTATGAAATACAGCACAATTAAATACAGCACAGACGCCACCACGATATACAGCATTTGCCCGATGAACCATATCCGCCGCCCGCTCCGCAGCATAATATACGGCTGCTCGTCCTCAATAAACGGCGCATCGCAAAACAGCAGCACCACACCAAGGAACAGCATCATTACTGCGCTGCCCTCATCCAGCAAAAACGGCAGCAGATACGGCGTGACTTTATATCCCGTCCGTACGCACAGCTCGCCCACCGGCGAAAGCCGCGAGTGCAAATACAAGACCTCGATCAACAGCAAAATGTACAATCGCGGGTTCACCGCCCACTTTTTAAAGTTGTGCAGCGCGATTGAAAAGCAAGCGAAAACCTTACCCATTTTCAAGCCTCCTTCTGCAAGAGCGCGTAAATAGAACAAGGAACACCGCGCCGAACGCTGCAAAGATTCCGCACGTCACAAGCGTCGTTATCCCTGCGCCGCCGAACACCGAAAGCCCCTTAGAGAGCATACCGGGGTAAAATTTGCTCGGCATACGCAGCCACATCATCAGTGTGTTCAAAACGTAATACGCCAACATCGGTGCCGCCAGCGTCACGAATACGTTCGTGATCTTCGTCGAAAGCCACAGCGCAAATTCCGCAAACGCTCCTGCGCAGCACGCCTTAATGAAAATCACCGCCGCAAAATAGAGGTACACCCGCTCGGAATATCCAATCTCGTCAAACGCGCCCAGCGCCATGGGGATTCCGTTTTCCATGTTCACCGCCGGAAAGCCCCAAAGCCGTAAGATCATCAGGTCGAGCCACTCGGAAACGACGACCACCAGCACCGCCGAAACAAAGCACGCAATGCCTTTCGATACGCCGTATATCCGCTTCGAGCACCGCTGTGCCGAAAAGCGAATGAACCGGTTCTCCCAGTCCGCGCAGAACAGCGCCGCCCCGGGTATTGCCGCAAACAGCAAAAACAAAAGCTGAAAATCAAGGTACTGAAAGATACCGTAAATGTAGATCAGGTCATTCTCCGGCGTCATATAAGAAAGCTCATCCATGCCGGTCAAAAACGTCGCGGCCGTCAGCCCCAACGCGGCAAAAATAAACGCTTTCGAGCACACCGTGCGCGCAAGGTCATTTTTCAGAACATTCCAAAACACACGCATACGCACCTCATATCTCTCCGTTGCTGTGCAGCAGCTCCGTGCCGTCTAACGCATTTATCAGGATATATCCGTCCTGCGGCAGCATGATTTCACCCGTACCGGATTTGTCCGGCAGCAAGATCTGATGCGTGGTCTGAAAATACCAAACCGGGATCAACCGCACAATGCCGGTTTCTTCCGTCTGGACAGGCGTATACGCCATTTGAATATCGTCAATGAAATATTCGCCCTCCATGATAACCGAGTTATACTTATCGTCAACCGCCTGCAAAGCCTCGTCCAGCGTCAGCACTTTTTTTGATTCGCCGCTTTCCAGTTCTTCCAGAACATAGCTTACGTCATAATGGCGGATTCCATCCGCATCCACCACGGCGGTCATATATGTACCCGGCACATAAGCATCTCCGCTGTAACTGCCGCCATCAAACATCGCGAGCGGCATTCCGTTTACCAAAATCTCATATTGAAAAACATAATGCGGCTGTGAACTTGTATCTATTGTATAGCATACACCCTTCCCAACCGCAATGTTCAGCTTCTCCGCTATGTCCCGAATGGTTTTATCTGTTTCTTCTATCGAAGCAAAATCCAGATTTTTTCCGGTTTCATATATTGTCAAGTCTTCTATATCCTGTATGTCCCGCTCTGTCATATAGTAAAATGTATTTCCGCAAATACGCTGTAAGTAATCGCCGTCCTGCGTACTTACATACTTTCCGACAGCTTCCATGGCACCCGGGGTCACCATTTCCCAAGGCTCTTCTCCCTCTTCTGTTATGGTTTTGCCGGAACAAAAAAGTGATTTCAGCTCTTCATAATCGATGAGCTGCCCCTGTCCGCGCATTTCCGCCAACGCACTTTTCTGCATGGACTCCGGAACATACACATCTGCGTCTACTTTTACGCCGGAGGAAAGGGTTTTCTCGACATGACCGCTTTGTGCTTGTGCGGAAGAATCGTCGGTCTTCTCTGCCAAAGAAGTATCCGTGCTTTCTGCCGGTATCTCTGATACATTTTCATATGAACGAACATTTTCTATCGGCTTTGTACAAGCAGATAACACGATACATAACGCCGCAGCCAGACAGATAATTATCAAATGTCTTTTCATACCGTTCTCCTTAAACCGTGTATAAGGGGACTAAACGAATAGCCCCCTTATACGGACACTTCACTTACGGGACCCAAGTAACAATCAAATCCACATATTCATATGGATTGTCATTGTCATATTCTATTGCCACTTTGTAATTAGAATTCACTTTTGCTTTACCGGACAAATACCCCAACCATTTCGTTGAAGCTGTTCCTCTATAAGCATAGTGACCTAACTCAGTTGCATGCTGTCCTGCAGCTGTACGTCCACGAACAAAAACCCACTCGTCACCCTTATTGCTCCATCCATCGCTTCCGTTCGGAGAGGGGGTAACTGCATAGTTTCCTGCTGAAGTTTTTCTGGCTGAATTTGAGGAAACCGTTGCGCCTTGATAAATACGCGCAATCATTCTTTCCTGCCCATACGCGCTCGCAGACATAGAAAACGCAGAAACCGCCATTAAGCAAGCTGCCACACCGGCTATAAGCCTTTTCTTTAACATACAATTGCCTCCTTAAATTATGTAGATTTTGCAAGGAATATGTCGACCCATCCCTTAATTCATGGTCATAATATCACATAAAATTACAGTTGTCAATATAATTTATGAAAAATAGGTAACAGCATTTGCTTAAATCAATCAAAAATTTACTTTTTCATTGCCGGTTTTTGTTTTTCTTTCCTTTCACTGCTAAACTGAATTAACCCTAACGGGAATTTTTATCTAACAGGAGAGGTTTACAATGG